>Ga0208019_1000082_pt1 | contig 45254 bp, 31 predicted proteins | sample CB_VirMetaG_5_FD_184540 | JGI IMG/M metagenome (GOLD analysis project Ga0208019, IMG submission 184540) | Freshwater to marine saline gradient viral communities from Chesapeake Bay - CB_1508_1D Viral MetaG (SPAdes) (version 4) | ecosystem: Environmental > Aquatic > Marine > Coastal | place: USA... | reverse complement strand
TATTATATTAAAAAAGCCCAACCCAACGAAAGCTGGGTTGGGCTTTTATTACAGTTAAAGTATATCAGCGAGCGAGGTTCAAGCCACCAAGAGATAATGCATTCAAGAGTGAAGATCCTTCAGGAGTCTCGTACTCACCATTGTAAACTTCGATGAAGTCGTAACGGAATTTTACCTCAATGGTATCAAACTCTGAAGTTGAGTAATTCTTCTCACCTCTAGTGTAGGACTTAGGGTAAGCACCGATAAGATCAATAACAGAAACGATCTCACCTGCACCGTTGAACTCACGGATTCTAGCCTTGGTTTTGTAGCTATCAGGGGTGAAAGACTTACCAGTACGCTGACTGTAAACAGTACCGACATAATCTAGGAGAAGTCTACCCTCTTTGAAGTTGAGTAAGTTATCAAAGGTAACAGTAAGCTCTTGTTGAGAAATCTTACCAGGGTAGTAAACTTTATCGTTCATACGATTTACTTCAATGTCCTCATACTCGAAACCAAAACCACTAATCTGCTTGGCACCTAAGGTTATAGCACGGGCGGTATCGGAAGAGTTTCCTGGGAATCCGGCTGGGATAAATAGTCCGAACTCCCACTGATATGACCTTACTGCATCAAGGTCGGTTGATATGGTAGGAAGTCCAGGGTTGGACAGATTCCTTTTTTCACGATCTAAAAATTGGCTTGCCATTTAAAAATGCCTCCTTATTATGTAGTGGTTACTGATTGACCAGTTAGATTTAGCTCAAAGACAACTATCTCAGCAGTCTTGGTAGGTCTGATGTATATCTTACACCATAGCTGACCTTTTTCTATTCTATCAGGTGTGTTGGTACTTCCATCACAGACAACCTGATAGCTAGTAATGCCGCGCCCTCTTTGAATTGGGTCTAGAAGCTGAGTAGCAAGGTTCTTAACCTGCTCCCAAGTAAGAGGATCGTTAGGCTCGAAAGCGAACTGTGCTGTAGACTGTAGTACAAGCTTTCTTATGATGATCATAAGTCTGCGAACATTTACACGGTCAAGGGCACTCGCCCTTCTTTGTGCAGTTCTTTGACCGTAGATAGCAATACCTTGTTGTGGGAAATTAACAATTGGGTTGATAACATTACCACCGCTGTACATAGCATCACGATCACCCTGAGTAAGTCTTACCTCGACATCAGTAGGTTTGGTGAGTCTACCACGGTTAAGGCCCGCAGGAGCAAACCAGGACTCAGATACGCTATCAGTGAAGCACATCTGTCTCATAGCAAAGATTGCTGGGTCGTACCACTTGTCCTTGCCAGAGAAGGCATCGAACACCTTAACCCAAGGCCAGTAGATAGCAGCCCAAGAAGAATTGATTGCAGAGTCTCGGTCACTTACGATACCAGTACCAAGACCGTTTGACCAATCAAAAACATCCTGAACCCTACTAATACCGAAAGGTGGTGATATTACAGCAAGGAAAAGGTTAGTGCTCTCAGCAAGAGTTACAAGAGCATTTTGAACTCTAGCATCAGTAAATCCAGGGACAGCAGCTACTGTTACTGCAATAAGATCATCGTTGAGAACTTGAAGACCTGTCTTACCATCATCACCGTCTACACCTATGAGGGCAGTTGCTCTGGCATCGTCAGTAGCAGGGATACCGTCAGTGCCTCCAGTAAGTTGGTAAGTACCATTCATAAGCTTTACGAATCTAGGATCTTTAGATTCAACAGTACCACCTACCGCAGCAGAGATTTTAGAACCAAAGGCAGGTAGAGCAGTAACATCAACATCAGTACCTGTAAGAGTTATGTTTCCTTTGATTAGCTGAGAAACGGCATCAGTTACCCCAGTGTTAATTTTTTCTTCTATGAAGTAGTAGTTATCAATTAAAGACCCAGTGAAGTCCTCTTGAGTAACACCGCCATCTGCGACATAGATCTGATTTAATTTACCACCAAAGCTATCAACAGTAACAGAAACACCGTCGATACTACCATCTTCGTTTACTGTGTAGTTGTAACCAGTTCCAGGGTAAAGACTTTCTATTTTGTAGTTTAGTGCTGTTAATGAAAGACCCGTGACAGTTAAAGAAGATGCAGCACCTGCTACTGTAGGCGTGTCTAGAGTTGCATTTAATGGAAGTAAAACCTCAAGACCACTAGCTTTTGTGGAATCTGTGTAAGCATTTACTTCAAGTGTAGCCAAAGACCCTGGGAAAGAACCTGCTAAGAATGCAGAACTGTCAGCTACCACACCTTGAACTCTTGCCGATTCTATATCTGTTCCAAAAGCAGTTGTGAGTGCAGTAGATGAATCACCTAAAGCAGATACCTGAACCTTTAAAGGGGTGCTATATAGTGAAACACCAGCCCCATCTTTTACTTGAATTTCAAGGTATACAGGAACAGTATCACCTATTGTGGAAGATAAACCCATAGCAGGGCAAACACCGTAGGGAACATCCACGGAGGCATCAACACCTCCTGACTCGGCTCTTACATAGTATAAAGAGTTAGTGGTTTCAAGAACCTCTACTGCTCCCTCGATACCTTGACCACCATTCTTAGCCTCAGCGAGAGGCTTTCCAAAGGTTGATATTAAGGAATCTTGGGTAGTAATAAGAGTAGCTTTGTCGGTAGGGCCTTTGCTGGCAAAACCTACGATGCCGACAACGCTAGGGTTTATAGAAGGTACATAATCACTGTTATCGTTCTCGACAACATAGACTCCGGGGCTTACATATTGGGCCATAGCTTATTCCTCACACTGTTTTTATTCTAAGAATTTTTCTATTACTTAAGTTTCTGCACTGTTTCGTAATAGCTGCCTCAGGGACCACGATAGTTTGCTTGGGAGCAATAGATACCGCCTTAGTTCCTGTGGTGTAGTTCAGATAAATCTGAAATGATTGAAGACTGTCGTTTGTAATGGATTTCATTTTGATCTCCTATTGTATTTAGACATCTGAAAAGTATTTTTATTTAATTTATACCCATATTTCAGTATTCATCTTGATGATCTTTCCTGTAGAGGTAACTTTAAACTTAGGACTTTGAATGTAAGACTCTACATTTATAGTGAATGTTTTGCGTATTAAACGATCCTCCTTATCCCCCACTTCCACAGCAGAGATGTCAGATTCTTCTGCTAGGAAGGCTTTTACATTGTTAGCATATGAGGTTTCTAGGACAAGATCTGGGTTGAACTTGGACCTTAGTGTGGCTGAAATCTGGTCTAAATCAGATATATATTTAGACCATACACTCAATGTATATTGTGATATAATTGGTACATCACACAAAGATACAACTCTTTCAGCCCTTTGAATCTCGTCGTTCCATTCAGAGGAGTATATGAGAACATGTCTCTGCCTCCTCTTATTATCGTCAGACGAAACACCTGATTGAAATATAGTGGAGTAGGGTAGAATTATATTATTCTCTTGGAATTTCTTAGCTACTGATCTTTCTTGCCGACCGTGATGTAACTTTACTTTTACATACTCAGAGTCGTCGTTAATGTATCCAAGTTGTATCTCAGATAGAAGGGCTCGTAACATCTCTTTGTATACCTTAGATGTTACATTAAGATTCTTAGAAAGACTCACTATCTTATCTCTAAGGTAAGTGAATCCTGTATCAGGAGTAGGTTTAGCCGAATCAGAATCGGCTAAAGTGTATTCAAAGTAATCACTCAAGATCTAAGTACCCCCCAACATCATCTGCTACATCAGTTGTAGGCTGGTTAAGTGTCCCTTCATCTTCTCGGAGGAGTTTAGCAGTACATACTACATGGTACACACCATACATCTCAAAGCTATCCTCTTGCACCTCACTAATCTCATACTTCTGGTTCTGGAAATGAGGTTTGATATGGTCTCCGATTTCAGGGCTTCTTTGTAGAGCTTGCTCGATGTAGGTCTTGTTAAACACAAACATCTGGTCATTGGTCAACTCTATACCAAAGTTAGATAGAACCTCCTCTACAACAGAAGGTTCGTAATATCCATGAACTGTAATTGGCTCAGAAGCTATCGTCTTATTCCTTGCCTCTAAATATACATCGTCATAATCTTCACTGACGAAGGACTTGAAGTAATGAAGTGGTGAACCTGAGATTCTAATGATCTCGTCATCAACTAGATTAAATAGGTTTACATCAGGGTTAGATGGATCGTAGAAAGATAGGGGAGTAGCACCATCCACTCTAGGAAGGTTAGGCATGTCCCTGTTAACTTTAAATCTCTTTGCCATCAGCCTGTAGTAAACATGGGAGGTTCTTCAACCTCATTGATGAGTTCATCTTTCAGAACTTGTTTCTCTTGCATAGCCTCTTGTACAAGCTGTGCTCCGTTAAGTTGTGTTCCTCCACCAGGGCCAGGAACTACTGCGAACTTACCTCTAACCTGACCAAGAAGACCCTTAGCGCAGGATGTAGCGTACTTCTGTAACCAGTTCTTCATCTTGGGAGTCATGGTTCTAGAGTTTAGTCCTCTAAACTCTAGAATAGCTACATCACTAACAGCAGGCTCAGGATAAAGCTGAAGGAATTGTCCATCAATAATATCCCATCCACCTTCCTGACTCAAAACTCTGCGTGTAGTCTCAAGAGTAGACTGCAAAAGATAGTAATCCCCTATAGTAAAGCTATCGAAAAGATAGTTGTCTTGGAAATACTTGATAAAGAAATCAAACTCTAAGGTTCCTGCCTGTGATTGTATGCTAAGAAGAGTCTTCTTAAATGTTACATAAGTTAGATTCTTTAGAATATAACTAGGTATACTGTAGACATTGTAACCAGCGGTTGTTTCAAATGCTGCAAACTGTCTGGTAAAGTGAGGAGCGTGATAGTCTAGCTCAGTTATAGCCTCGTCTATACAAAGCTTTAACTGATGATCACTTAGCTCAACTCGAACTACTGGATGACCGAGGGCGGCTAGGACATAATCTCTAATCTGTTGTTCAAACTCAGAGAACTCTATGACATCAGACTGTCTAGTTTTGTTAAGGTTTTCAAGGTCTATGTCTTCTTCAAAAGGAGGTTGGTGTTCGCCTAGTTTTTGGCTTGCTACATTACTAAAACTATTTCCATAGCCTGTAACATTAGGATATGCTATCTTTACCATTATTATACTCCTTTTTTGTTTTTATAGGTTTTCTTACAGGAGTAGGTTTGTCCACGATTTTCTTAAGTATGTCGTAGTTTAACTCCTGATCCGTCTCTATAATTTGATTAGGTCTTATCTGAATAAGCTCGTTATCAATTTCTAGCAGAACAGTAAACCTGCAAGTACTTCTATACCTGTACTTCATACTTATATATAGAGCATTAAAATAAAAAAGCGCCCACTCCCCTTATTTTGAGGAGTGGGCGCTAATTAATGCCTTATATCAGACATTTACAAAGGGAGGAGTAAGCCCATCAGGACCGACGATACGAATCACGCGATAGAAGCGTGAAGTGGGAGCGACCGCGACCTTACCGTAACGGGTAAGGATGCCCTTTCTGGGCTGGAAGCTCTCAGGGTCGGTGATGGTGGGTAGAGCCTGGAATGGGATGTAGGGGGCGTAGATGAAGCCACCGTCCATTGGAGAACCACCTTTGTAACCCATGAGGATTTCACCCTCTGGGTAGAGAGGATCGACATAGAGATCGTAACGGCCCATGAACTTGCCACGGTACTGGATAGTGCCAGGACCGAAGTTAGTAGGACCATCAGAGGACTCAATGCCTCCGTTAAGCTTGGCAGCAGTCTCAAGAAGAGTAGCTACAATAGGAGCACAAATCATCCAGTTACCTGCACCGCGCTGAGTGGTGGTGTAGATATCCTGAGATGCAAAGTTGATGACAGCAAGAAGGTTGCTGTAGATATCACCAACATGGCGAGGAGCAAAGTTTAAAGCACTTGAAGTGAAATCAATTAGCCAAACATTGTCTCTTACAGAGGTGCCGGGAAGTTGAGAAGCAAGATCAGTAGCAGTACCGTTACCGTCGTTGGTGAAGAGGAACCCACTAAACTGAGAGTCATTGTTTACACCAGCAAAGTTACCTAGGCCACCCTGGTTGTTGCCCTGATCAAGCATTCTGTAATCGAAAAGATCACCAGCAGCACCAGTTAGGTCGTAAGCAAGGCCACGGATGTTCTCGATAAGCTCACGGTCAACCTCTAGACGGATCTCCTTACCGAGGATGTCGGTAAGTTCGCGCTCAAGGTCAAGGTTGTGATAAGCCTTGAGGTCCTGAGAAGCTTCGAGAGTCCAGAGAGCACGCATCTTCTTGGTGCGTGCGATGACAGGCTGTTGCTCGATCTGAAGGGTAACTTCAGGGATAGCAGTGCCAGCAAGAGCTTCACCAGCAGATACTGACCAACCCTGGGCGGTAGCTGAGGTGGGCCATGAAGCAATAGCGGATGCCATGTTAGCACCGCCCACAGGAGCAACACCAAGAGCACATAGACCTAGCTCTCTAGAGCTATCATGAGTAGCATCGAGAGCATCGTCAAGAGTACCAACCTCTGCGGCAGTTGGACGAACCTCGCCAGTGGTAAGACCACGGTAGGTGATGTTGTACTTGCTGTAGAGAGTTTGACGGTTAGCACCGGAAACTCTAGCTGCGCCAAGATAGAAGACCTGTGAGACGGGTGCGCTCATAGGTTGAACGCTAACAATGCTGTTAGCGATTAGTTCGGGGAATACCCGACGAACGAGAGGGAATGCAAACTTCTGGAAAGTGCCAATGCTACCAACAGTGGTAGTACCGATACCAACAGCAGCCTCGTCAACACGATCCTGTTGGCTAGACTTTAGCTGGTTCTCCAGAAGCTGTGCAGTAACTCTTTTGGTATAGTCGTTTTCGATGCCGTCAACGGCTGGACCCCACTTGGAGACTAGCTCGTCAGATGCACCCATTTCCATAATATCCATGTTTACAACTCCTTAAAGTTCATGCTCATTTCATTAGCTTGAGCATTTCTTCGGTTAAGAACTGATTTCCAATACTTTCCAGTTGTTCATCCTCAACCTCTTCGTCTACATTGTTAGTAACGACTACAGCCTGCTCGGTAGACTCGAACAGCATAGCCTCCTTTTCTTCCGCTAATGTCTGTACGCTCTCATTAAGTGATTCGATTTCTCTTTCACGCTTTGAGACCTTAGATTCTAGCAGTTGAATTGTTTTAGCAAGACGATCTTGCTCTCTTAGTGACTCAGAAAGTTCACGGGCAAGGACCTCATTGTCCTCTTGTAACTCACTAGCTTGTGAAAGTCTCCTCTCGCTCTCAGAATCAATGTACTCAGGGCGGAACTCCACTGACATGAATCCCATAAGCTCACGGAATCTTTGTGCATCACGATAAACATCGTTGGACTCATGAAGCTCCTCAATGGCTGCCTCTTGAATCTGCTGACGCTTCATGGATAGGTAAGCGAAAACCTTATCAGTAAGGCCACCCACCTCTTCCTGTACTCTTTGCTCAATTAGATCCTGCATAACCTCAGCAATTTCAAGGAGGGTTTCCTCAGTGATGCTATCAGGAAGTAATTCAGCAATATCCTCTATTTTCTTTTTATCCATGACTGTACTCCAATCTATTGTTATCTATAGTTCTATTATAGATGTCGTTGTTTTTTACTAGTTTTTTGGTTTTCCGTAAATGTCTTTTCCTTCCCTTCCCATTTTTCTTTTGTGAAGTTCGGCTTGGCTCTTTGGAGAAAGTTTAAAAGTTCTCTTAGCTTTCTCAGGTGCATTTACTTTACCATTTTGAGTTAAGGGTTGCATCTCATTTAGAACCTTGCTTACGCGAGAGAAGCTAGAAGTATTTTCATTCTTACTCTTCACCTGCTTTACGCAACTCTCATACTTTTCAGGGTTATCACGACCTACTTTAGCAGTGCAGATAGCCCAGGCGTTGTTCTTATTGCCTTTTGCTTTCTCACTAAGCATAGCCTTAACTCTTTGTAAATTAGTAGATTCTTTTCTAAGCATTTTGAAATCCTCAGAGTCGATCTTACCATTCTTGTTCTTGTCGATTTTGTGCTGCTTACCTTTAAGCTTCTCATCAAGACGCTCCTCTAATAAAGTTCTAAATACCTTTTGCTTAGTAACCTTAGGAAGAACCTCATTCATAATCTCTTCTACAAGAACACTTTGACGAGACTCAGCTAAACCAGGGAAAGCACCACGGGTTGAAGGATCTGCTACAAGGTCCCAAGTGATAAGGCGGAAGTCCTCGTTGACATAACGCCTGCCATCATCGCCCTCAGATAAAGTACCCATACCTCTTGATGAGATTCCGATCTGTACACCACCTTCAATAAGTGCCTTGGCAACTTTACCCATGGGAGTGTCTAGGATCTCAGCTTCACCGATAATCTCGTTACCCTTAGCCTCTAGCTTGGTGATAAGGTGAGAGACATTGGAGAGCTTGACGCTATCGTGTTGAGGGTGATCAAGCTCACCCATAAGACGACGGTTCTTCATAGACTCTTCAAGCTTAGTGATCTCACGCTCAAGTAATGCCTTAGGATAGATACGCTTGTTGTTGTTCTCCTCGTCTGCACGCTGGAAAACACCACGAACTCTCATGGGACCATTCTTGCCCTCGTTGAGGACCTGTAAATTCTCAATGATAAATACATCTTCGATTAGCATCACTTACTCCTTTTTGTTTTGGCTTTGTACTTAGGTTTATCTTTTTCTCTACGGGCTGCTGCCTTTAACCTATCAGCGGTAGCCCCACCATGCTTAACTCTTGTCCTAGCGGCATGGCTTTTTACACTCTTCCAGTCTGCGCTAGGAGTAGCACTACCAGGAGTAAACCCTTTAGCAGTTCTACCAGATACTCTTTGCTGCTTGCTCTTGCCCCAACCACCAGCAGTGGTTACATACATCCTGTAAGACCCCTTAGTAGAAAAGATAGTTCCAGGGGAGGTTTTCTTAAGAGCGTCCTTAATTGTGGCATAAACAGGAGCACGACTCTTACGAGCAGTGGTCTTCTCCTTTCTCTTATAATCACCTCTCCCGTTAGGATACCTAGACTTTTCTTCTAACGGTTGCTCTGCGTTTCTTATCAGATTTATTAGGCTCATATGATTTTGCTCCAGCAAAGTTTGGGGAACCTAAGCTCCCTACAGTAGTTGTTCCAACACCTACACCAAGCTCATTAAGAAGACTTTTAAGCTCATTAATCTTGACCTTAATCTCCTCCTTAAGTTGCTTCCTTCTCTCTTCTTGTAGATTAACTTTAGGCTGCTCTGGTTTCTTAACTCCGAAGGAGTTTGAAAGGACAGCATCTACATCTTCTTGAAGGACCTCGACATTCTCTATATCAGGCACATTACCCTTAATAGGGGTTTTGTGAGAAACGGGCTGAGGATTGGTCTTCTCTTGCTCTAATAAATTAAGAGCAAAATCACCAATCCCCATACCCGTTTCGTTAAGAGAAGCCATTTTTATCAGCAGGACTCTTCGCCCTTCTCCATCTTCTTGCCTTTCTTAGCCTTCTTCTCTTTCATCTTGTAGGCCATTTCAGCAAGAGTTTCGATCTCGTCTTCGTCAAGACCTTCGAGGAGGTCTACTTCTTCCTCTTCGATAACCTCACCCTCTTCAGCTTCTTCAGCCTCAGCAAGGATGTCCTCAGCCTCTTGGAAGACAGCCATCATTTGCTGTGCGTGCTCAAGTATGGCTTCCTCAGAAAGCTCACCTTCAAGGGTGGACTCGCAAAGAGGACAGGTGTGAGCCTTAGGAGCAGTCTCCTCGGCCTTAGCTTCTTCAATAACCTCTTGCTCCTGAACAGGGGCAACAGATTCTGTCATGATACCAGCCTTCTTCCAGGCTGCGGTGCCGAGTACGGCTTCTCTTAATTGATCTCTGTTCATAATAAACTCCTGACGCTTTAGGCGTCTGTAGATATGTATACTCAGTTAAATTTAATTGTTGATTTTTATTGTTTTTTAAGGTTATAGACCTGTAGGTATAGGACCTAAAACTGTAGAGGCTCCTAGAAGAGGCGCGTTCACAGCACTTCTACTATAAATATGCAATCCATCGGTACATCCTATAGGAGTCGCAAGCGTGTACGCGGGAAGACCTCCTATAGTAATACCTGGAACTACAGGTGTTGCCTCATTAAAACAAGACTCAACATCATCAGACTTAGGGTGTCCTGGATGTACCGTAGTAGGTAAAGGCAAAATCCCAGGGGCAACTCCTGAAATAGTAACTCCAGCAGGGTTTGGAAGTGCTATACAAGTGCTGTAACCGTCCCCGGCTAATAAAAAAGGTAACATTACTCTAATATCTCCGGCGTTTCTGTTTTAAATTCCTCATCAATTTTTACAGCCCGAACTCTAGTTGTTACTGGAGGAGGTTCGTAATCATTAATGTTAGTTAACTTATTATCAATAACTTCAGAAATCTTAACGAACCTTTCTCTAACAGCTTCCGTCTTTGCAAAAGTATTTGTTGCTATCAGATCCTTCTTATCGTTAAAAGATTCCATATCATTATATATTTCTTTTCTCTCATTTGCAGTAAGATTTTTAAATACGGATCCCCATTCTATAACACTGTTCGCTACATCTATAAAGTTTTTACCTTCTTCTTTAGCTTCTCTAATAGCTTCAAATAATCTTCTAGAGGCGCTAGGTTTTCTAGGCAATTTTTCAGATCCTTTTTGATATTGATTTTTAGTATTTTTTAATTTATATCTATCAAATGTAACCTTTAAACTTTGCTGTTCTACTCTAGGATCAATACCTTCAAAGAAATCTGTTTGTTCTTCATTATAGATTTCGGAATTCCACTTCTGTTGTATGTCTTTCTTTGAAGGGGATAACCTAAAGGTAGCTTTTCTTTCGTTATATGCTGTTAGTTTAGATCTACCTGATCCCACAAGATATCGAGTTTTGTCTGTAGGAATTATCACGATATACCACGGCATCCTTCTAGGAATTACAGGAACCCCGTCAGCGTAACCTTGTAGTTTATTAAAGCTTATATCTTTGAACTCGGCTATCACCTTACCAGAGTCCATCATATGATCTAGAAGAGGGTCTGAAGATTCTATGTGGAAGTGTAGGTAAGGCCATGGTTTAAATTCAATCCATTCATTAATCTCATCCTCATCATATAGATATTCAAAGACTGCTGATGTTTTTCTTATCAAAGGATTGGTTGTAGGAAGATCCTCAATAGTACTTACATTAAGTTTCATGAAGTAGAAATCTTGTCTAGGCTCCTCTAAGGAATAAGTTTCTTCTATTAAAGATTCTTCTTCGCTCACAGCCTTTAAAACTGTTCCATAATCCTCGTTAAGCAAGGCAAAGGCTCGTCTGAGATCTTCAAAATCCAAAGCAACAGCTTTTTCAATCAAAGTGTCTAGATCTAGATAGTCTCTGTTACCTTGTTTATTGATATAAGTAATGAAGTCTCCTTCATTAATATATTTTATTGTAGGATCTCCATTGTAGTCTAGAAGAGTGTAACTATCATCAAGTTTTATATCTATAAAATTAAGATTAGAATCCTTGTCCACGAAAGGTATAGCTTTTTGAAGGTCTGTAGCTAAGGTTTTCCAGAGACGCATCCTTTCCTTAGTGTAACCTCCGTATACTTTATGATTCAATGGTTTAGCCTTTGTATTTATTAGCTCAACTAAACTATTTTCTGTAGTGACTGATCTGGATCTTCTGAACAGGTCGTGTTCCGATTGAAGGTCATCAAATTGAGTATCAAAATCATCAAGTTCTCCAGCAATGAGCTTTCTAGATATTCTAGTAAGTATCTTTCTCTTCAAAGGGAGTCCATCAAAATCTACTAACTTATCAATTTTATCTCTAAGTTCTGTATTTAAACTTCTGTATATATAATCTAATTTTATATCATCAAACGCTTTTTCTGTAGCGAAGGATTCCTGTCCAAGATTTAATACGGCCCAAATTGATGCATGGATAGTGTTAGAGAATATATTTAAATATTGATAGTTTCTCATAGGAGTAAACTCACTACGAGAGAAGGTTGTTTTCTTATTGCTCCCTACAATATCAATAATCTTATCCTCTTCATATATTGAGTTCAATTCCTTAAGGTAGTTTATACCTTGTCTTTGCTGAATTTCACCAAAGCCTCCTTGGTTTGAGAAATTTCCATTTATCGCTGTGGCGTCCACAGGGTTTCCTGGGTCCACACACTCAGGAAAACTATTAGCAAAGGGGCCTAGGCAAGGATCTAACACACATGTATAATCAAACGGATGTAAGGGAGCGTTATTTAAATTCTGACATTCTATAAAGTTATCTAAGCTATCAAAACAGTTAAAGGTTCTGTAAGTTACTGGTATACTAGCTATGGTCTGTCCACACTGATCAATAAAGGTATAGGTTTTAATTGTAGTGGGTTGTGTTAAATCTATATCAACAGTCCATTGTACATAATCCTGTCCTCCTACAACCACTGTATTTGTATTCAAAATACTTCCGTCTAATAGGATACCGAAATCGGAAAGAGTATCGTATACAGGATTCCCATTTGAGTCGTAATCTGTAGCTGTTGGACCCAGAGCATCTCTAGTTAGAACTTCTAAAGTTCTAGGAGAAGGGTCTCCATCACAAAAGTATACAGCTTGGTAATTATTAGGAGTATCATAATTAGCAGTAAGCCTGCCCTCCATAATGGATTGAAAACCAGACCACACTTCATTGTCATAGCAATCTTGACAGGTAGCTACACTAGAGTTACACTCAAAAGAATTTGCAAATATTACACCTAGATTGTCTGGGTTAGGGCATTCTCCGGTGACTACACAGTCCCCGTCGTTGTATTCACAATTTTGATTGCTAAAGCTCACAGAGTTGGGATCGCAACAATATGTCCTAGAACTTTTCTCACACGCTTGCTGTGAGTTAAATAACTGCTGTCCCCCTGGACCTTGGCTGAGTACATCACAAGTGTTCGCAGTATAGCTTACACATCTGGTATTACTGTCTGAATGTCCAACTGGGCAGTACCAATAAGTAGGTGGAACACAACACCCTATTCCATTATTAGCATTTGCTTCACATTCAAATACATCTCTAAACCAAGTAACGCCTTCTCCAGCTAGATCGTCAGCGGTGCAATAATCAGGAACACTTATACACGCCTCTGATTGAGCGTTAGGACATACCCATACATCTTCTTTTTCAGGGCACGCATCATCACACTCAGACTCTGTGGCAAACTTGTCAGGATCAGAATCAACAATTGGTCCTATATCACAAGTTCCATCAACTACGGTAGTGCCTACACAAGTACCACAGGAACTGTTGCTGTCTGTAGTGCACTCATAGTAAGTAGGAGCAGGACAACAAAAAGCTTCAGAAGATTTACAGGCATCAGCATCCTTGTAAGCAGTCTTCCCGTTTATCTCTATTGTGTCTGGAGCATCTTCACAAGTCTCTACTCCTAAATCTATTAAACTTTTATTCTGAGAAACGCAGTCATTGCCATTTGAATTAGCAGTCGTAGAATCACAAATATAGTAAAGACATTGGCCTTCGTTTATACACCCATCCGCCTTACACTGTTCAACAGTATCATATAAATTAACAGGGTTTACTTGAACCGCTGGAGGGCATGGTTCTCCTTGAGGAAGATAAACAGTATCAGCAGGGTCAGGAGAGGGGAATACACAACAACCGTCATCATCCACCTCCAAACATCCATCCTGAGATGCTGTGCATTTCCAGTAGGCGCAGATATCAGAAGGGCAACAGACAGTCGTACAAAACCCTCCAGTATTAAATACTACATTGTTAGTTCCACATTTTACGCAAGGAGGTAATTCTCCTGTACAAGGAAGTGGATTTCCACCTGAATCAGTACAGTATTGCCTAACAAAAGAACGATCTACATTTAAGGTTGTTTTATTTCCTCCACAACAATTTGTAGAATCACAATCCTCTCCACAAGACACTAAAGTTACAGGATCTGTGCAAGAATCTGTTCCACCACCACCGTCATCACAGTTAGGATCTAAAGGATTGGCTTCACAACACTCGGTATCGTTAGCATCAATACATCCATCAGGATCTGTAGGACCTCCAGGGTCAGGTCCATCAGGCCCCTGACCTCCATAAGAGAAGATTCTTCTGAAACAGTCCTGAAATACTGATACCATAACATTAGCTTAAAGTAGGTTGTCCGTTTGTAGTCGTAGTGTCAAAAATATAATTATCTGCCAATATAGCGGTGTGACCAATTACAGTAAACTCTACTGAAGGATAAGTAACTAGAGAGGGTCTTATAGCAAAGATTGGGTCCTGGGTTGAGCTTTGTATAGCATATGCATTATTTGTCCTACCAGGAAGGAACGCTCCCATTTTATCATCACTATAGAACTGACTCATAACTGTAAAAGCCGAAAAGATGTCCCTAGATCTTTGTGCAGCAGTCCATTTTTTATTAGGAGGTGCAAAGAAACTTTCTTGGTCATAGGTATTTCCACCAGTTTGATCTTCATGCAGGAGTGCAGAAGATGGACTCTCTCTATGGAATGGGAAGTGTGTTCCTGCAACTGGGACAAATCCTACATATATCGTGAAATCAGCAACATGATTATTTATTTCACCTTTTTCAACAGCTATACCAGCGTAGTTATTTAAAGAGTTTGCAAGTGTTTTTCCGTTACAAACGGAAGGGAGACAGTTTCTAAAGTTAACACTGACATCATAGTCTACAATATTTGCTGGTAGTTGAACTCTCATCCTTTTTCTAACATAGTAAACCGTATCTATATCATAATCATTAACAAGGTAATCAAGACCGAAGACTGGTTGGTCAGAGTCTTTATATCGGTTATTTGCTATTCTATCCACAATCGTATTGATATAAGCTTGCGAATCAGTGCCACCCTCTATGCTCTGAAACTGGTAGTCGTCAGTAGCTCGTATAGCACAATTTATACGATCATTCCTTAAGTAACCTTTCTCAATTGGATTATTTAAATTATCACACCAAGCAGCTAAGTCCCATCCTGGGTATAAGGGCAATGCATTTAACCCATGCATATGATGTTCTCTTAAGTAATTAATTGCCGCCTGATTGCTATTTATAGCTATCCCCTTATCTTGTGCAAAGTTAAGTAGAGAACCTTCAACTCCAAACTTAGTTCCACCTAAAACAGCCCCTTTAGTTATGAAAGTGGAACCAGTGCCTATAGTACCTCCACCTGTGTCACCACCTGTATCACCACCTACACCTACACCGACACCTGCGACAGCAGTATCCACATAAGTTTTAAGGTTTGTTATAGTTTTAGTTAGAACCGTGTTTAACTCAGTTTTACCTACCGCAGGGTTAGCAAAAGATAATGGAGGATTAGCAGCAGCAACACCAGATCTTTCATTGTATGAAAGTTCAGCAGTTCTCAAGAAAGGTCTTATATCTATTATATCAGACTCTTCAAGATAAGGCTTTCCTCTTCTTGTAACAATATATGCTATCGGTAACACTGATTGTCCTATCAATGCGAAGCTATTTTCTAACCCTTCCTGGAACAAAGGAGTGAGGTTCATAACATCGTCTGGAGATGGGAATCCTGCCTTAACACCATCGAACTGATCTTCTGAAGAGAATAGATCAGAAATAGGAGAGATGGTTTGGAAATGACCTTCATCAGATACAGCACCGTCTGGTTTGAAGAAAGATGTATTATCTGTAAAGGAACCTTGGAACTGCTCACTATCAAAGAAGTTTTCAGAAGTATCTGAGGTACTATCGTACAATCCGTAAAGTCCAAATCCTTTTAAGGATACTACACCTGCACCCTTTAAAATTCCTAGAATAGGTTTGGTTATAACCTTTGGGGAAGATCCAGAATCAGGAAGTGCCAGTGTAGTAGACGCTGCATCTACAGGGTGAGTATACACAAATAAAAGATCAACCCTTACGGAAGGAGTGTAACCAGTTTTATTAGAATAGTCATCATTAGAGAAAGGGGGTATAGTTATTTCTAAATCTTCCTCAACATTAACTACGGCTGTTCTAACAGCACCTCCCCATCTTCTAGTAAAGCCTACTGCTAACTCTTGAAGGTTGTCTACCTCACTAGTAGAAGTCTGTCCCTGTCTCCAAAGAGCTAATTTGTTCTTTGGAATTTTAGTAATAAGATCCGCTAATGTGGCATTCCATTCTGAGTTTAAAGTATTTGGTCTAGTGTCATGGTGTTGTAAGTGTTCATACAGTCCGTTTGAATAAATGGGATAATTAACTACATCTCCAGCAATGCTTTTTAAAACTGAAGTTGGCAGGTTAAACCTATACGCCCTGTCTGAAGGGTTATTTACACTAACATTTGAGTTTAATGTTTTAATTAAAGTCTGAATACCTTTATTGTACCCATCATTAACTCTAGCTGTAAATTTTCCACTCTGAACCGTTACGGATCTTCCATTAGGAGAAGTTAGCAGAGGTCTTAGCTCTGACATTTGCCTTCTACCTATACCTCTTTCAGGATTGGTTTCCCCTGCAACTTGATCTTTAAGCCATAGAATATTTTCTTCTAACTGCTTGATAGGAATATTATCTATTTCCCAATGATAAGGATCATTGTTTTTAAAGTATCTAACAGGTTGGGTAAATTTATAAGAACTTTGAACCCACTGTTCAATACTAGTATTTTCTTGATTTGATGCGAACTGATCAGCCATTAGTAATTCCTTCTAAGATCAAATGTATGAGGTGATTTAAACCCTGCTCCTTCATTTTCATCTGCTAGTCTGTTCAAAGCTCCACCAGACTGGTTTCCGGTAGACTTATAAATATCAACCATTTTAGGTCTACCCAAGAATTGAATGGAGCAATGTTTAGCGTTTGCAAACATATGAGCCGATGACTCATCTAGTTTTATATTATAGTTCTCTGGTCTTACAAGTTCATCTACACCGATGTACATTCCAGAAGTTACGACTCCACTTACAAGTGAATTAGTCTGTCCGAACTGTGCAGGATTCCAATTGGCCGCATCGCCAGAAAGAGACGATACAGGTCCTGATAAATGATACCCTTGAGACACTGTTTGATAAACTCGATTATCATTTAAGCTACTTGCTCCCCAATACCTGAAGTTATGAGCGTAAGGTTCAGGTTCTAAGTAAAGTCTAAAAGGTCCAGTGTTCTCATATCCAGAAAAAGATCCCCACCAAGCAGCACTAGCAATCGCTGAAAGTTGAACTGTTGGACTTAAATAAGGACCGTCAAGGTCTAGTTTGTTAGCACCTGATCTAGAGTAGTTTAATAAGCCCGCTCCTGGGAGGTACTGCCCAGTACCTCCGCCAGCATTTATTGCAAAGTTTTTCCAAATGTTAGTACCGGATCCAAAGTAATCTAAGACAGAAAGGCCACTTACAAAAGGGTTAGTGCCTTTACCTAAGTAAATTGAAGGTGATGATGTCCTTAGAGTACCAGTGTCCGTGTTTGCACCTGCAACAAGTTTAAAGTTAGTTCCGCTAAGTGAGGAAGCAGCAGCTTCATATCCGTAAGGAAAGTGAGCAAATGCAGAGAAATCAACGGCTGATGGAACTAACCCAAGAGGATCCTGTAGATTATAGTATACCGCAGCAGGACCGTGGTAGCCTGCATAAGACGGGTAAGTACCGCTTACAGCAACATGAGAAGCGTTTAGTGTAGAGCCCCCAGCAAAAGACCAGTACTTAAGATCATTACACCCGTCTGGGCTATTTAAATAATCATAAAATATTCCATCTGTATTTTTGTCAGAAGTATGGAAACACACATTGGTAACATTAACTACACTATTACCAAAAGCTTTTATACAAGGACCTCCCGTAGAAACTTTTGTTCTAAATTCATCATGAGTTAATGTATTAGGGTCTGTTATGTAGTAATTATAAAGTTTATCAGTATCGAATGCGCCTTGATCAAATCTAAATTGATTATGAGGTTCCTCAAAGTATTGTATTCTTGAGTTAAACGCTGTGTCTAAACTAGGTGGTGATACTGTATTAGTTGGTGTGTTTGGTAAGAAACAGAAACCCCCTGCATGAGTTAATGCTGAAGTCTGTAAAGTATGGTTTGATAAATAATCAGATTGTTGAAGAATAGGAGGGTATTTAGAAACAGCATTTCCAAGATCTTTCATAGAAACAACTGAGTTAGCATCGGCAACTATACAAGGACCGTAAGCATGAACCTCTACGGAAGTATGATTCTGAGTATCATTTAAATCAAAGCCCTCGGTATCAAAACCATAGGTTGATTCGTCATAATGAGGAGTGAATGATATTTCAGAACCTGCATTAGCATACATTGCAGTGCCAAACTGACCGATGAAGAATGGACCAGAGACTCTGCAAGAAGATCCTTTGTCTACGAATACACCTGCGTCTCGTCTAGAAGTAGAGTAAGGACCTGTGATGATTGTGGCTAAGTTCTTACTACCGATTAGCTCTACTTGTGAATTGTTCTTAGCACATATTGCAGCACCATATGCAGGTAGCGTGGGTGATAAACTTATAGAAACTTTATAAGAAGAGGCTGTTTCATTCGCTGTAGATATTCTAGAGTGTACTAGTTTGGCTTTGGAATTATTTAGGTTTATTCCAGGCTTAACAGATAACCCATCGTAGCCGACACTATGGGCAAACAAACTGTAAGCACAACTAACATCTAGATCCTGGGTCAGGAATGGACTATAGTTACTATTATTTAAATTAAGATGAATTCCATTTCCATAGAAGGCTGTTAAATAATTATAGTTTATTGCATCATTTCCGAAGGGTTGGGTCAAGTTAAGAGAAGCATCGACTGCTTTTCTGTTGTACTTAATCTTACTGTTATCCGATTCTATACCATACTTGTCATTGAACTGGCAAATAAGACCGTCTAGGATAAGTTCAGATCCTACAGTTTCAATACCTATTTTGTTGGAATAGACATCAACATAACCTTCTAAATCTACAACTGAATTTACTAGCTTAATACCAGCCTGCGAGTTATAGCACGACCTAAGAGAACAACGCTCGGTATTAACAGGGTTTACTCCACCTAGAAGTTGAGAGTTCTTTAGGTGCATACCGTAATCATGCTGATAGAACATGTATACAGAATCGTAACCATATGAATAAGTATCAGAGGATAAGGTTATAGTGGAGTTAATTGCATTAAGTCCGTAATTTGTGTTACCTGCTCTATCATTTACATCGTAGTTTCTTCCTGAAAAGAATCTTCTGTTTAAAACAACTTCAGAGTTAGAAACATACATTCCACCAACTTTGCATCTAGCAACACCACAGTTTTCAATCACAATACCGTTAGAGTTCTTGATTGAAATACCGTAATCATCGTGGTATGTAATATCAGGGTTGTTATTTCCGGTAGCACCTAGAACACCAAAGCCTCTAACATAAATAGGACCATCACAGTTAAATATCTTAACACTTCTTAGATAGTTATTAGTGAACATTCCTAAGGAAGAACCGCCTGCATCAAAACCTCCATGTTCGGTTCTAATTAAAGTCTGACCTCCACCTTGAGGAACATAATCTTGCGTTATATCAGGGTCTCTAGCATCTCCAAAAAATAGTCCAGGAGGGGCTGTATCGTTTACAATCAAGGTGCTTGTAGTAGAATCAAGAAACTCGTAAGAAGTAGTTCCAACATGATATAGAACTGATAACTTATCAGGTCGATGATTTGTTCCTCCTTGTCTATTTGCCTGTGTGACAAAAGACATTCCGTTGTACTCTACTGCCCCATCACCGAATAAAGATCCTACATTTAAAGATACTGATAAGGCAGAGGTGGCAGCAATAGTATCGAAAAACTCACCATCTAATACATTTTCAATAGCTTTCCTATTGGCGGTTGTTGCTACTAAAGTTGCCGTACCGTCCCCTTGAGACATTGGAGCAAAGACTCTATTTATAATCTCAAGCTTACCATCACCTACACATTTAATATCCTTTAAATTTAAATTTCCTAAATCACCACTTACAGCAACCTCTATAAGGGTTGGCATTGTAATGACATTAGGCAGTGCCGCAATTGCATCTTCTATAGAAGTAAATACATTGTTGTTACCTTCTTGTAAAGAGCTAGAAACACATAAAGCTAGTCCTGGGATTGAAGAGGTGGGCCATCCCATTTTCTCCCATAGGAAATCAGTGCGCTCCTCTACATCGTATAGAGGAAGGTTATCCTGTTCCCAACTATAGAAAGAGCTAGAGTCGTGCTTAGTTACAAAAGGGTTCCAGTAGTTGTAAAGTTCAACTCCTGCACTTACTGTGTAAAGGTCTGCGGGTACGAATGCCATTTTAGAATTGTATTGTCCAGAGGAAGACTAAAGTGAATGCATCAGTCTTTTTTATAGGTGTGAAAGGTCTGTAAGCTACTAAGATAGGTGAGTCCTCCATTTGCCCAGTAGGATTTCTCATAAATAGTCCAACCTCGCTTAACGGATCTGATCTGGTAACAGATCTGGGGGCTAGTACGAGAGTATATCTTACAGAATTTTTTGATACTCTATGAATGTTACTATATCTTATTTTTACAAAAGGCTCTGTGTCTACGCTTATTGAACCATTCTTTAATGGATACAAATCAACTACATCTGTAAAAAATATACCATCATTCTGTTTGCTAGGAGTGGTTCCTGGGGATAAAAGAACTCCGTAATCTACTGAAGAGGGTATAGGTCCTGACAATTCATAAAAAGAACTGTCGTAGTTATCCAAGTTTCCACTAGTCCCTACTTGAAAATAACCTATTTGATAATCTTTTACATTAGAAGATCCTGAGGCTGCAAATAGCATGGAAAGCCCTACACCCATACCGGATGTAATGACATTCTGGTCTGACCAGTGCAATTCCTGGGAACCATCATCATAAACCTTCCAGATTTCAAGGAATCCTTTAGGCTGAAATTTGCTAGAACTCATAATAACCTCTCATTTATTTATTATATATTCAAGGACAAGCCGTTATTTGCATCAGGTAAATGTCATTGTTATAGACGAAGTAGCTAAATCGTTGGTAAAAGCATTACCTCTTGGAGTGAACCATGAATATTCTCTTGGCTGATACGGTCTTGGCATGTATCCGTTTGAGTGACCTTTAGTAAAAGACCCAGTTTTAGTATATTGCTCATACTGATTCCAAGCTAAAAGGACCCCAGAAGTTACCGAAGGAACCTCGTAATAAGTTCCTGTGTTTCCTTGAATGCCTGCTCGGTAATCTGGTTGAGTGATTCCGACTAGACCCCCTCCCCTACTATTCTCAGATATTGAAGGTATTATATTTCTTTCATGTATGGCTCCTCCTTCTTCAGGACTAGCCGCACCATAAAGGGATGTTTCATAGAAGTCTTCAGGAACCTCGGCTGCGACCCATACTCTGTACCAACCGTCTCTACAGAAAGGGTCAGTGTATCCGTATGCAGCAATGTCTCTGGAAGCATTTGTATCACCTCCGTTAGTTCCTGAAAAAACTCCCATATCATATTTCAATCCAGGGCCTGAGGAAGTAAACCCGAAAGGACCTTTATTATCTTGAGGCTCCCATATACTACTCAAGCTTAATTGCCCTCCTACTGCGCTTAGAGTGTGTCCTGTAGTAGGTGAGAAAGGGAACGAGTAATCTACTGAACTTGTTATGTTCAGATAACCTGAGGCTACAGGAGCGACTATGGGAGGTTGGAAGACTCCTATATCGTCTCCTTCTAAAATTCCTATGACCCCATACTGTGAAGAAGATAGTTGTTTTCCAAAGTCTATGCTCTCATCATAAAACTTGTCGTACCCTACGGAAGAAACATACTGAATCTCTGCGCTATTTTTAGAGGAGTAAGTGAATGCTCCTAGCCTAGAAACATAACATTTTATAGGATCTATACCTCCGTCAGAGTTCCACTTGAACATTGCAGTTTTAGGCTGCTGTGATGCATAAAAGCCTACTCCAGGGTATCCCCTAACAATAATGTTCATAGCAAAGCACTCGTTGCTTGTGGAGCTTGGCGCAGGAAGAGTGGTTCGGTTAGGATCTTCTACTACATCATCTAACTTTTTAATATATGTAGAAAACACTACTGTAGAAAGATCTGAATTGAACTTAGCTATTTGCGTCTCCCAGTCTCCCCCAGATCTTCTACCCGTTCCATCCTGAAGGTAGTCGTACTGTCCAGGTCTTCGCTTTCCAGCAGCACCTACGAATAACTGATTTTTTTCAGCATCGTCGGGCCACACATATAGCTCTTGAGGGCTATAAAAAAAGCTTGCAGGTAAGATTCCGTCAGGCTGGCTTCCGTGTAAGAAGTGCCTCATAATTACCCCGTCAGGAGGCTGTGTCTCATAAAGGTCATAGCATGACTGAACATTTGCAGTAGGGAACCCTTCTAAGTTGGCTGTTGTAAACATACCATTTTCAACAGTCCAAGGGCCTTCATAACCTATAGATATGTCGTTTCTATTTGCACTAATATCAAGATAATTTATGTCAGGAGGGACTCCAGTGCCGCTTGTATAAGTAGGTCTTTGGAAACTTGACCTTAAATCTAATGAATAAGTATTTAAGTTATATATTGGTTCTCCTGACGGAGTATTTAATAATGAAATATTAAACTGGCTGGCCGCGTCAGTTGATACTGCGAAAGGTTGTATGGATCCATAAAGAGGGATGACATGGTATCCGTCAGAAGCATCATAAGGTCCTGTGTAAGTAATAGAACCGCCTAAAGGACCCCTAGTTCCAAACATATATGAAGCAGCGTTTGTAGAGACATCTACAAACGCTGATGTTTCGTAAATAGGTCCGTTAGAGCTAACCGCTGAACTAAGAGCAAATCCTGCCGTAGTGGAGTAAGTTGTTGAAGAAAACCCTAAAGAAGGGGCAGTCTTATCGGACCTTATATGCCAAACATTTACATTTCCATCTAGGTACTCATTAAAATCAATAAACTTATCACGACCAGTATAGGATGATAACTCAAAGGCTAAAGTCTTCTGTCCGAAGAAGTTGTTTGACGGTAAGGCGCTAACTGTAAATTTTATCTGAGTAGTATTTTTAGGCCAGAAAATAGGGGAGTCGAATGCTGATGTAACCAATCCCTCATCATCTACAATACACCAATGCTCTCCAGAGACGGCATAGTTATTTATTCCAAGATGACCGTTCTCATAAACATTGTAATATAAGTACGCATCTTCTGCTGTAGGTATTTGAGTCTCTATGATAACTTCCCTGGTTTCCCCAGCCTCCATATATCCTACATTCTGAACTGCATACCTGTCTGCAATTTTAGGTTTTATACCTGCTGGGTAAAAGGATATTAAGCTGGCTCTGTCTTGCATTCTCTTGCTTGTTCCTACGAACTGAATGAGCCAGTCTATTTCTACCATAAACTCGTCTGTCTTTTCAATTGGATCGGTTAACGATTTATAGCAGGATAATATAGGAGTATCTTCCGAAGTAGATATATCAGGGTCCCTAGTATAAAGACCAAACTCTTTTATTGATTTACCGACTAAAGCACCGTAGTCTAAAGTTATTTTTATAACAACACCATTCTCATCATCTCCTGGAAGCTGTAACGGGAAGCAGTTGTTTTCATTTAAAATACCTAGTACAGCAGGCTCAGTCGAGTAAGTTATATCTTCAAGAGATACGAAATCCTCATCATAAACCAAACAATCCCTAGTGGTTAGTTCTAATGAGGTGTTCAGACCGTAATCAGATGCAGTAGCAATTGGTGAGTGAAGTCTTGAGAAGTTTCTTACTGATGTAAAGGGAAGGGAATCCGTCCAAGAAGAGTCGTCATAGTATGAGCTAGTTCCTAGCTGGAAGTATCCAAATTTATATTTACTAGTATCAGCTTTAGCCCCAGCAGTCATTAGATTAACCATGTCAAAGGCGAAACCTTGTGTTAATATATTAGGAGACTTTGAGCATACTATCTCTCTATCTCCGTTCTTATAAACTTTTGTTATTGTAACTAAGCCTTTCATAGGAAATCAATCGTCCAATTTATTGTCACTGAGTTTGCAGCGGTGAAATCATCGCTGTGAGTAATATCATAGTTCATAGATTTTTGAGCGAATAACTTGAACTCTACATCATCCCCACTCCAAGGATCAAGATCTATGCTTCTCGAAAAACCTATTTGGTTATTCTTTCTAGTAGATTTTTGGTCTAAAGAATGCAGACCTAAATCAAAAATACCGCCAAAGTAGTTAGCCATTTCAACATCAGCCCTATTAATCTTAACACTGTATATAACTTTTCCTGTTGAAGAGAAGTCTGGAAGTGCAGATACTAGTAACTGTGAAGAGTTTGATGTTTCTCCATTAGATGCGTAATAAGCATGGAGATATCCTTTATAATCCATACTAGATACGGTATTGAATCTATCGCCGCTGGATATTCTAGTGCTTATTGGGGAATTAAAGGAGTCCACTGATATCTCGTCCACCAGTATCGCAGTGTTATTTCTATCATCTGCGTAACACCCAAACCACCTAAAATCTTTTTGAATAGGTTGTTTTTGAATATCACCTCCTTTCTTCACCCAATACGATGGTAGGAAATCCATGATATTTTTTTCTAATTTAGCAACAAGTGGAAAGGTATTTAAATTATGACCATTAGGTAAATTAACATCAACATGATCCTGATAATCTGTTGAGGTATCTGACTCTAGTAATGTGTCATTAGGGTGAGGAGTATTAGGGAGAGATGCGCTAACATTATAACCGTTAGCAGAATTTGTTATAGTACCTAAATAATTAGGAAGTGCGTAACTAGACTCTTTAGATATTATTGAACTAGTTGTAATTTGAAAACCTGAATTAAATTCTGTTGATGAAGTTGTTACTCCTTCATTAGGAAGGAAGTAATTAACTGGAAGGGACCCTACATTTAAGCTAGGTCTTGCGAACATCATCTTTCCTGATAAGTTAGTCCTATTTAGTGTAGATTCATATTTAGAAGATCCTGCTGGATATATTTTTATATGGAAATCCTCCGAGGAATACGAAGTTACTGATGGTATTGAGCAAAGTATTCTATACCAACCAAAACCTAATTCCTTATACAAGGCTTTACATGGACGCAAGGTGGTGCCCCTAGGGCTATCATTTACGAAAGCAAACAAGTTGCCTCCTATAAACTGACCTCCGTTATGCCTTCCAGGACTAACCCAAATACTTGTAAATAATAAAAGATCTCCTCCACTGCTAACCTCAATTGTCATATGATGAGGTTGAGGTGCATTATTAACATCAACATTAGCTACAGGAGGATTATTTAAATCCATCTTAACATCAATAGAAAATACCTTCGGAAGCCCAGAGGTAGAATGAATATAGTCCTGATCAAAAACATTATTACCTAATGTAACCGAACCACCTTGATCTGTATCTAAAGAATTAATATCAAATACCGTGCTGATACCGTCGATAATATACTTATTAGGTCGTTCTAGTACAGTGCATGAAGAAGTGTATCCTATAGATATATCTTTTAAAAGGTTTGCACTCGCTATGAGATTATGAGCCTTATACTTATGTAAGTTAGACTTATACCCAACCCTGCCTTTAGCAAAAGACATCCCTTGTATTATAAAGTTAGAAGCATCGAGGGCATTTTGATAATAAGTATTATCATTAAAATCTGACTCACTTCCAGATAAAGCTATGGCTGGTGTAAAGGTTAGCATATCAACTATAGCTTCTCCAGCACCGTCAACGATTAGATTGCAGTCTTTATGTATAACGGTTTTTTTACCATCAACCTCTTTGAATATTTCTACATGCCCTTTCATTAGTTAATTATATTAAGATTATCTATTCTACCTTCGTTGAGGAAAGCAGTTTGATCAGAAAACTCTGCTGGATGAATTCTGTAATTTGATCTACCCCCACCCATATCTCCATGAATTGTTTGAACATTTAATGGGTTTCTTGATTGAGTTTCGTCAGAAATATCATTATAAAATCTAAAAAATGATAATAGAATATCAGGATCCATTAACTCTTCAGTCGATATTTCTTTTTTAATTAAAGATCCTAGCTCACTACCGCCTATTACTGAATTTCTATAGGCTGGTTGAGTGAAGTATGTTAACGGGTATGTGTAGTCCTCAGGTGTATCGTCTTTATGTATACCTATGTACGCCACATCTATTGATGCTGGGACTTCTCCTGGTTGAAATATGTTGTTTTCAATACCTACTGCTATTTTAGCCGGGGCTCCCAAAGATGATTTTATATAAGCAACCTCTTTAGCTATGGACGGATCTTCCAGTTGGGAATACTGTTGTAACACGCTAGGTTTTAATGATATAAAAGCCAACCTGTACTCAGAGTTTAATTCATAGACACCTCCATACCCCGCAGGAATATCAGGGTATCCTTGAATATCAGTGTATCCTTTTAAATAAAATGGTCTAATCTGATTAAAAAAGTGTATAGTCGGGTCATAAGGTTTTTTTCTAAAAGGGAAGGTCGCCCTATGATTAAGTTCTCCTGTACTTCCTAATGGTGGTTTAAATGACCAATACGCCTGTTGATTTAAAGTTCCTTCATTAACTTCTAATCCAAATACCCTATTATGAGAGTGTTGAGGAGACAACCCTCCTAATCCAAATTCAAGAAATACCTTTGAAAACTGTGGTAATTCCTCCGAAGGTTTATAAATGAGCGTAAAGATTATGTCTTTAGGCCCTTCATAATAAACTATATTTTTAGTTAAATAATGAGGATATTTAGAGTTGTATGGAATTTCGTTAAATGTCCAGGTATTCCAGTGATCAATCGCTGCTAAAGGATGTGTAGTATCCAAATAACCTGAAGTATCTGTAGATCCGAATGTACAAGTTTCTGGATCTGGTTCAGAGATATAATTTGCAAGGTCCTCTGGATTAACCGATAACTGTTGGTTATTGTAAAGTTCGTCTGACCATAAGGTATTTCTTATATAGTTGTTTCTAGTAGTTACCGGGGAGAACTCCGTTTGTATATTATTAGAAGATAAAGTTACTAATGGAAGGTTTAACGGTCCAATTATATTTGATGATAGAGTTACTATATCAGGATTTGACCAGTTATAAACATCCGTATTATCAAAATCAAAAGCAGTACCACTAAGACCCTCGTACCGACAGCCAAAAGTACCATAATCCACCTTGAATGGAAGCTGTACCTTTAGTGCTGGTAACATGTCACTTTGAGAACTTCCATAATTTTGTAGAGTATAGTCCTGTATTGTATTCTTTGATATTATGTATGTAAAATCCCCAAGATTATCCTGTATAAAGGAGTCCTTTGTATACCCTGCAAAGACTGCGTATCCTTCATAAGGTCTAAAGAAAGAAGTGGCGTTTGGTTGTATAGACTGTGAAGTTGGAAACTCCTCTGAGCCTACAAACAGCTTACTGTACAGAATTCTTTTTCCAGATTTAGAAACCGATACTGTCAGAGGAATATTATCCTTGTAAAAAGAACCTTCTCTATCAATATAGATAAGAGAACCTAAACTAACAGGATTACCATCAGGATAGAATAGTTCTATCTCTTTGTCCGTATCTGTTTTTGATAATGAGTAGTCTGGTATTGAGTGATTAAATCTTATAGAAGCTCTCTTCTTCATCGTGTCATCGGTACACCTAATACCTTTAAAAGCCCAGAATTCAGAATCATCTTGTGACAGAGATGGGAAAACTTCTATTACATATTTTTGATCCTTCCTGTGAAGTTGGTTTTTATACTGATAGTACTCGATAGGTATCTTTATTTTTCTATTGAGAGTATTAAACGACACCTTATTTGAAATAAGATCTTCCTTACCTAAAGAGTATAACACCTCTCTGTTTACATCATCTACATAGCAAGATCGTATATTGTCTAACGACTCTATGTCCTTTGATTGATGAGAAAATATATGAGAGAGGGAGTTTCTTACATAGGATATCCCGTCTTGACCCTGAAGAGAACTGGTAAAAAGCATCTCCCATTGTCCATTGGGCATATAGTTCCAGAAGACTTTTCTTCCATAGTAATCAGTTTCTTCTTCTGTATGAATCCATACAGACACAGACCTTGAACTCGTTTTGAAACTATCCTCTTCGAGAAACAATGAGCTAACCTCAACAGAATAATTATGTTCTGGTCTGAGGAAGTTATCTTCGTCTCCAGCCTCTTTGTAGTTAAAGGTGTATCTAAACCTGGGTAGGTACTCTTTGGCCTTTAAACAAATTAAATTACCATCTAGAAGCAAAGAGTCTTTATCTAAGAAACCTTCATCAGAAGAAAGATCATATAACATGATCTTGTTGCTATTTGAGTTTCTCCAAGTTATAATATCTACACCGCTTATGAAGTAAGGAGTGTAGGATTCAGGAGCAACTCCAACCTGCATGTAATTATCTAAAAGGTCTGTGTCACAGAATCTGGCTAGGAATTCAAAGTCCTGATCTATGGATTTTATTTTATTGTTTATCGTTATGGAGTTTCTATCAAATACGGTGTTATTCCTATCATCCGTAGATGCCGATACTTTACCTACTGAAGAACCGTCTAACTTATTTAGACCATTGAAAAATATAGGTCCGTATATGTGAGAAACTAAAGTAGATCCTCCATACAAGTAATCATCTAACGCAGCATTAGATACAAGGCCCTTACCATACTTAACATAATCATTAAGATACAGATAGTTAAATGTCTTATTTATTTCTGCCGGAACTCTTTCATAAACATCCATCTTGAAGTTGTAAAAGCCTTCTTCTAACAAGTAGTTTGTTTCATTCCATAGCTTGTTTTTTAAAGATTCTATTTCCTTCATCCAGTCTATATTGGTGGCTAGATGAATATTGTTTTCTACGGTAAGTCTAGCCTTTTCGGAAATCTCTCTATCTTTAAGTTTATAAATGAGGCTGTATACATCTTCTAAATTATCTCTATATTTAAATACAAGATTATTCATTAAAGAAGAGTCCTTAGGTGGGTTGTAAGCGTCCCTATCGCCTCTAATCTTAAAAGTATATTTACTTCTTATGTCATTAAAAACATCGTTTGAATCTGTGTCCTGGCATTCATCATAAACATCAGGAATATTCCTATGGTCTGGTACGGCGGTGTACTCCTGGGAACTCGGTATAAGTCCTAATGGTATGAATTCAGCTAAGGAACTAAACTCTCCTAAGGAATTTAATGTAGAGGCTTTACCTACTGTAGTTGTGTTTAAAAATGTTGGAGAGTTAAATCCATCTCTTCTAAAAAACTGTCCTTTGGAAAGTACTTTTTGAAAGTCTCTTCTTCTAGTAGCAGTTCTAGGTATCACCTCTTCATAAGGACCACTGACATTGTATACTGTGCTAGTATCTACCCATGCGGCATTCGTACTCTCTCTACCAAAACCTAACCTATCCCTTTTGAAGACAGGCAAAGATGAGTAGTTATTAGTTCCACGGGAATCGTATTCGTAACCAGGATCAATACTGCTTCCGACCAATCCTAAAGAGGGGTGCCTCATGTTAAGAGTGGAAAGTTCAAAGGATGCTAAGGCACCGCTTGGATTTGGAGAATCTAAAAAGGAGTATGATATCCTGGGGTATGTGTTTGTATAAGGATCAATTACATCAGGGGCTTTTAAACTTATATCTATTCTAGGTATTGATTTAGCAGGAGTAAAGTCCTGTATTGCCTTTAAAGAATCAAAAAAGTCTTCTTTTGAATAAGCCGTCGCTGTAAAGAAGCTATCATCAAAGTTTCCAGACGAGACTTCCAAGGAGAATCGTGAAGACTTACCATTCCACATTGGTAGGTAATCGTAAAAATTACTTTGAAAATCTTTAATAATTCTGTCGTAATTAGGTGCTTGATGAAGGGTCTTAGTTAAAAATAAAAATCCGTTGTTATATAGTTTAGGATCTAAATCCCTCTCTATCGTATTAGATAGAACATACGCTTCAAAAGCATCACAGTAGGTATCTTCAACACCTAGGCATAGTAATTTTTCTTTTATAAACCTTACAAGGTCATAGGTTACATCGCAATCTTTATAGAATCTTTCGTCTTCAAATGGAGGTATATTAAAGTCCCTTCCTCTATAGTTGAACACGAAGGCTGGATTGTCAGGTTGGAAGGCGTAACCCTTTATATTAAAAAGTTCAGGGAATTCGTGTACAGCATCTAATAAAATATGATCAACAACAAACTTTATGTTGGTGTCTAAGCTTATTGGATCATACTCCCCTTCTGTGTATTCAGAATACTTATCTATAGTCCATGTTTCTAAAGACTGTAGAGAATCAGATTCGGTTTTTAGTAAGTAGTATATTAGATTAGGTATATAAGACTCGTAATACTCAGAAAAAGACTTATCGAAATCTATCTCAGTGGCTGGTAGTATTGATTTTAGTAAATCAATAAGACCCTGCTTAGTTCCTTTTTTCTGTAAGAGGACCCTTGCGTCTCGAAGTTGTCTTCTCCATGAATCTACATTGCTAGTGTAAAACTTCCACCCTATGAAATCTGCTAGATATGGTAGGTATTTTTTAGGACACTTCTCTATAGAGTTTAAAGTGCTTATAGAAAAACTTTCATTATCAAGATCTCCTATGAAAAATCCAACAGCCTTTAAAAATCTTTTAAATGGCCCTTCTTGAGTTGTTGGAAGTTCATAATCTTTATCTACAAAGTAACTAATGTAGAAGTCTTTTACAAAAGTATCAGAAAGCTCGTTTTCAGATAATCCATAAAGTATGGAGTTCCAGGTTAGATATTTATCTAGTGACTGTGTTCCGCTTAGATAAGGGTCCGTATCATCCTTTCTGAATTCATTACTGTATGCATACGGTAGAATCCCCCCAACGCTTTGATTTATAGATTTTATAACATACAGTGCGTCTTCTAATGTTACTGGGCTCTCCTCAATGTAAAACCTTTTTGTAAAAACTTCTGCTACCAGACCTCTTATTATTTTTATGTAATCAGACTCGTCAGCAGGAGGAGTATTTCCGTTATAGTTTAATAAAGCAAAAAGACCTAGAGAATTTAAAAGATACTTTAAGCAATCGACATATGATGAACCGAAGGCTCCATCTGTATTACTTACCAACTCCCTTTCCGTTTCTGATCCTAGGTGCCCGTCTCCTAGTTGCAGTTGTGGGTATAAGGTTCCGCTAACGAAGTTATAAAATTCAGATGAGGTGCTATAATCTGAAATCTCATATCCTAAAGGTTGTAGAATCTCTAAGCTAAATTCATGAGGTTCTATATAAGTTAGTTTGTTTTGTGGTATAAAGTACTTTACTAAACCTTCAGACCATCCGTGATAAACACCTAACCCAGGGCCGTATATGGTTCTATCTAAATAGTCTGTAGTGTTCCAAGGACCTAATTCTAGAACATCCTCATAGACAGGATCTGTACAGAATTTATAAAGAAGCTTATTAATAGGCAAGAATCTTATGACCATATCAGCATCGTAATATAAAATCTTAGATGCTAGGTCCTCAGATTCAGTAGATAGTTTTAGATCCTCCTCCCTGTAAATCTCAGGAATGATCTTATCTAGTGCCTCGTAATAATTTCTTCTTGTATACTTAGACATAATTCACCGTTAGATTAAAGTTGTTTAACTGTAGGATCTCATTTATTTCTAATGTTATAGGTTCACTAAAATTCATAACCTCAGCTAATCTAACCTCATCAACATTAGTAAATATCTCCCTTGTTATGTCGCTGGGGGAGAACACTTCTGCGAACTCCCTAGAATCAACGCTGAAGTACTCTGAAATGGTTTTTGAAGTTCTTAGAAGTATGTCGGTCTCTCTTGATTCAAATTCCCTATCCACAGTAAGTCTTATATCTAAATCTAAAGTTCTTATAAGACCGTCTACTAAAACAACCTCATCAGTAAGCATCTTCTTTGGTTCCATAGCCTCTAGCAAGTCTCTCTTAAAAGACAAGGATGCTTTTTCAAATTGGTTTGTGGAGGCTTTTTGTAGAAGATAGATATCTATGATATTTGAAGAACTAAACGCCTTTCTTGTAGTAACAGATGCTTTGCAAGCTTGACCTAAAGAGTTTCTATAGTTATTAACGAATGTAAGATAATCGTCTAAGGATACCAGCCTATCCTGCTGTCTATAAACAAACTTGGCATATTTCTTGGCCTGATCAATAGTCTCAGCTTCAAGACCCCCTGTTAAAGGGTTTGTATTAACTACATTAACAGAGGATCCTTCTAGGGTGTTTATAGATGCATTTATAAAATTAGATGGAGCATTTCCTCTTTGGCCTCCACCAACTCTGTAAGTTATAGTATATGTGGAATTAGTAGGAGGCATTACAGCAGTTATGCCGTCTCCGAACTGTAATGTAGCTATAAAATCATCGGTATAAGCTACTTGAAATACTTTAAGGTCCGAGGATGAAGTAGACAAAAGAGAGGTTACTTCTCTGTAGGTCCCTCCATAATCTCCTGCATCGCTAATATACACTTGAATACTTCCATCAACTACTGGTCCGTTTTCAAGAGTTATTTGTTTTAAAACATCTACATCTGAAAAGACTCCTGTATCTATTGATAAAGAACCTTCAGCTAATACTAAATTTTCCCAAACTAATCCTGTATCTCCTTCAGACTCTGATGTATATAGAACTATATCGTTAGAAGTTGAAGGGTCCTCTATTATACCATTAGTGGTTTTATATAAAGTATAGTTAACTGGAGATCCGTCAAGATTAGAAGTAGCTTCAAAAACCCTGGATGCTTCAGGTATGGTTATTTCACTTGCTACAGCGGTTTCTGATGTTACAGAAGCTTTGGCTGCTGCTGATCCAGGACCTCTTAGTCTAACCCCAATGATTTCAAATATCTTTCTTAGGTTAGCTGGAGATTTCACAGTCTTTAAAAACATCTCATGAGCAATCATGTCTGTCTTCATAGACATTACTGAACCCATGTAAGCCACTACTTCGACAAGCATCATACCCAAATCTGATTCAGCAAATAACCCATAGTCTAAAGGATAAACAGCTTTTATGTAATCTATCAGGCTATCTCTAAGACTTAAAAAATCTGTAGAGGTATAATCAATTAAAGATTCTTTTTGATCATCTTTAAAAGATGTATACTTCATGAAATCCGAAGCTGCATATGTATAGGGGATGTTTGTCATGTCGTAAACTCCAGTGGTATAACTTCCTGTGTTTCTTTTTCTTTTATGGTCATGTATACTATCAATGTTGGAATTCCTGAGTACTCGCCTTCGTCGTATTTAACATCTATAGAAGTAAGCTCTGCATTAGGAATGTAAAGCCTTATCTGACTAGATATTTGATCCTGTAAATTCGCTATCAAGGAATCGTCAAGCTGCTCAAAAACATAGGATCTTAGATCAATACCGAAATTAGGAAGGAAGATTCTCTCCCCTGGGCTAGTAAACATTAACTGATAAATCTGTCCTCTTAGAAGTTCTTTGTTAGAGGATTTTTTAAATAAAATGTCCCCCTTACCAACAGGATACCTAAACCCATAAACCTCTTTGCTTATGGGAGATGTGACTGATTTTAGAACCTGTCCCTGCGGTAATAATCCATATAGTTTAGAAGCCATTTATAGTTTTTATGTTGCTGAAGAAAGTCTTGTGAGCGTCATAATTAACGCTTACCTCATTATTAGATAGAGGTTTTGAATATATTTTTAAACTTCCTAGATGACCTCCTAACCCGCTAGACATACCGTTTGAAGGTCCCGAGAAGCCTCCATATATAGAAGAAAGGTTTATTTCATAACCTCCTGGGCCATAGGTTATTGAGTTAGCTCCTAATTCATTCAGGTTCCGTATTATTTTTGTAGATCCCTTAGAGGCTTCCGCTTTAAGAGGGAACCCGTCAGTCCATCCTCCACCTACAATCCAAGGAGTAAAAAATTGATCAAGCCTAGGTCCATTTAAGAAATCCTCACTTTCTTGAATAGGTATGGATCCTGGGTAGCTGAAGCTGGAAGTTTCTCCTCCCACCTTTGCAAAGGTAGGTATACTTATAGGTTTACCCTTATCAGTTCCAAACACATTTGAAACTGAAGAAGACTCTAGCTCATTACCGTTTAAGTAAACTGTAATAGTGTCGTCTTCAAAATTAAAGGTAATGCTCATGTGCATAAATCCTGATGAACAGTCCGTCAAGGAAACTCCATTTACTGATTTTGTAATAGGGATTTTAAGACCCCTGTATTCCGATTCATTAGGTGAGCAATCCTCATTTCTTATAAATGAGCAACCCTCTTTAGAGAAAGATTGCATAGGGGCTATGAGGAAATATGTATTATCAGCTTTAGTACTATCCTCTGCTGTAATAATTCCTTCATAGTTTTCAAAAGGATTCATTGATCCCGCAGGGTTTGGGAAAGTGTCGTTTACATTATCAGCATCTGTATCTAATCCACCTATGGTGAATATAGGAGATCTAGTGAATCCTATGAACATACCTCTAACAGCATCCGTTGAAAAATTATTAAGAACTGACCCAGAGTCCTGCCCTAAATCTCGACCTCCTGTATTCTCATTACAAAGTATAGCTTTAAAGAAATTGAAATCAGTCCACGCTGCTGTTTCACTGTTTAAAGTTAAGGAGCTTATCTGTGAAGAGGCAGGGAGTCCTTGATCAAAAACCTTTACTTCAAAAGAATTTAATCCAGACGCTAGATTAGGCATATGTAGCCAAAAATCAAAAGAGCATCCCTTTGGATTATAAAGGAGGTTTTGTATTTCTGATGTTTGAGGAAGTCTTCCATAAGTTCCGTGTTCACTTCTTCTTATAAAAGAGTCTTCATCAGAATCAAACTTAACTATACCACTGAACCTAGGTATCCCTAAACCTTTAGGGAATGCAGAAGACCTAGACTTTGAAACTAATTGTAAGTTCTGTCTAGAGTCCCCTGTGCAATTTGTAACATTGTATTTAATAGATCCGGTATCCTCCACCTCTGTTTCTAAGAAGTTATAAACTGAAACTAAACCGTCAGTAACTATAGGATCATTTAATGTCAATACAGGAACTATGCTAGAGTCTGATTCTGAATAAGGGCTTATATCGACAAAGGATCCTGTTATATTTTTATTAACTTTAATAGGAGCTACAGCCACCCCGTTTTGAGATGCCTTACTGGTTACAAAAGTAGGCTTAAATGGAAGTACGACTCCGCTAATATCTCCTTGATCAATAACTAGCTTCTTCTGTTTTTCTACTTCTATGCTTAAATTTATATCACTTAAATACGAGAAGTCGTTTACTGGTACATTTCCTGGGGAGAACATGGAGCTTACACCAAATAAATCAGGTGCCTTAACAGCTAGTTCTATTTGCTTTTTTCTTTTTCTTAGTTTTATATCAAATAACTCTATTTCAGAGAATATCTGTTGCTGCATGTTAATATACACAGCAGAACTTGTGTCATATATCTCTGCTATAGATTCCCTTTGAGAGTCTAGCTGACTAATTGTTAAGTTTTTATGTCCTTCCAATACCTGAATTAGGTGATCCGCATTGTAATACTCTTTTAAATATGATGAGTCATCTATTAAATTTGGATCTAATATTGTATCAACATACCTGTTAAGATCTCCTAATGTTATCTGAGTTCCCTTACCTCCTAGGTTGGGAGAGTGATCTAATTTCCATCTACTAGAATCAGGTACGAATTGAAGATCCTCTATTGTTGGAACGGATCCTGATGAAGCATAAGTTCTATTTTGAGAATCATAATACAACCCGTCTACAGAAAGAAGGAAGGTTCCCTTTGTTGTTCTTGGAGGACCGTAGGTTAATCTAAATATACCATCATCTCCTACTTCAACATCAGCATCAGCGCCCGTTAAAAGGTCCTCTGGGTTGCCTATACCTTGCTCTCTTTCATTAAGAACCTGAACAATGTCGGCCATTAAGGCGGTGGCATCTTCTACAAACTTTTCTGCTGAATAGATCTGAGCTTCATAGATAACCATCAAAGCCTCAGTTGGAGCTAAGGCAGCATCACTACCCCTCTGTCTTTTTAAATGTGTTTCGTAATCACTAAGACAATCCTTTATGTCTTGAATTTGATCTGCGAAAGCTTGAGCCTGAGCAGCTAGTTCATTTATAAAGGATATAGCTCCTGCTACCGCAGCTATGGCGTCTCCTAATGCAGCCCAGCCGGAATCAATTTTAAAGAAAGTTAATCCATCTTTCTCATCTTGAGCAAGACCTAGAAACTCAAGTATCTCAGCTTTTATGTCAGCAATAACCGATCTAGCAGCAAGAACACCTTCGTTCATGCTCATCATTATGGTGGCTAAGGCGTCTCCAGGTAATAACCTCAAAGCGTCAAGTCCTAGCTCAAGCATACATGAAGGAACTCCAAAAGTAGGAATTGATCCTGTGCCTATGGGAAAACTCTCTCCGAATATGTTAGGGTTTGATGCCATTTTATGCTCCTGGTACAGGTGGTTGTGCGTCTAGGTTTGTAGGTCTTGGTGCGACTGGTAATCCTGCGCCTGGATTTGTTGCAGGATAGATGTTTAAAGGATCCTGTAAATTAACAGTCAGTCCATTTATAGATACTATGCCTCCAGTATTTATGGCAATTCCTGCTGGAGCTTGTATTGTCATAGTTTTATTAACATTATTCATGCTAATACCAAATGCCACGCCCTCTCCGCAAAGCATGTTGTTTGTCCATGCTCCGTGTGTTTGAACTATGCCCCCTGAAGGTAAGGACGCTGGCACTAGAGATGCGGGTGCTAGACCAGCTTGTAAAAATATGCCGTTATTGGGATTAGCAAATGGACCATAACCATAAGTCCTCAAGCATATTTGATTGTAAAGAGATTCCATAGTAATCTGACCCGAGAATGGGTCAGTAGCATTAGAAACATTAGCGCCTATGAACTGTGCGTAATTAGTTATCTTTATAGACCTAGCTTCAGCAGCAGCCTCTAGTTTTATATTGCCCTTCTTGGTCTTTAGGACGGTGTTTCTCTCACCCTGTACTAATAGTGACCCTGGGCCGTGATCAACGCCAGAGAACTTCCTAGGGCCGTTCATGCGTATCTGAGTGTCCCCACCCCTTGTCCTTAGGTGAATAGACTCGTTTTGATACTGCCTGTTTAATGTGATTGCATCAGGTCCGTCTGAAATTTTAACATAAGACCTTCTTAAACTATCTGTAGACTTATCAACTAGTTCGACTACACCACCTATATTATCTTTTAGAGATATAGTTCTTTTTGCAGTATCCATTGTCGATAGCTTCTCATCGGAAGGGTAATTATCTAAACCCTCTTCAAGGTCTTGTCTACCTATGGCGGTAACTGTTGACATATAAAAGTAAGACGCATCATTAGAGGCTTGAGCTATTAAAACAAGATCACCCCTAGAAGGATACGCAGTTAATCCCCCTCCTGATCCGAGAGCGTTATTTCTAGAAAATGGAGAAGTATAAAGCACGGGTATGCCATCATCACTTTCCATATCAGACCCTATAATCCTACAATAAATAATCGTAGGATCGAAAGGGTCCATAACATTAGTAACTATCGCTGTAAAAAGTTTCATTTATTCCTCTGGTATAACCGCACCTAGATTATAGGTGTCAGAAACAACATTTCTTTGAAGAACTAACTCCGTATAACACTCTGAGTCAGTTATTGTATGTTTGTATCCTAATATTTCATAAATACCTGAAAGGGGGCTTCTTTTAGAGAAGGGACTCACAGAACTTGATATGTATGGATTTTCATGAAAAAATAGAACAGGTAGTCTCATCTTATCAAGACCCGTTATCCAAAATTGTGAAGGAACCTTTATTACTATTGATCTTGCATGTTGAGCCATACTGTCTAAATATGTAAGATAATTGATAACGGAATCCTCATCCAGTTTTTTAGTTCTAACTAAATATGAATCTCTAAGTTCAGTTATAAACTTCTTGTAATAATCTTTTAAGTTTTTAGACTCTTCAGTGTCTTCAGACATCACATCTTTGTTAGTTAAAGATTCTATAAGTCTTATCATGGAGATATTAGTATAAGTATTAAGAAGAACTTTTTTAGAAATGGATTCTATCTTATCCTCTGATAGATCAAAGTTATAGGTGTCCCCTTTTCTTCTAGGAGTTAGTGCCTTAAACAGGGTAGTCATACCTTCCTTCTTTGTTAATGTAAAGAACTTAGTAAACTCAGCGAATGCTATACCCTGTTCCTTAGAAGTTACAGATATGACATTTGAGTTTTTCTTGTTTGCAGTAAACACAGGTAATTTAGATGCAGCTTGCGCCTCTATATCAGTTATGAAATATGCAAGCTCATCAGGTATATCCCTGTACCCTCTAGTACCTACCTTATCAACTTTATAAATATTCTCACTGTAGTCTTTTAGATAAGAAAGGTAAGTGTAATTATCTTTTCCAACAGATCCTGTAAAGTTACTAGCGTTACAGTAAACCTCTCTTATATTCGATATCCCTAGTTCTGTTAACTTTTCAGTATATTTTTTAAATGCACCGTCTGCAAAACCTGGATCGTTTGGAAATATTAAAGATCTAATAAAGAAATCATCACCCATAATAAGAAGGTCTGGGAAATCCCCTCTAGTAACTTCAGTATCTTCTAAAATTCCGATGTTGTTTGCTCTGAATGTATTTGTCACTCCAAATTTAGTAGTCTTACGGACATACTTATTTGCATAATAAAATTGGTTTATGGAGTTTGTTCTTTTAATCTTTTGAGGATTTCTAATGTTATAAAAAGATAGAGTATCCCTATTTCCATAAAAAAACAATTTCCTGATTATCATTTTTTTATGTGTTATATCATTAACATATCCATGTGATATATCATTAGGAGTTACACTGAATTTTTTGTATAGCCTCTTGAGTATTTTTTTAGCTGTCTCTATCTTACTAGAATTATCGTCTACTCTAATTTTTAAATCCCAAGAAAACCTTAGCTTTTGTGCTCGAAGGACATTATCCTCAGGATCTATTTTAAACTCAGGATCGTCTACAACATCAGTTGTCTCAAAAACATCACCCCTCTCAACTACTGCCTTCGTTAAAACATCCTGTTTAACTAAAATTTCTAAACCACACTCCCTCAAAAATCTTCCTAAGTTAGTTATAACTCCTGGATTGAATAGACCTTTGTTCTCTGGATCTATGGTTTTTCTTATCTTCGCATCAAGGACTGGATTTATAAAAATCAAAGGAAGTGTATGCTCATCTGCTAAGTATTCCTGAAGTAAACACTCAATGATCGACACTAAGCCTCTGCTATTGTCTTCTATTAATTCATCTAAAGGAAGTTGCGCTTGCCTAAGACCTTGATACTGTCCTTTGTTTTTAAAAATGCCATCAAGTATTCTATAAGGATTTGTATTACTTGTTGGAAATAAAGTTATGTTCCCCTCTTCTTGATTTGTTTGAGTAGGCAATGGTGGTAAGAAATCTGCGCTCTCCGAAGGCGCTTGGAACGGCCCTAATTTTACTGTCACTACTTGATCTCTTCCTGAGTCATGACTAATTTGTAATCCGGTTATTAATACTTGACGCACTCCTGATTGGTTATCTTCACTTTCAGTTCCAACTTTAATGAAAAGCTTTGGGTGATGTCCAAGCTGGTATAGCGCGTCTTGTAGTTCTACGAAAGACTCTGTAGATGCTGCTTCTTTTGACAGGTTTCTATACGCTTTTTCAGATGCTACGCTAGTTGCTCTTGAAAGAAGCTCAGTAGGAACCTGATCCAATGAATACTCATCATATGGATTATCTGAAGGTGTTATTATGTCGTCTTCTGATATACCTCGAAGCCACCCCCAAAACCCCGGCTTGTATGAAACCTTTTGTGTTTTAAACAGTTTTTCTAATTCCTCACGAAAGGTTCTAATAAAAACTTCATCTTTTAAAAGAGTACTCCCATTTATAGATCTGAAAAACTCTCTTATATGCTGGTGATGGAAACTAAAAACCTTTGATATAAATAGGCCGTCTGGATCAATTAACTCAAGTAGTATCTCATAGTTTCCATTCTCAGGATTCAAATCCTCTGTATAAGATATAAGAGTTCCTTGTCTTTGAGATAAGATAAGACCGTCTTCTAAGTTATCAGGATTATTAGACAATATAACAAACGGAGACTCTACCCCTACGGCTTGAAGGGTTCTGCTATTTTCAGAAAGTGAGTTAGAACTGTTCATTATAGTTTAGGTATTTTAATGATATTTCCTGCGGCGAAACCTTCAAAAGGGTCTGTAATATTATTATACTGCATTAACATCCACCAGTATCCTACAGTCTGATAGAAAATATAAGATGTTAGGTCTGGTCTTGAATCGTGTTCAGAAGGTATTCTTCCATATTCAAAATTATACAAGGATTCTATATTCTCTATAAGATTGTCCATCTCTGAACCAACAGAGGTGGTGATGTCCTTACCTTTATGTTTGACAGTATTAACACCAAACTTATATCTTGATTTATTGTATATCATTTGCTACCTATATCCTTTGTATTGAATGCTGAATTAGTAGGATCTAAAGTACCGAAACCGTTTTCAATAAAAGATTCGTATCCAGGCATCATATGCTTTGTCTCTTGATTGTTAGGATTAAAACTATCACCTCTAAGCCTAACTTCTCTTAGTTTAAGACTCACCTTTAGTCTCCTAGGAAGTAAGGTGGTTTCATCGAAACCAGCCTGCTCATCATAACTAATACTGTAATCTATTGCTATGCATGGAACATGATCATACAATATGCCATGAACTAAAGTTATTATTGGAGGGCCTAAAGAAGGTCTTAATGAGTTTGTCATTACACTGCATCTTATTAGGTTTATCCAGAACATAACTTTCATGATTGCAGTTAGTCTGGTATTTGAGAAAATATCATCCTTATAAAAAGATTCTATTGCCTTAGTTGAACCAGCCTCTGATATAGCGGCATATAGACTTACATCATTAGGATCTGATTTAATGTTGGTAATAAAACTATTAATAAACTTCTCAACTAATTTTTTATCGTTTGAAGGAGGTACTACTACATCTCCTTTTAATGTTTTTTTTACTAAGCTGTAGGATTCCTTTGTAATTTTTGATGCAGCTTTTTGCGTAGGAGGCTTGATCAAAGTATGCATCATAATGTTCTGTAGTGTTATTGAAAAGTTTAATGATATCTCTCTAGACTGAGATCCTAAATAAGCAAACACAGAACCATTATTCCCTAGTGGAGTATACTCTGAATAGTTGGCCCTTGTGGATTCTTTTACATCAATATTCTCTGCAAAATGAAGTGTTTTAGGTGGATGAGTTCCTCCCCCTGTGGACTTCTTAAATGAGAATATTAATTTAGATCTATTCTCTAGCTGTCGATCAACGATAGGGGTTACTGGGCTTGAAGGGATAGTTATCATCGCATTTGGGAGTAAGCCGCTCCTGGGGCGGGTGGTTTAGGTACAGACTTTCTAGCGTAACCTGCGGTTGCTCTTGTAAATTCAGCGACATCTTCTGTAACACTAATTAAATCTAACATTCCTTGTAATTCAACACTTCTCGATAAGCGATCAACTACGGTTAGATTTTGTCTTGTGAACTCTGTTATTTGGGCTGCATTGGTTATTCTCTCCATCAATGCTCGCCTTTCACTACTTTCGCTTGCCGTTCCTATTCTCTCTAAATTATGAGAGTCTCTGACACCGTAGTAATTCATCGACTCTAGGAGTTTATTGTTTTGGTCTGAGATAGAAACCATCCGTAACTGAGATTGGCTAATTTCTCTTTGCTGATTAAGTGTGCTCTGAGAAATGCCTAATGTAGTGTCCATGGCCTTGACATAATCTTTTACCTTAGGACCATCCCCGAATCCAAACAACCATCCTACAGAACCTACTATTAAGTCTACTACTGTTGAAACTAGATTTGCTATAAATCCAATGGCACCAGCAACAAAACCTATTATTCTCGACACTGCGGCAATTATAGGGCCAAAGGCTGATACAAAATTAAGAACGGATGTACCTAGTACCGCAATCCCTTTTATCATAAATTCAAAAGAAGGTTGCAATTCAGCAATTATTGAATTAAAAGGTGCTAATAATCTTTCCTTGAATACACCAAAAAGCTCAGATATTCTATCTTCTAAGGAGACTCCGTTAGAAGCATTCTCAAGACCTTTCAAATATGCTTCCTGTGCTAAACGAAGTTCAACACCTAAATCTCCTACAGTTCCTCGCAGTGCTTGAGCCGAAATTCTATTTAGCTCTCCTTGCTCACCTAAAATTTGAGTAACATTCTGAGACGCTATGTTTAAAATCTCTGCGGCATTTTCGGCAGGATCTCCGACTCCTCTAGTAAATCTATCTAAAGCATCTACTAAACCTAATCTAGAAATTTGTCCTAAGTCTACATCTAGAGAGGTTAGCTTTTGGAAAGCCCTTCCTATGATGTCAGATGCTTCGGGTCCTGCTACAGCAGTTAATTTTGCCACACCTTCAGAAACAGCCTCGACTCCTCCCGTAATAGTAAGATCAGCAAGGTTTGATGAAAGCTTATCTACAGCAGAAATAAGTGAATCAGCACTTGTGCCGAAAGCAGCGGAGTAATCTCTAATATTTCCAGCCAGCCTATCTACCGCACCTTCTGTTAAACCACCTATACTAATTAGCCTCTCAGCTAGGCTAAAGAAAGCCTCGGTATTCTGACCTGACATCTTTAGTCTAGTGGCAAGATCTACTATATTTTTATTGTTCTTATCGAAGCCTCGAATCCTAAGTTCTGTTAAGGCTCTAGAAGCTTGCGCTAACCCACCTGTAGTATCCTTTAATCCTTCTGTGTTCTTTTCTAGTAATTCAGAAAAGTCTGAGTTAATTACAGCAAGTCTCTGGTCTACTTCTGTTACTTTGGATAAGGCTTCCTTAAAGTCTTCACCTACTGATTCAAATATTACCTCGAACGCTCCTATAGCTATACTTAACTTAGCTAATGCGCCTGTTAAGCTAGTTATTGCTGCTGCTCCTCCTATTCTTGCAAGGGCTGGTCCCATTGCTGCTGCTAAAGCGGGAAGTGCCATTATTTTTTCTCCTGTAGAATGATTCTGTTAAGGTTAGACATCTTACCTGTCGATATAAATGTCCTGTATTTGTCCTTACCTAAGATCAATCCAAACAAGCTGGTGATGTACTTGTACGAGGCTATCTTAGTGTAATCCTTATATTTATCTAGAGAAGAAAGCAGAACCCTTAAAGATTCACTAGATAGGTGATCAACTACAAAGCAAGAGAAAAGTTTGTTCTTAGTTCTTGTATTTGTAAATATTGTTCTAGATGCACCTGTTCTCTGATTAGATACAGCTAAAACCATAAATGGTGATCCATTATAAGAAAAACTTAACATGTCCCCCGGTAATAGGTTGTTTACTGAAGGCACCTTTTTCTGGGTAAGGTCTAGCTCAAGATCAGTAAGTTCCTTAGCCTGTTTAAGCTTGCTCTGTTCCTGCTCCAGAAAGTTAGAAGATTTTTTTGAATACTTGGGCATGTCAGGGTATAATATATAAATATTTACTAATCTTGATGAGTATAGAAAGTTATGAAATTCTAGAGTTTATAGATTTACTAGATTATACATTTAGTGATAAGTTTGTTGATAAATGGAGATATAGGTTCTCTACTGCATTTATTAAGAAGTTTCAGTATAAGCTATTGAAGACTGTTTCTGACAAGAAACCTTTAAAAAAGAAAAGCCTGTATCACTATATGACCAAGAAGTGTAAGTATGCTGACGAACAAGTTCAGGACTTCTTTGAGGCTATTGAGATTGAGATCTACTATCCGCTGGTGATGTGATGTTTTGTGATACTATCAGCAACTCGAAACGAGAAACTTTCCGTCAGTGTAGGCTCAAGTATAAATATAACTATGTGAACCGTTACGAAGACACTGATCCTGGGAACACAGGTGCCTTACACTTTGGATCTTTTATACACGAAGTCTTTGAACATAGTGTCAACGCAACCACTATTGACCAGCTTTGGGCAAAGGCTAATGAAATAAAAGATAAGTATAAGTTCCCAGAGAAGTATAATAAGGACATAGAGAAGTGCTTCAAGAACTTCCTTCGGTTCAACGCCCAGCTTCCAAAGGAGTCTATTGTTGAGCATCACTTCGTAGAGGAGGTGGCAGATGGAATCAAACATGAAGGATATATTGACCGGATTATCAAAGCCCCAACAGGCGATATTCTGGTTGTGGATTATAAGACATCAAGGCGAGAGAAAACCAAGTTCGAGCTATTCAACGATCCGCAAGGTAAATCTTATGTCTACGCAGTTCACCGACTTACGGGAGTGCCTATTACAAAAATTACCTTCGCACACTATTACCCTCTTAGTAACAATGTCGTCGCGGCTACCTACACTGAAGCTACCATTCGACAGCATATTAAAGCTGTAGTGGATGATGTCTGGACTATCCGCAAGTGTAAGTCCGATGACCTTTATCCCCAGAAGAACGATTTTTGCAACTGGTGTTCTTACAAATCCATCTGCCCACTCTATAATGATCCAGAGATCGTCAAGGGACGGCTCGATGAGTGTAAGACAAGACCAAGACGCAAGAAATGATACGGGACTGGGTACAGAGCAACATCAAGGAAGGGCGCTTACAGAGCGGTGGTCGTGAGTGGGTTTGTAACTCCGTAATCGACACCTCTGACTACAAGCGTCACATGTCCGTCAACCTTGAGACTGGCCTGTGGCAATGCTTCAAGAGTGGTGAGACTGGTAATTTTTACCAACTTGTGTCCATCGTTCGTGGTGTTCCTTATCACCGTGGCAAGGAGATCTTCTACAGTTACTGCATCGAGAACGGTCAACTACCAGAACAAGAGGAGGCCAAGATTGTCCTCCCTGAAATCAAGAGTTTAGAGAATGAAGAATTCAAGCAGATCGAAGAGAACAGCGCAGCAGATATTTATGTCCGTGGTAGGATGCTTAACCCTGCTCGGTTCTATTACGCTGACTCTGGGCGATACGCGGGCCGACTCATTATCCCCTTTGAAGATGAGCATGGACTCTTCTACTTCACTGCCAGAGCCCTCGGAGACAGAACTCCAAAGTATCTCAATCCCCCCTCCGAAGCAGGTGTCAAGTCCTCCCATGTCCTCCTCCCCTACGACGCAGAGAGTACCGATCCACTCTTCATCACAGAAGGTGCTTTTGACGCTATCGCCCTTAAGGAATCAGGACTTAATGCTACCT
>Ga0208019_1000081_pt1 | contig 45730 bp, 67 predicted proteins | sample CB_VirMetaG_5_FD_184540 | JGI IMG/M metagenome (GOLD analysis project Ga0208019, IMG submission 184540) | Freshwater to marine saline gradient viral communities from Chesapeake Bay - CB_1508_1D Viral MetaG (SPAdes) (version 4) | ecosystem: Environmental > Aquatic > Marine > Coastal | place: USA... | reverse complement strand
ATAGATGCAAAAAGAAAATAAAAAAGCCCTGTGGGTAGATCCAAAAACGCATAGAGATGCGAAGATCGAAGCCGCGAAAAAGGGCCTAACCATTGGTCAGCTTATCGCCTGGCTGATGGGCAAAACTAAAGAGCAATGATCTGGATACTAACCTACATAATAGTGGGGGCGGTGTTCGCGGCCGTAATCGAAAAGGCAAGCAGGAAAGGCGATACCGATTATGTTGCCTTTTTTTTCTTAGCCATCTTCTGGCCTTTTGTAATGATGCTGTTTTTATGTTTTTACTTCACTGATCTATTCGATGAGCGGGGAAGAGATGATAGCGGAGACCATTAACGCCGCCCCGCCGCCCGGCGTTTTAATTTAGTATTATGGAATTAAGCGAAACGACACAAAAATTTAAGATTGGGCGAATTACCTATGTTCTTCCGTCTGTGGTGTTTAATGGGGGCGCGGCCTATCTTTTATGCTTTGAATTGATAAACAAGGGCCGAGAATGGAGAGCGTCTTACAAGTATAAACTAGGTGAAGTCTTCGTGTTAGATGTTTACGCCGAAACATTTAACGGCGCAATAAAAAAACTGCACGCTAAAGTTAAAAAAATAGAGGCATGAGTGAAGGGGAGATGATAGCGGACTTCAACACCGCCCCGCCGCCGGGGATCTGGATTACCTGGGCATGGTTGGGCGTTTGTTTCCTTGCCAGTGCCGTTCTAATCGTTTTAGACGCGCTTTTGCGGTCGCGGGTAATACTTGGTATCAATCTGGTACAAAACGCGAATAGGCGCGCCCAGGAAGCCGAGGACGAAATAATACGCCTTGAGAGCAAGGTTGAAGCCAAGGACATCGAGATACTATACTTGCGCAACGAAAACGAAACGCTTCGGGATATGGCCCGGCGCAAAAGATCGTACACGGTGCGGGACGCGGAGCCGGAGCCGAACGACGATGGCCGACTGTGGGATGAGGAACCGGAAGAAATGGAAGGGTATGATTTTAATTATCGAATCAATATAAAAGGGTGATATGACAAAAGAAGAAGCATTAATCCAATACGGAGAAATTGAATTGACGTTCAAAGAATACTATTCGTACACTGTGACGTTTGAATCCATCTTGCCGGATGGCATTGTTATCGGGAAATATATGTTTGGGCATCATGTCGCAAATAGGCAGTTTCTCCCTGGGCAAAAAACTACTATTTGCGAGCCGGAGCCGGACGAAGCGATGTTTTATATTATCAAGAACGGAAATAGATATGATTTTGAACTCTAAAATAAGATGATATGAAAAACAAAGACGTAATCAAGCAGGACAACCAGGCATTTATTGCCGAGATCCTGGATAAAAGAGAAATTCGCCGCGACGAAATAAGAAACAAGCGCCGCCGGGTGAAAACATTCCGGTCTGTCACTTATATTTTTCAGGCGCTTTCCTTGCTTACTGCTACATACTTTATTTATCACTACGCGAAAGATTACGCCGGGTTTTATGTGGCGCTCGTGTGGTTGGTTGGCGTGCTGCTCCTGTTTGTTATCGAAGCCGCCAAGCGGTTTTCTATCCTGGAAACGGCGCAAGGATATTATAACCCCGAGGACCGGCATAAGACCCGCTGGACGCCTGTTATTATTATTGCCATCGGATTAAGCGCCCTGGTATCCTACCAGGGCGGTTCCAAATTTGTGGTCGAAGAAAATAGCGGCCCTGCCCTGGTGCATAACGCGCAAATAGATTCCATCTCCCAACTGATCGCTGCGCAAGATGCAACGATTGCGGAGTTGAAAACATCGAAGTGGAAAGGCGCTCTAACCCGGGGCGCGCGGGATGGGATCAATCAAGCGAACGCAATTAAGGCCGAACTAATCCAAGATCAGCGCCGCCTTCAGAAGCGGGATGATTATATTAACGAAGCGATTACCAAGCAGCACGGCGACAAGTTCACCGCCTTCGGCTACATCTTCGGCGGGTTCGCGGGCTTCCTGGATTTGTTGCTTTTGTCCCTGCTGTTCTGGGCCGAAAAAGATGAAACGGACGTGGAGCGCTATGCAAGGGGGCAGCGATCCGAACCGAAGCCCAACGCCGCACCGCAACGCCCGGAAGAAGCGCAACGCGCAACGCTGCGGGCCGTTAGTAACGATGAAGTAATTGACCGCGTAACGGCGCAAAATATTGCACTCGAAAAACGGTTGCAAGAGCTGACCGATATTGTTGAGGCGCAACAACGTAACGCGCAACGCCCGGAGCCGCAACCGCAACCCGCAACGCGCCGCAACGTCGTTACTAACGACGTTGCAGAAGATGCGCTCTTACTAGAATCTGCACTAGAAAAAGCCCGCAACAACTTTAGAGCATATCAGTCGAAACTCCGCAACGGCAAGGGCAATGCGGAAACTTTGCGCAACGGGATAGCGAAATGGGAGAAGGTCATAGCGCAACTTGAAAAGCAGTTGCAAGAAATTAAGTAACCAAAAAAAATATGATATGAAAAAACGAACTGCTAATATTATAGCGCACGTTTTGGCCGCTCTTATCGTAGGCGGTATATTTGCGGTGTTTTCTATTGCATGCGCTTGCAGCGTCGCAAGGCTGGCGCCTGATCGGCCAGGAATGGTCCTGCTGTCCGGTCTGGTTGGCGGGCTCCTCGGAACTTGGTTACTCGGATGGATTGCCAAGCCTGAAGCCGCAAAAGATTTAGAAGAGGCATAGTTTAGGGATTCTCATAGTGTGTTTAGCCTCTGCCTTCGGGTAGGGGCTTTTTTGTTTGTAGCCGATTACAAACGATTAAGTTTAATTTTTTTCTCGAAAGACTTGCAAGTGTCGTACATTTGTCGTACATTTGAAGTGTTGAAAGTGATTAATTAATTTAAAAATTACAATTATGAACACGAAAATAAACACCAACGCAGCCGGAGTTAAAAAATTACTGGCCCACTACGAAGGCCAGTTGAACGACATGCCGATTTATATTTTTCACCAAGGCGCTATATTGCGCCACGCGCCGAAAGGCGTAAAAGTGGAGTTTCAGAATAGCGGCGATGTTTGGGAGCGCGAAACGTCCTTTTTGGACGACAAAGAATACTTTCCCGGCCGCTTCGTGGTTATCGTAAAGGACGACCACGTAACGCGGTGGAAATTGGCAGAGGAGGTTAAAAGCGTCCTCGCATGACCGAAACGCCCACAGGCGTCCGCCGGAGATAGCCACCCGGCGCTGATGAGGTAGGCTCTTTTGAAACCATAAAAAAAAAAAAATGAACGCAATGTTTGTAAACGACCACGAACCCGACATGAATGCGGTCGCTAACACGGAGGCGGAAATTAAAGACTGGATTGAAAGCAATTTTGATTGTGAGTGGGAGGACGTGAAAGACATAGAGGATGTGACCTGTTTTTACGAGGACATGAAGGATGAGGAGATACAGCAAATGCAAGTAGCATTTACGGATTTAAGAACAGATAAAGCATGACGCTCCGCGAACTAATCCAGCACCGGCAAACCACCGGAGCGGCCCTAGGTCGCGCCCTTGGTTGGAGCCGGGCCACGGTATCGGACTACGTGACCGGGCGGCGGCGGCCCAAATTGGAAACCGCTGCCCGGATCGCTGCCGCCTTAGATGCGGTAGTGATTGTACCAGTAGAAAAAGGCGCTCCCTTTAAGTATGCGCCAGAACCTGTAACGAAGAAATAATTTTTTTTCTTGCAGCACTTGCAATTGTCGTACATTTGCCGTACATTTGAAGTGTTGAAAGAAAAGAATCTCTAACCCCGCACCGGGCGCAAGTGCGGGTAAAAAAGCCGAAGCCGCGAGCGAGTAAATAAAATGGGATTGAATAGCGAATTAAGAAAGGAAATGGGAGATCCGGCGTATTATCTTGGTCTTAAAAAAGAACAATGGTTCGTCTTTAAAGGGCGGACCTGGGAAGGGAGAAAGTACGACTCTATGAGCGTACTTGACTACTTGTTCCCAGATGATTGGGACCGACAAGACGCTTATGAAGAAGAAGTCGAGAATGGCTCCAACCCATTCTTCGACAAGAATTGGCGGGCAAAAGTTGACCATCAATTCTGACCCCCGCCCGGCCTCGCAAGAGCGTCGGGCTTTTTTATGCCCCAAAAAAACCCCGATCCGCAACGAACCGGGGCCAAAATCCTCCTATATGAATAGAGACGTAAAGTAGCCTAATCTGAATCTTTCGGGGTCGTTATGATCTTGTAAACGAAGGTAACAAGCGTGAACAGGCCGCCTATCACTCCCTGCCAGTTCTGATTGATCGCGTCCGTCGCTATACGCTGGATAGCGTTGAACAACTCCGCATCTAGGGTAGGCACGAAGCCGACGACGATCACACTTAGGTACGTCCAAAAATTCGAGTTTGTCACCCACCTTTTCCAATCCGTTTTTGCGTTCTTGAAAAAGTTGGCAAGCTGCCCGACGCCCGCAATCAGCACGAACAAAGTAGAAATTAATGCGGTCGCGTCCTCCGAACTAAAACCGTTCCAAAAGCCGCCAATGATAAGCACGACGGCCAACCAAAAATTTTGGTCCTGTAAAGCTTTTTTGATATTCTCCTTTTGATCCTGTAAAGCTTTTTTGATATTCTCCATGTCATTTATTTTTTTTGTTTAATAATTCGTCAAAGTATCCATTCTTGGGAATTGCGGCCCCGATCAGACCAAACGGAATTTCTCTTTTCCATTTCAAAACCTGCCATTGCTTTTGGCTCCCGCTTCGATCTGTAACGGTTTCAATGCCGTTATAAATATCGCCGCTCTCCATCACTTTTTTATTGTGCGATATGAAAGCGTCCGCCAATTCCTTCTCCCAAACGTCGTAAAGATTTTTACCTAAACATTCCTCAGCCGTTTTACCCCTTGGCCTTAAAAAGATTTCTTCATACAATGGACTGATATAATCGTATTCGTGGCGCATGTTGACCATCCAGACCGGGAAGGGCCAGGCAGCAGGAATAGACTTTAAGATCTGGTTATATATTTCCACCTCCTTGAGCTTTTGTTTCAGATCCGCAATCTCCCTAACATGCTGTGCAATGTATCGTTCGAGGATGTTGTTTTTTTCGCGTTCGTTACTTAGCTCGTCCCTGATCATTTGCGCTGCATAATCGTTAAGATTTTGCGGCTGCTTTTTTTTCAGTAACCGGAAAATAAGTGTTGAAATTCCAGCCCCGGCGAAGGCGGACAGTATTATTATTTCCATCGCTTTTGTTCATTCGCCCCAGGGGAGGGCCGGGATTATTCAATCTGTTTTACCTTAATGCGTATATCTTCGCTCGTTATACCAAGCGTACCGCTGAAAAAATCCACATACACGCCATATACATCCCCGCTATCTGCATCCGTGTCGATCCAATTTATAGTACCGCCTTCCCTAAATGTTTGCGAAGATCGCTGTGTGATCCTGCTCGTAGATTCCACGACTCCGTTTTTTGCGACATAAAAATAAATTATAGCTACGGAAGTGCTCGTATAAAAGCTGAAATCTACGCTTATCTCTAATACGCTGTTATTAGCGCCGTTCCATTCAATTTCGCCATCCGATTGCACTGTAAAATTAGAGGTCGCCGCTACGGTGTCTACTGTGCCAGTTGTTGTACCGTTGAATTGTTCCGGCGTCCCGGCTGCTATGGAGCTATTTGCCCCGCCTAAAATATAAGACATGGCATACTGAGGAGCTGCCGGGGGATCTACCCAATTTGTTTGCGATCCGGTGGATGAAAGCAACTGCCCCGCCGTGCCTGTATCGCCGTCCTTGTCCTTGATTGCATTCCCGAACTCTGTATCTCCGTTAAAATAATTCGCGGCCGTCCCTGATGCGTAGATATTATATTTTCCGGTTCCGCTGCTGATGCCGCTCGAAACGCCATAAACATTCCCCGTGGCCGTTTGATCGTTAATGTTCACACCGTGCACGCTGCTAAAGGTGCCGCTATTGTTATCGACATTAAGGCCGTACCCGATCACCACATCGCCGCTCCCGGTTTCAAACAATTGGGCGTGTACGGCGCTCATGGTCGTAATGGTAGCGCTGCCCGAATGAATAGGCCGCGCCCTAATACCTTGAATAGTTGTAAGATTGGCCGATCCAGATACGCTCGGACTTATGCTTGCACCATACACATAACTAGGAACGTGCGTACCTGATACGGTCGGATTTGATAGCAAGCCAACCAAGCCGCCCGAACTATTTGAATTGTGGTTGTAACTGTTAGTAATGAGCAGGCCGCCGAAGGAACCGGAATTGTAATCCATTACCTCGGTAATATTCAGAGAGTATTGAGAAGATTCGTTAGCGCCTTTGCCGATGGCGGTGTGCCCGTTATTTGAATTGATGCTAAAAAGATCATTCGTCCCATCCGTCAGGGTAAATTCATCTGTTATTTCAGCATCGAAATTCGTCGGGATCGTGCCTCCATCGTTCGCAGCGTCAAAGATTCCATTCCCGTCCGCCGTCGGGAAATCTCCCCGGATCGCCGCCGCTGTATCTTGCAGGGCGTTAATAGTTGCCATCTGCGAGGTATCAGCCGAAACCGTTACCTCGTCGGTGGCCCCTACGCTCGTATTAATTCCGAAGCCGCCCCCTACTGTTATTGTATCGCCGTCGTTAATTGTTTCAGGCGTACCGGTGTCGGCATCCAGCAAAAACGAAGACATAGAGCCACCGCCGCCGCCAACCACAGAGAGCGGGCTGCCGCTTGTTCCATCGCCGGTCAGTGTCGAATCGCTTACCACGACCTGAGAACCCCAATTGTCGCCGCCAACCGTAAAATCTGAAATTGCTTTTTTGTATATTTTTTTGTGTCCTGCGTAATTACTAGGCCCGATTACTAAAACCGTGTCGTGATCTCCAACCTCAATAGCATTTTCAGTAACATCTAAACCAAATGCCGAAAAACGTATCGTAGAATCTGGTAAAAAGCCGATAGCGCTTGTAGCAAAAATACCTGCGTCATCAAATCTTGAAAAATATATTTCTCCAAATAAATCATAAATTTCAAACCGGCTAAATCCGCTGTCTTCGTATTTAATCAGTCGCGAAAATGATTCTAGTCCAGATACCTGGATATCATTGTAATCAGCAGACAAACGGATAAATTCATGATCGCCAGCAGGGAAAACGCCCGCCCGCTCTAAATTAAGCATGAAACTAGGCGAATCAATCCCCCTACTATCCCGAAAAACAAGACTATCCTGAAGATTGACAAGCATCCCGGATGCTATCGTATCACCGGAATTTGAAGGAGTGAAAATTCCATTTCCATCCAGCGCCGGAATGTCGCCCCGGATCGCCGCCGCCGTATCCCGAACCGCGCCCAGCGTCGCCAAGGTATCGGCCCCCACTGTCACGAAAGGCCCGGCGGGAATCCAGCGCATAGAATCCAACCAACGCCCATCCCGGTTAGCGTCCGTGACCGCAAAAGAGTACGTACTGTCGCTTTTCTCGATCTGCTCCCAGTAGAACCGGGGGCGCGTTGAGTACATAGCCGGTATGCTATCCGGCAAAACATCCACCTTTCCTCCGTCCGGTAGGTTGGTAACGGTCGCCGGGGGTAACTGAAATTGAACCGTGCAGCCTCCGAACAAAAGCGCAAAGACAAAAAAATGCGGCCACCGCCGTAAGCCGGCAGCAGCCGCGAACTTCAAAAAAGATGATATGAAAACTTTGTATTTCATTATCGGACTATTCGTAAACGATAAGTAACCCCGTTTGCATCCTCGCCGCGAAAATCCCGCGTGTCACGGGCGTACATGATAATTGATTTCACCCCGCCAATCTGGAAGCCGGTCTGCAAATTGATTTGTATGAAGTTAGGGGAGCGAGGAACAATACCCCCGACGATCACATTATCAGAAGCCCGCCGGATAACACTCGTATTATTTTCCCTGGCCTGAATATAGCACACCTCTCTAGCTCCTTCGCTGTTGCTCCATACTGCTACATCTGCGGCGTATAGGCTATCGAAATTACTTATCTGATAGGCCGAATATTGATTTAGTCCGACCTGGTTAAGTCCCCTAAATAAGGCCGCCGCCTGTCGCTCTGCTGCTGTTATTTCCGTGTGTAGGCGGGCTATTTGTTCGTATAGGCTTTGAATCCGGGCATATTGCGTTTGTTGTAGTGCAGCGGTATCCATGCCCGTCGTTCGGTTGATGCTGAATCGGGCTTCGCTTAACTCGGTTACAATATCAAGCGCGAAGGTACTATCCCCAGGCTCGCTGGTAATTTGATAGCTGTATTCTTGCGCGGTTAGTTGCAGCGTCAGGAAAAGGATTACTATTGTGATTGTCTTTTTCATTTTTTAGTATTTTATTACTGACACCCGGAATGTACCGGAGGCCGGATCAATCGAACTTGAACTATAATTATTGAATCTAACGGTTACCGTATTGGCGGCGCTAACCCAGGCCGTAAAACTGCTATTTGCATTTACGGCGGCGTTTGGTACCCCTAATGAAACGGCATCGCCGTCCGCCGCGCCGGTCACGGTTATGGTTAAGTCTGCACTATTTTGCGCGCTCGTACTACCGAAATCAAGCGCCGAAGTGGCTGTTAATGTTTTTGCAAGCGTGTATCTGGTAGATCCAGCCGTAAAATGAAGATTGTCCGAAGTATGCTCTATTGCGCCATCTTCCGGGGTAGTTAGGTTGGTTCCCTCGTCTATCTTTATCGGCGCCGTGTTGGCCGATGCTGTTCCGGCTTTTATGTGCAGTACTGAAGTCGGGGATGTTTGTCCAAGCCCTAATTTACCGGCAAAATAACTTTTAGCGCCAGTGTCCTCACTGTACACGGCGAATGGGGCATTTGATTGGTTGCCTGTTGTCAGATCGCCTATGTATATTCCATAGGTATTATTAATAGATCCCGCGCCGGAATTGACTAAATTTAATACCCTTAATCCATACGCGTTAGAAATAATACCACTAGATTGATGTTCTATATATAGTTCACCGCCCGCAACTCTAGTTGCGGCCCCTGATCCCGACGTACTAATTCGCCCTAAAAACCCTCGTACAATATTAGAGGTACTGCTACCTGTAATATTGGCCTGCGCCTGAAAAACTAAAGCATTTTGATTGGCGTTTGACCCTGCTACTGTTAGTTGATAGTTAGCGCCATAACTGGCCGTAGCTTTCGATGCAGTCGGCGTAGTGGTTAAGCTGGTTGTCAGGCCATAGACCGAACCCGTTGAAGTACTACTTGCCAGGACATTAACTTTTGAATCAGGAGTATTTGTCCCTATTCCTATCCTGTCATTTGTTTCGTCAAGGAAAAGAAGAGGGGATGATCCAGATGTTCTAAATTCAACGTTTTGCCCGCTCGTCATTGTGTAGAGCGAATTGGCCGTAGTAGTTGAGTTAGCAGCTATATCTTTCAGGCTTTGCGTCGATTCCTCAATTGAACAATGGTAATTAGTCCCGTCAAAATAACAATCAAGATAATGATCATTTGCGAAGCTAACAGTTCCTAAGCTCGTGCCATTTACATTAAGAAAAGCAGCCGGGAAAACAATATCATTGATACTTGCATTTTGCGCATGAAATCTGTAATTGCCCCCGTCAACCGGATTATTTACCGTCAATGTCAGCGGAGATGATGCACTAGTTAAGTCAATTTGAATAGTTCCGACGTACTTGTATAATAGGTCTATTGTTTGCGTGCCCCCGGAAGGAGCCACCCCCACCACCGCCTTAACCGCGCCGGTGACAATAGTCTGCGTGCTACCTGCATCAGTGATCGTAATCGTATCACCGCTGATACTGGTAGAGGTTATTAGCTCGTTTGTGGTATCCGCGTCCACTTCAGCCGTTAGAAATCCGCTTGTAGAATTGTCGTAGTTGCTAAGATCATTATCGACCACGAAATTTATTACCGCGCCATTATCGTCATAAGTCACAGTAATAAGCGTTTCAGTATTCCCCGAAAGCATCGCCCCTACAATATCTTGCACCTGTTCGTCGGTCAGTTGAGTATCGGTATCAATCGCAGATATATCAACACTATTCCCGCCTGAAATTGAAATATTAGGAGAAGAGAAAGAGAGCGTCTGTATTTCATTGGTGGTGTCGGCGTCCACTTCCGAAGTTAGGAAACCGGCGTCGTTCGTGTAGTTGCTTAGGTTAGATTCTACCACGAAATTAAGGACGCCGCCGTTGTCATCGTAAGTAACAGTTATCAGGGTTTCAGTATTGCCGGTTACCATCCCGCCAACGAAGTCCTCCACCTGCTCCTCCGTTAACGGCGTAGGAAAATCACCCCGCACCGCCGCCGTGCTGTCTGCAAGTTGCGCCGTGGTTACATCGCCTCCAGTGGCTAAGGTAGTATTCACCCAGGCCGATCCGTTCCAGGTAATGGCCTGGCCGTTGGTTGGGTTGCTTATCGTCACGTCTCCGATGCTTGCAAGCTCGTCCATTACATAGGCTTTTAACACTGAAGCATAGAACTTTTTCCATACTTTCGCGCCGCTTGTGCCATGGATGGTAAGTAGATCCACATTGTCATCAATGCTAAGCATTCGCGCCAAATCGTCGATCGTTTTCGAGTACCCCACCGGGATCGTGTCGCCGTCAATGACTATGTACGCCGGTTCTGGTTCTGGCGTTGGGAACATCGTATCCGGGTCAGGCAATTGCGGCCCCTGTTCCTTGCACCCGAAAAGCAGCGCGCTCAAGAATAGAAATATGGTTGCTTTTTTCAGTATAGTATCCATCCGCTTATTTTTTCTGCGTCGGTTGTTTCATTATCGCACCCGCTTGGGCAATATTCCACCGCCGACGTGCTGAAACCATCAAGATTTGAAGCGCACGTACAGAGGAATTGCTCTAAGCGTTTGCGCTTCGTTTCTATTTTTCTTAATAATGTATCTTGCATAAACTTAGCTCCCTCAAGCCCCGCGTTTTGCCCAAATTGATTCTCGTTGAAATATAGGCCGTTCGCGCCAACTTGCAAGGCAATCCAGGGCAGCGATTCATATAGAACCGCCGCCGCGCAATATTCGCGCAGGTGCTCAGTCCATAATGTTTCGTACGCGGTCGATGTGAATTTGGCCGCCGTAGATCCTAGGTTAGCGTTATACTGACTTGCCGCGCTGTTTTGTGCCTGCATCAGTGTCACGTGAAAAGCCGACGACAACACCGGCACGACAAAACGCTGCTCCGCGTCGTAGATGTGGGCGCTTACTAGGTGCGCATCGAAACGGCTTCCCGCCGGGGCCGGGCGTACTATGCCGCCGTTAACTACTTCACTGGGTTGTATTAGTGTCGTCGCCATCGTCTTGTATTTCGTCGGTCATCAAATCGGGTTGCTCTGGCTCCTGCATTTCTTCTTCGTCGTCCGGATCATATCCAAGTATTTCCCGCTTTTCGTTCCGGGTCAGTACGCTATTTACATCAATTTCGCCCTGGAAGGAAACCGGCGTATTATTGGAGATCCCCAATTTAACCTCTCCCCAGCTGCCGCCCATCCATTCCGCGCCGATCATCAGGTACGGATTAATTATCCGCGAAAGAAACATATTTTGGCGGGGCTTAATAACCGTGTTTTGCACGTACTCGGTTTCCTGCTTTATCTGCTGGTTCGTGCCCAATTTGCCCTCCGTGGCGTGTCCGGCCAAGCTCATTGTCCAACGGTTCGCACTGACGATGGCCTGGGCCGCCAAGCGTTGCAATTCCATAAACTGCCCTTCATGGCGATGTTCCAGCGGTACGACATTAGCCTTTAGTTTCTCATCCCGAAGCACTTGAATAAACATTTTGTGCCCGTTGCCCGGACCGGTCATCTTCTTTTCAGCGGCCTTGACAAGCGCCTGGGCTTCCTCTGTGGTCATCGAGCCGAAGAACTGCACAATAGAAGAAAGCATCATGCCATTAGCCAGCTTATCGGTATTGGTGCGCTGTATCCTGTATTCCACCTCGGCCCAAAATTTGGCGCTGATCCATTCCGGTAATCCCCAATAGAAAAAGCCGGAAGCGTAATTTTTAAGATGTATGGCCGTGCGCTCTGTTCCATCTTCGGCCCGCGTCCATTCCGGCCAAAGCGTTACCTCTCGAAATCCTTCCGGCATCTGATCGGCGTTAAGCGTTTCGCCAACGCCTTCCCAATCGTCGTAGATGCCAATAGATTCAACAATACGATCAATACCAGCTTTACGAATACCGACCATGTAAAGGGGAACATGGTACAGGTAGCAAAACGGCTCTCCGGCAACCCGGCCCCGAACGATCTCAATCACGCAATTTCCAAAGGCTTCGTACTCATAAGCCAGGCGCGCTAATACATCGACTAGGCTTTCTTCGTACACGTTCACCGATTTGATGAACTCCGTCAAATCTTCTAATTCCGGCTCATCGCCTTGGAAGTATTCGCGGCGCTTAGCTGAAACCGTTAACAGATCGTTATCCGGCCCGGTATACGGAATGAACCCGTCACCGGTGATCATGTTTACTTTATCGTGGATTATGCGGCGCAAGGTGGGAGAGTTGTTACTTAGCGCCATCATGTTCTTTAGAAAGGTAGAATTGAAATCAAAGAAACGTACCCATACGGTTGAACCGTCCAGCCGCCGCCTCGAAGGTTCGTTGTATAAGTCCTCTGTGATTACATTGGTATCATTGGCTGTGATCTGGCTGCTCGCCAATAGCGCCGGGCTTTTCCGGTGTCTCGATTTCCGTGCCGGTGCTGCTTGTGGTTTTGGATCGCTCATTTTTTATTTTTTTGCTCGCCTTCCGTGTTTTTGTTTTCGGTGTCGGTTCCTCAATGTCTGGTACTTCGATCACCTGCACGTACTTTGCGGCGTTCGCCGGGTCATTCTTCAACCACGCGGCGAGAGCTTCCTGCGAAAATTCCCCGATCCGGCACCTAGTGAACTCCCCGGTCAAGGGGTGTCCGCCTAGGTACCAGTCCTCAGGGCATACAAAACTAGTTCTTTTTACAACATATTTTGTCATGCTGCTTGACTTAGATCAGCCCCGCCATAACGGTAGAGCCGTCGGCTAATTCGACCGCCTTGGTAGTGGCTACACAACGGAGCGTAATGGTTTCTTGGTTGGCATCCGCCAGGGCCGCGCCGCTGTCGCCTTCGACCGTCTGCACGAATACGCGCTTACGGCTGCCGGTTCCGGTGTGCCCCCAAATCCAGTACGTTCCGGTTTCTTCCTTGTGTACGGCTACCATGCCACAAGCGTTGCCGGCCATGTCCATAATCAGATTTCGATCGGTCATATTGCGGCAAGGCCACACGCCGGTAAAAATCTGCTCAACGGAAACCGATCGGGTCGTATCATCTACGGTAACAGTTTCGGTGAACTGTGCGCTTTCGTCGCGGAAATCGTATTGGTAGAACGTTGCGCCGGAACTCATGGTAATAGCAGTAGCCGCGCCGCTTGCGTTGGTCGTTACGCTCGTTACCTCGTTAGAGTTGGCGAGGTACAAGTAATCCGCCCCGGCTCCACCGCTACAAGTTCCACTCGTGCAACTTGTCGTCCTTCCTGCACTTAATGCACTCATATTTTTTTCTTTTTGCGGTTAAAAAATAGCCGGTTAGTAACCGACGGAAATTAGGGACGGGTGCGCATACGTGCCGCCCAGCTTAAACCGGATCTTGGTTTTTACCGTTTCGCTGTCCTCGTCAAACCATACCGTCAACTCGGAAGCCGAAAGGTTGGTCTGGGCCGTGTCGGTAGCAATGATCTTATTCATCGGCGTCGTGTACTCCACATAATTGGGAACGGTCACGCTTAGATCATTTTCAAGGATGGTATCCCAGCGCCATTTAGGAACGACCGGAATACCCCGGAATGTTGCCACCTGCACGCCGTTTACGAGCGTCAAAAAGCCCTGATCGCCTGCGTAGGTCGTATTGCTGCCGTCCTCCAAATCTTGAATGTACCGCTGGTACACGTACCCGGTGACATTGATCACCTTCATGCTGTTAGGCAGTGCTTTCAGTTCGTTGGGCGCGTTGTCTACTACGTCTCGAATGACTGCGATTCCGTTACCTGCTGTAAGAAGCGAACCCGAACCGGTATCTTTGCGCGGGATCAGGTTGGCAGCGACCAAGGCCGGGATGTGAACCGTCCACCATCCATTCATTTGATCGTAGTCCGGGTCACTGCTGGAAGCATCACCAAAATGGTAGATACGCTCGATGTCCAGCCGCAAGGCTTCGCGGATCTTCTCAATCCAGATATCATACATCAGCGTGCCGCGCAGATCGGCAATGCGGGATCCGCGCCGTAGCGTTTCTTCAAATACCGTATCCTGGAACTCGTCAAAGCACATTTCCATGTCGATTTTCATCTTTTCAACTTCCACAGTGCGTTCGTATACGTTCAGGTTGCCGACCGGCGTAAAGCCGCAGCCGGAATACTTGCGGACGATCTTTTCCAGGTTTTCGACAAAGCCGATCCGCTTCTTGCTGACAACGTTCGGCATCAGCTTATACTGGCTGATCAGGTCGTCATCGAAAAATACCGGGTCCATCAGGATTTCATTGGCGCTGTCGCCTGTAAACTGAAACCGGCGTTCATTCATTATTGTTTGTGGCATCTCTGCTAATTTTTGCGTTACAAAATTGGGTTAGTAATCAAGTGAAACCGTGCCGGATGCGTTGGCGTAAATTGCGCCGCTGCCGATCTTCTGCACGTATTCCACGCGGGAAGCGCCGGAGTTGTTGGAAGTCTTGTAGTAGACTGTCCAAATGTCGTCCGGGTCGAGGCTTGAGGTATTAACATTGAGCGCATTGGTGGCCGCGCTGGATTGGAAGCCGCTGGAATAGGCTTCATTGCCGTGCTGATCCACAACACGAAACTTGATATAGTCCGTCGCCGTGGTTGCGCCCGTCGCCGGGGTAAATGCTACCTGATCGCCGCCGGATGTAACCGCCCAGGTGTAGGAAATGTCGTGCGCATCCCGCAGGCGCTCCGCGCCGTAAAGCTGTACGGCATTCGTGCCGCCTTCGTTTGCTCCTGGATTGCTACGCTTGACGCTGTTCACAGTAATGTGTGTAGCGGTTGAGGTGTAGCTATTATCAATATCTTTAGCCATCTTCGTTTATTTGTTCGAGTTAGAAAATATGGTTTATCCGGGCCGGTGCGCCTTAATGGCATTGGCCAAGTTGTCGAAAAACGGCATGGCCGCCTTGGGCGCGCTGCCTGCTTTGGCTTGTTCGCCTGTCGAAGCTGCGCCGCCTGACGGCGTGCCTACCTTGCGCTTCACGGCCTTGGTCAGTTCCTCAATCTGGGCTTTCATGGCCAATACCAATTCGCTTTCTGCTTCGGCTGCTTCCGGTTTTTCGGATTGAGTTTCAGGTGTTTTTTCCTCTTGCTGGGCTACCGTGTAGCCTTCGCGCTTCAGGTATTCAATCATCTCTTCGGCGGTCATCGTCGCATCAGTGGTCGCGTCCTCGGTGGCCGGGGGTGGGGTTTCCGTCTGTGCCGCGTCCTCGTTGATCTCTTCGGCGGCTGCAACAAACAACTCCCCAATTTTGGCGAATAGACTCTTATCTTTTGCCATCTTCGTATTTTTTGTGTTATGAAATTGCGCCGCCAATGCCTGCGGCACGTTTTTGAATTTGTTTAGCATCTCTTCCATGCCATATTCTTCTTTTTCCTCGTAACTTGTTCCATCGGGTTCAACGGCGTTCACTACTTCGTCGATCAATCCTACTGCCTTGGCCTCTTCTGCTGTATACCATGTTTCTTCGGCCATCAGCGCCTTAACGTCTTCCAATTCGATTGGATTTCCATTGGCTTGCATCTTAGCCGCGTACACGCCCGCTATCTGGTTCTCCATTTTGTCGAGCAGATCGGCAGTCTTGCGCATGTCTTCACTATCTCCCATCATCATACCCCACGGGTTGTGAATCATTAGCCAGGCGTTTTCTGCCATCGTCACCCGATCCCCGGCCAACAGGATTACCGAAGCAATGGACGCAACAAAGCCGATGCCTACTGTGGTCGTCTCTGCCTTGTGTCCTGCGATCAGATTGGCTATACCGAAGCCTTCGGTGACAGAGCCGCCGGGGGAGTGTATGTTGATAGTAAGTTTTTTCTTCTTGTTGCTGGCAAGATTGTACGCCATTTCGCGCACGCCGTAGCCCCACCATCCGTCAATCTCTCCGAAAATGTCGATAGTGGCCGCCTCTTCGCCCTGCGCCTTGAAAGCGTAGCGCTTGGCTCCTAATGCCTGAAGTGTATGTATTTGCGTAGACATGCCCGCAATGTAGGCGGGTGCGGGGTGTTTTACACTGAAAAGGTAGGAATTGCTTTTTAGGCATAAAAAAAGCCCCACCAAAGGCAGGGCTGCAAAAATTGATAACTATAACAAGATATTACAAATTTCGCTGATCCTTTAACATCGTCCAGATAGTACGATCAGAAAGCCCGGTTTCCTCTTCCAGCCGCAGGACCGCCGCCGTTTTGCTTTCCTCTTCGTACAGCGCGCGCGGGTACAATTCCAGCACCATGTATTTGCTTGCAGTACGTTGCTTAATAATCCCCTTTTCAAGCAGGAACAAAGCGAAGCCCGAGGGGGTGAAAACGCTATTTTCGCGCTTGCACCACATCGCATACTTGTGAACGACCGTTTGCGCAAACGTGTCGTTTGTCTTTTTTACTTGCTGCTCGTCGTAGAAACAAGTCCTTTTTCCCTCCATATGTACGCCATTTTCCGCAATCTGGATACCACTTTAGCCCGGCAGCCCCGGCAGTTAATATCTTGCTGCTCCCGGTCCAGGTAGCTGTTCCAGATTGAAAATAGATATTTGAGTTCGTTTTGGTCGATGCGCCTTAGGGGGTCTTCGACAATCTCGTTTATCTTGGGCCGGTCCTCTTCCGGTACGTTTAAACTGTGGTTGTATATTAGGTCGAGTGGGTTCATATATCAATTATGAATTTAAACTCTTTTTTATCGATGATGTTTCGAGCCGCCACTTTAGCCGCGTAAGACAAGCAATCTTTTAAATTATCGCTTCTGTTTTCAACAAAAATAAGGCCACTTGGCACGATGATTGCAACCTCATAAACATCTTCCATTACTTTTCGACATATTAATTTATCCATTTATTCGAGCGTTGCCTGTGTTTTAATTGCCGCACCTTCGGCCAAATCCCGGCTAACATCCTCACTCACCACATAGGTTCGAATGCGATCAATGCGCCGGTTTGTAGCCTCCTGGTTAGCTTTCAATTCCTTAATCAATTGCATCATCTCCGCGTTGCCGCTGGCAACTGATGCCGGTAGGGTGGGCGCGCTGATCGGTGCGGAGATGGCGCCACCCGCCGCGAAGCCGGGCACGCCGATAGCCCGGAAGGTAGCCGCACCGCCCAGGGCTGCCTGTTGCCGTCCGTTTAGCACCACTTCGCCCCGGCGCACGGTCGCCAGTACGTTGTCGCCATTAGATTGGCGCGGTATGTTCTGCCGGTCCGTCACCCGCCGCCCGGTAATCAGTCCACCCGTGGCCAAAGGCTGGGCCGCTATGATTGCCGTTTGTGCTGCGCCCTGAATACCGGCGGCCACCGCCTGGGCGATTGAGAACGGAGGGCCGGGGGGGTTGGCAAGTGCGCGCCCGACTGCCAACGCAGTCTGAATAATGGACGTTATGATGTTGAGCCGCTTTTCTTTCTTGGCAAGATCCAACTGCAATTGCTCCTTTTTCGCGTTCGATGCTTCGAGGGCCGCCGTCTCTGCGTTTAACTGATCTTGCAATACTTGCTTTTGGAATCCGGACGCGGCGGCCACCTGCTCGGTTAGTTGCCTTACGCTTTCTTCTTGTGCAGTTATCTGGTTATCTATTGCCGCCGTCGCTCGCTCAGCCGCACGGGCTTGAAATGCCTGGATGACTGGAAGGACGCTATCTACTACGCCCTGAACGGTGTTAATAGCCTTTTCCGGGTCGATCAATATAGGCTTTTCGGCCTGAAAATCGGCGCTTGCCTGTTGGATGCGGGTTAGTATTTCTTGGCTCCGTTCTTCCAGGCTTGCCCCGATCAGCCGGAAGCCGTCACTTGTTTGGGTCACGGTTGCCTCTACCAATTGTTGAGCGCCGCCCAGTGCCGTCCTTACCGTCTCGTTTCTGATCTGCGCAATGGTGGCTAATTGCTTGCGCGTGTCGGCCTGCTCTTTTTCTAGGGCGCGGACGCGGGCCTGTTCGGTGCGCTCGGCCTCGCGTTCTATTTGTTGCCGTTCTTTTTCCGCTTCGCGTTCAGCTATTTTTTTAGCTTGATCGGTAGCTCCTTTAGTCTTTATTACTGGATTGAATTTTTGAAGCCGTTTTTCTAATTCCTTTATTTCTTTATCTACTTGATTAAATTCATCGCTGCCAAATATTAAACCGCCGCGTTTTGCTCGTAATTCTGCAATCTTGTTTCTTAATCCTGCTTCTGTGTTTAATGCAATTGCGGCGCCTGCTGCCTCAGCTTCTTTACTTAATTCGTTTTCCTTAGTTATTTTTTCAAATTCAAACGCAAATCCCTCTTTAAATGCCTCTGTTATACTTCCAGTCTTTCCAAACAAGCCGAAGCCAGCCTGTGCATTTTTGAAAAACTGAGTTATAGCGGCATTTGTACCCGTAATAAAAGCAGGTAGTTTGTCAAAAAATTCTAACATCTCCGCTGCCGCTTGTAATAAAAATGTTTGCGCCCTTGTCTTTAATAGAGTAAATTCATTACTTGTATTTGCTAATTGGTTTGCGACTTCGGCCTGGGCCAATCCGAGAGCTAAATTGGCTTGATAAACTTGTTCTTGTTGCGCCTGATACCTGTTAGTACTTGCCGTTACGTTCCCGGTTTCCGTGTCAATGTCGGCCAATAATTGCAAATAGCGCAAGCCTGCATCTTCACCGGGTCCGCCGAAAACGTCCGTAATTACCCGCTGTGTTTGTTCGGCGCTCAAATCCACATCTCGCAAACCGCCTGACACCTGTTTGAGTGCATCCACGGTGCTAATGCTGCCGTTGTTGATGTTGGTAAACAGGCTATTTGTAAAATCTTCCCCAAACGCATTTTCGAGCGCGCCCCTCGTGGCTTTGGTTTGCTCTCGGATTCGTAGCCCAAACTCTTTCACCGCGTCCAGCCCCTTGTCAGAGTAGATACCTTCGTTTGCGGCCTGGATGGAAAGGGCAATAAACTGATCGAGTGTAAAACCGGCCTCCCTGAATTGGGTGGGGTATTCCCGTAGCTGATCCAAAAAATCGCCTTGGGCATTGGCTCCTTTGCGGAAACCGGCTTCGATCAAGTCAAGGGAAGTGCCTAATGATTGGCCAAATTCCTTACTTAATGTGTTAGCGGCTACGGCTATTTGCTGCGCGTCCTCTTGGTAGGTGTCTGCAATGGCCTTGACCTGCGCCGTGGTTTGTGCCAATGCGTCGCCGGTTAATTGGGTCGTGTTTTGTATTTGCCCTTGCAATTGCCTGAACTCTTCAGCGAATTCGCTGATTGCCTGCACGCCCTGGGCTAATTGGTTGATAAGCTCGAAAATAAAAAACGACGTGGCGATGGCCTTGCCTACGCGGGTAGTCTGTTGTCCAATAGCTTCGATACCGTCAGAAAACTTACCTATGGCCGGGATCGCGTTTTTAATTGCATTGGTGTAGTCCCCGACGTTGCGCTGAAACTGGCCCACGCTTGCGTCAATGCCCTTTAAACGCTTGTCAAGGCTAGTGATATTTTTTAGCAGCGTTTGGGCCTCTTCGCTGTTTTCCTTCCCGGCTGCGGCTAAATCTTTGTAGCGGGTCCGGGTGGCGATCAGTTGCGCGGAGAGTTGGCGGTATGCGCCTACGCTGTCCTCTGTAACCCTTAGCTCTGCCTGCCGTGCCTTTACTTGGTCCCGGATCTGGGCGTTAACTTCCTTTTGCCGGGCCTTCAAGTCGATCAACTGCTTTTCAAGCTTGTCATATTGCGGCTTCGTTATGGCCGGATCTTTGAGCTGCTTGTTGATTTCCTGAATAGCTAGCCGCAGGTCGGTCGCGTTCTCAATCGCCGTCTCCGTGCCTTGTATGTTAATCGTAAATCCTAATACCTTTGCCATGTGTTACGGATAGCGGAACCGAACGATAATATCATCACCGTCGAACGGAATCCAGTTAAATGTAATCTGATCGTCTGCGCCGTCGTTATTCGTAACCGCGAACTGCGGGCTTGTAATTATTTGCCCGTTGCTTGTCATTACCCAAATCTGCGCCTTATTGCTTGGAAGCGTGCCGTTATTTTCGCTTATGGCTATGGTCTGCGCCACCGGAGCCGTGAACACTTGCTCATAGTAACCGGATTGGGAGCCAGCTAAAACAGCTTCGCCTAGGTACCCGCCCGCGTTACCAGATCCACCATCAACCGCTGCCTCGCCCGGTCCTACGGGGCCGGTGATCTTAGCGAGGTCGCTTTCAGTCGGCACGGCATCCAGCAAAAGCCGGGTCTTTGTGCTTACGTTGCTCAGCGGGTTGTACCCGTCGATGGTCTGCAATATGTATTTGTCGCCGTCGATCTCCACCCGGTAGCGGAAGGAAAGCGCCGCCAAATCCATTTCATCCCAAAACAGGTAATATTCATACATCTTGCCTACCTCCATGCGCTTTAGGCTTTGTGCATGGAACCGGGTAAGCAGGCCGATAACCGTCTGCCCGCTGTTTGTGGTTTCGTCGCAAAAGCTCATGGATACATCAACGCCGGACGGGTCATTGTAATTTACCATGAAGGATGCTGGGAAATCGTAGGCACTTGTTGCGCTCGTGTCTGTGTAGTACAGGTTAATATATCCATCGTACCCGCCCCGGCGACCGGCATAGTATAGCAGGCGCGGCGCGGTGTCATAGTCCGGTTCACTTGCCGTAGTATTCAGATAGTTCTCTGGATAGATAAACGGAATTTGCGGAATAAAATTTGTACTCGAACTGGAATAGATTGTATTTGCCGGAAGATGCAGCGTCTTAGCAAAAAAGCCGGTTGTTATCCGCTTTTCACCCTCCGGGAATCGGTTGGCAGGAAACCGCCAGCGACCAGAATACAGGGAGACGCCTTTTGCGTTTTGAATCGCTTCGGTCGTTTCATCGTCGGTCTGCCAATCTAAAACATAATCCCGCTGCTGATCGGTTACAATTTCCAGCTTTCCACCCCGCGCAACGTCAAAATGTTGCGACATATCCGAAGTGTTGTCACGGTAGAAAAAGCCATCAAAAGCGCTCGTCGTGATTGCCCCGGTCGCATCGGCCCGGTAGGTTAAGGCGTAATAATCGGCGGGCCATGCGTTCACTGTTCCGGCCTGAACGTCCGTTTCCCATTTAAGATTGAACGCCTTGGTAAGGTCAGTGATCAGGTCGCGCACTTTCCAGGACAGGGGAATGATATTTTTCCACGGAACCGGATCGCCCAGGAACCACTGATCTTTTTCAAATTCAACTACGAATATACTCGTAAGGTCGAATGGGTCGCTGCTTATAGTACTGGTTTGCGTTTCGATGAAGCACTGCACTTCGTCGTCAGCTTCCAGTGTTCCAGACCATGTGATTTCGTGCGGGCCAATACCGCCGGACTGTGAAACGGTTGAATCGTACACTTTAGTAAATCCGAATGTATCCGCGCCGTTTTTTTTGAACCCCATATAAACGGTTTGGTCATCCGGGAAACCGGAGCCGCTTTCGAGGAAGTCGATAAAGTTGGTAACAAAGCTTAGCCGATATAAGCCTTTGATCGGAGCCTTGAACGCTTGGCTATTGGTGTGGCCGACTTCATTGTATCGGTTTCCGGGGTCTTTGTTTGGGGCCGGGGTTTCTTTGTCATGGTCAATCACTGTCTCCGTGGCCGTCGTGGTCGGCGCTGCGATGGTTTGCGCCGCCGAACTTTCCACCCGAATATTAACCGAATTATTAGAATATTCACCATCCAGGTTTAACGGTACGGGAATTATCAGCCGGTTCCACGGGTCGGAATCATACAGGCTATTAATATTGTAGCCTATCGAATTGAATGCTTTTTGTAGGATGGACGAAACGAATATGGCGGGCGTGTGGTCTACGTGCCGGATCGCGGAAGATTGAAACCATTCGGCCCACTTGATGACCGTGAAGCAAGTTTCATCTGCTGGGGTATAGGTAGCCTCTACGCCTGATGTAGTGATCGTTTTATCTGCCCAGCCCAAGTCACGAATGCGCAAATCTCCCAAGTCCTGAAACCAATCGGCATTTGATCCAAAGAAAGCGTACTTGTACCCGGCAGCCCGTAGGCCGTAGCCGCGCCGGATCAGATCCACGTCGGTTAGTTGCGCTTTGCCGGATAACACTGGCATTCCGTTTACCTCGATGCGCGCCGGTTGCAGGGTGCCCGCGCTGCTGGTTATGCTTGCCGGATCTTGCACACTTTCGGCGATGGCAGCGTTTACGCTTGTAGCAGGTAGATTGATCGAACGCTTGGAGTGAGAACCGCGAACTTTCCCCAGGTCGGCCTCTTCGATGGAGTACTGAATAGACAAGCTCAGGCCGGAAACATCCACGTCTACCGCCTGACCGCCTATGTATATGTCCACATACTTTTTCACACCTCTTGGGTTATTTCGTTCTCAAAAAGTACCGTGAATTCTATTTCCTGCTGTGCTTCGCTGCTCGTGTCAATGTCAACACTCCCAGGCTCCACCGTCACCCGCCAAAGTTTGCTATCAATTTCCATATACACCTCCGGAGATATAAACATATTGCGCACCCAGTCGGCGGTCGTCGCGTCCATAACTTCCAAAACCTTGTATTTGATTTCGCTCACAATGCCGGTTTTCACAATACCGGGCAGGTCGCTATCTGTCGGTATCGGCTGGTTAATTTCCCCGATCTCGCCGCCGTGGGTGTGGATCTTGGTAATTTGGCCCTCAAACGTGTATTGATCCACCCCGCCCAGGCTGTTCATCCAGTACATACGCTTTGCATGCGCGCACCGGCGCACAATATCGAAGCGCCACGGCTCACTGACTACTGTGCCGCTGTTGGCAAGTTCTACCGTGTAGTAAGAAACCCCGGCAAAATCATAGGCTAAATTAGCCGTCCCGCCGTCCAGCACTTCCATTTTAGGATCTGCTCCAACGCCTATAACGGGAACGGTGGCCGATGTGGTTTGACTTCCGGCGCTATCATATAGCTTAAAAAGATACTGGTTCCAACCTTTGCGCGCCGAACACAGGGCCGCCGGTTCGCTTGTCCCGATCTTTTGCGCGCTCGGTCCATCGGTAAGCCATTTAAATTTGCCACTGCCCTGGTAATAATAAGCGGTCATTGTGGTATCACTGGCTGGGCGCTTGGCCGCAAACGCATAAAAGCCGCTGCTTGTTTCAGCAGCCGTACTTGTCACTAATAGCCCGGCGCTCGAACGGTATTCAAGGTAAACGTCTACTTGGAAATTGGCGTAACAATCGGAAGCGTCAGAAGATGAGCCGCCGCTGGCGGCCGGAAATATGGAACTCGCCGCCGCCGCGTCTGTGCGCGGGGCCAGTGCTCTTTGTACCGGCGTCTGAACATCTATATTGAATGTGTAATCATTGCCCGCCTTCGTGGTGTATGGCTTTCGGTACGTTACTTGCAGGCTTCCATTAACCGTAACCTCTACCTTTGCGCTTTCTACATTTTCGCTGCTTGTCTGCATATTGACAAAAATTATCGGCCTGTACGCCGCGCTCAAATCGTTTGGGGTCGCTGTAAAACTCATCGTCCGGATATTTGCGACCGGAAAAACGCCTCAATAAACGCCCTGTACGTTTGCTCTACGGCGTTTTCGATCAGTTGTGAAATCTTATCCTCATTCTTATCAAGTCCCTCCTCAATAAACCCGGTGCGGCGGCCCGTGCTGCTGAATCGTTTACTTTTCAAACTTGGCAGCCCTTCGCGCAGATGCGTCCGGGCAATGGCAAAAGCGATGCGCTCCGCCTCTTTGCGATCCGCACCGAAGCGCAGCCGGGCGTAACGGGTCAGCCCTTGTATGTACTTGCTTGACTTCGCCCCGCTGCCGGGGGTGTACGGTATTCGGTTGGACGGAACGCCCTGGTTTATGTTCGCCATGTAATCCTGAATGTAGAAATCTATTCGGGTCGCATTGGCCGCCGTCGTTACCTGTTCCTCGATACTTTGCGCCGCCTTGCCGGTCAACTCGTGCCCCTGCCTGCGCCATTCGATCACTACCGCCTCTTTTGCGGTCCTGGCTATTGCTTGTATGGCTGCTTGGTCAATCATGCTGATATACATTTTTGCCCTGTCGGTATAGCTTCAAATTCCGCTTATACACCTCCCAGGACTTATTCAAAGACGCGTTTTTTTCCGCTTGATACTGCGCCGGGTTCGCTTCCTTTTGCCCGATGTGGTCGGCATAAAGGTCGTGCAGGTAGTAGTACCGCCACCCAGCGGCCTTCATGCGCTCACAGTAGTCAATATCAATAGGGCCGTACGTCCCGTAATCCATGCAAAAGCCACCAATGGCGTCGTAAACGTCGCGGGTAATTAGCCAGTTTCCTATTACCGTGCCCTCCTCGATCATCCAGCCGTTGACGTGCTTGGGTGGGTACCTGGTAGACTGATCGACCGCTACGGCCACCACCCCCGTATGATATATATCTTTTGCGGCTCTCATCCGAAAGTCAAGCCACCCGTCCGGCTCTTTTATATCGTTCGCCATCGTCGCCACCGCGTGCGCGCCTGTGGCAAAGGCCGCTTTCATCATCCAGTTAAGGGCGTAGGCGATGCCCTTGTTTTTTGTCTCGAACTGCGTGAAGGAGAAACGCCACTTTGCCGCCTCCTCCATCATCATCGCCAACTCATCCGGCGTGCTGCCATTGTCAAACCAGAAAACGCGCACTTCACCGGCCCCGTGGTTGGCGAAGTTGTGCCGCCACGTTTCGACCGTCATTTGGGGCCGTCCGCAGGTGAGGGTGAGAATTGCCGTTTTCATTTCTTTTCAAATTTGGCGCAATAGAAATTTTCGTCGGTCAGTAATTCGCCATCTCTACTAATAACAACCGCGCCGCCTTTGCTGATGTTAACACGATTTAAGTCCGATTCATAATCGAGCGCCTTACACCACCCTTTGTTTTTCAGGGTAGGATAATTTTCTTGGTGTGCCCTTTGCCAATGTTTGCAATTTTTACAGTTTTTCATATCTCCATGTTTAGCCACTTTCGATTCATGCCAAGTTTCCGCGCCGGGTTCCCGGCCCAGGTCTCCGCGTGCCGCATTTGCGCCGCTGCTTTCTTGGTTACGACCGAACCCATGCCGATCATGCACTTTGCAGGGATCAATACGCCCTGGTGAATCAGCGCGCCCAGGCCAATATTGGCATAATCGCAAATGTGAACTTCCCCGGCTATTTTTGCGCCTTCGGTAAGTATCACGTTGTTCCCGATCTTGCAGTCGTGGCCGATGTGGACCGCCCCCATAATGAAACAATTTTCCCCGATCTCGGTAACGTCGAAGGAACCGGAAGAAATATGAGCGTGCGCCTTAATCACAGTACCCGCCCCAATCTTCACCTTCCCGATGGGCTGCGTTTTGTAGCCGGTTTTTATTTGCGCCTGATCGCCGATAACCACATACGGCCCGATCTCTACGCCGTTGCCTATCTCCACCCTTCCGTATATCCTGGCGGTGGGGTGAACAAATACGCCCCGGTTTAGCCAGTCCTGTTCTATGCCGTCCATTATTATTCTTTTTTTATCCATCAATCAAGCCGTCTCCATCGTCATCAATCAGCGCGTCGCCTTCATCATCAATCAACAATTCACCTGCCCGCGCGTAAATATTTTCTTTGTCGATTGTGTCACTCGGTGGCCAAGGCATCCCCGCAGCAATTGCATCGTCGGGGTAGGTAATCCCCAGGCTGGTACAAGTGCTCGAAGTAATTACTTCAAAATCGAAGTACACATATATAAGCCTTTGCGTACCCGCGTCGCTCATGAGCCCGCCGTTAATCTGATCGTTCAAAAGTCCGAGGTAGGCGGGTTTAGTTAGGTTTTTGTTTGCATTTTGCACTCCTCGGAACCATTGTAAGCCGCTTTCAAATAATTCACTCCACTGCTCGACCTGGTTATTATTGTCTAGTAATGTGTTGTTATTGTATCCCTGCAAGTCGATGAAGTGTACCCGGAAAGAATAAACTGTTTTGAGGTCCATCGGGTTAACTCGAATATCGGGAGGAGAAACCAATACCGCCGGGTATAGCGTGCCGGTAGATTGTTCCGGGTCGTAGTTGTTTACCACGTTGCGAACCATGTCGGAAGGCCATCCAAAATGATAATTCTGGAAATTAGGGTGCAACTTCGTAACCGTGTTGAATAGGTTGGTTATTTCGAGTAGTTTCATTCTTCGTTGTTTTCGAGCGCATCAGCGCACCGGCGCACAAACTCCGGCAATATATCCCGGTCTAAATTCATATGCGCTTCTGCTGCCCGTGCTATCTTTTCATGGTTGCGCGCCCATAAAACAAGTTCGGCGGCCTCTTCCTTGGATGCACAAATAAACGGCTTCGCAGCGGGCCAGACTACGCTTTTTATAAAGTTCCAAATTTCCTTTATCTTCATTTCGTTTCAATTAATCGGTTCTTAAAATCTGTTTCCGCTGCCTTTGCGCTCAGGTAGTGAAACGCATCATACAAGGGCGCTTGCTCTGCGGATTCAATCGGGGTGAGCCCGGCCCGGTTAAACATGCCGGATTCCGCAATATCTTTCAACGTCAAGTACCAACCGTACTCCTTCGTAAGGTTTTTAACTCCCGCCTTAACCGCCCTAACGTCCGGCTTGCGGTATAGATTTGGAAATCTCTCCCTAATGCTGCGCTTCGCCTCGTCAAAAAAAAAGCGACCTGCCAGACTATATCCATCGGCAAGCTATCAAATAGGCGCTTGTTGCGCTTGTAAATATTGTCGGTGTACTGTTCACCCTGCTTGCGCAAAAGAACGGCGCACACGTCGATCAACGCCCGAAAGTGCCCTTCTTTAACTTCGCTCATGGCAGCCTGAAACTGGGCCGCCTCCGCAAACTCGATAACTGAAGCGTTTTCCATCAGGCGGTCAGGTATAATCCAAAGCTCGCCGTTGAATTCTACTTCCTTCCTGTACTCGTACTGATCGGACGGCGGGGGAGCCAGGGCGCGAAGAATTGTATTATACAACGCTTCCAGCGTCTTAACATTCATCCCCGGCCCCCTTTCGCCGATCAAAATAGACAACTCAATTCCAGTAAAATGCGAAACGACACGGGCAAAATAAGGGTAGATATCACGGGCTAACATCCGGTTATCTATGCCCGCATTTAGTTCTTGTACTTTTTCTTCGTCGCCAGCGTCTATCGCTTCTTCGATCTGTTTTAAAATGTCCGGCGCTTTCGGGTACACCTTATCCAGGTAGGCGACAAACTGCCCAAACGTCACGTCTTCCGGCGCGGTCGGGTAACTATATTTTTTCGGGTCGTTCGGTATGGTAAATATTACCTTCATTCGCTTTTTCGTCTGCGTGAAGAAGTGCGCTTTTTCGGGCGCGGTGCATTGTCAGCCAGCACGTCACCGGCTACCGGCGGGGCCGGGGTTATCGGCTTCGGCGCTTCGGTTGCCTTGGTTGTAATTACCGGCGCGCCCTGTACTATACTTTTAGGGATCGGCAGCGGATCGACCTGGATACCGTTCAATTTGGCAATTTTGCAAATGTGCGCAAAGCTGATTTCCAGCTTGCGCCATTGACCTATCCGGTCGGTCATCGCCTCGCGGGTCGCGTCGTATAGTTGCTGGATTGCGCTTTGCAGGTCGGCGTCTGTCTTGATTTCTTTCATTATTGTATCTTTTTAATGTAAGAACCATCATCATCTTTCCTGCACACGTAAAGCGCAGAATTTCCGTTAAAATCATCTTCTGAAAAAACTAATGGCTCATAAGTCAAAAATTCCTCATTCCATTTTATTTTGCCATGGAGCGGCTTACTAAGTTGCAGGCACTTGCCTACATAGATATTATCAAACCGACGCTCCGCCGTGTACCCCTTTTTTTTTAAAGATTCAATATTTTGCTCTGTCAACTTATCACCACTTAATACCTGACTGCCTGCGTGACAATAACACCAATTATAGTACTCAATTGTATCACCTTCTTTCAATTGGTTACCAAAACTATCTTTTGGCAATTTTTTCATCCTTTTCTTTTTTACGTTGTATATGCTAATACTGATCTATTCAAATGCAGCCGATTAAATGCGTATCGCATCGCATCGAGCGCGTGGTTATACTCATCCACCGGCGTTTCGCTTTTCTTGTCATTCCAAACGTAGTTGCGAAGTTCTTTCTTCACGTTGTAACTACGCTCAGTAACCACTATTTCAAATTCCTGGATTAACCGAATGTCCTCAATAACTTCCCGCTTTTGGGCGCGGGTTATGTTGAACCCGTCCAGCGCAATGCTCGCTATCAATGTCGGCTCCGCGCTATCGGCAACGATCAAATCCTGAGGGCGGTCGATGCAGCCAAGCAGGTTAATAACGTTCTGCGCCGGAAGATATGATTTGTATAGGTACTCGTCAATGAAAATACGCCGCCTTTTGCTATCTACCGCCACCTTCACCAATGCCAGCGGCGAAGTAAAACCAAAGTCCAGGCCGTAGCAATAAGGTAAGGCGGTATCAAATTCGCCTTCCTGCCACTTCTCAAACACTACCCCTTCCCGCTTGTCTCGCCATTTGCCTATAAAAATATGTTCGTACTTCTCCCGGTTCGTTTCCTTGGTCATTTCGATCTCCCGAATAAAATCGGGGTGCAGGTTGTCCAGGTTGTCCAAGTACGTGGTGTGAATATGCAAAACGTCCGGATGGGTGCTGATCGGAACCTGTACGCCGTCGATGGTCCTCATGCGGTGCGATTTCTCAAACCACCGGGGCCAAATCCAGTGTTCAATGGTCGGCGGGTTCATAACTATGATAATTACGTTTTGCACGCCCTTAGCCCGGATGGAGTAGTTAATAACATCGAACGCGGTTTCATCCTCGAACTCTTCGGCCTCTTCGATGATGAAGGCGTTTAGGTTCGGTATTGACTTTAGTTTTGCTGTCTGGTTGCCGCTGCTTGTCTTGATGCCGGAGAAGATAATGTCTGATCCGGTGCGACGGTTTATGATCTCTTTCTTGGTTACGTCGAACAAGGGCCGCACACCGAACAATTCTAATTTTTCTTCAAACTCAGGGATCACGGATATTTCGGCGCTCGTCAGGGTATAGCGGGTGTAAAGGAAGCGCCAGCCCCGGTTGTCATGTATCCGTGCGCAGGCATAAGAAGCGGCAGCAAATGATTTGCCGGATCCGCGCCCGCCTGTTATGATCACATAACGCTTATCCAGGTTGTCAAAGAACGGTTTATATTTCGGTTTTATCGCCATCGCTAAAGTATAGCGGGGTGAACTTTTCGCCGCCGGTAGTATGGTCGTGGTGCTGCAAACTCAACTTTCTGATCTCGCCCTCGTCCGCCAAAAGTTTGTAAAGTGCTATCTGTGTAGCCGGGGCATTGCCATGATACCACTTCGCCCGGAGTCCGTTTTTTGTCTTGATCCGGTTCTTTTCCAGCGCCTCTTTTATTGTTTCTAATTTTTCCAACTCATGATTGTAGAAGGTGGCGCTATTGCAGGGAAGAAACGCCACCACGTCCTGAATAAAAAACAGGTTGTGTTTTTGGATCGCTTCGAGGGCTTGCTTTTCCAGATCTGCTTTTTTGTAGGCCATTACCCTTCTGTTTTTACCTTCGGCGTGTATGTTTCGCCATTAATCTTTATTTCCAGATCCGGGAATGATTTGTGCATCCGGTCTATAATCACTTGGCAGTATTTGGGGTCAATTTCCATACCGTAGCAAGTTCGGTTTAATTGTTCACACACTAAAAAAAGCATTCCACCGCCGGCAAACCAATCCAAAACAATGCTGTTTTCTTGTGAATATGCCTTCACAATCGTAGATAGCAATTTATGCGGTTTTTGGTGCTTATGTTCATCCGCCCGGCGGTATTCTCCATTTATAACTGTGCGCAATCCATCTCCCTTATTAAATCTTACAGCAGGCTTTCCGGCGACTTCGTGGCTTATCAAAATATGGTCCAAAAACACTTCGTTCCCCCCCTCTTGCGGAATAGCTGTTCCGCCATGATGGAAAATGAAAAACTTCTTAAATGAAAACGGGCTTTTTTGCAACTGCCTAACTATCGCTCGATCATTGTTGAATACAAATATATGCGCGTTTGAAACATGCTGTTTAGTTGGAAAATAATTAAAATCTATTTCATAAGGTGGGTCCGTTAAAACTAAATCAATAGTTGCGCCATTAATTAACTTTTCCGCGCAGATATTCTGCGTAGAATCCCCACAAAGCAACCGATGCCGACCAATTTCAATCAAATCACCTTTTTTAACATCAACCTCAATTTCGTCCGGCACTTCGTACCCGTCCTCCTGCGCCTCCGGTTCTTCCTGCCCCCACTCGTCCGGCAATTCCAACCCCCATTCTTTCAACTCCACCTCGTCCCAATCTTTAGCCAATATCTCCCAATCCCATTCACCAAACCCGGTGTTATCCGCGATCACAAACCGCCGCTTTTCTTCCTCGGTAAGTTCACTTGCTTTCTTCACCCACTCGCCGGGAATAGACTTGTACCCCAAATCAATCAACGCCCGGAGCCGCATATTGCCGCCAAGGACCACGCCGTTACCATCCACGACAATAGGACGCAAGTTCATCATCTTTGGAAACTGCTCAATACTTTGTTTAAGTTTCCCGAAACGCTCATCCCGAATGTATCGAGGGTTTGCGTCGTTTAATTTGAGGTCTTTTATCTGGATCATCCTTCCACCTTTTTGGTAAACCGCGCCCCGGTCAACTTTCCGATCAACTCCATGCGCTTTTCATTTTCATTCTCAACGGTCAGAAACTCCCGGAGCCATTGCCGCCCGGCCATTACGGTTTCTTCTTTGTTCAGTTCGCCCTTTTCGATCTGATCGAAGATGTCTCGCAAGTGTTCCGGGCTATCGTAATTGATCACACCAGGCAGGACAAACTCAGGAAAGCCAGACGGAGCCAGCACACCGGCCCCGGCGTTGAGCGCTTCGATTGCTGATATATTGCTTTTGCTCTGGTTGAACGGATCGTCAATGAGTGGGAACACTACCCAGTCCGGTCGCTCTTCGCCCAACGTACGAAAATAGCGGAATAGTCGGTTTTCCCATTCAGCTATCTGGTAGCCGTCAGGGTATGCGTGCAGCATCCATTTTTGTAGGCCGTGAAACTTTACGCTCCACTGGTCGGAAGTGATGGCATAATCTAACACCGGCTTAACGGTCATCAGATCACCTAGGTGCGTAGCCGATCCGCGCCAATGCAGCCGGATCGGTTCGGATTGCGGGCGCACGGGGTTGAACCGGAACACATTCGGATCGTATGCGTTTTTCAAAACGGTGATCTCGTTGCGCGTCTGGTCCTGGTACTTGTCTTTTAGGTATTGGGTGGAGACGCTTACCGCGTCGGCCATCGCCAAAATCAGTTTGACGCTTTCCTTCACGTCGTAGCGCTCGAAATGCACTTTGGCTGGGTTGTAATCGCTAAGGCTGTCCAACAGGTCGTCATAGTCCACCCATACCCTCTTACCCATGTCCTTAACTTCGGTAATGATGTCAAGAAGCATATTGCCATTAGGCCGGGAAAAAAAAACTATATCGGAAGTGAAGAAATTAAACCACGTCGCAGAGTCAGGGGTGATGCAGTTGATATTGACAACCCCGGCAGTAGCTTTTTGAATGTACCACAGCGGGCCGACGGTTCTGTAAAAATCGGTAGCTGCACTTTGCGGATTAGTAACTACAGTGATATTAATCATAGGCTAAGAAAAAGCCCCGATTTTGGCGGGGCAAAAAACAGTTTCCTGCTGATCTTGTCTTTCACTACCAAAAATAAACAAAAAACCGCGTAAAAACAAGTTGTACCTGCTTGAACGCGGTTTGGGATAAAGTTGGTAACAATTACGATATTTCTGATTCTATAACCTCGCCCTCTTCAAACTCTTTTATTACAAAAGTGTCACCGGCTTTAATTTTAACCCATGCCTCTTTATAATGGTTTGGGAAATTAAGGTCTTTAAAGTTACTTTCTAAATAATTTAATACATGCTTAATTGCGGCTTGCTTGTTTTTTGCCATGACGAAAAACTGATCACCATATGTTTCAGGGTCAAAATAATACAGCTTCATATCATCCTATTTTAAGGTTGCAAAAATCGCCGGTCTTTCCCGGCTGTCATCCTAAAGCATATAAGGAACTGTTTTCTAGGGCGGGTTCGACATGTTTCGTCATATCCTCATAACGGCTTACCGCCTTGCCTGCACGTCTCTCCGTAGTGTCACCCTACTCTAGCTCAGGTTGGCTATACCGGTCTTTCCCGGCTGTCAGGGCTACACCTGTCAGCACTGAACCGGACTCCTGACGCTTCGCATTGTCCGGCTTGCCCCGCAACTTTCAGCCCCGGCGGGAGGTTTGCATTTTTATAGTACGCAAAATTAACGCACTTTTGCGTTTATTTTACTCTCTTTCATCGCTCTGCGTTTTTAGCGGCGTCAATATCGACCGGCGGCGGTTCGGGAAAATATGCCCAAGCATAAACCAAAAAACGGCCAGACAAATCTACTCCGTCCTGATGCGTCCATCGCCCGGCCCTGTAATACATAACACTATTATATGTTGCTTCGCTTGGCTTTATTTTAATGGCGACAATGTACCCGCTATCTCGCGGCGGCTTTTCGTCGTAATGCCATTCAAGATATGTTTTCATTTCACTTTCAATTTTTTCATCCACCAATCCGGGTCATTAGCCCGGTTTATTTCGTTGTTGGCGCGCTCGATCTCAAGCCACTTGTTCGCGGCCATAACCAACCAGGCGGACAGGCTCAACCCCGCCTGCTCCGCCGCCGCGCTCATTTGCGCGTACTCGGTCGGGGTGAGCAGGATCTCTTTGCGCTTGGTTCGTTTCTCTTTCATATCGTTTTCTTCTTTTTCCGGCGTGCACGGCTCCCCGCAGTCGAAGCAATGGCCGTGGCCGGTGATTGGGTCGCGCTGCCAGATTGGCGCGCCGCAGCAGTTAGATTGCATTTTCTAATTTTTGTTCTTTACGCATACCCCGGCGCAAGTTTTTACATACTTTCCCGGTTCTTTGGGAGTAAGTGCTGTGGTAAAAAGCGTAGTCCGTTGAGAATTTTTCCCACCACGACCAGCAATATGGTTCCATTTCAACGCCAATTTCTTTCTCTCTTTCTTCTGTTTTAAATCCTAATTTTTCGGCTGCGGTTTTGATTTCTTGAATTGTCATATCTCTTTGTTTTTATTACCCTTCAAAGATACGTATATTATACGTATTATGCAATAGGCAAATAAAATTACCCGTTTGTAATCGCCTAAATAAAAAACCCCGCCGGGGCGGGGCAGCTATGAAACTTAACAAAACGAAAAACCAACTTTAATTATTTGATTTCCGGGAATGGCTCCCGGTGCGCATCCCATTTCAATACAGATACCGTATTTCCGGATCTCCATTTGTTCCATGCTTTCACCACAAGTGCATGTTCAACCAAACCAGATATACTTACCTGTTTATTAAATTTCGCCTCTGTTAGTTTTGATCGAAGTAAAAAAATAGGATCAGTTCGTTGCAATTCGGTTCCGATTGCAAATTTTGTTAAAAACTGCCCGGCATGGGGTTTGCTTAATTCGGAAAACAAAAAATCATAAGCCGCCAATTTTGACGGAGATAGTATTATTCTACCAGATCCTTCGTACAAAGTATATCCAAATCTTACCGAATCTGATATATAATTGTGTGATTTGTACCATTCTAAAACATCTTTATTGCTTATCTTACCTGAGCCATTAACCGACCTGTTAGACACCCCGTTCTTGTGCCTAATTACAAATTTAATTGCTGCTGCCGTTGTGTTTGCGTTCTCTATCCCGTGAATACTTAGCACGTCACCCGGAGACCTTTTTTTCCCATCATCAATAGTTTCAAATGCATTCGGAGGCAAACCAAATACAACCATTAATTCGATGCTCATGCCTGACAAAACAATTGCTAACAAACGATGTTGTCCATCCAGCAAAAGCCCTTCGTTAGAAAACTTCAACCCTTCGCCATTCATTATCCATTCTCCGTCAATCATCCGCCGCGCATAATCTTGCGCAATTGCTTGTGAAAGCGGCCTGTTCGTATTGTTCAGGTTCTCTAATATAAATTTAGCAATAGCCGGAGTAATAATGAGAACTTGAACTCCAGAGGAATTAGAAAGGCTGTGCTTTAGATACCATTTGTTTTGTACGGAAGGAAAGCTTAGATTTGTCATGACTTAAATTTTAATTGTTACGAAATTACTGGCTCGCTACGGCGGGCCTTTTTTGTTGGTGCTAAAATACAAACTTAAGCGCGAAAAACCAACCCCCAAAATCAATACTCCCCCTTTTCAAGATAAGCGATAACGCAGCGCTTAAACTCCTCCATGCTTCGCGGCATAACATAACCGTACCCGTGCTTAATGACTTCGGCTTCAAATTCTTTCTGGTTCGGCTGCTGCCGGCCCTTCGGCGTTTTCATTTCGATGTATAGGCCGGCCAGGTCGCCGGACGGGATGGACAGAAACAAGTCGGCCACGCCCGCTGTCATCCCGGCATTGCGAAGGCGCGCGCCCTGCCTCGCACCCCCGGCCAGTTTGATCCCGTTGAGAGACGAGAAAAGCAGCATTTGTTTTGCCGGGTATGCTTGGCGGAACCACGCCACGCATTCGCACTGAATCTGCTCTTCGCTTTTGTTGGCGAATTTGTTTCGGTATTCGTTAGCGGTCATCAAAACATTACTTTTTGAATCCCGGCGCTCATTCGCTTTTTCGCGGCGGCGTAATAGTCCGGGTCGATTTCAAAGCCGTGGTAATTAAAGTCCATGCTCTCGCACGCTATCAAGCTGCTTGCGCTGCCTACGTGAGTGTCCAGTATCAGGTCGCCGGGTTGGGCGTAGTTTTCCAATAGCCAGCGGTATAGCCTAACAGGTTTTTGAGTTGGGTGGATATTGCCGCCGCTTTCGCCTATATAGCACCTATTCAACCGGGCGCGCCTTAATGCTTTTTCATAACTAGAAAATGCAAGTTCGCCGTCGCTCATCGTTAAATCCTGTCCTTTGTCCCAAAAAATCCAACCCATCGACGGCGGAAGGAAATCAGTAAAGTAATTTGCCCCCCAAACGATTTGATTTTTAGACACTCTAAACAATTCAAAAAAATAATTTTTATTTGTCGGTGCGTGATCCCATTGTTTTGGTTCGTACCATTTCCAATATTTACCGGTCGATCCGCCGTCTCGACCAATCCCATACGGCGGATCAACAATAGCCAAATCAAAAAACTTGTCCGGGTAGGACGGAAGGCCATACTCCGGGTCCATGCAATCACCCAGGATAAACTTATTTTTTGTGCAGTCGTAATTGCTCATTTCATTTCGCTTTTCGCCGTCTCAATCAGATCGGCCATGTCGTGAAACAAGTACATTTTTTGCCCGATGTAGAACATATCGCCGGATAGTTCTACGGTCACGGTCCGGCCGTCCGGCGCGGCTATGTGTATCCGTTCTGTCATCGTTCTTCTTCTTTTGCCAGCTTTAAAATTCTTGCAATTTCCTCCGGCGAATCCTTTTCCAATCGCTTGTAAATCCACGACAATAACTCAGCGGCCTCTATTACCGCCGCGGTCGCATTAGCGTCAAGCATGGGATTGCGTTTCGTTATTTCGATGGCTTCTTCTAGTTTCATGCCGCCCGGTGTTTAAGGTTCAAAAATCGGATTAATTCCGCTTCGCTCCCATACTGCACCGAAGGAACCCCGGCCACATAAAACAGCGGGCCGTCGGCCGTGCTGATCCGCATTACCATTTCGCGGAGATAGAACCCGTACCACTCGCCCATGCCCGTGCTCTTCCAGTTGATTGCGCTCATCGGCTTTGTTTTGGTCGCCCCAGATCGAAATAAACGGGCGACAATTTTGATTATAAAAATTGTTAGCATCACAAGCGGTTTTGAATTTGATCCGCCAACGTCTCTATCATTCGCCGCTTTCTTTCAAATTGTTCTCTGCTCTTTTCGTTCCGGCTATTAAAAATGTAGCCGTTTAATTGCAGAATATGCGACGTCAAGGCTTTTAGCACTTCCTGCGCTTGTTCTTCCGTTAGTTCAATGTTTATCATATCGTTTTTTTTTAAAATCGGGGCCGGGCGGTGCGGCCCCTGTTTTACGCATACACCCAAGTAATTTATCCCGCCTTTTTGCTTATGTAATATTCACGGGCCTGGCGCTGGATCGCAGCCCATACAGCCGGTGACATTTTGCACTTGTAATAATATTGCTTTTTAACTTCGGCAATGCACTCCTTACACTGGTTCCGGTATCCGTCCTTGCATTGAGGGTGCTTGTAGTAGTGTCTGATCGGCTTCGTTTCGCCGCATCGGTTGCAGGTCTTTTCAGTCATTTGTTAAAAAGGTATTTCTCGATCATATTCAATTCCGACAAGCAGCCGGTAAAAATCTTCGGCGTTGTCGCGTTCTTCGATAATTTGCGGGTCGATTGCGTCGCGCAATTTGTGATGATGATAAACCACCGTTGTATGATCCACGCCAATCATTTCACCGATAGCTTGGTAAGTTAGTTGCGCGTGTTCTCGCAACAGGTAACAGGCCATCGCCCGGGCCCGGCTGATCATTTGGCGGCGGCTTGGACGGAGCAGGTCCGGGATGCTTATGTCATAGTGGCGTGTGATTGCGTCTATAACTTGTAGGCCGATTAGGTTGTTTGTATTCATAGTTATTGTTTTTTATTTCTTGCTTCAACGGTTTTGTCAAAAAGCCACTGATTCATCCAGTATTGTGTGTACTCGTCGTAATCCATGTCAATGCACGCCCGGTCGTAGTCATCACTCACCGCCTGCGCCAACTTGCGCCCCAATTCCTTTTCATCTATGCCGTAGTACTGCGCGTATTGAGCCACCGAACGAAAAACCGGCTTAGGTTCCTTTTCCGGGCGTGCGTCCTTCCACCGTTCCGCAATGGCTTGTAGTATGTTGGTAGCGGCCTGTTCCCCGGCCATCTTGAACCGGCTTGCCTTCTGCGCGTTGTATGCTTCGGCCTCGTTCATCCGTTCGTCGGTGTATTGGTTGAGCGCCTGCATAATCACACCGCCGTCGATCCGGTCATATACCTTGCCATACAATCCTATTTTGAACTTCTCCGCGAATAGGCGCAGATCGGAGACTTTGAGATAGTAGAAGTTCTTTAAAATCATATCGACAAGCATCTTAATCTGGATTTCAGTCATCCCATTCTTTACGTTGAAAAACTGTTCGATGTCGGCAAGCATGATCGAAATGTACGCGCTTGCCGCCTGCTTGCCCTGATCCCGCTTTACTACCGAAAGGGCAGAACTTCCGCACTCAAAAACATCCTGGTAATTTACCGGCGTCAGTTGCTCGAATGCCTTACTCGGCGAAGCTGGCAATAACGCGGGCGTACTTATCGGCAAGCTGTTGCTCTTCATTGTGCTGCTGTTTTAGTAGTTGGATAATATTAAGAAATTTGCCATTGAAGATGTCCGGCGTAAAATTGGTGTGGTACCAAGCATCGCCCTTCTGAATGAGCATATCCAGGAACAGGCCGAAGTTGTTGCATATGGCTGCGTCGCTGACCTCCGCCCCTTGCGCCTCGATGCGTGCGGCAAGTTTCTCGGCTAGGTCTTTGAGATGCTTGAAGAACTTTGCGTCTTGGGTCGGCTTTTCTCTATGCAGGCGTTCGTGGCGCTCCGCCCATACTTCCCACATCAGGAATGGAAGGCCCGGTGCTTTTTCTTTTTTTGGCGCAACTTTTTTTCTTTTTTCATTTTGGATTTTAGGGGTAATGATTTTTTCAGGCGCGGCGTTAGCCGCTATATCTCTTTGAGTATTCTTTGTAGTACTCTTATGTGTATTCTCTGTAATAGCACCGCCCTTTTGGCGTCTACTGTCCCGCCCTTTTGGCGTTCCTTGCGCCGCCTTTTGGGCGGCGCTAGCTTCGCCCAATTGGGCGAACAAGTCCGATAAATCGAAGTCGTAAAACGTTCGGCGCGGCAATCCTTCCAATGTTATATTCATAAATGAATTACCCTTTAATGCGTTCTTTGCGCCCCGAAGTTCTTTTTCAGTTAGTCGGGTTTCTTCCATTATTTCGGAATCCGATTTGTAAAACTTTCGACCGCCGCACGCAGAGTACCAATAAAGCAATTGGCTCAGTAATATCGCCGCTGTTGTGCTGCCGGTCAAATCTCTGTACACAGGGTAATAAGCGATAGGTTTCTGATGCAGTTGTAACATCACATTCTTTACATTCATCTTTGCATTATTTTCCGGCGGGGGGAGCCGGGTAGGTTAAGAAATCTTTTTAGGGTCGGGCGGCGTAGGGAAATAGGCCCAGGCGTAGGGCTTGTTGATAAGCCTATAGCCTTTGTCATTCCTCCAATAACTGCCGTCATAATAGGCCGTCACCGCCTCGCGAGCCTCGAAATTGTTTACTATCGCAACGATCACCGGCACGTTAACCGGGATATGCGGGCTGTCTGTTTTGTACCAAGTCATATCATCTTGTTTTATAAGTTAAAAAAATAATTCGTTTTCAAATTCGCTGATCAACTCCGTGCACCGCTCTGCCTCTGCCCGCGTCAGATGCGGGATCCACTCCTCCCCGGTCCGGTAGTTAATCTCCCATCGGCGGGCGTTCGTGTCGTAGACAAACGGTGTCTTGTAAATCCATTCGGAATTTTCAACCGATTCAAAACCGGGCTCGGTAAAGTAGGTGCGCAGATGCCAGCCGCCCGGCCTTAGGCGCAAGACTATGCGCGCATTTTTATCGCGTCTTATCTCAATATCCATGCGCTTATTTTTTCAAGTAAAACTAAATCTTCAATGACTCTCATAGGTCGCCTGTTTTGGTTGTTATAGATTACGGCGGCCACATAGCGGCCGCCGTACATAAGATTAACTGAAAATAAAAACTATACTATTGTATCTCCATACTTTATATGGTATTTCATCCTTTCTATCCATAATGTATTTTACGGCGCGGTCGTATTCAATTGCGTCGCTTTTTGTAATACGCAACTCAATCGTTTTACCTTTTGAGCCTGCATGTTTATTAAGTTCTGCTAAAATTGATTGCATACGTCTAATTTATCCGGCCGTGCTGAACAAGGTTTGCTCTGCCGCAAATCGGTATTGGACCGACTTCAAATTTTCAATACCTTGTCTCCAATAAGTTCCTTTCAGTTCTATCCCTAGTCCGAACCGATGCAAGCTAACCGGGCTGTAAACTTCTGATCCAACACCTCCAAACGGTGTCAACACATTCTCCCCGCGATTAGTATATAATTCGACGCACCGATCAATAGCATCCAACTGCAGCGGGTGAACATGCTTTTCCTCTTCGCTTTCGCGTGCCTCTTTATATTTCAGTACATTGTCGATACGGATGTCATCCCATACCGGTGAGGCGTATCTCTGCCAAATGACATGAGATAATTTGTTTGTCCGCTGATCTCCCTCAAATCCTACCCACTTCTGACGCAGGGATTCGAACGTCCCGTACTTTTCCTCCATATCTGGCGTGCAAGGCATGGATCCAGCATAGTACCCAATGCCATGGCCTAGCCCGTGCTTATGCTCAACCGGAACGGGATTTTCTCCGGGCTTAACAAAAATCAGCATGTAGTCAGGAAGAGCCGGACGACATTTAACCGCGTCCTCTACGATCTGACCGTGTTTTAGCGCCGTAGGGTATCCTAGGCGGATAGCAATCTTGAGAGGGTCTTTCCAAATAACAAATCGGCCAGCGTATCCCCATCCTTCATCCTGGTGTAACTTAATTACGTCGCCAGGAAAATCAGTTAGCAATCCGTTTTTGTGAGCCGGAACGTCGGTAACATGAACGCAAGACACCCGTCCGCGCAAAGTGATGCGGAATTTCTCCCGTACAATGAACCGATAATGTTCCAAAAATTGATCATAGTTCTCGCAGTTGCTAAGATCATTATCGGAGCTGGAGTATTGATACAATCCAGCAAACGGCGGAGAATATACGGTAAGATGAATGCTTTCATCTGGGATGGTCGGCAACACTTCGCAGCTATCGCCGTTATACCAAGCGTATTGATCTGTAATTACTTGTTGATTTACCATTTTAAAGAGCTTTTTGTAGCCAGCTCGGAAGACTGACAGGATTATTATAATTGAGTATTTTTCTAAATCTTTCGGCGTTGTTCATATGCTCGACGAGCATAGTAAACATATTGTCGGCGGCCTCACTCTTTTTTAAAAGATTGTTGTATGCCCTTACTTGCGCGTCCGTCATTACTACATCTATATTTACCTCTCTGGTCTGTCCGAATCTCCATATCCGCCGCGTGCCCTGGTAAAACTGTTCATAGCTATGATCGGGGAAAAAAGTCATATGAGCGCAGTGCTGCCAGTTCATACCGAAAGCGCCGATCTTAGGCTTAGTGATCAGCCTTTTGATTTCCCCATCGGTAAAAGCCATTAGCAACTCTTCTCGCTCATCCAAATCCTGAGATCCGCCTTTGATGTTTACGCTGCCTGGTATTAATTCACTAAGTAAGTCGGTTTCATCGTTCAAGTTCCCCCAAATCACGCTACAATCTTGCCCCTCGACTATTTCAGCGACCTTATTACAACGTTCCTCGATAGTGACTCTTCTTTCGGCTAGCTCCTGTTGTCTGCCTACTGCCGGGACGGCAAACAACATTCCGGGCAGAGGCTTTGATCTTTTTAAAACCACCCGGTTAATGGCCATCGGGGGTAATTCAAAACCATTATCAGAAAATCCCAGGTCGGAAGGCTTCCGGATGGCCCGCGCCCAGCTCGCTACCCAACGCCAGAAGTGCGCCTCGGCATGAGGTTTGAACGTCCATTTACTCCCAATGAAAGCAGGATGCAAACTCTTTTCGTTGTTCTTGAAAAACTTTCCAAGCATATCCATGGCGCCCATGTCACCAATCGCCTCGGAAGTAGTTCCTAATTCAATCGGATCGTTAGGAGCAGGCGTAGCGGTCGCGCATAGCCGGTATTCCATTTTTTTTAGAAACTGGATAACTGTTTTCGAGGTCTTGCCTTTTAGGTTTTTAAGAATCGAACTTTCGTCACAAACCACTCCAAGATAATCGGAGGAATCAAACTTATGTAGCCTCTCGTAATTTGTGATCGTTATACCCGCCGCTGGTCGGCCATCCCGACTAACTGCACATTGAATACCGAATTTTTCACCCTCTCGGACAAATTGATGACCTACCGCTATCGGCGTTATGATCAGCGCCCGGCCGCCAGTTTTTTGTACAATGTTCTGGCAGTACGCAAGCGCTATCAATGTCTTTCCTAGCCCGCAATCAGCGAAGATCGCCGAACGGCCTTTTTTGACCGCAAAAGACAAAAGTGCCTTTTGGTAGTCAAACATCTGATCAGGGATAAATACGGGCTCAAACCCGAACTCTCCGCTCAAATGCGTCTTTTTGTTTAAAAATTCTTTGTAGTTCATTTCAGTTAATTATTAATTTAAAAATGGGCCGCCCGGCTCGGCCCGGTTATAGTTCTAATCAGTGTTATTTAATCAAATCCGGGTTACAATCCAAAAAAGGCGCCGGGCAAAAGGGATAGGAACAGGTAAGAAACAGCAACGCCCGGCGCTCGAACCCTAAAACCAAAACTATTTCTTAAAAACCCGGCCCCGCATTCGTGGAATTAATTCAGTCGCTCATACAGTGCGGGGCCGGGTGATGCTAAATGTATTCTCTATTTCCGTATCGTTGTAGCTGCTGTTCCATGCTTAGCAGCTTTTCTGTTTCGTTGGGCTCCGGTAGATATATATTCAAGTCTCGTGCGGCGTGGTTCCGAAACATCTCAATGGCGGTTGTCATTTCGCCGGTGTCTAGATCGGAAGAACTGCGGTAGATAACGCGGGAGTTTTTCACTCGCTCGAAAACAGATCGGCAAATATCCCGCTTCCAGATATCCTGCTTTACCTCTTCCAGCGTGTAGCCGGTTTCTAATCCGTACCAGCTAAGAATAAGATGAAGGTAAGCGTTTTGGTTATTGGTTCGCTTGTACCGCTTTTCTTTCAATACAACCCGCTTGCCTTTTGCCTTCAGGTATGCGGCGCGCTGATCGAAGCGCGCCTGATCTTCCGGTATGCTTAGGTCGTAGGTCATTAATAGCTACGTTCATTAATTCGCTTGATGGCCGCTTTTGCGGCGTTGCGTATCTCCTTGTCATTTTTCAGTAGCGTCGCGGCCTTGCCAAGTTCAGTAACTGTTATAACATCCTCGCAAAGCCCAAAGGCACTGATCAGGATACGCTTGTATTCATTGTATAGAACCTCGTTCGTGTCGTTCTCCGCTACTACGGTGTCCATTTCTTCGGCGGGCGTAGCCTCATAGCCGGAAGCTTGCAGAATCCAGGCAAGCAGCACGCGGAACGCCTTGCCTACGGCGCGGGTCTGCGCCATGCTTGCAATGGCGTATTCGTCAAAATATTGCTTTTTCTTTTCCTTGTTGGAGCAGAAAGCAAAGGCCCGGCTAATTACTTCCCCATTGCGGCTGTCAATGATCTCGACCTCCGCCCGGTACTTGTATTCGCCATTCTTGCTAATGTCGTCGCAGGATACGACGCGAGGAAACAGGCCAACCAACGCCCCAGCGTACTGCCAGGCCTCGACCATTGGGTAATCCTTACCGCCGATGTTGGCCGTCAGGCGGCGTGCGCTAACGTGCTGCCGGATCTGGTTGGCAAGGTGGTCCACGTTCGCCGGTTGGTTGAAGTTCTGAAAGGTAATGATTTGCTTTTCGTCTGACATTGTATTATCTTTGCAGCTTAAATAATTGCGAATTTTTCACGGGCCTGCATTGGCCCTTTTTTATTTTCTCCTCTGCGGCTTCGTTCGCATCCCAATACCACACCCCACCTTTGCCGCATTTTAGTTTTACATTGTAGTTGCTTAGCCAGACCTTGGCCCCGTCGATCAGGAACATGTAAGATATGTAATCGTCTGGAATCGGCCCCCGCCACTTGTGCGGGTCGGGGATGCCTGTCCATTCGATTGTGCCTTCGTACACGTCGCCGGAGGGGGTTACTAGTGTGTGCAGCGTTTTCTTGTTCATAGTGCAAAAATTTCTGGAATAGGTTGATCGGAGCAGGTAAGGGAAGCGATTTGCTCCGGAAAGTCTTGGTGGGCTTTTTCGATCAGGTCGAAAGCGTATTTTTTTACAGCAGCATAAAACAACTTCGTTTTATATGCGCCGTTCACTTTTGCATCCGTTACGCGGCGATGGCCGAATGTTTGAAGTATCCAACTAATCGGCAAGTCTGCGGAGTAATCCGTATTGCCTTCGCGCCATTCGATGCGAACACTTTTAATAGGCGTGTCCTGTACTTTGATGTTTTTTAATTGCGAATTTTTCATAATTATTTTTTTTTAAGGTATTCAGTAATCGCCAAGCGAACCAGCGCCGCAAGGCTATTTAAATTCATTTCTTCCGCCTTTGCTCTCGCTTTTTCAAGCAATTCGGAAGGTATGTAAAAATTAATTCGCTTCATCTTGCTTATTTTACTTTATAAAACTTTCTTCCGTTGCCGGTTCATCTATCCAGATATAAGCTGAATACCCCCTCACGCCGTTCATCCCTTGAACGTGCATATTATTCTCTAATGCCCACTTGGCAACCTCAACGTCTCTAGTTTGGAATATTCCGCAGTCTTTAGTCTGCGAAGTGGCGCTGTTTGCGCTCATTAGTTTAATTATTTTTTGCTCTCTAGTCATTTTTTTCTGTTTTGTTCGGTACGAATATACATACATTATACATACAAAACAAGCGCAAACCAAACTTAGTCGTTTGTAAACGCTTATGCATTTGTAAACGGCTATATTTATACATATATTTGACTTAAAATAAACATACATGCAAAAAGAAAATAAAAAGGCTCTATGGGTAGATCCGGCAACTCATAGAGCTGCAAAGATCGAAGCCGCGAAAAAGGGCCTAACTATCGGTCAGCTTATCTCTTGGCTGATGGGCAAAACGAAAGAGCAATGATGATACTAGCATACCTGTTGTTCGGTGCGGTGTTCGCGGCCGTAATCGAAAAGGCAAGCAGGAAAGGCGATCCCGATTATGTAGCCTTTTTGTTCCTGGCTGCTTTTTGGCCTTTTGTGATGATCCTGTTTTTATTTTTTTACTTCACTGATCTATTAGCCGATGAGCGAGGGGGAGATGATAGCGAACTTTAATACGGCTCCGCCGCCGGGGATCTGGATTACCTGGGCATGGTTGGGCGTATGCTTCCTTGCTAGTGCCGTTTTAATCGTTTTAGACGCGCTTTTGCGGTCGCGGGTGATACTCGGTATTAATCTGGTACAAAACGCGAACAGGCGCGCCCAGGAAGCCGAGGACGAAATAATACGCCTTGAGAGCAAGGTTGAAGCCAAGGACATAGAAATACTCTACTTGCGCAACGAAAACGAAACCCTCCGCGAATTGGCCCGGCGCAAAGGATCGTACACGGTCCGGGACGCTGATCCGGCACAACAAAGCGAAGGGCGCCTTTGGGATGAAGAAGCCGAAGAGGCTGAAGGGTACGAATTTAACTATCGAATTAACATAAAATAGGATGATATGAATATCACACAAGCCGAAGAACGATTTTTTTACCTGATCCAACGCGGGAAGCCGGTCAACAACGAAACAACAAATTTGGCGAAGTGCGGACGCGCTCTTTCTACTGTCATTAGAAAAATGGGGTATGTTGACAAAAATGGATATTACACAGGCGCGGTACCTATCCCGGATGAATTAAAATTAGAAATTAAATCAAATTTCATCAACTATAACAACCGGCACAAAAAAGCGCCAAAAGTTAGCGATCAACACGCGCCGGACAAATCAACTGACGAATATTTAATTGCGCGCCTTAAATATATAACCGATCAACTCCGGGCGCGTGGCTATGACATCGAAGAAATCAAAATTACTTATACGATATAAAAAATAGGATGATATGACAAAGGAAGAAGCACAACGCCAATACGGAGAAATCGAACTAACATTTAAAGAATATTATTCGTACTCCGTGACGTTTGAAGCAACGCTGCCGGATGGCGTTGTAATTGGGAAGCACCTCTCCGGGCATGATGTCGCCAATAGGCATTTTCGCCCTGGGCAAACGACTACTATTTGCGAGCCTGAGCCAGATTGGGGGATCTTTTACGTGTTCAAGGGGGGCAAAAAATATGACTTTGAATTATAAATGGATGATATGAAAAACAAAGACGTAATTCAGCAGGACAACCAGGCATTTATTGCCGAGATCCTGGATAAAAGAGAAATTCGCAGGGACGAAATCAGAAACAAGCGCCGCCGGGTAAAAACGTTCCGGTCAGTAACTTATATTTTTCAGGCGCTTTCCCTGCTAACTGCTACATACTTTATTTATCACTACGCGAAAGATTACGCCGGGTTTTACGTGGCCCTGGTGTGGTCGGTCGGGGTCTTGCTCCTGTTTGTTATCGAAGCCGCCAAGCGGTTTTCTATCCTGGAAACGGCGCAAGGATATTATAACCCCGAGGACCGGCATAAGACCCGCTGGACGCCTGTTATTATTAT
>Ga0208019_1000078_pt1 | contig 46528 bp, 53 predicted proteins | sample CB_VirMetaG_5_FD_184540 | JGI IMG/M metagenome (GOLD analysis project Ga0208019, IMG submission 184540) | Freshwater to marine saline gradient viral communities from Chesapeake Bay - CB_1508_1D Viral MetaG (SPAdes) (version 4) | ecosystem: Environmental > Aquatic > Marine > Coastal | place: USA... | reverse complement strand
ATAATCCCAGCACACCCAGCGGCACCAATAGTAGCAAAAGTGGTAACAAGAGAAAAACCCCAAACAAAAACAGTCCCTTCTGCCTGTGTGGACGACGGGACCAAGGTGATATCTCTAGTAGCATTTGCTGCTAGGTCAGAAATATCAACCGCAGAGGACTGTAATGATTTCCACTCCCTCTGAAATGCAGGGGACGATGTTCGGGAAAACCCTAGTGGGAGCGAAAACGCAGAACGGCTCATAAAGATATATAGGTTATTTATACTACTTATTATATAGTAAGTTTCATGCAGGTATCACGTGGATAAATATACCCAACCATCTTATCAGCTTCCTCTACAGGAATTATTTTAACTTCGGGATATTCTTGTTGTGCTAATTCTTTAAGGGTTTTTCTCTTAGTACCGATATTAGCGATTCCAGTGCGTCCCTCGCATATAGCATCAACAATCTTCTTGGCAATCACATCTACCCAATCGCAATTGGTGTGGACGGGATGGAATACTCCGGTCAAGGCATTTTCCCCCCAGTGATTACGTGGTTTGAACGAGGTTCTGACGATAAGCCCCTTACGCTTGTTGATAAACTCCTCACCAGCCAGCTTGGTGAACGCGTAGAAGCACATAGGCTCGACGCTGACGTAGTCGGAGGAGATGTAGACCATCTTGGCTTTGAGCCTCTCAGCGAGCGCGGCAACGCGTCTGGTGCCTTCGATGTTGAGGAACTCACACTCATCCTTATCCTCCTCAGCCTTCTTTACGTCCGTGTACGCAGCCGCGTGAATAATAATATCGGGGATAGAGGGCATAGCTAGACCGCAGGGATGTAATGTACAATCCCATTCTTGCCGTGCGGGAGCCATCACGTGCGCCCCTTCTTGCTTGAGAAGAGGTATAAGCTCTCTCCCCAAACGTCCATTCCCTCCACTAATAAGAATATGTTTCCCTTCTAACCTCATATCACATGCGCCTCAATTATGTCTGGGTTGTACGTATCCTTAATATACTGGGACAAAGATAATGGGTAATAAGTATCTAAAAGAAGTTTCTTGCTTACTTTATCACAATTTAAAGCATATCGTTTATCATGCCCTAAACGGTCTTTAACGTACTTATATTTAACCTCCTGTCCCATGGCTTTGGAAATCATACCAATAACCTCGTTATTAGTACATCTGTACCCCGTACCAATGTTATAAATACCGTTCTCTTCAATAATCAACATCAAGCCATAGATAATCTCTACATTTTCATCGACAAACATCCATTCCCGGGCTTGGTTTCCGTCTCCGTAGACGGGGACAGCCTCTCCCTCTCTGATGGACTTAGCGATTTTTGGGAGGAACTTTTCAGGGTCTTGTCCTGGTCCGAAGTTGTTACAGGTTCTTGTGATGAGGTATGGTATTCCGAACGTTCTGGCGCACGACTGTACCAATAGGTCCGCCGACGCCTTTGCTGCTGAGTAATACGAAGATGGTTTGAGCGGGTACGATTCATCGGCTTCTTGTTCTCCTCTTAGGTCTGCCATATCGCCGTACACTTCATCGGTAGAGATTTGTACGAAACGACGGAGGTTTGGAGCGTTCTTAAATGTCTCCAGCAGATTATATACCCCCATAAAATTAGTGTTCATAAACGGTGTTCCGTCTTCGATAGAGTTATCCACATGACTCTCGGCAGCGAAGTTCACTACGTAGTCAGCCCCTACAACCTCAGGATACTTGCACAAATCGTTGCTACAAACATCTAGCTTAAGAAAAGTATATCTCTCCTCATCTTCCGTGATATGCTCAGGAATCCGTGCAGGGTCAGCTGCATAAGTATGTTTGTCTATGTTAATAATGTTGTGTACGGTATTATCATAAACATACTTAATAAAACGAGAGCCAATAAAACCGAGCCCTCCCGTCACCACAATCGTAAAAGGTTTAATTTTTGTCATTATAAAATTTTTGAGTTGCTTTTGCGAGGGAATTAAACGTTCCACAGTCAATCCACGTTCCATTAACCTTATGACTGGTTAATCTGCCCTCCTTAAGATACATTCTATTTAAGTCCGTTACCTCTAACTCCCCTCGTTCAGATGGGTTGAGGTTGCGGATTTTATCGAAAACGGTATTGTCGTATATGTACAGTCCTATTACCGCATCGTTGGAAGGGGGGTTTGTAGGCTTTTCTATAATATCCTCAATCTTCCCTTCTTGGTTATACTTTACCACCCCGAACCTTTCCGGGTCGTGTACTTCTTTCGTAAAGATGTGGCAACCTCCAAGGTCCACAAAACTAGAAATAGAATTCCGAATATCATCAGCGATAATATTATCCCCAAGAATAACAACACAATCATCGTCACCGACGAAAGACTCTGCCATGCTGAGAGCATCAGCGATGCCACCTTCCCCTTCTTGATATCCATAGTTTAATTTATCTAGCCCTAAGTCCTCACCGTTCTTAAGAACGCGAATGAAGTCTCCTGCGTGAGGACCTCCGGTAACAATCATTATCTCTTTGATACCTGCATTAGCTAGGGTTTGTAGTGGATAATAGACCATAGGTCTATCATACACAGGTAACAAGTGTTTGTTAGTTGCATGAGTTAAAGGGCGAAGACGAGTCCCAAGCCCCCCAGCCAAAACAATTCCTTTCATAGTATCATTATAGAGTTTAAAAAGAAATAGCGCAAGAAAAATCTTGCGCTATAAGGTAAAACTTAAACTTGTTCCTTAGCCCATATACTCCTTGCGGTACATACGGAACGAATCACGGGCTGGCTTGCCTACGCGCTTCATAAGAACACGCTCCTTAGTTTGGAGCGACCAGGGCTGATTCTGAATCTTCCGCCACTCGTTTTGAATTCGGGTCGCTTGACCCTTGGTCATGTAGTTGCGGTTGAAGCCACGCAGGGTAGACTGGTTTTCAGTCGTAACCATCACGTTCGGCTTAGAATCGTTGTTGGTGTTTTTGTAAGTAAATTCTTTATCGTACATTTTTTAATCTCCCGGGCGAATGCCCCGTTAGTTGTTACACTATTATAGCGGTTCGCCCCCTAAATCTGAGCTAAAATCCAGATTTATTTTGTCGCTGCCTCGACGCCTATGAACTCTTGCTTGTCGAAAAGTGCTTTGTATTTCACATCTTTATCGCCTTTAAGAATTTCATCTGCAATCTTAATTGAGATGTTATTTTTGATAAAGCGTTTGATGTTTCTGGCACCGTACTCCTCAGAGAACGCCTCATTGGTTACCCAATCAACCAGTTTTTTGGTTACTCGGATAGGGAGTTCCTTTAGCTGGAGCCTAACAATCTTCTCAGCATCACTCTTTTTAAGGGAGTTGAAGTACACCACGCTGTCTAGTCTGTTAATAAACTCTGGGGCAAATCGGTCCTTGAAGGCTTTTTTGATATCATCCCTTGAAGCCTCGTACGTTTTGATATCATTCCCAAAGCCTACCAGTGATTTACCTACATTATCTTTTAAACCAATATTACTTGTAAAGATAATGAGTGAGTTACTAAAATCCAAATCGGTGCCGTGTGAATCGGTAATGGTCCCTTCATCCATAAGATTTAGTAGTAAATCAAACAACTTAGAGTGACCTTTCTCAATCTCATCAAACACTATTACCCACTCATTGGACTTCTCTGCGCGTTCTGAGAGAATGCCTTTCTCGTTATGTCCAATGTATCCTGGAGGACTACCAATAAGTTTAGAGTACTCATGAGAGTTAGAATACTCCCCACAGTTAATCTTAAGAAGTTTCTTTCGTGACCCAAGCACTTTGTCCGCCAAAATCTTAGCCAACTCAGTCTTGCCCACTCCAGTAGGACCGATAAAGAATAGGTTGCTGTTATCACATAAACCAGACTTCATCAGCCTAAGCTGCTTCATAACCTCTGCGATAGGCTCTTCTTGACCTACAATCGTCTTCTTGATTTGCTCCTCAATCCCAGAGAAGTCCTTAAAAGTAAGAGATTTTCTTTTCTTGGTTGTGTGTCGGGGGGACTCGGACGCATCAATGTATGAATTAACAGTTTTGTTAATCATCTCCAAGGAAAATCCTTGGTAGATTTCGGTCACACATTCAAACAGAGCTTCTGGCACTCCATCTTCTTCACACTCCACTTTGATATGGTCATACCCCACAACTAAGTTCTCTAGAATGAAGTTTACGTACTCTGTGATAGAGAACTTGGGGGTGGTGATAACATCAATAATCTGTGTTACCAATCCCTCTAACTCATCCTCAGGTAACTTTTTAATCGGAATGAACCGGTCCAAAGTATGGGAGTAGACGATAAATTTGTTTTTAAATTCTTTTCGCATCACTGGCTTAGGTCCTCAAACGACATAGGGTCTGATTTCGTACTGTTCTTCATCTCTGCTTGGGTCATTTTAAGCATGAGGTCCAGAATCTTAACAACCTTATCGTTTGCGCCTTGCGCTAAGTCCAAAGCCTTAGACATTTCTGCCTTGGCTTTATCGTCAAGAGGATTATCTGCGACCATGTTCTTAAAGTACTCAAACGCTTCTAAAGCGAGTTTTCTGTCTTGAGCGCTATCTCTCACTACGTCCTTGGCCATTTTCTGAACTCGTTGTTCGGAGAAATAGCTTTGTTTAGGAGTGTATACTTTTGGCATTAATCTAACGGTGTTTTTCTTTTTTCAAGATTTTTGTATTTCTTGGTGGCGTATCCAGCTTTAGCCTTTCCTTGGGGAGTCTTTGGCATCTTGGCAGGACCATGTTTCACATTGGTTCTTTTTGAATACGCTTTAATTACGTTAATATCGGTTTTCCCAGGAAATCCTTTTACCACCTTATCAGCAGATTTTTCTCCCCATGTACCATGCGTAATAACATAAATTCTGTCTGACGCAGGTGTAGTAAAATAATGTCCATAACTGTGCTTTGATAAAGCATCGCTAATAGAGGCGTGAACAGGGACTCGGGATTTTTTGCCTGTGTCTAGCTTGCCACGCTTAGTCTTAGCGACTTCTTTGTTACCGGACTTTGATTTTGCTTCGTTTATCATGGGAGGAATCCTCACTATTATCTAGGTATCAAACTCGACGGGATTGGTAATTCTGTACTTCTCATCATAGGAGGTTTCCACAGGGTAGGAGCGTTTGTTAGGTTTACGGGGAGGAGCTACCGCTTTCACCTCCGTAGCCTTCTTCTTTTTAGGCTTTCTAGGAGGCAAAAGTAACCACCTAGCAGCCCTTCCCACGCAGTATCCTGAGTATGGAATCCACCCAAAAATAATAACGTATGCTAAAATTGTTGCTATAATATCTGACATTACTTGTTTTCCGGTAACCACCAATGCTTACCGACGTACCTGTCAAACGGGCACCGTTCCTCGTCGGGGCTTTCGTGGTCGTATTTTTTGGTTACAAGATATAATAGTCCGCACGGCTCGTTTCCTACACAGGTTAATCCGTGCCATTCCCCGGCTTTCACATGAACTACCGCAGGGTTATGTTCACCAATAAAGTATTTGGTTCCTCCGTGTTCGTTAACGATACCTACTTGAGCCATTCCGTTCAGAACACAAAAGTAATCGTCCTGATGCTGATGCCGATGCCAAGCTTTTACAACACCGGGATAAAGTATTGAGTAGTTAATCTGGAACTCCTCACCTTCAAACATATCGTAAATCCCGTTGAGGCTCCAGCCTCTCGCATCTGCAAACTTAGGCAGTTGAATTAACCTCTCTTTCATTTCAGGCTTCATTTAATTTCTCCAGACTCAATTTTCTCACTTAAAGCTTTAGTTAAATCGGCGGCTCGTTGCTTAGTTTTTCCGCCATCCATGGAGTACCATCCCTTAGCGGGAGAGGTTACTACTCCTTGTTTGTAGGCTGATGTGGTAAGACCGTAATCTCGGGATAGACCGTCATTATACATAAGCTTAAACTCACAGTCTTGATATGGCACTGTCACCTTATTTTTAACACATTTAATCGTACCTTTGATTCCGGTCGGGTTTTTCATCTCATCGTACATAACGTCTCCTTTTGCCGAAGCGGTTTCTAGAGACACCGCACAATAATACAATAACGCTTTACCGCCACCAGCTTTGGTTCTTGGGTCACCAAAGACGAGACCTACTTTACTACGCACCTGATTGATAATAATCAGAGCGGCTTTGTGTTTACGCAACAAAGGATTAATACGGCGCAAGCACTGACCTGCGACTTTAGCTCTTAGGGCACCGGAAATCTCTCCGTTGGCTCCCAGGTCTCCCTCCATCTCTTTGCGAGTAGGCGAAACGCCGATGGAGTCATACCCAATAACAATAGGGGTGTCTTTGTCGTGTTCTCGGATGGCTAAGATGGAGTTCTCAATAGTCTCAAAACAATCTTCCATCGTTTCGGGCATCGTGTAGATTAGCTTCTCTGAATCTACACCAAGAACTTTGGCAAACGACGGGGAGTAGGCGTGTTCATTGTCTACCATTACCGTGTAAAAGCCCTGCTCTTGTGCGCCTTTAAAGGCGTGGGTAAGGAACACTGTCTTGGCAGTAGACGACTCACCGTAAATCTCTGTAATACCGCCAATGGGGAATCCGCCTTTATACTCACCTGAAATAATCTTATTCAGCGCGTAGGAACCTGAGTCTACAAACCCAAAAACCTGCCCTTCCTCAGAAAGCAGGTTTGCGCCGTCTAGCCTCTTACAAATGTCATCTAAAATATTAGCCATGCCTTATTATAGACATGGCTTGGTTATTCTAGAGCTACTTCTCGGATTTCTTTGTAGATTTCTTCTTAAAAAGTTTAGATTTTTTCTTAGCCTCTGGCTTTTCCTCTACAACCTCTTCTACGACTTCCTCTACCACTTCAGCAGCCTTAGCCTGTTCTGCGCGGATACGAGCGAGTCTTGCTCTACGTCTTTGATGTACGTTTGCCATACAATTATATAGTACCACTCGTGTTTGTATTTTTGATGGTTTTTTCAGGCTTCTTCTTAGGTGCTTTTTTTACGACCTTAGGTTTTGGCGGAGCTTCTGGGTACATGGGAGACAGCCCCTCACACTTAAGGGCTCCTGGTAGGTCAATAACCTCTCCAGGGGAAACTCTTCTTAAAGTCCCCAAATCCACGTATACATCCATGTTATTGTTATTCTTAAATTTCATTTTTTAGCTCTTGTTCTATGAAAGAAAACGTAAGTTTCATTCCTTCCTTTAGGGAGTATTTAGGTGCCCAGCCTAAGTGCTTTTGTATTAACGCATTATCGGAACACCGCCCCATCACTCCAACAGGACCATCAATATTTTTTATTTCTTTCTCTCGTCCACTAATACTAAGCGCTAAGGATGCTAAATCATTAATGCTAATCATTTCTTCAGAGCCGATATTAAGTATTGTCGTACAATCAGAATTCATTAAAGACCTAACTGCATCAATACAATCATCGATATACAAAAAAGAGCGGGTTTGTGTTCCAGGACCCCACACTTCCATGATTTGCGTGTCCTCTGCTGCTTTCCGACACATAGCAGCCGGGGCTTTTTCCTTTCCTCCAGTCCACGTACCTTCGGGTCCATAAATATTATGGAATCGAGCAATCCTCACATCAAGACCATAGTTTCTAGCGTAAGATTTATAAAGCCTTTCCGAAAATAGCTTCTCCCACCCATACTCGGAATCGGGTTCTGCCGGATACGCAGAGTCTTCGGAACAAAGTGGGTTATCGGGGTCCAATTGATTACGTTCAGGGTAAATACACGCAGACGAAGAGTAGAATATTTTAGGTGGGTGTTCGAACAGAGAAGCGTAATGTGCTACATTCAAGTTGATTGTGGCTGAATTGTGCATTACGTCGGCATCGTTCTCTCCCGTAAAAATGTATCCGGCACCCCCCATGTCGGCAGCAAATTGGTATACTTCATCAAACCCTTTTCCAAAGGACTGGTCTAGGTGCATAACAGTCTGTACCTTTTTAGGGTCTCTTAGGTCTGCAATCACGAACTCGTCAGCCTCTGTATCACCAAACTCCGGGTTCTTGAGGTCTACACCTCTCACCCAATAGCCTTCCTTTTTAAGACGCTTAACCATATGGCTTCCAATAAAGCCACCTGCTCCTAACACTAAGGCTTTTTTCTTATTCATGTTTTTTAAATACGGGAATAGGTATCATCTTATGATAGTTTTTATTTCTGTGTTCTGAGTATATTTTCAAAACTTCTTTTTCTTTGTAAACCATGCGTTCCATCCATCGTTCTTTGTTTGTACCATATACGGTTCTAGTAATTTAACTACCTCCTCATGGTTAGAAGCGTTCTCATAACTTCCTGCGGTATAAGACTCAATCTGAAGTTTCTGTACGCGTCCTATGTGTATACCCAGGCTTTTTATTACTTTATCTTCGAACCCTTGGGTGTCGGATTTAAGATAAAATACGCCGCCCAGAACTAAATCCCAAGGTACTTCATCTAAAATAGTATCTAATCTAATTGTGGGGACTCGAACCTTTTTTATAACCGAATGCCCTTTATCTTTTAAAACATCGGTTGGCTCCAGAAAACTAGAGGTTACAGACCAGGGACCCATTACATTAAAGTCTAAAATTTCCTCAGTATCAGAAATTCCAGCTTCAACAAGATGAAATCTATCAAGCTCCATCCCCCTCACCTTCTCACAACTCATAGGATTAGGCTCTATCCCTATTACAAAAGCATTGTGATAGGTTTTAATTTGTTCCTGGGAGACGGGAGCGTCTACGTCGGTACCGACATCGATAAATAAACGGAAAGGAGTCGTGGGAAAATTAATATTTAATGGCAACATTATACTTCCTCCTTTATGTATATTGTGTTTATCATATCTCTTTGTACTTCTACATATCCCTTACTTTTAATATAAGCTCTAAGAGATTTAAAAGATTGTATTACTTCGGGATATTTTTGAAAAGAAGGATGTTCATCCTCAATTTCTACAATAAGCATTTTTGGGTTCCACTCATCTAAGCTAAATGTTTTAAACACCTCTTCTTCTTTACCCTCAACATCCACTACTAAAATATCAAAATCTTTAGGTACGTTTTGATTCTCTAGAACTGTACTTAATTTTTGTTGTTCGCAATATGTTTCTGAAAAGTGAATGTGCTTTGCCCAATCCATTTCGGAATACCTTTGAGCTTGATTTTTATCAAGGGTTGTTAGCGCGGCACCATAGTAAATAGGGGTTATTCCTTCTTCTAGACCGACAGCCACATTAACCACTTTAACGTCATTGCCTTCATGCCTTTTTTGGCACAGCATACAATGCTGAGGGATAGGCTCTACATAAACCCCTTTCCATCCTAAGTCTGCTAGAAAAGCGGTATTTGAGAAGGAGTCTCCGTCATACCCCCCAACCTCCACAAAAAACCCGGTTGAGCGGTACCCAAAATATTTTTCATATATCTCAGCCAAATTTTTTATTTGACAATCTGATTTTGGTTTATACATATTTATAATACCTCCCAAGAAGGAATTTTATCTAGAGTTAGCAAAGGATGTTTATTCGTACAAAATATTCTGCCGCCCTGCTCATTTAAGTAGGAAGCCCACCAACTAAACGTGGTATCCCACCCCATAATATTATTTTTACAGTGTTTTATTAACTCAAAATCTAATATTTCATCATTTCCTTCCATAAAATGAAGGTTGGGTAGTTTTATCCTCTCCCTACACCAATCAAAATCGCTTTGACGGTCGTCATTTCCCTTTCTACTTCCACCCGTGAAAACAAGGAAATCGGTATTAGACGGTAATTTCTCACAGGCTGTATAGATATACTCTAATACTAATCTAGGGTATTCCTTGGTACGGCTATCCGATGCGGTTATATAATCCCCAAGTCTAACGTGGATACTTGTCGGGTTATTGTACTGCGCCAGAATCTTTTTTGCTTTTTTCCGTACAGACGATTTCGCGGAGAAGTCCTCCAGTAACTCCTCCCGGCAAAAATCAAAGTACTTGGAATTTTGAAAAAAGCCATGAAAGTTAGTGTTGGGGGGGCACGTAAATACCTCTGGATAAAAAGTGTGGGAGGGCGCAGGTTGGTTAAAGAAGTGCTGTATTTTCGAAGGGTCTAAAATATCATATTTTAAATTAAGTTTTCCTAGTTTACATTGTTGTCCGTGCCACACTCTTTCAGAGAAATCGGGCAAGTGAATAGGATACCCTGTCTTAACCGAAATTCCTTTAATAAGCGCATACTGATAAAGCTGATTTCCTAACCTTCCAGCACGACCTAGTTCGTGAAATGTTATCATTTTATTATACCTATAATACGTTTAGCTTGCGCTACAGTAGTTTGATTTTTAGCCACATGTTCGTATAAGGATTGTCTCGCTGCGTCGTAAATTTCTTGTGTTATTGTATTATTTTTAACGTGGTTATAAATCTGAGAGATAGTTTCTTTGTCGTAGTCCGCCATCGTGTAAAGGGGGCAGTCGTCTATACCATAAAAAAGCGGAGCACATTTGTTAGCCATAATTTCTAAGTGCCTCATGCAGTCCCACCCAGCTTTCTTGTGCGTAATACCATAAAGACTTTTCTTATAATCATTATAGTACTCTTCCTCAGAATTAAAAGTGTAAGTTTCTAATTTCCCCGGAATAATTTGTGCAACACTTTTTTCTTGTTTAGGCGTAAGGTCGGCTGGTACTAATTTTTCTTGCGGGATGGAGAAGCTAATGGGGTGCAGGGTATCGTGAGGTTCTTCGACCAATTCTCGTTTAAAGTATTGGTGTTTGCGATACTCATCCATAATATCAGGAACGTCATGTCCGTCTATTACTACAATTTCCTTGTCGTCATAATACTTACATACTTCGTCATAATGCATTGTAGAGCGGTAAAGTCGAGAAAAAATAACACAATCATAAAATTTATTTTTTAGATTAGCTTCTAATGTTTTTTCATCTATTACGTTGCGTACCTTAGGGTTTAAGTTACCACATATAGTGAACCCTTTCCCATGAAAATTATTTGCCAAACCTTCGGGGATATCCGTGTACATATGAAACTGGTCATACACCGTATGGACATTTTTTCCTAGCACGGATTTGAGACCGTGGTACACGCAATCCCCCATATAATCTACAGTCCTGCTTACCGGGACTATAGAAGGGTCCCATCCAAAAAACAAAATCTTCATTGTGATTTTTGGTATATATTTGACAAATTATGTATGAATTTGTGATGATTAAAAAGAACGACCTCATTCTCTACGGTAAGAACACCGTTAACGTAAACAGACTTAGTGCCATTAAACCAACACGCGTCGTGAAAGTGTGTAGGTAAGGGCTTTAGCATTTTATATTTATGAACAATAAAATTAAACAATGCCTGTCCATAAGCGTGATGAGAAACCTGTTCACAAAACTCTGGAAGCAAATCCTTCCACTCACGATACACTTTTTTCCATGCGCTAATTCGTCCCACCTGTACTCCCGCATTGTATACTTCTGCGCCATTCGGGATATCCTCGCGGCTCAACCCAAGATATCCTTGCAGGGGAGTGGGTGGGGTGGAATCTTGGGTCATCGCGATATCATACTTTCCTAAGGAGTGCAGAAAATCCAATTCTTTTTCGGAAAATTTTCTTTGTTGTACAACATCCCAGTCTGTTAAAATAAGAATATCATTATCTTTAAAATCCGTGAAATCTAAAAACTCCCCTCCCTCTAAACAACAATACTCACTTCTGTTGCTTAGATTAGGGTTTGAACTATAGCGAAGCTTATTTTTAGGAATACAAACGGAAGGTATGCCGTCCTCAGAAAAAGTATCACCCATAAAAAATACTTTAGGGTGCACCGCCTCTTGAGAAAACTTTAGTGCCGAATACTCCCACCATCTAGGTGTCTTTTGTAAAAGTGTCTTATCTACATTAGTTGCTAGTATAATCATAATATTAATTTAAATGCTTAGTTTGTCCGTCCCCTCTATACCAATGATATACATATAGACTTGGAATCAAACCTACTTTTATGCCTTTTTTTCGGCATCGAATATGTAACTGCCCATCTACTCCAAGCATCCCATCAGGGGCACCACCAATTTTATCCCACACTGACTTCTTCACAATCATTACAACACCAGACATATAAGGTGCGTTAGTTACATCAACTGTAGCCTGTGTGTGCTTGGATACTTGGTTACCTATATGGCGGTGATAAGCAATGTCGTGATTGTTCTCATCCACCCCCTGCATTTTTTGCCATGCACTTCCAATCCTATTAGTGAGGCATGTAAAAAAGCCATACTCCGTATTCTTTGTTATTGTTTCTTGAATAGTGTTCATCCAATCCGAAGTGGTAAACATAGCGTCGTGGTCAAGAAACACCGCCCAATCATCATCGTTTAACAAATCCATAAATTTATTATAAGCCCCACCAAGGTTCTTATCTAAATCATACGGTATCATGGTGTAGATGTTCATTTTAAATCGGTAATTGCTTCCAACAACTTTGAATCCAATTCTTTCCGTAGTAGCTCCGCATTAGGAACCACGCAATGACCGCCGATACTTCCATCAGGAGGTACGAGGGTTGGTCTTACGACATGAGGCTTACCAAGCTCTTCATACCCACGATTATAGGTCATGTTGTAATGTGACTGGGCTTCATTAAAATTGACGCCGTGCTCGTAACATAGTTTACGGGCGTAATCATGCCACGCAATACATACTCCATAATACGAAGTATCTAGAAGCTTTGCGACTTCGGTAGCTCGTGAGGATTCGTACACACACGTTTCTACGTCCAAGTCATGCTCAAAATGCTTGGCTGCTCTCTCTGCCTCTATACCCCCAAACACCTTTACAAACGTTTTAATGCCCGTATCAAGGTTGGGATGTACTCCTCTGACAGGTGAGTGAACCACATTAGGATGCTTCGAGCTTATCTCATAAGTGGTTCCTGGAGGTACGGTGGAGTGAAGGATAGCTATACCGGGTTTGATGTCGTCCATAAACTGACGAACTTGTGTAACGAACTTCTCGGAATATGGTATACAAATGTTTAGTACATCAACTCCCTCTAAACCATCGTCTCTATCCAGGTCCTTGATAAGAGGAGCGTACCCTTTTTCGACATAGACTTTTTCTAGTCCCTGTCCAATTTCACCGTGTCCAATAATACCTATAGTTTTCATAATTCTAAAAACTCTTTCCAAGCCTCAAAGATTTTGTCTTCGTCCCACAGTTCAAATTCTGTAGTAGCATTTTCGTTGCCGTGGTAATCGATTCCCGCATGAATACACTCTGCACGAACTCGACCAAAGGCTTCTGGTAGCTCTTCAGAATTGGACTGGTAAACACATGAGATAGAGTCATAGATTTTTTGTCTATCCATCTCCATTCCCATGTATTTAACTTTATCTCCCAGTAAAGGTATAATAGCTTCGTTAAGGTAGTTCTCGTCAATATTGTTGCCGTAAATCAACACCTTTTTACAACCATCGGCTAAAGCACGTTCCACAGATACATGAGTCTGCTTCAGGGGGCACACAGTACCTATTACTCCAGCAACCCCCTCTGGGTGATTGCCTGAATCTTTTATGCCTCTGATGGTGTTAGGGATTACAGTACCCTCTTTGCCCTGCCACTTCATTTGGTCCTCGCTAATGAACCTAATTTTGTCGAAGCCAGCTGTTTGCTTTTCTAATTGCTGTAATGGAAAGATTGCCTTTTCGTGACAGCTTAATACAATCTTATCGGGGTCCGGGTGTCTTTCGTTCAGATGAATAAAATGCCCAATAATAATATCCCCTTTCTCCATCTTAAAGTTATGGTGTAGGTCCCCTTTGCATTTGTTTAAGTGCCACGGGTGTGGACCGTAAAAAGTACAGTCATAACCGCGCTCGTTAAACAAGTCGCAAAGTTCCATCAGGGAAAAGGTTGAGCCACCTTCTTTAGACCAACCACTAATTATCTTTATTTTTTTAGCCATGTTCTCTCTCCAAAAAATACCATATATCCGTATCTTCGATTTCGTTATCTTGTAAGAATACTTCGTCTAGTTTTCTACCTATGCCTGTTGTATAACGAAACTTAGGGTCTCGTGAAGGAACATCTGCTCTACCACGAGTTAGTTTCTTTTCGTACTCTTCTTTGGACTTTACCCAGTAATGGTTAATTCTAAATAAATCTACGCTTCCAGGCTCATTAAAAGGACCTAAGCAAGGCTCTTTCTTTTCGTTAACCGGCTGTCCTGCCGTATAATAAAAAGAGTGAGGGTTTCCAGCGGGACACAAAGTATGTGCTGGCTGAACGATAGATTTAATGTGTTTGTCGGGTGCTTCTCTTCGCTTGGTATAATTAACTAAAACTCCACCCGCAGGTCTTGTTTCGTGTCCGTTGGAACCAAAGAAAACTTCGTTCACGGCGACTCCTGGATACGATTCAAAGTCTTGCAATCTCTTTTTTAAATCCCCTTTAGGGGCAAAAAGAAACTCGTCCAAATCAATAAACGCCATCCACTTAGACTGGTCTCTAAACGCAGTCAAAGCATTGTAGTAACATGCCATTTGGCACATATCCATGTCAGTACTGAAATACGTAACATCGCTAAAGTTCTTCTCATACAAATATCGAATAGTGCCATCCGAACTGTTGTTATCATAAAGATAGAAATGTTCCACTCCCACTGCTCGGTGAAAGTCTAACCATTCAGCGAGATTTTTATGCTCGTCTTTCATTACTGCAACTACACTTAAATACTTCATTTGCTTAAGGGGTTATCTAAGGTTACTCCGGTATCTTTTACGTTAGGTTGGGTAAGCGGCGGTGCTTGGTATCCTTGGGAGGATTTTAGGGCATCCTCCTTCATTTTCATCAGGTCACGATATAGGTCTAGCCTTCCACCGACAACTTTGTTGATGTCATACAAATCATCGCACAGAAGTTTTAGGTTTCTGCCCATCTCTTCTACGTGCTTAGGGTCTTTAATACACTTAGTAATAATACGTGCCCACTCAGACTTAGGGTTCTTGGGGTCAATCAAGTACCCCGTCTCTCCGTTTACAATAAGCTCATCGTAACAGCCCACATTTGTAGCAATAAGAGGGACACCATAACGAGCGCCCTCAATCGCTTTAATCTCAGACTTGGACTGATTGAATGGGTTGTCGTCTAGGATAGCAAGATTAACATCAATATTAGTATACATAGCACCATATTGATTAGGTGCCATCGCAGGATAGACCGTATAGTTACGGTGACCTTTAAATCCAGTTTTAAAAACTCTTTCGTATCCGTCCCAAACATCTTGTTGCCAGTCTGGTTTTGGTTTACCGGTCTTTTCATCTGTAGGCATTATAGGTCTTCCGTAGAAACCCCAATGTACTCTTTCCTTTCCTACCTTTTGGTTTACTACATAAGGAACACCCGCAAAATGCTTTACATCAACATCATGGTGAATGCCCCCTACCCAGCCCATACGGGTTAGTTTCTTGGGCTTAGGGGCTTTGGGTAAATTCCAGTGAGGTAGTGAATAATCAATAGTGTTTTTAATAACTACTAATGCTCCCCTAACAAACTCATGGATATACTCAGCGAACTTCCGTTGAGTTACCGTAACCAAATCTACATTATTATAAATGTATTTTGTTACCTCGTCTAATCTCTGCTCTTTGTATACGTCGAAGAGGCGGTGCCCTCCGTACAGGTCAGTCAGAAGGTCATCGGTATCAAAGTGAGTAAACTTACCAAACTCGTGTGCCTTCTGCAAAATCTGTGCGGTATACAGACCACCGAAATTATGGATGTTCTGCGTAAACACAACATCCGCCCACTTTATGTTTTCATATTCAAAATCTGGAGGAGTTTCAGTCCGTGTGTCTGCATTCCACCCAAGAGGGTTGTCATCCCATCTAACCTCTACATCCTCGGGGTATAGCTCTGCCAACTTCTCCATAGGAAGGAGGATGCGGTAATACGCGCATCCTCCATGGTTACTTGGGCAAGCTAAAATCTTTAGCTTTTCTGCCATAGGTTAATCCACCTTTAGGTCTTTTAGGTGTGCCATGTAATCTTCATCGTCTGGCGCTTGGGTTTGCGAAGTAATAGTCTCAGGCTGCGGACCATTCGTAGCAGATTCTAGTTCCATCATCAGACCCTTCAACTCATCATATTCAGCGACCTTGACAAGACCGTGGATATCATGCAGTTCATCCATCCACTTCGCGTTTTGAGCGTCAGTACCAGCAGGACTTTGCTTAGGCTTAGGAGAAGACTTGTCGTAGTTCGGCCATTGACCTTGAGTATCTTTTACAATCTTAAAGTCCCAACCTTCTTTCAAGTCAGTGATGTCACCAAAGTCTTCATCAAAGAAACAGTCTAGTACTTTGCCGAAAAGCTTTTGCCCCACAGAAAGAATTTTAACGGATTCGTCACGACGGTCTACTACGTTCATGTAGTAACGCTTACGAGCTTTGATTTGACGTGCGAGGTCAGCAAGCTCTTTGCCTTTAGGGGTCTCCTTACCAATCGAGTTAATTTCTTTCCACATGTTATAGTAAGTATCACATGCAGGACACTTATCACCCTTCACACGTGGGCAGTGGTAATTCTTGTCGTTTAGACGGTGAATGGCAGTTTCAGCATAAAACTCTTGGTTCGCCTCATCCTTTGCGGGAAGTACGCGCACTACAGATGTGCCTTCATCCATCATGAAGAATTTGCTTAGGAAATCGGAGTTATCTCCACCGCCGGGATTATTAATCTCGGCATACTTTTTTCTTAGTTGTTCGATGTTAACCATAGTTTTTAAAGTTGTTCAATTAGTTTAGCTTCCGCTCGTTTGTTCGCGGACAGTTGTATTATTATATCCTTTTGGTGGTCCAAACTGGACACAATATTTTTACATAAATTAAATTTATGTGCCTTCGCGACGATTCCTCGTTGAAGGGTTTGAAGCTCGGGCTGAGTCTTCAAATATGCGTCTAACGCTCGGTCGGTAGTCTTCTGACCGGATTGCTTCATCTCCTCACGACGTTCTTCTCTAAGCTCTGCTTCACGGGTTTCGTGAATAAGGTTAGCTCGGTCTAATTCCTTTTTTGCGTATGCCATCACACCAGCAAAGAATGCGAAAGTGGAAGGGTGATTACCCATAGCCTCTTGAAAGTTGTGTTCAGAGACAGCAATGTACTTCTTTGTGATGTCCATGTAGGAATCTTCGATGTTATCGTATACGTCTTTGATGTTAATCATTTGGAGAAAAAATAAATTGGAAAAGTTCAGGGTTAAGACCTGCCATTTGCATAACCATATTGGAGGTTACACTTGTTAAGTATTCATTACTCATACTAGGAATTTCATCATCGTCGTTCAATCCAAAAACTTCATATCCGATATGACATATTTCATGGAGCAAAGTACTTTTATAATCTTCCGGTCTTTGATTGGGGTCAATAGAAAGAAGATACTTTGAAAACTCAACACAACCATAAAGATTATCTTTCTCTAACGATTGTTGTTTGATGTCGAAAGTTTTGATGCCGGTATAAATGGTCATCGGATGAGTATATTTTGGGAACTTCAGTCTACTCATTGCTGTGTAATGACGAGTCTGGTGTAGTCGATTCTGATGGGTACAATATATCGTGCCCTACCGTTTCGCGATTTCATAACGAACATACGAGCCTTACCTTCGTCAAACTCTTGTTCCTTCTGATTGATTGAGAACGCCAAATCACACACACGAATCTTTCCGTAAGAATCCGCCAACTCTGCGTCCGTGATAATGTCTACCTCTTTACCTTTACGGTTTGTTTGGGTAGCCGTCCATACCAAACACTTATGCTCGACAGCGATGCCACGAAGCTCTTGTGCGATACGTTCTTGTGCCATGTACTCAGACATGCTCACATCTTGATTCGTCATTAGCTCAAGATAATCAACAACAATAATGTCAGGATGAAAATCTTCGTAATTACGCAACTGGTTCAAATAAGCGCGAAGACCCGTCACGGTGAGCCTCTTGGTCGGAAACTCTTTAATCTTCAAACGACCCATGTTTGGAGCCGCCGCTTTCATTTGGTCCAGCCTATCTTCCAACATCTTTACTCCTGTCTTTAGTTCAGACTGCTTAATACGAGTAAAGATACTGTCTAGACGTTGAGCAACACGGTCTTCGGACATCTCCAAAGAAACATACAAAACGTCTTTACCGTCCATGACCGAACGCGCACATTGATTAGCAAGGAACAAAGACTTGCCTACTCCGGGAGGGGCTACAACCATAGCCAACTCTTTTGGCGCAAGTCCACCTTCTAGCTCCTGATTGATAGTCTCAAACGGAGTGCGGAACTGTGCGTTCACCTTTGCATTGTTGAGCCTATCGTAACGCTCGGCAACACCTTGAAAGTAATCAGTGCCAAGGTCTACGTCACGGCTGACAGATAAAGCCTCACGAATCTGCTCTTCGATACGACCAAACTTCTTTTGTTTGAGCAGGTCAATCGAATTGATTATCGCGTCTTTCAAAGACTGCTCTTTAGCAAACTCCTCAACTTTGTCTAAGTAAAACTCTTCGTTCTCCAAAGACTTCTCATCAACGCCATTGATTTCAGTAAGCTCCTCTTTGAAATCAGACATCAACTCATTGTCGGTCTTTATCTCTCTGATTTGCTCTAAGATTTGTTCATCTGATGGAAGCTTCTTGTAAGTAGTGTAGTACGAGTTGATTACGCGCCAAAACTTCTGGTGTTGAGGAAACTCAAAATAAGATTCCTTCACCATAGGCATTGCCTGTACTAAAAAGTTGTCGTCAGATTTGGCGAGATACACAATCCCGCGCTGAATAGATTCTTGAAATTCGTATGCCATTATTTGTCCCCTGTTGAACCGAAGCCACCTTCTCCACGAAGAGTTTTGTTAAGAGGTGAGTTCCATTCATCAGAGTCCATAATGTAAATTTTTGGACGCAAACTTTGGGCACAAACTGCCTGTGCTACGCGCTCACCTTTGTTAATATTGATAGGCAAAGAAGTTAAGTTATGTAACATAACTTTAATTTCTCCCCTGTAATCTTCATCAATGGTTCCCGGTGCGTTGGGAATAATAAGTCCTTTCAGACCCCATGAGCTACGCAATCTAATCTGTGCTTCATAACCGGGCATCAATACAAAGTGAAGCCCTGTGCCTACTAGAGCCGTCTCGTGCGGGTGAATAGTTACATCTTCGTTAGATGCAATGTCAAACCCTGCGGCTCCTTCGGTTTTATATTCTGGGTCTGGATTCTGGGACTTGTTAAATACGTACACCTTGTCCATCTTCTTGAATGTTTTATCCGTCATGTCGTCGTCCTATATGTCGTCGTTCAATTTCGCGGTCGATTTTATCGGACGCATCTTCCGCTACTCGTTTAGCGCGTTCATCACGAATACGCTGTTTTTGTTCGGAGGTAGACGTGTCATCACGCCTTACCATCCCCTTCTTTTCCATCTCCTCATAGTTAGGAACTACTTTGGAGTATGGGCTTGCGGCAGTACCAGTTAGTTGGTCCTCCGCGTTCACGGCTTTCTTAGCTTCTTCAATTTGTAGCTCCATCCACCTGTGTTCAGACTCAGCAGCCGCCGTAGTGTAATGAGGATTTCTATCCCCTCCTGCGGTTCCGTGAATATGGACCGCAGGACCTTTATCGATAATCCACTCTGCGTCGTGGTCGCCTCCGAAAGGGCATGGACACCCTGAGGGGACAAACTCGGGAGGTTCCTCCATAGACGCGTGAAAGGTTCTGTGACCCGGACACTCGTTGTCTGTACATGCAAAACGGAACTTCGTGTACCGATTTGTGTTTTTATCTCCTGGAAACTCCCATCCTACCATAACTTATTATAGTCCCTGATTACAATTCACAGACGCCATTTATGCAAGTTTCTACGGATTGGACCTGCTCTTCGATTTTTCCTTCGATAATGAGCTTATCCAAGTCAATACCAGTAATATCGACAGCTTCCAGAGGCTCATTACCACGGGAACCCGCACGATAAAAAGTAAACCCTTTCATATCATTTGCATACATAAGCAAATCATCATAAAGATTAGAAGGTTCAAAGTCGGCAGGAAGATTACAAGTTTTTGAAACTGCTGAATCAATAAAAGACTGTACAACTGCCTGGACCTTAATATGCTCTTCTGGAGTAACATCATAAGCACCCACACAGTGAGATACATCTCTACCTCTTAAGTGAAGTTCTTTAAACAGAGGGTCCACCACAATAGCCTCATTCCAGACACCGTCAGTGCCAGTGCGCCAACGGCGCTTATAGACGGGAGCGAATATCGGCTCAAGACCAGTGCTGACGCCCAGGACCATAGAGATAGTTCCAGTTGGCGCAACCGTAAGTAGAACGGCATTGCGAAGTCCGTTTTTCTTAATGTCTGAACGAATTCGCGAAGGTAAAGTTTTGAAGTACTTTTCATCCTTTAACTTACTCCAATCATATGCGGGAAAGCTACCTTTCTCACGTCCAAGATACATAGAGGCTTTGTACGCTTCGTTTCTTATTGTAGCGAATAACCGTTCCAAGAACTCCAAGCAATCTTCGGAGCCATACCTATACCCAGCTTTGATGAGGAAGTAGTGGAGTCCGGTAATGCCCAATCCGATTCGTCGGGAACGGATTCCTGCTTCATCGCACTCTGGGATAGGGAAGTGGTTCGCGGTGAGAATATTATCCAAGAACCGGGTACCCGTGCGAATCGTACGAGCAAGCCTACGCCAATCGATAGTACCGTCCATGTCAACCATGTTAGCAAGATTAACATGACCAAGGCAACAGTTGCCATATGCAGGAAGCACTTCCTCGCCACATGGGTTAGTAGAAGGCATATGCTCAAAATAGGATACGTTAGTATACTCGTTAGCAAAATCAATGTTGAAGATACCCGGTTCCCCTGATTCAATCGCATTGTCTATAATGCGTTCCCAGAGTTCACGGGCGCGTACTGGCTTCTTCTTAGCTCCTTGGAATGTGTCCGCGTAATGCTTGAGATGGTGCAGCTTGGCGCGTCCAAGCGCGTCCTCTTCGTCTTTAGCTACGACCTCAACTGTGTCGTTGCCTTCCTCAGAGATACGCCCAACTTCATAAACATAATATTTACTTTGTCGTCCCCCGAATGTAAAGTGCCACTCCTCGTCTCTTTCAACAGCTTCGATGAATCGCTTCGTGATTGCTACTGAAATATTGAAGTTGGTTAGTTCATTCCTATCCAACTTAACGTGGAGAAACTCTAGGAAATCAGGGTGTGTAATATCTAGGATAGACATTAGCGCAGTTCTTCGATTTTTTCCTGCGCGAACATGGTTTCCAATCTCATTAATCATTCGCATCACTGAGATGGACCCAGGAGCAGAGTTCCTAATGTTTTGGATGTTGTCTCCTTTGGGACGGATTTTAGAGAAGTTAAAGCCGATTCCCCCGCCACCACAAGAAATCTTGTACATGTCAGAGATAATCTTACCAATACTCTCTACAGAATCCTCAGGGTCCAAAACATAACAGTTAAGCATGTTTTGGCGGTTCCTACCAGAACCGTAGAGGATACGTCCACCGGGGCAGAAGTCCCCACTGTTAATCGCTTCGTAGAACTTCTGCTCATACTTCTCGCGATTTTCGGGGAACTCTGGGTCCGCAGCCGCTTTAGCCACGCGCTTCGCACACTGCTTCCAGGAATCTTCTCCCGGATAAGCGTACTTATCCATGAAAATGGTGTGACCTAAGGAATCTTCTTTGATTTCAAAACCCATTACTCTTCCTCACTATCCCAACCGTAAACAAGTACGTCTTCTTCGGGCATGACCAAATACACATCATCACCCACCTTAATCTCTTGACCAGCGAACTGAGCAAAAATAACGTGCATTCCCTCTTCCCAATGGTCACCTTCACAACCATGTGCGATGCGCTCAATATAGCCTTCGCTCAATTTTTTTTCAGTCATCGTGTCGGGGAGAACAATGCCGAACTTAGTTTTAGTCTCGTGCTTTTTGCGAGTCACGATTAATCTTTTTCCGTTAGGGGTATATTTCATTTTTCTATGCCTTTTATTTAGTGATTTTGGTAATGTTATTACGTTTTATAACCTTTAAAGTTTCAGAATATTCTTCTAAAAGTGAAGTTAAATACTCGTTGTGAGTAATCAAGAATAATTTCTTGTGCTTTGTCAATTGGTGAATAAGCTCAATTAAGCCTTTTACCCCGTCAGCATCCAGGTTTTCCGCAACTTCATCAAAGAAAATAATGTTAGAGCGGTCCTTGCCTGTCAAAAGAAGAAGGTCATTGAGTCCAAGCATCACAGCCAAAGACACCCTCTTCTTCTCTCCCCCCGAAAGGGAATCGAAGTGACATTCGACTCCGTTATTATAGATGCTTTCTGTTAAGGAATCATCAAATTTTATGACGAAATTACCTTTCGTTAAAGTGCTGAGATAGGAGTTGCATCGCTCATTTAAGTACTCTAGAATATTACGGATAACGTACTTAATTAAACCTGCTTCGGAAAAGGCGTGTTCCCAAAACTTCTGGATGTCATACTTTTTCTGTGCGTCCGTTGAAAGCTTACCGTACTTCAAAATAAGCTTTTTCTCTTCTTTGCGTTGGGAGGTGAGTATTTTTATCTCTGTATCAATCTCCTTAAACTTTTCAATGGTTTCGAAATCTGCGGTTGTGACAGGGATTTCCAAAGCATCGACCTCCTTACCTAAAGCCTTTATGTTTTTGATTATAACCCTTTCTTCATCGGACATCTCTTGTATTTTATTTTCGAGAGCTACAACCTTATCCTGGTTAGCGTGAGACAGCTTCCCGCAATGCTCACACTGCGCTTCCCCCAAATTCTTTATCATGGAATGGGTTTGGAGGATGCCCTCTCTCAGAACGTCCCTACGCGCTACAGTGCGTTCATACTCTAAATCCTTTTCGTGATAGGCACGTTCCTGTTCTTGTATTTCTGTAAGAGACTTGCCAAAAATAAATTTATATTTTTCAGAAGACAAGAAAGATTTAGCCTCTTTCTTCATAGCCCGTAACTTCTTTAGTTTGTCGGATATTTTATCAATCTTATCGGTGCCGTTATTTAGAAGAGCTAAATTAACCTTCTTGTCGTTTAAGTACTTAGATTTAAGAGACTTAATGGTGGACCTATTCTCAAACAGGTCCCCTACTGAGAGGAAGTTTTGGATGATTGCTCTTTTCTCTTCAGGAGACGCGGTAAGAAAATCGGTGCTATTCGCTTGACCGAATACGATAGAAGCAAGAAAAACATTGTGGTTAATGTTGAGAATCTGCTCCAGGTACTTCTGTGTAGCCTGAATAGATTCCTGAGTACAATTCTCATCCCCTACCGTTACTGATAACATAGGGGCTCGTTTTACACGTTCGATGACGGTGTCTCCGTTTACCGTAAGAACAACGCGACACTTTCCTTTAGTATGGTAGTTCTTTAAACTTTTGTCAGTGGTTTTACGTATGGTCTTTCCAAACAGCGCAAACATAACAGCCTCAATAATAGTGCTTTTACCTGCCCCGTTGGAACCGGATGGTTTGCTGTCAAAATTCTTTCCGACAATACGAACAAGGTTTCCATAGGAATCGAAGTCTACGACCGCCTCTTTTACAGAAAGAAAATTATGTATCTCTATTTTATTTAACTGCATTTTTTATCTCCGATAACCCTTTCATCAAATCTTCTTTTTTGAACGTAGTATCGCTGGCGTCGATATACTCATCTATTACCTTGTCATCCAAACTAAAGATACGGTTTTTAGGTACGTATCCAGATTCGAACTTGGGAAGCACATCTTCAAACACAAGTTCCAAACTTTGGATAGGGTATTCTGCGAATATCTCTTCCTTCAGTCTCGCCTCGGTGTAGGAATCCAGCTTATCCATCTTAACTCTGAGGATGGTGTAGAAGTCTTCGAACTTATGTTTTTTGGCGAGTGCGGGAATCTCATCGATGGTCCCCACGATATGCTTAATACCCTTTCCGATGGGCTTTCTAATAAGCTCAATCTCCTGGTCTCTAATTACTAATTCGTGCGAAAACTTCTGTGCGTTTGCTTCCCCGAACGTATTAGAGTACTGTGTACCTAGGATTACGACGTTATCGTAAATTTTAGGTTTGTGAATATGCCCAAGAAAAGCGAAAGGTTTTCCTCTGAAATGCCATCTCTTCACACGGGCTTCATAAGCATATGCTCCATTAGATACACACCCGTCAAACCCAAAATGTCCGAACACTGTATTCTTTGTTTTCTTTAGGTCAGCAATGATTCTATCTTCATCTTCGTAATGAGGAATAAAATCAAAGTCTACATCTCCAATTCGAATCGTTTCAGTGTCCTTAACAATCCTAGCTTTCTCAGAGAACAGTGATAGGATAGTGTCTGATGTTCCGTCTTTACGGAGGGTGTCGTGGTTACCTCTGTTAACAATAATATTTTTACATTTAATATTATCCAACAAATAATCAAACGCCAAAAGCTCCTCACTGCGAGGGTTCCTACGCTCAAACACGTCCCCATTAATGACGACGTGAGAGCAAGGTTTCCTGTTAGTGAGGTGCAGAAGGGTCTCTATTTGTTTATCCAAGAACCCCGGAAAATAATCTGCACGTAAATGCAAATCCGTTAAAATAACAACTTTAGCTGGTTTCGACATAATCTATAATTTCTGCTTCATTAAGCAGGTGTCCTTCGCTACTGAATTCCGCATCAATCATATCCCCAAAGGAATAACCTGCTTCAACATCAACAGCAAAAGGAACAACAAAGTCCAAGCCATACAACTCTTTGAAATCTTCTGTGCTTTCCAGAACATAACGCATAAGCTCAATAACTTTCTTTAAGTCTTTTCTTGAGCATTGCACTTCAACAGAGTCGTGGACCGTAGCAAGAATCTGCGCATCTAACCCTGTGGCTTTCAGGTATTTTTGCAGACGAAGGATTGAATGGAGCATTAAATCAGAGGCAGAGCTTTGGATAACAAAGTTCATGCCTTGTCGTAAAGCACGGTACTGATATTTTTTATTGGGGCTCTTAACATTTGGAAGATGTCTCCTGCGCCCAAAAAGGCTCACTGCGTATCCATTTTCTCTCACAAACTTATGTACAAAGTTAATCCAATTAAAAACTTTCGGGAAAGAATCTTGATAAGCTTTAAAAATATTCTTACAATATCCGACCGACTTACCTATCTGTTCCGCGAGTTTGTGTGGACCCCCTCCATACACAATGAGGAAGCTTACGCTCTTAGCAATCTGTCTTTCTTGTTTTGTTACGTCTTTAGCATCCTTGCCAAATACAAGGGATGCCGTGAAGCTGTGCAAGTCCTGTCCGGAGTTAAAAGCTTCAATAAGGTTCTTATCTTTACAGCACTGAGCGAGGACTCGCAGTTCTGCTTGAGAGAAGTCAGCAGCCACAAACACTTTGCCATCATCCGCAGTCATCATGCTACGAAGATTAATGGGGTCATCCTCATCAGGACGTGGCAAGGTATGAAAGGAGATTCCTTTCTTGTGTTTCGGGGACACCTGATAGGTGGAGCAGCTTAGGCGACCAGTAACAACATTTCCGAAGTTGTAGCTTGAATACACGCGATTATCTTCGTTGTACTCAATCGCCTTCTCAACGCCCTTCACATAGGTTTTGTGTTGTTTTACTCGACCTTTGTATTTAAGTAATAGGTCAATATACTCTTTGGCATCCCCTGTAGCAGTCGCAGCCACTTTCTGTAAGTGAGCTTCAGTAATCGACGGTGCTTTAGTTTTCTTGGAAAACTCTAAGGCTCTTAACCCGAAACCTTCTTTAGTAAAGAGCAGAAGTCCCATGTCGGCATTCGACCTAGGGTTAACACCGTCAATTACTGATAACTCAGAGAGCTTAGTTTCTAGCTCTCCAATTTCTTTTTCGAGAAGCTCATCGAATCTGGATACGCAATCATTGTCTACCAAAATACCTTGATGCTCTACTTCTGACGCTACGACGAGAATCTCTTTAAGGAGCTTTTCGTAAACATGGTTTACGCCCTTCCTCTTCATTTCTCCAACCATGTTGGTGTGGGCGCGTAGAGTGAAGTCTGCGTCCATGGCATTACCCAACGCCATTTCATCCAGAGGCATGTTTTCCCAATCATGGGTCCCTCCATTAGTTACGGTTAGCATCTATTAATTCTTTTATTAGGTGGTTTAATTAAACTAGAGTTTCCAGCATCTGAGAGGTTACAAGGTAAGGGTCACAGGTAGCTGCTGGGCGACGGTCTTCGAAATAACCACACCCATCAATCTTTACGTGCGACGGTACACGAACACTTGCACTACGGTCTCCTACGCCCCAAGAGAACTCATCATAGTTAGAAGTCTCGCACTCACCCGTTAGACGCAGGTCATTACCTGCCCCATAAACGTTGATATGTTCTAAGTGAGCTTCTTTCAATTTGTCCATCATACTTTCGATTTCTTTAATACCACCTTTCTCACGAGTCTTTTCGGTAGACACATTAACATGACAACCAGCGCCATTTAAGGTTGGGTAAATCTTTGGGTGGTACGAGATTCGCATATTGAATTTCTCGCTACCCCTCTGCAAGATGTAACGAGACATCCACAGGTCGTCTGATGCTTGTAGGGCGTCCATAGGGTTAGTCTGATATTCCCACTGAGAAATCATTACCTCTGCGTTGTTGCCGAACAAAGTAATACCTGCCTTATTGCAGTTTACTAAATGCTCGTCCGCAATTAACCTACCAATAACATTACCTGCACCTACACCGCAGTAGAAATCTCCCTGCTTAATGTCTTCTGGTACAAGGGGTTGCATCATCGGGTCTACAAAAGTATACTCTTGCTCAAACCCGAACAACATGCCAGTATCGCCATCGTCTAACTGTTCTACCAAAAGGCTACGCATATTAGATTCGTGGGGAGTACCGTCTGGATTCATAACTTCACACAGTACCATATAATTACCCTCACTAAAAGGGTTCTTATATAGCCGAACCGGTTTAAGCTTACGGTCTGAGTCTACCAAATCCCCCTGTCTGGTGCTACCACCATCGAAAGACCATTCAGGCAGTTCAGCCAAAGCGTGTTTCTCAGAAAAGACTCTCGTCTTTGAACGTAGTTGGGGCATATCAACAGACCCATCCAACCAAATATATTCTACAGTAATCATTAAAATTTCTCCAATTCTTGAGGGAAGTACTCCTTCACTAAATCCATAAGGCTGTGAGGAAGATTTTCATCGAGTAGCGAGTGCATAATTTTTGTGTCGCCAATATTATTAAAGTCTTTAATTCCAAAAGTCATCAAGAATTTTAAATCAAATTGGCAATTATGGAAAATTTTCTCAATACTCGCATCTGCCATCAAATCACTGAGCCTCTCTCTAATGATTTCTTTGTCTTTATCATCGAATGGACTTTCGCGATGATGAATAGGTACGGTAAAGGCTTGATTCTCTCCGTACGAAAACGCAATAGTTGACATAACATCTTTCTTGAAATCCAATCCGGTTGTCTCAATGTCTGCGCCTACTGCGTCATAATTTTTAAGGTTGTCCATTTGCTCATTGAACTGCTCAATGGTTTTGCATAGAACATACCCAGTTCCGTCAAACTTATTCTTATTTAAGATGAACTTATTGTATGCGTTCTCTACATCCTGAACAAATAGCTTTCGTAGCTTTGGTTCTAGGAAGACGAGGTCTGAGCTATAGGTCGGTACTACAGGACAACCTTCATGCTCAAACTCTTTACCCCGCTTATTAAATAAGCCAGACTTCTTCAGCAGAGTCTTCATCGCTACATTACCTAGAGGGATGATAAGCTCTGGCTTAATCTGGTCCAGGTCCTCGTAAAGGAATGGACGATGGGTGTTATAGTCTGCCGTTGTTAAATCATCCTCTGAGATATTGGGTTCCCGAATCGCGGGTACGAACTGATAGTGTCCCTCGGGTACGCCTGTCTTATCTAGAAGGATTTTAACAGCCGCGTACTCATGGTCGTTGAAGTCATACAGACTCCCGCGCTCACGATATTGGCAAGTGGTAATGAAAACAATTTTCTCATCACCAATATCTGTAGATGAATAATCTTTTGTTTTTTCGTCTTTGTCGAAATTTTGCAGTAAGTTTTCTAAATCCATATTCTATGATAGGTTATGGCGGATAGTAAAAAAAAGAAACATTATATTGATAATAAAAAGTTTGAGGAAACCATCTTCAACTACTTGGAAAATCCCTCGGAGTATGAAGATGAACTTATCACGCAACTAGACTCATTAATTACAAGCATTCTCATATCCTTTAAATTTAAAGTCGATTTTGATGATGCTAAACAAGAATGTTTCGTATTATCTTTGAAAGTTCTTAAAAACTTCACCCGTGAAAAGGGGTCGGCTTTCAACTACTTCACTACTGTTATAGTGAATAACCTGAAGCTTATTTATACTAAAAACAAGAAATATCAGGAAAAGATTCAACAGTATAAAGACAAGAAGATTAAGTCGTTTCTTGAGGAGACGGAGTAGAGAAGAAGGAGTAAATCTTAGGATACTCCACATCCACTACAACCTTCTTATTCACCAGATGAACTAGCGATGGAGATGATGTAATTGAAAATGATGCAAACGACTCAGGTAAATCCCAACTGTTTACTAAGTAAACGGTCTCGTGACCTTCTTCGTTTTCCCATTCTTCGGCAAGTTCAAGAATACGGTCGCACCACTTGCACCAAGTTGAGTAATAAAGAACCGAGAAGTTTTGACTTTTACGGTTCTTTAGTACCTCATTCAACTCATGCTCAGTTGTTATCTTGGTCAGACTTCTCATCGTCCTCTCCACTAAACTCTTCTTCTGCCATGCGCATAGCGGCGTCGGCTTGTTCCGCGCTCATTTGTTTCATGATTTCTTCTTTCTCTTCTTCCGTCATGTTTTCAACGCGCTCGTTAAGTTCAGCAGTAATGGCATGGATGCCTTTAAAAAACAAGATGCGGGCAAGAGTGTCGTTGGACATTTGTCCGCCCGTAAGGGCTTGTTTAAGAGTGTCCCACTGGTCCGTCTCTTCTTTACTTAATTTAATGTATAGTTTCATTCTTCGGTCTCCTTCACGGAGTTTAAAGTTACCAAAATTATTGCCGTCAACAGCAAATGTGATTTTTTCCTTGTCGGCAGTCATACAATATTATAGTAAGCCATGACAAAAAATATAGACTCAATTTTAGAATTTGGAGAATTCTCCAAAAAGCAGCGCGTCAACAGCAAGCGCAAGGGAAGCAACTTCGAACGTAAGATAGCCAAGCTACTTAACGAGAGGTTTGGCACTAAGGAATTTAGCCGTACTCCCGGTTCGGGAGCTTTCGCCACCACCCACAAGAATTTGCCGGAGAATCTACGCATTCAGGGAGACTTAATTACCCCAACCTCATTCCCCTTTGTTGTTGAGTGTAAAAACGGTTATGATGTACAACTTGATGATTTATTCAAACGAAAAAGCGATTTCAAATCTTTCATCTCACAAGCACAGAAAGACGCCTCTCACGCGAATAAAGAATGGATGGTAATCTACCAGAAGACCAGACGAATGGCTCTTGTAATCGTCGGGAAGCCGTATCAGGTGAGTCCAGAGTTAGTTCTAGACGGTCGATACTTTATCTATCCTCTGAATGAGTTCCTGAAGCTGTCTAACGAAGTCTTCGGCTTTCATGGATGAGTTGCCGACCACGGAGTCTCCGGTCTTTGCGGCTTTGGCTCCGCTCAGTTTTCTCATGCGGGGGAGGATTGAGTCGGTGGATTCTAGGGACTCCTGAACCATAACCCCCTCCTTTAACCTGCGACGGAGGCTAATACCCCCTTCAAAGTTTACTCCTGTACCTGTGATAGAGGTTATGGGAGCGGGACCACCCTCTCTACCGTACCCCATAATATTTGCAGCGGCAGTACCAATACCATCACTCTCAGAGCCTACGTAGGTGTTTCCCCCTTCTGGCTTAGTAATCACAAATCCTTGGTTTTGAGTAGCCATACCTGTTTGGCAATACTCTATTGCCATGTTAAGGCGGAACCCCGGTGCGTTCTGGTTTTTATTACGGTAGGCGTTGGTAAGAGTAACTCTAAGTTGTTTTTCTAGTTTTTCTCTTTCTGGGCTCGGGTTTGGGGCGTTTTTGTAATCGGTAATCATATTTTTCAAACCAGCAAACTGTTCTCCTTCATCATAACCCATTTTTCGTAGAATACCGTCCATAACAGTATTTACGGTCCCGGTAGAAAGTCCTCCTGCAACAACGGATTTCATAACGTCGTTAACAGCGTTTATCTCCTTCATTTTGTAGTCGTCTGCGTCAGCCTTGTCCTGCTCAGTTAGTTCCTCCCCGTTCTGTTTCGCTACCCCATATAAATAATTGGCGTGTCTGTTTCGGGCTCTTTCTGTGCTTTCTGTAAACCCAGTAATTTGACCCTCTGCATCCGTCTCCACGGCATCAATAACAGCACACCCTCGTTTACCGTACTGAACGTCAGTGCCTTCGTTAGACGTTTTTACGTTTATACCCGTAGACGGTTCTCCGGTATAATGGGCTCGGTTTTTATCTGCATCGTCGCCAAAAATTCCGGTACCACTTTCAACTTGATTCTTTTTATTAACAACAAGTTTTTTGGCAAGCCTATCGCAACTTACTTGAACATCTTGATTGACTGCCCCACCGTCCTGCTGTTGTCCCGTTGGACCGCGACCCACTACCTCAAAATCGCAGTCATCGAACATAGGGTCAGATACAATAGCATCCCATGAATTAAGAAGACTTCCTACATACCATGCCAAAGCCTTTGAACCATCAACATCTCCTTGGGTGGCTTCGATATCATCTAAAATAAGTTCATTTCCATCGCCATTTATATCGGTATACTGTGTTTCGTCGGGAATTGTTCCCATGTTACGTTGTTCAGCGCCAAAAATCAAAAGATTTAAATTAAATTGTTCAGCAGCCAACATACCTTCAATATGCTGATTCATTTCCTTACATGGCATTTTTCTTCCGCACTTAATCCAGGCTTGGGCGAGTCTTGGTCCATGCTCATTCAACACACCATCCATGGCGCGGAAAGAGTTCATTCTAGAAGCTTCAGTTCCTCCCCAAAAGATAGCTGGCTTACCTTCGTCGTATAAAGGATTACCTTCCCTCAGACTTTGTTTGTGTAACCATTCAGAAGCTTCAAAAATGGCAGAGTTCTCATTACCGATTTTAATTCCGTACCTCTCCCCTCCTTGTTGGAAAGGCATACCTACACTCGCTAAATCTCCTCCACAGGCATCACCAGCAGAATCACTGGGGACTATGTAAATACCTCTGCTATTACCATGCCCACGTAAACGAAGGCATTCCCTTAAAAATTTACGGTCGCTCTCAGTTAAATTTTCTCCTCCGTTACGAACGTCCTTAGCAATCTGAGCCACTCTCATTACAAGACTATTTACAATAAGGGAGTCTTGGTACCTGAGGGCATCTTCCTCCTGCTCGTTTATCTCTTCTCCTGCTCGTTGACGTGCAGCTTTTCTGATGGCATTGTCACCACCAAAACCAGATATCTGTCTGAATAGGCTTCGGGTGGCAGTAGCTAGTTTTCCTTTAAATCCTGCATCAGCAAGATTTTGTTCTGCGCTATCCGCAAAAGCATCAGCTTGAGCGAGTTGAGCCGCTTTTCTTTGTTCGGCTTGTTGCTCTGGAGACATCTCAGCCTCGGGGGTTCCTCCCTGCACTTCTTGGTCAATTATATCTTTTTTTTGCGCATAAAGGTCTATTGCTGCTTTCCACTCAGGTTCGAGAAAATTGGCGTGTTTTTGGCGAGGAGGGTTAAAAGTTTTTCCGCTATAAACTACGTGTTTTTCCCCATTGGCTTTAGTGTATGAAAAAGAAGCCTCTCCCTGAGATGCCTCAGCCTGTTTAATGGCGTCCGCAGCAGTAGCCACCTCAGTTGGCATCGTTACTCCTCCGGGAAGTTCGTTCGGAGCAAAAACAGCGAACATCTTGACTCCATTTTCTGGGTCTTGTGTGAACTTACCCTCCAGCAAAGTGTTGCCACACTCTAGGTACGCGTCAAGAAATTCAGATAGTTCCATATGATATAAAAGTAGGCTTCCCTGATATTATATACCAGGAAAGCCTAAATATTTTTCAATTAAAACTTATTAGATAGCTATCGGAGACATTACGGCATCGATATCAGAAGTCTCAGTAAACTGGACAGCGAAGTCGTAACGTAGGGTCATCTCAATAGTATGGAACTCGTTAGTTGAGTAGTTAAACTCTCCTAGCTTCCAGCCTTTCGGGTAGCAACCGTAGAGATTAACGTGAGTAATCGGGTTACGGTGAGCGTCTAGTTGCCAGATAGTTACAGTTCTCTTGAAGATGGGAGCTTCAGTAATACCTGCAAGACCCTCAGGGCTTGGGTTTACTTCGCTAGTGCCGTTACCTAGACCACCATAGTGAATACCGTAGACTGGGTCGTACACACTTCTCATCCATGCGAAAAGCGCATCAGCGATATCACCTTTGATTAAATTGTCAAAAGTAACAGTAATTTCATCAGGTGAAGCTTTGCCGGGATAGTAGAACTTTTCGTTTACACGATGAACTTCAATGTCTTCAACAGTAAAGCCCGGTTGAGTAACTTGCTTTGCGGCGAGAGTAAGACGGTCTTGTGACTCCAGACCAGGAACGTTAGAAAGAGCACCTGCGAATTGCGGAATCTGAATTTCCCAAGCGTATGCACGGAAAGATTCGAGTGCGTGGGAAAGACGTGGGCTGTCAGCGATTAGCTCGGCAGCCCTGTCTACGTAGTATTTTCCATTAGCCATGTTGTTTGTTTACCTCAATATTATATAGTGTTATACACTAGCTGATTGATTTGTGAGGTTAAGCTCAAATACCAAGATTTCAGCGGTCTTAGTAGGCTTGATAATAACCTTGCACCAAAGTTCGTTGCGGTCAACGCGAAGGGGAGTGTTAGTAGTTGAATCGCACGTTACAGAGAATTGAGTGATGCCTCGTCTCTGTTGAATGTCAGCCAACGCGGGGTTGATGACGCTTCGTACAGCTTCCCAAGTAACGGGGTCGTTCGGCTCAAACACAAACCTACGGGCGGCTTGTAGTACAAGTCTACGTAAGTAAATCATCAAGCGACGAACGTTAATTCTGTCTAGAGCGGTAGATGCTCTTTGAGTTGTTTTTTGTCCGTAGATAACAATTCCATCTTGGAGGAACTTGGTTACCGGGTTAACAACATTCCCAGGACCATAGAGAGCGTCTCTATCGCCTTGGTTGAGTTGTACCTCAACATCAGTCGGCTTAGTCAGACGACCTCTACGCAAGCCAGCAGGGGCAAACCATGGGTCCGATACTTCATCAGTGAAGCACATCTGACCGATAGCGAAGATTGACGGGTCGAACCAAGTATCAGCGCCGGTGTAGGTGTTAAAGGATTTTACCCATGGCCAATATAGAGCAGCGTAGCTACTGTTTAGAGCGGCGGTTCTACCAGTTGCTTGACCGTTAGACCACGCAATGGCTTGTTGAGCGCTTCTAAATCCTACAGGAGGAGATACAACTGCAATAAAGTTTTGAGTGGTCTCAGCCAAGCTAACAAGCTCGTTCTGTACGTTCTGGTCGGTTACGCCTGGAACAGCAGCCATGGTAATCGGAGTTGCTTCCGAGTCCAAAGCCCGAAGACCTTGGGCGGCAGTTTGTCCAATCAGCGCTGTTCTTACGTTAGAGTTACTTAAGTTACCACCGTAATCCGAAGCATCACCATTCTTACCGCCAGAAAGGTCGAAGTAAATGTTCGGGTTATTTGCAGTACCATCTAAAGAGAGGCAGCGGAATGCATGTGCGGCGGTGGCGACTTTCGAGGACTTACCTATTTGGTAAGCGGTTGAAATCGTAGTACCTCCCGCGAAGGTGGTCGGCTCAGTCCAGGTATTAGTACCAGAAGGTTCAATGCTAGAATCATACTGGTAGAAGTTACCTTTAACGTACTGAGAAACAGCGTTAATAAGTCCTTGATTAAGAACGTCTTCCGGCCATAGGCTGGTTGCTGAGGTGGTACTACCGGGCTTCCATAAACCCATCTCGTAGCTTTCTTCCAAACCTCCCTCGGAATAGATGTTAGTCACAAAACGACCTTGGTCGTTAGTATGAACAATATCTGCTTGAAGACCACGGTACTGTAACCCTCCCGTATAGTTCACTGCGGAGTAGTTATAGCCTAGTCCTGGGTACAGGGAATTTATTTGATAAGCACCTGCTTGAGTCGCATCGACGTAATCAAGAAGAGCGCCCGAGGGTACGTTTCCAGTCCAAGCGCCATCCTCATATCCCAACGCGTCGGCTTGCGCTGCTTCTAGTACACAGGCACTACCACCGAAGAAGGTGGTAGGACCAGTCGCCATATCAGGAACAACAAAGAAAGGCGTGGAGGATACAGTTCCTACAGAGTTAACAGTCGTTGCCGCAGCCGACCATACGAAGTCATTAACATCGAATGGTTGACCTGACAACCAAGTTCCGGTAAAATCAAATTGACCACGAGCGCCTCCCCCAACACTGAGAGAAGAGGAGATAAACGTGTTGACTGTAAGTCGTGAAGCGGTGGACCCAGTTGCGCCCGGTTCTCTTGCTACAAGCATACCACTTGTAGCGCCGTAACCACTAGGAATGAAGGAAACCGGTCCAGTAGTTGGGTTGACTGCATCTCCAAGACCAGCCTGTATAGCTTGCTGCCACAGGTCGGTGGTCATTCCAGTCGCATCTAGCGGCGCTGGCATTACAGATAACGCAGAAGCATACGGGCGGTCGCGATAAGCGTAGAAGGTAGCGGTCTCCCCAACGGATGCGCCGTTCTTATCCCAAGCATTTACATCAAACCTATAAGCTACAGTACCATTTGCCAGTCCAGTAAAAGCACCCATGTTTACAGCAATGTTTGGGTGGGTCACCAAAGGAATAGTGTATCGAGCATCTTTAGCTTCAGAAGTCGCGGCTCTAACATAATAAACTTGGTTAGTCTTTTGCAGAATCTCCAAAGCCGCATAAATACCTTGACCGCCATTCACTAGGTCAGGAGTACCAAACTCCCGAATCACTTGGGCAGGGTTGGTTAGGAGTGTTGGGGTGTCAACAGGACCGCGAGAAGCAAATCCTACCAAACCAACGATAGACGGATTGACAGAAGGAGCGTAATCAGATACGTCCTTTTCAATCGTATAAACACCGGGGGAAACGAAGTTAGCCATATTTTACCTTAAATTATGTTGAGAAGATGTCTTTTTTGAAGTTCCAGACAAAGGTCTGTAATTGATTTTTCTGGAACAGAAATCTTCTGTCCGGCAGATAAGCATATATGCTCAAACAAGCGACCGGACTTTAGAACAATTTCTAAATCCTGTCCTGCGATGTTTACAATTGTACGATTCTTCATAAACTTCTTCCTCTTTAGTATTTAGCTAATCGAGCGGTAAAAAAAGTCGTATTTTTAGAAATTAACTAGAAGGAAGAGGTGGTACAACTATAGTTTCTGACCCAGAGGTAGAGAGAATAGAGGTCGAGGGGGTGCCGGTACCAGAGAACGCGATATCGGTTTTCAACTCTACGTCATAGCGCATCTCTCTAATGGCTCCGTTGCTTTGAATCATGTACTTTCTGGTAGGCATCCATGTCTCTACTTCAAATGTGACAGTTTTCTTGATGATTCGGTCTTCTCTATCAGGTACGGTCAGAGTAGAGTTGTCTGATATAGCGGTAATGAATGCTGGTGCGTTGGTGAGGAAATCGGTCCCTACTCTTAGTTGGGGTCGGAACTTATTCATCACATACTCAATAAGTTGGTTCATGTCCTCTACGTACCTTGCCCATAAATTTAACTGGTAAGATACTTTAACAGCTTTAGGGCACATCGCTGCTACACGCGTGTACCTCATGCTTTTTTTGTCGCGAATCGTCCAGAACTCGATATCCGTATTAGGTTTTCTTCTTTCAAAATCTTCTACGGTGTCGGAGATAGCTAACGTCATTTGAGGTAGCGTTAGATTACGAGTCTTGAAAAGCATCGCAATAGCTCTTTCATAGTTAGCATATGAAACCGTAACCGGCTGTATCTCGTTATCACTTCCGATGATTTGTGCGTCAGAAAAAATATTTAAAAGTTCTCTTGAGGTCTTTCTATAAAACTCTAAACTTCTAAAGTTTTTATTTTCTCTTTCAAATATTTGACGCTTAATATCAAAAACATTAGAGATGCGCTTACCATTATAAAACGTTTCCCTGGTACCATCCACCATAGGAGGATACCTATCATACGGAGGTCCAGATACTTCAACCATTAGTAAGTAGTGAATACGGCTGGCTCTTCAATCTCTTGTAGTAATTGATTTTCAAGCATTTCCATCTCCCTTTGAGATTCTGCGATGAGTGCAGGACCGTTGAGTTGTGCGCCTCCTTGCGGAGATGGGAGAGTAGCATATTTACCTCTAATCTCACCTAGAATACCTTTGGCGATAGCTAGGGTGTACCTTTGAAGCCAACTAATAAAGTAGTGATGCAAGGTCTCCGTGTTAAGACATTTATATTCAATTACTACGGTTTCGGAGTCATCGGCTACAGGTGTTGGGAATACCGTAAGGTATTTATTGTTTAGGATTTGGAAAGACCCTTCTCGCCCCAGAATCTTTCTAATAGATTTGAGGTGCATCTTCATTAGGAGGAAATCGCTAATCGCAAAATCCTGGAACAGGAAGTTATCCTGGAAATACTTAATGAAGAAGTCCATTTCAAGGGACTGTCCAGCTAGAGGTACGCTCAGTAGGGATTTCTTATAAGCAGCATATCTAAAGTTGTTTACGATAAACGATGGCATTTCGTACATATTCGCACCAGCCACAGTGTTAAAAGCACATAGTTGTGTACACCAATCCGGCGCGTGGTAGTCCAACTTACTTATCGCTTCGTCAATAGCCGTTAAGATTTGAAAGTCGTCAAGCTCAACTCGCACAACTGGATAACCCAAACGTGATTTAACCCAGTCTTTAATAATCAAATAAAACCTATTAAACTCTACGTCCTCCGAAAAGTACCTACGATTTAATGAGTCGTAGGGAATATCCCCAGAAGGAGCCGTAATATTGGAGACGTTAGACCCCGCACCGTACCGGTCTACTAAAAAGGGTCCCCATTGGAAATTAGGTTTTACTGGTCCACTAGACATGCTACTATTATATATGGAAGAAGCCCAGCCAAAATAGCTGGGCTTCTTTTATTACTATACTAAGAAGTCTTAGTAGTTGACGTAGGTAGTCGTACCTAGTGACGAAGCCTTCATGAACGGAGTCGTGAGGTAACGGCTGTCAGCACCAACAATACGGATAATGCGGTAGAACCTTGAAGCAGGGTTAATTTGAGCAGTCGCATAGCGAGTAATTAAGCCCTTTCTTGGCTGGAAGGTTTGCGGGTCCGTGATAGTTGGAAGCATTTGCAGCGGAATGTACGGAGCGTACACAAAGCCAGCATCCATCGGAGAAGCACCCTTGTAGCCTACAAGAATCTCATCTTCAGGGTAGAGCGGGTCAACGTAAACGTCGTACTGACCCATCCACTTACCCTTGTAGGTAATCGAGGCACCTAGTTGACCAGCTTCACTACTATCGATACCACCTTCTAGTTTAGCAGCAGACTGGAGCATCGCAGCCACGAATGGCGAGCAGATGATGTAGTTTGCGGCAGAACGTAAAGTAGTTCTGTAGATGTCTTGTGATGCGAAGTTGACAACAGCAATCAAGTTACTGTAAACCTCACCTACGTGACGAGGAGCAAGTCCAAGTGCGGTAGTACCGAAGTCAACGAAGAATACGTTTGAGCCTCTTGAAGGTTCAGTTGGCATAGCATCGCCATCACCTTTGTTACTACCCATACCATACTCGTTAGGGGTAAAACCGCCGTTGGCGTTAGTGCCAAACGGTTGGTCGTAAGTAAAGCTGCCTTGTGCGCCAGTGTTGCCACCGTTAGGACCGCCACCCATTGGTAAACCAGTGTTGCCGAAGTTGTTAGAGTTGCCACCATTAGTGTACGCATCCCATTCAGCGTTGTTTAAGCCTGGAACGATACCATAAGCTAGGGTACGGATGGACTCAACAATTTCGCGGTCGATTTCCAAGGCAACTTCCTTAGAAAGAAGCTCAGTTAATTCACGCTCAAGGTCAAGGTTGTGGTATGCACGAAGGTCTTGTGAAGCTTCCAGCGTCCAAAGGGCGCGGAACTTACGAGTACGTGCAGTTACAGACTGTTGCTCGATAGTGAAGTTAACTTCAGGAATGCTAGAACCAGCAAGACGCTCACCAGCAGATACGAAGAACTGCGGACCAGCGATACCCGAGTTCGGGAAGTTTGCAATCCGGGCACCAACAGTCATTGCTGACATGTTAGCGTTGCTCTCGGAAATAGCCAAGCTGTCAGTGCGAGCTTTTCCATTAGCGTCAAGACCAGAAAGACCTGACAGAGCGAACCCGCCAGAACCAGCTGCGGCAGCTGCGGAATCTAGACTACCAACATTGCTTTGAGTCCGGGCGATGCGACCACCGTATACCATACGGTACTTGGAGTAGACTACATCAGAGACAGCGGTACCACCAGAATCACGACCAGCACGGTTGTAACCCAGATAGAAAATCTGAGAAACAGGACCCTGCATAGGCTGAACGCCGCAGATTTTGTTAGCGATTAGTTCCGGGAAGACCCGGCGAACGAGAGGAAATGCGAACTTTTGGAAAGTACCAAGGTTACCGACAGTTGTTGCCTCTTCAAGAGTACCGTGCTCACGAGCGTTCTCAGTAAGAATACTCTTGGCCTGGTTCTCCAGAAGAACGGCAGTCATCTGACGAGTAGAGTCATCGGTGATTCCTTCCAGGATTGGCTCCCACTTCTCACATAAAGATTCAGAAAGATTTGAATTTAACATAATTTTTTTGTTTTAGCCTTTTAGGGCTTCCTGCCTTGACAGGTTGATTACGTCTTCGGTGAGGAAGATGTTATTAGCCGCTTCCGGGGAAGGACGGCTCGAATCGGTTTCGTTAGTGATTACAACGGCAGCTTCAGAAGATTTAAATGGTAATTTAGCACTTTCAGTTAACTGTTCGTTTGCTTCATTCAAACTCTCTACTTTGTCAGAAAGCAGAGAGTTTTCGTGAAGAGAATTAGCTAGTTGTTGGTTTACAGCGGCTAGACTCTCTTGTAGTTCCTCAAGCTCTTGGGCTTGTTGGGCGATTTTAGAATCGACATCGGAAGTCTCTACTTCAGCAGCGACCATAGCGCGAATGCTTTCAAAGATTCTGTAGCCGCGAAGAATTTCATCATCAGACTCAACCTCTTTTTTGGCTACTTCCTTTAGGTCAGCTATTTTAGTACGAAGGAAACCGCTTACTTTGGTTTCCATCAGCTTAACTTCCGCAGCAACTCTTTCTTCGACAGCCTCGTTAACCATCTTCAAGACCTCTTGAAGACCAGCTTCGGACAAGCTATCGGGGAGTAGTTTGGCAATTTTTGTTAGTTTATCGTTCATAGAAATTCTCCTACTGTTTATATCTACTGGGTTTACGAAAAAAAATCGTTAATTTTCATTCAAAAGTCTACGTAAAGCGGTTAAATAAGCTCTTTCTTCTTTTAGTTTTTCTTGATAATCCATGGATACATCTCTGTTCTCCATTAACTGCTTATGCTCGACTAGTGATGGAAATGCGTTTTGGCAAGATGGGTCAGCTACCATGTCCCAAGTAATCATGCGTAGATTATCTTGAACCATGTAAGCATCCTCCTTCATATCATGCTCAACGCTACCAGTAGCGCGGGAAGAAATACCAATACGTACACCAGCTTTAGCTAGTTCTTGTAGGATTCTTCCGGAAGGGGTATCGAGGAATTCAGCTTCCCCAATCAAGGTATTACCTTCCATTTTTAAATCCGTAATGACATGAGAGACATTCGAAAGATGTACAACCTCATCATTAGGGTGGTCTAGTTCACCGCATAGACGGCGCTCATTCAACAGGGGTTGTAGTTTCTGTACTTCTCTCTCTAACAGAGTCTTTGCGTAAATCCTACCATTGCCGTTTTTCTTTTCAGCTTCGCTGAAGATACCACGAACTCTCATGGTCTTGTTTCCCTTTGCTTCGCTTAGAATTTGAAGGGGTTGAAAATCGTTGAAGTCTCTGAGTAACATTAGGCTTTTAGGTAGGATAGGAAGTCGCTAGTAGTGGCTCCGGGTTTCACTTTTTTCTTAGTGCGTTTTTTAGGGGCAGGTTCTTTGTAATCTTGTCCAGGCAACTTAACTTTCTTAGCGTCGCCTTTAGCTCCACCAGCCATATTCACTCCGATGCTTCCTACGCTCGTCATCTCTTGAATCTTTTCGATTATTCTTTTGGCTTCTGAAAGAGTTTGAAGCTCCGCTTCAGTAAGTTGAAGAGTTTGCGTAGGAGCGGGAGAACTAGTTTGAGTTTCAGTAAGAGGTTCATTTTTAGGGGTTTCGTCTGCAAGACCCATTAGTTGATTTCGCTGGGAGTCAGTCATCTCCAGCAATGTATCGTTGGGGTTCATAGCTGGCATGGATGCCTGATGTCCCTGTGTGGGGTCATAAGGATTCTTAGTGGAGTCCGTTAAGGCTCCATTAAGAATCTCATCAGCCATCTGTGCGTATGATTTACTCATTACATTCCAGCGGCTTTTTTCGCATCTCTTTCCGCTTGAGCTTTGTCAGCTGGAGTGTCGGAGTTCTGTGCCTTTTGTTTAGCTTCTAGTTCAGAAGTACGTGCACGTGCTTTTGCTTGTGCACTTGGAGTATCACCTGCGCCAGCTTTGTTTTGCTTAAAATTTGCTAGCTTTTGAGCAGCAGACATGGGCGGCTTGTTTTCTTCCTCCTTAACTACTTTTTCTTCATCGTCTTCGTCTTTAGGCTTGTCTTTAGGCTTGTCCTCAGACTTGTCACCTTTCTTATCGCCTTCTTTCATTGCATAAGCTTCGTCAAGCTTGATAAAGATTTCATCGCCGTAATCGTAGATGTCGCCAAGAGAGAAATCAGTTTCTTCAAACTTAACTTCGTTGATGAAAAGGTCGGCATGGCTTTCATCTAAGCTCATGCGAGTTTCGGAATCAAGCTCAATAGCCTTCAAAAATAAATCACCTTCGATTTCAAAAACTTCATCGTCAAGAGCAAAGACAGAGCCATCCCATTCGTATAGAGTAGGCATGTCATAATTTTCTTCAACTTCGGCTTGTGGAGCGACGGACTCGTTAATCTGCTCAGAAACTTCTTCCTTCTTAACAGTGTAGCCCATGCCTTCTAAGACCATGTTGCGCAGGTCATCAGTCAGACTGGCTTGACCACAAGTGTTATTTTCATTTACGAGATACTTCATAATATTTAAAGAGGGACTTCCTCTAGTTATATCTAGAGGAGTTTAATAAAAATCTATTGTTTTTTAGGCAATACTTTTTGTTTCATCCACTTACGCCCGCGTTTGGACATGAAAGGAACGAGAACAAATAAGATTAAATACCACCAACCTAGCTCTGAAAGTAGGTCAGTAATTTTTTCTACAAGCTCTGCTTCTGAGCCGGGAGGAGCGTTACCTTGTTTTGCAGCCTCTAAAGCTACTGCATCACTTACTTGTTCGTCAGGAAAAACAGCCTGTGCCGTTGCGACTCCAATAGCGGCACCACCTGCGGCACCACCTGGACCTGCTATAGCGGCTCCTCCAGCCGCGCCGACCGCGCCTCCTGCAATTGGAGCTAGGATAGAACATCCTATACAGAATCCTAGAAGGACGAAAGCGGCAAATTTTATCAAAATACAAATACTCCAGCCAGAACTCCTAGACCAAACATGAATAAAGGTTTCCAGTTTTCTAGGATGAGTGCGTTGATATTACTTAAAATGGTTTTCCACATAGTGTTATTATATAGGTACTGTTAGAAACAGAAGAATACTTAGGAGAATCTTATTAATAAATAAAACCGTCTACGTAAAGACTAATTTTAATTACTGAAGAAGGGGTGCCTGTCACTTCTAAACCAATCTGGACTCTTCCGTCAGTAAGTAAATTCGGTGGGTAAAGGAATGTGTTAATACATCCGTCTGTGCTGAGGGGGCGTCCACCGTCGATGTCTACGCCAGCGCGAGCCACCTCCCTTGCCCCAGAAGAGCCATGCATTCGTAGACCAACTGCCCGGGCGTCACTATTCCCCAACTGAGTCATCCTCGCCCTAAACTGCACGGCGACCGGGATTTTCCCGTTAAAAACAGTACCGGGAATGGTAAGATACACTGGAGTACCGTTTCGTCCAAACTTTGCGGTATTAGATGAGTTTTCGTTGCTGACGACTGCGTATGTTGACCTGAACTCCCATCTATGACCGGGGTCAGGTGGCGGGGGCGGCGGCGGCTGGTTTTCGATTGCGTTATCAACCAGTTCTTTGGCGTGGTATTCAGTAACGAAAGGATTTCGGAGGCTAGGTTTGAGCGCTCCTATTATCGCCTGTCTTTCCGGGTAAGTGAGTTCAGCGGTTCTGAAGAACGGTCTAATATCCTTTAAATATTGTTCTGGGATTGGGTTTCCCTCTACATGGCTTTGAGGAACAAAGACATATGCTACGGGCAGGAAGAAGTTTCCATTTTTATTGGAGTAACCCAAATCATTAAGGCTTTGAACAATCTCCCCATTAGCCAACAGGTTTCTGGCGAAGTTTACATTCACCACATCATCGGGAGCGGGGACGGTTCCAAACTCAGGGTTTGGGACGACATCTCCATTAATATCTCTACCGTAATCGTTGATGTTTTCTTGGGGGGAACCTACGGTAATAAATTTTTCTCCAATAGTTACTACCCGTCTGCCATTATCTGCGTCTACAATACCTGCACCTTTAACAACAGCGAGTTTGGCGTAACCATCCCCCGTCAACACACCGTCAGCACGTGGGTTTCCTGGAAGGTAGGGGTCGTCCATCGCACCGTTCATGGTTGTAATTCCAATAAGGTCAAGGCGTCCTAACGGTGCGGTTCTATCCCCTGCATTGCCGAGGGATTGGAAGTCTTCAAAGTTAAACGAATCAATACTAATATTCCCACCTTTAAAAATTATAACGGCGTTACGCCCTACACCCTCCCCCACTTGTACTGGAACATTAGGTGGGTTATGCACATTATAAGTGCCTGTTGGGTTGCCTTCAGACGCAAAACTCCCAAAAGTGGTGGGAGGCTCATTCATTTCTACAAGACCGTCGTATATTCTATAACGGGAACCAATATTTCCTATAAGGTTCGCAGAGTTAGTACGTTGGACACGACCAATAAAACTACCTGGTCGAACGCTGACAGTGCCAGGTAAAGCTGCGTCAATAAACGGTTGAAGTTCAGTGAAGCCAGCTCTGCCGACTGTATTTCCTCGCTCGGCTGAATTAATCTCATCAATCTGAGCCTGGAGTCTTACGTCGTTAGATAACAAATCCTCTAGAGGAAGGTTATCCACTTGGTAGTAGTACGGGTCTGCTGGTAAGTAGAACCTAATATCTTCATTAATTCTTTGTGCCATTATACTAATCTCTCCAAGTCAAAGAGGTTGAGTGACCTTACGCCAACTCCATAAGAACAGGCGCCGCCGCTATCAAATTCCGCATCACAATCTCGTCCCTCTCCTCCCGTGAGTCCACCCATGTGGGACCTATAAATGGAGACTCCATTAACTTTATCCTCAGCCATATGTTTTACGTTCTGCCACATACCAGCTGCGCTTTCATCAAACCAATTCCTCATATACCCCAAGGAATCCATTCCCAGAGGAGGTAGGGGGGTTGCTGGCTCGGCAGTCGTGTAAATCCATCCACTGTAATCTTTTCCATCCAATCCAGAAACTGCGTTATAAGCGCTAAAGCCACCTAATCTAGGTTGCATGGTTCCTACGCCCGCAGACGGATTCATGGAAGGCATTCCCCAACCAAACACTCTTAAACAGCTTGATAGTTGGTAGATTCCTCCTGGGAAGTCCGAATCAGTTCCAGTGAGACGACGAATGTTGTCGGCGGCACCAAGAACGCGAACATTCTGTGTCCAGTGGGGATACCCCTGACCGTTAACTTGGTCTACCGGGGAACCTCCAGATAGTGCGGTGTCTCGCCATCCTTGAGCGCCTGTAGAGGTTCCACTCAAGGTACTAACATCGTAGAACGACTTTAGGTCACCACGAGTAGACATCATCAAACGGAACACACCAGTATTTGCGAAAACCGCACCACAACCACCGTAAGTAGTTCTTCTACCTCCTAAACCATAGTAATCTAATGCAACGCCATTGCGCCATTTACCCATAGGACCGTGGCAGTTACTTGCGCCGCCCGGCACCCCGGCGGAGAGAGACCACGTCATTGGGTCCATTCCATTGGCTAGAATGTTAGAAGCGTGAATTCGTGAAGTGTCTGCAATATTCCAAATCTGAATTTGACCTCCCATACATCCTACTTCACTCATCAGTTTTCCGTCAGGAGCGTTAATAGTGGTGCCAGTTTTAGTTCTCATGTAGGCGCGGTAACGTACGCGAGGGTCTCTCTCATCCCCGATAACCGTCATACTACCTGCTTGGTCATTATCTGTATCCGCGCCAAATGTTGAGTTTTGGGTTCCTCGACCAGCCACAGTATACATTGTACCTTGGTTGGTGGCATTATTATCTGTTGTAGCGTAATTATTTCCTGTAACAATAATATTGTCATCAAAATCGGAGTTACCTCCAGACCCGGTTCCACCGCCTTCACCTTCCCCGACGCCATCGATTGGACCTATTCCACCGGCTTCCGTGGCACCGCCGTCGATTGGCACTGTCCATGGGTTCTCATCGCCACCTCCACCGCCGCCAGGACCTACGTCAGGTGCTGTATCTTTGAATAACTCACAACCAGTTCCTAGGAGGTTATAGTAAACCCCTGACACGGAAGACGGAGCGCCTTGGAAATGGAAGTTAACTAAATTAACATCGACCTTACTGTCCTCAACTGCTCGAACACACATACCGCCTGTCATACCATCTCTGTGGAAGTTACTATCTGCGGCGGCATCAGGTGTTTTGATGTAGGGGTTAGTAATGTTAAAAGTTTCGTTGTTGGCAGCAGTAGGAGATAGGGATACGCGGTCAGAGAAGTAAGTCATTACACCACTGGTGAACGCGTTCGGATAAAACTTAACATATCCACCAGAAGTAGATTTATCCCACTGGCTATTTTGGTCTCCAATAAAACTATCAGCATATCCTGTCGCAAAGACATCTACTGAATCAAGGATATTGCCTCCGAGACCCTGAACAACTTTTCCTCCCAAACCAAATAATTCGATATTAGAACTCTTGTTTGCAACCAGACAAGCTCTAGTTGAATGAACTTCAAGTTTTGTATGGTTAGGTTGGCGGGTGTCGGCAACATAAGGAATAAGATGATACCCAGAGATGTCTAGGATATTATCGGTTCCTATGAAAGTTGGAGGCTTAACTTTAAAGTTGGAGTTGTTCTCTGCTAAGAAAGGAACTCCAAATCGAGCCGACTTAGTCGGACCAGTCAGTTCCACGTTTGAATTATCGGTAGCCACTACGCCCGCAGACATCCAACTTCTAAATTGTTGTGCGGTGTCGGTAACAGGGAAATAATTAAAAGTGGTACAGGTAGAGGAGGTTCCTCTGAAAGTTAAGTTAGAGCCATTAGAAGCGATTGCGACTTTACCTTTACCTGTGTCGTGAGAATCAACGGCGTAACTCACACCAACAAGTTCAGCGTCGGAGTTATTAGTTACAACCATTCCAGGCTTGTTATTTGCTCTGTACGGAGTTGCTCCGAAGTGAGTTGCTGGAAGATAACGAACATCATTACCTAAGTCATAAGATGAGCCTTTAGAACTATCATTTACCCAATCACTTCCGCCCCACTGTCCTACGTATAAGGGAATGTTATTTATTTGTGCGACTTGAACAGAAGATGATTTATCAACCAGAAGGTTTTGGTTGTTGGAATCTACGTGGAATTGCGCACGGTTTCTAATACGTCTCTCAGGAGTTGTGTTAGCAGGACCCGCATCAAAGTCATTTGTGTAAATAGAGCCATTGAAGATTCTACCTCCTGCGGTAACTTGTGAGTAGCCGTCTGCGCGGACAGGGAAGTTTTCGCTTCCTCCACCGTAGGTTAACTGAGAACCCTCTAAGCTAATACCCCAGCCCGAATTGTGGTTACAGGTAAATTGAGGTAGTGCCGCTTGTGAGCGTCTCAAACGAATACCATCGCCAACGTTCAGATAACAATTAAAACGTCCATTAAAATCAATATCCGTTCCTTCACTGTATAGACCATGTTCATTACAATCTGAAATATTGATTGTCGTGGTAAGGGTGTCTCCTCCCGCGCCGGATGCTTCTGCGAGGGTGGTATGAGAGCCAATCGTGGTTCCTAACGACCGAGAAGGCAATCCT
>Ga0208019_1000077_pt1 | contig 46819 bp, 51 predicted proteins | sample CB_VirMetaG_5_FD_184540 | JGI IMG/M metagenome (GOLD analysis project Ga0208019, IMG submission 184540) | Freshwater to marine saline gradient viral communities from Chesapeake Bay - CB_1508_1D Viral MetaG (SPAdes) (version 4) | ecosystem: Environmental > Aquatic > Marine > Coastal | place: USA... | reverse complement strand
TTTCTGGTGCCTGCATGAGCTTCTTTATCGGTCCATTCCTCGGCTCAACAGCCGCTGACACCACCCCCAACCACGTCCTATTCGGCGGCGCGGGTGCTGAGAGCGTCGGCGGGACTGCGGTCGCTGGTCTATGGCCGCGCGATGCTTATGCCGCGGGCTCCAGCGTAATCCTCACGGGGGCCGCTGGGAGCCTCACCATCACCGGCGCCTCGGGCGCCGCAGTGGCGGGCCTGGCGGCCTCAGGCGCCGCGGGAAGCCTCACCATCACCGGCGCCTCGGGCGCCGCAGTGGCGGGCGCTACGCTAAGCGGAGCGGCTGCAACACTGACCATCACTGGCGCCTCTGGCGCCGTGCTGTCGGGCCGGGTCCTGGAAGGGCTGGCCACGACTCTGACGATCACCGGGCTGACTGGCGAGATCCCGGCCCAGGGCGAATTCCCCGGTTCGCCTGGCAGCCTGGCACTTGCCGGGCAGGCAGGCGTCATGACGCTCGGCGAGGCGCTGGCGGGCGCAGCAGGATACCTCAGCCTTAGCGGCGCCGCGGGGGCCGCTCAGCTTGGGCTGGAAGTAAGCGGGACCCAGGGCTCGCTCAGCCTGAGCGGTGAGGCCGGCGTCGTAGGCGCCGGGCTCGCTGTCGCTGGCGCCCGGGGCTCACTGTCCATTGCTGGCGCGGCTGGCGGCGCTGTGCTTGGCACCATCGCTGCCGCGCCCGCCGGATCGCTGGCCTTGACCGGTGTAGCAGGTGCCACATCAATCGGCGAGGTGCTGACTGGCGCGCAAGGCACACTGACCTTCGTAGGACAGGCCGGCTCGCTGGACTTCGACGTAGACCTGGCGGGGGCGCCAGCGACTCTAACGCTCACCGGCGCGCAGGCCGCCCTGGTGTTCGGCAACGCCCTGATCGGGTCCGCTGGCAGTTTCACGTTGGTGGGCAGGGCGGCGACGGTGACCGGCGTTACCATCCCCATCGTAAACTTTGAGCCAGTAGCGATTGTCATATCTGGTCTGTCCGACCCGGAGGACGGAACCATTACCGCCAGCATCACCGACCCGGAAGACGCACCCATCATCCTGAACTGAGGACACACCCATGGCCGTAGGCAATTTCACTTTTTACAACCAAGGCAAGGCCCGAGTGGCCGACATCGACCTCGATGCGGCTACCGTCGCGTGGGTCCTCCTGACCGACTCGTACACCCCCGCCGCCACCCACGACGATTGGACTGACATCAGCGCCACCGAGTGCGCCGATGGAGACTACAGCGAGCAGAGCGTGGCCGTCACGGTGAGCGAGAGCGCTGGCACCGTCACCCTCGGCGTCTCTGGCAGCGAGGTTAGTTTCGGCACCTCTGTCACCATCACCGCCAAGTACCTGGTGGCCGTGATCGGTACTGCCGGCTCCCTAACCGGCACTGACAAGCTTATCGGCTACGCTGACCTGAGCTCCGGCGGCGGTTCCGTGAGCTCTGCCAGCTCCACCTTCAAGGTCACTTACGCCTCCGGGTTCGCCACCTACTGATATGAACTTCCTCCAGATATGCCAACGGGCCCGGGAGAAGTGCGCCATCACCGGCGCCGGGCCGTCCACTGTTACCGGGCAGACAGGGACATTGCTACGTCTGATCGACTGGGTAAACGAGGCCTGGCTGGAGATTCAGGGGGCCCACGACGACTGGGACTTTCTGTGGCTGCGCGGGACCTTCGACACGCAGGAGACGAGCCCCGGGGTCTACGCCAGGGACTACGACCTCGGCAGTAACGTGCAGCGAGTGAACCCGCTGAGCGTGACCTGCTACGACTCGGACGGCGAGACCGAGGAGTGGCGCCTGGTGGAGATACCTTATGCCAGGTACCGCAACCAGACCGATATCGGCGTGAACACGGCCCAGCGCCCGACCCAGTTCGTGATCATGCCGAACGACGTGATGCGTCTGTACCCGAGGCCCGACGGCGTCTACACCCTGCAGTTCGACTACTACAAGATGCCGAGTGCGATGTCGGAAAACACCGATGAGCCGGAGCTGGCCGAGGAGCACCTGCAGTGGGCGATCATCTACGGCGCCATGCGCCGGTACGCCCTGTATGAGAACGCGCAGGAGGTGCTGATTGAGGCCGAGGCTGGCTATCGCCAGGTGATGAACCTCGTGCGGCGCAAGCACCTGCCGGCGATCGCTATGGGAGCGCCCCTGGCGTGAAGCTTCCTCCAAACGATGTCAAGACCATCGTGCTGGGCGAGGGTGAGGACCTGGTGACCCCGGCCGTCAAGCGAGACGGCGGCGCCGCCATCTACACCTTGAACTACGAGGTGGCGGTGGATGGTGGGTACCGGCGTGTCGAGGGCTACGAGCGCCTCGACGGGCAGACAGCCCCATCGGCCGGCGGCACCCGCGGGGATATCCTGGCTGTGCCGGGCTCCGGTGGCATCCTCGGCGTAGCGGTCTACGATGGCGACGTCTACGCCTTTCGCGACAACGCGGGCGGCACAGCCGTGGACCTGTACAAGGCAACGGCGTCGGGCTGGTCGCAGGTTACGCTGTCCAACGCCATCACCGCGGGGGCCAGGATCGATCACTTGGCCTACAACTTCACGGGCGCGGTGAGCGGCAAACGCCTGTACTGGGCCAACGGCAATGACCGCTGCATCGAGTTCGACGGCACGACCGACACCCAGCTGACCGGCACTGGCGCTCCGACGGCCCCGCAGCACCTGGCCGCGGCGGGCAACCGTCTGGTACTGTCCTCGGCCGGCGGGCAGGTGGACCTCTCGCCTGTCGGTACGCCGACCAGCTCAGACTGGACCGTGACGGGCGGCAGCATCAACATGGGCGACGAGGTCACGGCGATGATCCCGCACGTCGCTGGCGCTCTGACCGTACTGTGCGCAGAGCGCATCAACATACTGAACGAAGTGGCCGGCAGCCTCAGCAATGCCAGCATGCAGGAGCACACCTCGCACACCGGCGCCAGGGAGTGGACATCGCAGCGCTTCACCGACGTGCTGTTCCTGGACACGTTCGGCGTGTCCAGCCTATCCGCCACGCAGGCCTATGGCGACTTCGAGATGAACTCGTTGTCGCGCAGGGTGAAGCCGCTGGTGGATTATTGGCGGCCAAGCGCTGCAGCGTCGGTAGTCTCGCGTCGCAAGAACCAGTACAGGCTCTACTTTCCCGACTCCGATAACGGGGTGACCGACGTCCTGACCGGTACCCGGGTGGGCGATAGCATGCGCTGGGCGCGCGGAAAACTAGGCTTCGTGCTGACCTGCGTCACCAGTGCCGAGATCGACGGCGAGGAGCGCCTGTTCGCGGGCTCCACCTCCGGCATGGTGTATGAGCTCGACGTTGGCAGTGACTTCGATGGCGAGGAGATACTGGCCATCCTGCGCCTGCCGTTCAACCACTTGGGAACCCCCAGCGCGTTGAAGCGCTTTCGCCGCATCTGGGCCGACGTCAGCACCCCGGCACAATTCGACGCTTCGCTGTCTGTGGAGATCAACTACGCCGACCCCGATACCCCGCCGTCGGTACGGATGACCGACGAGTTACTTGGCGGGGGCGGCATGTGGAGCGTGGATCGCTGGAGCGAGTTCGCTTGGTCCGCCAGGCAGCTCGGGGAGCTGGAAGCACAGCTCGCCGGCTCCGGCATGAACGTGGGTATCATCCTCTCGTCCCGAGGTGACGACGTTCCTGTACACACTTGGCAGTCTGTACGCATAAAATATACGACGAGGGCCATTGACCGATGACTTATTACACCCGGACGTTCGACAAGAACCCCGGCGACAGCGCGAACGAAGCCGAACTCGAGAGCGAATTCGACGCCGTGGCGACCGGCTTCCAGTCGGTCGAGGGCGACGTTGACAACGTCGTGCGATTCACCAATGCGGACTTCACCGCCCAGACCTCCGCAGCCAACGCTGCGACCCGAGCCAACTCGGTGATCGGTTTCGATGGCAGCGGAGATTTGGAATTAAAGGCTAGCTACGACACGGTGCTGAGCGATTGCCAGACCGCGCAGACTGCAGCGGAAGCGGCGCAGACGGCGGCAGAGGCTGCACAGACGGCCGCCGAGACGGCCGAGACCAACGCCGAGACGGCCGAGACCAACGCGGAGACGGCACAAGCCAACGCGGAGACGGCACAAGCCAATGCCGAGGCTGCCGAGACCAACGCAGCCTCGGCCCAGGGCTACGCCGAGGAGTGGGCGAACACGGCGGAGGATTCGCTGGTTTCCGTCGCCGCCGGCGGCGACGGGGCGACCGAATACTCCGCGCGGCACTGGGCCGCGAAGGCGGCGGCGGCCGCTACGGCGTATTCGGCAGACCCTGGCATTGAAAACCTGCTCATCAACGGCGACATGCGGTTCAACCAGCGCGGGGAGTCCTACGTCACGGCTGATGGCTTCCCGGCTGATCGGTGGCATATCGGCGGCTTGGGAACTACGTGGTCGAGTCAAAAGGTGCAGTTCGACCATACGGCGCACCCGATTGCCTCGCGCCCCGACAGCTACGTCGTCACTGCGGTAACGGCTGGCGCGGGAACCTCGGACTATGTGCTGTTTGGTCAGGCTGTTGAGGGGGTGAGGAACACTGCCGGGCGCACGCTAACGCTGTCGTATTGGGCTAAAGCGAACAGCAGCAGTCTAAAGGTCGCCATCGAAACGCAGCAGTACATGGGCACAGGCGGTTCCGCCGTCAATATCGACTATCAAGGGCAGCAAACCCTCACAACTGGCTGGGTCGAATACCATCACACCTTCACGCTTGATGATCTGTCAGGTGCCACGTTCGGCACTGCCGGGACAGATTGCCTGTACGTCTTTTTCTGGCTGGATAGCGGCAGCGTATTCGACGCACGAAACGGTGGCATGGGGCACCAAAGCGGAAACATCTACATCGCGGATGTTCGGCTGTATTTTGGCGGCCAGCAACTTGATGTGGAGCGGCGCGGCGATGCGCAGGAGCTGGCCATGTGCCAGCGATACTACCAGTGCTCCGACATAGACAACGCCGGGTCAACGATAAACTGGTCGGGCAATAACACAGTCGCCGTGTCGTATTTCGCAGGCAGAGCCTTTGCTGTGCAGATGCGAGCCATACCGGATGTGTCTGGGTCATCCGCCTCTGCTTCTGGGTTTAGCACCAGCATCAACCTAAGTGCATCGGCAATGGGCATAAGAGATGTGCGGGCGTCAACTTCTGGCGGCGCCGGGAACTATTTCAGAACGCATTGGGAAGCCGAAGCGGAGTTTTTCTAAATGATTCAGCACAATATTCTGTCCGCCAAGCGTGGACCATCGGAGCAGGCTCCGCTTCGGGTTACAACTGATGGCGGAAAAGAGTGGTTCGTTCAATGGCCCGGCGCGTCAGGCATGGCGGCTAGGGTGCAGGGATGGATCGACGAAGGCAATAGTATCGCCGCGCATCAGCGATTCGCGAATATCGAACAGGCCAGGGAACACCAGACCAGGGCCGCATACCGCAAAGCAAAAGCACTGCTCGACGACGCGACAGCCGACTACAGCCCGGCGGAAATGGCCGCATGGACCGAGCTGGAGGCGGAGGCGCGAGCCGTTGTCGATGACGGCGCAGCCCCCGGTAGGCTAATGGCCGATGAAGTGGCGCACGGGAAGCGTAGTGTAGCCGTGCTGGCCTCCACGGTCATCGCCAAGGCGGATGCCCTGCGGACGTTGCGATCGGCTGTAATAGCTGCCAGGACCGCACTGGCGGATCAGATCGCCGTGGCCGCCTTGCCGGAGCTGGAATCACTGGACCCGGGCGACCCCACCCACTGGCCGAGTTAATCTGGAGACTATCATGGGCCTATTAGACAGTCTGAAAGCCGCGAGCCGGGCAGCTTTGCAAAATGCGGGCGTGGCTTATGACACGTCCTACGACACCCCTACCACGCGGAGCGTTATCCCTACGGGCACCACGTCGCTGACGCCGACCGTTACCCAGCGCAGCGCGTCTGCCACCAGTCCGACGGGCGGCGCGGCGACTACCGGGGCGCCATCCCTGCTGACCAAGGCACAGAAGGCGGCCAGCGCAGGCAGTGCGCCGACCTACAGCGACAACCAGTACAAGACGCTGGCGGCGCAGATGGGGATCGGCACGGGCGCATTCCGGCAGGATGCGGCGAACCTGGCCGACATCAAGAAACAGGTGGACGCCAAACTGTACACCAGCCCCGTAGCCGTGGCCGCGAAGGAAAACCCGCCCGTCTCCATCGACACAGGGTACACCGGCGCCAACGCGATCCAGACCACGAACGCGGACCAGGCGGAGGCTGGCTACTGGAAGCAGCAGGCGCTGGATATGGGCCTCGGGTCGGCATCGTGGCGGCAGAACGCGGACATCAGCGAGATCAAGGACGTGGTGCAGAAGGCGAGCTGGGGGCTGCCGTACACCATCAACTACCAGATGCCGGGCACGGGCACCGACATCAACCTGCCGGATCGTGTCGGCACCAGCTACCCGGGGATGAAGTACGTCCAGTACGCGGACGGCACCTGGGGCTGGGCTACGGACAGCGGCGATCCGAATGCCACGAATTACTGGGGCAGCAGCGGCGTCAACACCATGATCGAGCAGATGGCCGGTGCCGGGCTGAACCCGATGGCGAACGGCTATATCCCGGGCGTCGGGCCCGCGCCGGGGCTTCAGGGCTGGTACGAAAACTACGACACCCTGCGCGGCCAGTACCGTGGCTATGCCGGGTATCTGGATGCCACCTACCCGGGCGGCTACGCCCAGTGGCAGAAGGATTACGGCAACGCCCAGGCGGAGTCCTTCGGCGTGACGCCCAACGCTGACAATAGCAGCATCGTGGGCGGCGGCGGAACGACTCCGGGAACGACTCCGGGAACGACTCCGGGAACGACCCCGGGAACGGCCCCGGGAACGACCCCGGGAACGACTCCAGGAACGACCCCGGGAACGACTCCAGGAACGACTCCGGGCGATGGTGGCAGTGGCGACTACAACCCGGCGCCCCTGGGCGATCCCTACACCACGCACGACCGGCTGCTCTACGACCCCTATACCGGGCATATCAACTGGCAGACTGAGACGACCCAGGGCCAGCTCGAGAACATGCTGGCGGAGAACAGCCCCCTGCTCGAGCGCACCCGGCAGCAGGCCCTTGAACAGGCCAACGCCCGGGGGCTGCTCAATAGCTCCATGGCGATGGGAGCGGCTACCAACGCCGTTATCGACCAGGCGAAGGACATAGCCGCGTCAGATGCCTCGGCCTACCGCAACCAGGCCCTGCAGAACCAGTCGGACATCAACACGGCACTGCGCGACATATTCGGCGCCGAGTCTGGTCTGGCGCAGATCGACCGTCAGTCCCTGTGGCAGCAGTCGGCCATGCGCCTGGAAGGCGCGATCAAGGCGGACTTGGCTACGCTGGACGCAAGCCTGGCGGTGGGCCTGGAGGAAATGAAGCAGAAGTACGGCATCTACCTGGAGAACCTGAAGCTCGGCGGCGAGGCCAGCAACACGTTCGCCAACCAGGCCGCGACGCTGTACGACGGGGCCCTGCGCTCGATCTCCAATATCGGCGCCCAGGACCTGACGCCCGAGCAGTACGCGCGGGCCGTGGACGACATCATCGCGAGCCTCGACAAGGCCCTGGCGTTCAATGCGGCCATTTACGGAATGGACTACACGCCTGGCAGCGGGACCCCAGACCCGATCGTTACCATACCCCCGGGCGAGTCTGACGGGACCAACGACGGACCCCCAGACCCCGCCGACATCATCCCCTCTGACTCGTACGGCTGATGCTACGCAAGGCAACGGAGAAGGACACTGCGGCGATCGTCGCACTGCTTGTGGAGGCTAAGCAGGGTTCCCCCTATGCCGACCTCCCTCTGCACCGCGGCGCGATCACCCGGATGGTGGCGAGGCTGGTCGCCGGGGGTTGCTGCTGGGTCAGGACTCGGGGCCGGCACACGGTGGCCTGCGCCATCGGGCAACTGGCCGATAACCTGTACGGGTACCGGGTGCTGTCGGTCCACGCCGTGGTGGGCGGCGGGGGTTTCTGGCTGCTGCGCAAGCTGGTGGAGCAGGCGAGAGAGGCGAACGCGACCGGCGTGTGGATGGGCACGTCGCTCGCGTCAGACGATGAACAATTCAGCGGCTTGGCCGAAGCTCTCGGCGGGTCGCGCACGGGCTCAACCTATGAGGTGCAAACATGGCAGCAGCAATTCCTGCAGTAGTATCCATCGCATCCGGCACGGCCGCAGGGCTGAGCATGGGCGCAATCCTCGGCAGCCTGGCGGTGTCCACCATCGCGAGCGTGGTGATCGGCGAGATCACCGACTCCCCCATCCTGGGGGCGCTGGCAGGGTCCCTCGCCGGTTTCGGCATGAGTTCGCTGATGAGCACGGGCACGGTGGCCGGGACTGCCGATGTGGCGGGCACGGCGATAGAGGGCGGGGCGCAGACCTTCGCCTACGAACCGGCGCCGGTAGGCGAGTTCACCCCGCTCAGCTCCGGCGCGGCGGGTGCCGAGGCCGTGGGCGCCCCGGTGATCGACATGTCGACCAACGCCACGCTGGGCGGCAGCACCGTCGGGGGCGGGGGCTCCCTGCTGGGCGGGAGCGGAGGGCTGATCGACGCGGTGAAGCAAGCGGGTTCGAGCCTGACAGACGGTCTGGGGCAGTTCTTCTCGGGGGACGGTGCGAAAGAGGGCCTGATGAAACTGGGCGGCGATCTTATGCAGGGCTACAGCAAGGGAAAGGAGCTGGAGGCCCAGCGCGAGATTCTCGATCGTGAGTACGCCGACAAGCAGAAGCTGAGCAAGTTCGGCCTGCGGCTCAACGACACCCGCGAGGACATGCCCAGTCAGCTGCAAGCCGGCTGGGACCGCATCGGGACAGTGTCGCGGCCAGACGGCTCCCCCGTCGTCAACACGGCGGCGCCCGGGCCCCTGCCCACCTCCGGCATGTTGAACACTTCGGCGCTGACCAATGTCAGCCCCAACTCCCTGCAGCAGGAAAACGCCCTGCTGCGTTCACTGTTGGCCGAGAGGACCGCATGATGGAACAGAAACAGCTGGCGCAGGAAGTCCCCAACGTGGACCGCGAGAAGGTCCAGACGATGTTCGACGCGGCCCTCGGCCTGGCCTACGAGAAGGGTTTCGATCAATTGGTGGACACCTTCAAGGGCGTGACTAAGCCGGGGCCCTTCTCCCGGCGCATGGCCGGTATCGTGGTGCCGCTGCTGGACACCGCAGAGGCTCAGGTCGGCGGCGCCAGCGACGAGGAACTCACTCTGGTGGGCCTGTTGTTGGTGGCACAAATTTACGCGGACATGCTCGAGGGGGAGGTGATCCCCGACGACAAACAGATGCTGCAGGCAGCACTGCAGATGACCGCGGCGCAGTGGCTGTCGAGCCACCCCGACCGGGTTGATTCGGAGGAGTTCAAGCAGGCGGCCGCCATGGTCGGCCAGCAAGGGCAGCCCCCCGCCGGTCCGCCCGGTAACGCATCACCCATGCAGCAGGGGCTGATGGCCGCCCTGGGGGGTCCGCGATGAATTACGGACTGATAGGTGCCATCGGGGGCCTCGGCAAGGGCCTTAGCAGCATGGCCGAGGACCGGCTGAAGGCGATCAGGGCCGAGCGCCTGGCCGACATCAAGCGGCGCTGGGACCGCGAGGACCAGGCGGAAGAACGCCGGTACACAGAAGGCCGTGACGCGGAGAAGTTCGCGCGAGACAGCGCCGAACATGATCGGCGGGCGGCACTCAAGGCTGACCTCGATCTGGAGAGCAAGAGGGCGGAACGGGAACTTCCGCCGGGCCGACCGAAGAGCGTGGACCTCAAGCGCATGTACGAAGCTCAGTACATGACCGAGCAGGACGCCTTTGGCAACAAGCGCCTGGCCAAGGGAGCCCCCAGCTTCGCCGAGTTCTCGCGGCTCAACGGCGATGACGCCACGGTTTACCCGGAACTTGAGACGGGACCAGAAGAGCCCCCGGAGGCCAATCCAGAAGACCCCGGTCTGATGGATCGGTTGGAGCGCGGCTGGGAAGACCTGATCGGCGAGGACGACGCGGTGACATCGGCGAAGCCCCCGGCCCCAGCGGCGAAACCGCGGCCCCCTGTCGCCCCGACCACCGGCGTTATCGACAGCGTGGATAAGGCCAAGCGGTACATGTACAGCATGTTGGGCGCCATCGAGAAGATGGGCGGGACGCCCAGCCCCGCCGATATCGAAGAGGCCCGGCGCAGGATGCTGCAGCGTGCCACGCCTGAAGTACGTGAAACCCTCAAGAAACAGAACCTGGGGTAAAAAATGGCCTTCGACTTTGATGCATTCGACGCGAGCTATTTCAACGAGAAGGCCGAGCCGCCTCCGGCGGACGTGCCCGAGGAGCGGTCCTGGGGCGAGGCGCTGTCCGATGTCGGCGCCGCTGCGGGTGCTGGCGCGGGGAGCCTCGTCAGCGGCATCGGCAGCTTGGCCGGTGTCGTTACGGGCGACATGGATAATGGCTCGGCGCTGCGCGAGATTGGCGACCGCACCAGCGAGTACTGGGGCGAAAAACAGTCGGATTACATCAAAGCGAAGAAAGACAGGCGCAAGGACGCCGTGGCCCAGGCCGGGGACCAGTGGGGCAAGCTCGGCACGTACCTGTGGGAGACCGTGCAGGAACCCGCACTACTGATGGACTTCGCAGCGGAACAGGTGCCCATGTTTGTGCCCGGGGGCGCCGCTGGGCGCCTTGTCGGCGCGGGCGCACGGACCCTGGGGGCAGGGGAGACCCTGGCCAAGGGCGCAGCCACGGCCGCGGCCGTGGGTGTCGGTACCGGGCAGCAGGCCGGCGACGTGGCCGGGAGCACCTACGAGCGCCTGATGGAGTTGGACGAGCGCACATGGGCCTCCAACAAAGACTACCAGCGCTATCTCGCCGAGGGGGCCACCACCGCCGAGGCGAAGAAGCAGGCGGCGCAGGGCCTGGTAGAGGCGGCGACGGCGGCGGGCACCCTGGTATCCCTGGGTACTAACCTGCTGCCCGGGGCCCGGGCGATTGAAAAGGCGCTGGCCGGCGGCAAGCCGTTGACCGGAAACGTCATAAAGCGCGTGCTGACGGGCGCGGCCGGCGAGGGCCTGCAGGAGGCCGCGGAGGAGTCCTCCGGGCAGCTGGCGGGTAACCTGGCTGTGCGCCAGGTGGACCCCACGCAGGCGAAGTACGAGGGCGTGGGCGAGGCGGCCGGCGCCGGGCTGCTGTCCGCGGGCTTCGGCGCCGTGTCGGGGCTGCGCAAGGGCGACGCGCCACCGCCCCCGGGGGGCGACGCCGATAAGGACGTCTCCGCGCTGGTCGGCGCCGTCGACGCATCGGCAGGGAATCAGTCTGCGCCTGTTCAGCCACAGCCTGCAGTTGGCGCGATCCCGGCGCTGGGCACGGGCGCCTATGAGCATGTCGGCCCCTTCGGCGTCGGACCCAAGGGGCAGCCCATCGGCACCTTCCGCGACACCGCCACCGGGGAGGAGGTGCAGGCCATGTACAGCCTGTTCCAGGGGCCCCCCGGCTTCGAAGCCCCCGGCACTGAGACGAAGAGCGCCATCAAATTCGACAATGAAGGGCTGCCACCGGCTGACGTCGGCGCGATGGCACAGGACCCTAACATCGAGCTCGGCCCGGAGCAGCCGGCGATGCAAGCCCGGCGCGATCTGCAGGACCTTATCGCGGCCAGCGAAACGGCCCGCGATCCGGCCACCGTCGCGGCACTGAAGGAGCGCGTGCGCCCGCACCTAGCCGGGGCCCCTAACACCGTGGACCATCGGGCAGCCACCCAGCTGTTCAATGACCTGGCCGCCAAAGAGGCCAACCTCGGCGCCGCGGCGGCGGCCGACACCGTCGCCATGGGTGAGATGGCGCGCCAGCGCCAGGCCCAGGAGGCTGATAAGTTGGCTCAGGTGGAGCAGGCCTTCGCCCAGCGCCAGGCCCAGCAGGAGCAGCAGAAGGCCCGCGAGAGCGCTATCGCGGCGGGCCAGCGCGGCGCGCAGCAGGCGGCCGAGCAGTGGGCGATATCCGAGACCCAGGAGCCCCCGGCGAACACGGCCATGGGCGACGCGCTGCGCGTGGCCCAGGAAGAGGCCGCCCGCAGGCAGGCGGCACAGGAAGTGGCCAGCGACCGACGCGCCGTCGTCGATGCCGGCTACGCGGCGCAGGAGGCCGACACAGCCGCCCAGGTCGAACAGGGCATGGCAGAGCTTGAGGTGCGCCGCAACGCCTCAGACGCGAGCAGACGGGCCGCACAGGAGCCTTTCAACCCGGCGATGGCCGAGGCGATGCTGGCGGCCAGAACTCGCGCCGCGCCCGCCGCGTCGCCTGAGACAGCGCCCAACGCCGCGGCAGATCGGGCGCAGGGAATCGCCGGCGCGCGCCCGGCGCCAGACGTCGCGCAGGAACTGCCCGCCATGCAGGAACAGGCCGATGCGCTTCCACGCCGCGGCGACCGGGCCTCGTTCGCCGACGACATGTCGTCGCAGCTGGCCTGGCTGAACGCCCGGGCGCAAGCCGTGGGCTTCGCCAACGTCGATGAGATGCTGGCCTCCGACATGGCGCAATTCCAAGAGCTGGCCAGGCAATGGCGCGACGAGAACCCCATGCCGCGGCAGGCGCCCAGCACCGTGGAGGGCGTGCGCGAGGAGCTGTCCCAGGAAATCGGCGGGTTCCGCGTCAACGAGGCGCAGAAGTCCGGGCTAATTCGGATCGTGAAGAACGCCGCCGAAGTGACCTCGGAGGCGGTGCGCAACGCGATCGGCGCCGATGCCGACGTCGCCGCGGTGTGGGACGGGCAGTCGATGTGGCTGCTGGCCGACAACATCGCGCCGGGTGAATCGGTGCCCAAGATGCTGCACGAAGCGAAGCACGGCGGCACGGATATCTGGGGCGAAATGGACGACGTGCAGGCGGAATTTGATCGCCTGTTGGCGGAAGGGGATGCCGCGGCCCTGTCGGCGCAGGCCAGGGCGGAGGCCGACCCCGCCACCGCGGGCAACGCCAAACTGCTGCAGGACGAGCGCCTGGGCTATTTCACCGAGGAGGCCAGGGCCCGCATGGCGGAGGGCAGCCCGGTGAAACTGTCCGAACGTGCGCGGGCCTTGTACCAGAAGATCATCGCCGCGCTGAAGGCGCGCATTCGCACCTCGCCGTTCATGCAGGCGATGGGCGGGCGGTTTATCGACTTCAAGCTGACCGATGAGTATGCCGTGGCCCTGGCGCATCAGGCCCTGCGTGCGCTGGAGAAGCGTGTCGTCGGCAGTCACGGCGAGGCCGTCGCCCAGCAGGAGGTGCCCGTCGCCCAGCAGGAGGTGCCCGTCGCCCAGCAGGAGGTGCCCGCCGCCCAGCAGGAGGTGCCCGCCGCCCAGCAGGAGGTGCCCGCCGCCCAGCAGGAGGCGCCCGCCGCCCAGCAGGAGGTGCCCGCCGCCCAGCAGGAGGACGTCGACGGCTACGCGGTAGCCGCTGGTTCTATCGCGCCGCGGTACTCTCTGAGCACTTGGAACGCAGAGTCGCAGGAAAAACTGCGCGCGGCGAACGAGCGTAACGGCCTGGTGGCACGGGAAGACCTCGACAAGTGGATCGAAGACATCGACTCGATGGCCGCCAAGGTACTGGCCAACAAGGACCTGCATTTCAACGCAAATCTGCTGTATGACCCGTTTAAGCCAAACAGTGACCCGCACTATAAGTTCTCGCTGGACTTCAGCACCTTGTGCAAAAAGCGTCTGGTACTGCAGGCGACCCTGGAAGACATCCAGCTGAAGCTCGACCGTGGGCTGACCGCCACCGAGTTTATGCAGGTGCGCTCCAGGCTCAAGGCCGAGGGCTACACGGTTTCCTGCGGCGTGTGCTACGTCGACACCCGGCGCATGCACATGGGCAAGGCCATCGAGGAGTTCCTCGGTAAGGGTATCGCAGAGATCGCAAAGATGTCCAAGTCGGTCGACTATGAGGCTGCCGCCGCCTCGAAGATCACCGCGAAGATGGCCACCGACCCGGCGCGCCAGGACGAGTTCAAGGAGAAGTTTCCCGATGCTTACAAGGTGTGGAGTTCGTACACCCGCAAGCTTAAGAAAAAGCCAGGCGGCACTCCTGCCGCCGCCGACCTGAAGCGCGCCTTCGCCGAGTTCAAGCAGCTCAAGACGCCAGGGGCCATGAAGCGGCGCGCTGGACTGGCCGACGCGCGCGAGGCTTTCGACACCATCCACAAGGTGCCGAAGCACCTGTTCCTGTCTCAGGAAGGCCTGGATAGGATGAAGGCCGACTACAACGACGCCTACCGAGTCTTCATGGGCTACCTGAACCCGCAGGCTATGAAGACTCCAGAGAGCCGCACTGAGTACACCAACCAGATACTGGAGCACTACACCGATCGCCGTGGCAGGGTGAGGCAGGCGGCGGTCGACGCCGTTAACGCCAAGTCCGGGCAGCGTTGGCAGTCATGGTCGGACTTCGAGCTAGTGCATGCCCTGGATGCCATGCAGGCGATTGCCGACATGGCCGTGGTAGGTCTGCACGGGCACACCTACACCAAGGTGCCGGAAATGCCCCGGGTGCTCGGCGACACCGGGCTGATGATCAACCTGTCACTGATCCCTCGCGGCAAGGGCCTGCGGTCGGACGGCTCCCTCGACTTCGACCCGGTGGAAGGCATGCCGTTCGATGTCGCCAGGCAGCTGCGCGCGCGCTACGGCCAGACCACCGGCACCATCGCGATAGGCATATCCGACGAGCACATTCGCGCCCTGCTGGCGCACCCAGATATCGACTATGTCATCCCCTACCACGCCTCTGGGCTGTCTCGGGAGAATATGGCCCGAATGGAGGAAGGCATGGAGGGCTGGACCGACTACGCTCAGGTGGCCGGGATGCCGGGTAATTCGAACGACTCGCAAAAGGAGGTAGTGCTCGACAAGACGAAAGCGGCAGCGGCCGGGGCACAGGTGAAAGGCGGCATGGTGGAGTGGGGCCCCCTGGAGATTGAAAACTGGTGGGACAACAACAAAACCGGCGAAGAGAACGCGGCCGAGTACCTGCGCCTGGTGCGCGAGGCCGGGCTGCGGCCTAAGTTCCCGATGTTCGTCAACGCGGACTACACCGAAGCCGAGCCGGGCTATTGGAAGCTGCTCGTCGACCGGCGCATGTACGACAACGAGGGTATCGGCATCGTGCAGGGCCCGGTGCGCCCGGAGTTCGACATGGATGCCGTGCAGGACCTGCTGGCCAATTACAGCAAGGAGGACTACTCGGCGCCGCAGGCTATCGTGACGGACCTGGCCGACCAGATCGAGCGCGGCGAGAGCGGCGGCGTGCAGGTAGCCATGCCTGCCATTCGAAAGTCGCGCGGGTCCCAGGCAGGGGGCCCCGCGACAGAGGCCACGCGGCCGGACCGTAAAGTCCGCCGATCGCGTACGGCGCCATCCAGTATTGATTCGGAATACGAGGACGCCGTGGCCCGTGGAGATGCCGACGTAGCGGAGCAGATGGTGGTCGACAAGGCGGCCCAGGAAGGCCTCGAGCTGCTGGCCGATACCCCGGCCTATACGGTGCGCAGGGGCGCCTCCCCGAGGCGTACAGAGACGGCCTACAAGCTGTTCAAAATGAAGCCGTCGCAACCCGGCAAACTGTTCCCCCTATTTGTGGAGGCTGGTAACGCCATCCCGACCGGGGTCTGGCTGGACGCCAGGGCGGGCCGTGAGGGACCACCATCCAAGACCGGGGTGCGGAGGGTTAAGTCCAAGCTCGGGGACCTGTCGTACCGCCCCGGGTGGCACGCAGGCGACGTGCCCCTAGCCACGCACATCGGCGCAAAGGGCAAAGATGGGCGCATATGGGCGCGCAAGGACGATGAGGTCTGGGTCGAGGTCGAGGTAGCCGCCGATGACGGCGGCCGATACCAGGCCATGGCGAATGAGAACGGCCGCCGCGGGGACGGCACCGTGTCGGCTGCAAAGGCCGATATCAAGGAGATGCCAGTCGACGGCATGTACCGCTACAAGACCAACCCGAACATGACCGGCGAATGGATCATCTCCGGGTCCATGAAGATAAACCGCGTGCTGACTGAGGACGAGGTAAACGCCTTGGTGCAGGAAGCAGGGCTTGAGCCCATGCCCTGGGAGGGCGGCCCCTCGGACAGTAGACGATACGGCGTTGAGCCCGGAGATACGGTTGCGAGCGGGAAGGTGCCGGGTGTGACCTACGACGATAACGGCGACCTGATACCGCTGAGCCAGCGCATGGACCCCGCCAACCCCGACATCCGCTTCAGCCGAGGTCCCGGGCCCGCCGGTCGGGCTGTCCAGGCGGCCGGGCGCACACTCGGCGGCACCCCCGTCGGCGCCGCTGCCGCCAATGCGGTGCAGAACACGCTGGCCAAGCTCAAGCTGGTGGACACCGCTCCGCCGCAGCTGAAGAAGCTCATGCGCCAGTACCGGACCCAGGTCAACAAGTCCAAGGCGTCGGCCAAGACCGTGGCTGAGGAGGGAGCCGTCCTCAGCGACGCCGAAAAGGCGATGCTCTCCGACGTGCTGGAAGGCACTCTGCAGACCGGCCAGGTGCCGCCCGCCTATGTGCAGCGGCTCGGCGTCTCGATCCGCAACGCGCTGGACGTGCAGACCGACGAGCTGCTGCGCCTGGGCATGATCACGCAGGAGTCGGCCGATCGGTGGCGCGACGTTTATCTGCCAAGGTTCTACCGAAAGCACATGAACGACAGCGCCATGAAGCGAATGGCCGAGGCTTTTCGCTTCAACTCGCAGCGCGCCGGGATCCGCGGCAAGCACCTGAAGGGGCGCGGCATATGGGAGCCGGTGCCTGAGTCGGAGGTGCAGGACTGGACCGACATGGGCTGGGAGGAGCGCGGCCAGGTGGCGACGTCCAAGCGCAACCAACTGGCGGGCGACACCGAGGCCGAGCCCTGGTTCTACATGTGGCGCGACTACACCAAGGCCGAGCGCACAAAAATGGGCGAGATCAGAGATGGGGTGTTCCGCTATGCCGCGGGCTACCTGTCGACGCAGCGTGACATCGCCCTGGGGCGGCTATTCGAGGCGATCTCCCAGGACGACGAGATGGCCACGAGCAACGAGGCCGAGGCGGGCGAGGGCTGGGTCAAGCTGGCCGATACGAAGATCCCCGACACCCCGGGGGTGCGGAAGTACGGAAAGCTGGCCGATATGTGGGTACACCCCGACGTGGCCGAGCAGCTCGAGCACATGGCCGGTGGTGACAGCAAGGCCTGGCGCACCTACAAGCGGTGGATGGCCGCATGGAAGGAGGGCAAGACAGCGATGAACCCGGCGGCGCACATGAACAATGTGATGTCGAATATCTGGGCCGCCCATTTCGGTGGCGTGGCGCCCTGGCGCGTCGGCCTCTACGCCAAGACGGCAAAGGAGTTCAAGAACGAGGGGTCGTACTACCAGGAGGCCATCGACAATGGTCTGCTGGGTACCGAGTTCGTGTCCGCGGAACTGGCCGAGGTGTTCGGCGACTACGACTTCGGGCCCAGCCCGGCGAACCGGGACGATACCGTCATGGAGCGGCTGCTGACACGGGCCGGCGAACTGGCGTCCAAGGCGCCGGGCTGGAAGGTCTACCGCGAGGCGGCGAGAAAGGCCTACACCGCAGAGGACCAGTACTTCAAACTGCTGCTGTACATCAACGAGCGCGAGCAGGGGGCCACCGAGGACGAGGCCATCGAGCACGCCGAACGCTACGTGTTCAACTACGCCGATCTGCCGAAGGGGGCCAGGGCTGCCCGGGACAGCGTGCTGCCGTTCTTCTCGTACACCTACAAGGCGACCGGCATGATGCTGCACACGCTGGCCAACAACCCCAGCAGGCTGCTGGCGCCGGCCGCCTTCTTCGGTGGCATCAACGCCCTGGCATACCTGATGCTGGGCGCCGATGAGGACGACGAGCGCGAGGTGATGCCCGAGTATATGCGCGGCTACACGGCCCTGGGTACGCCGAAGAATATCCGCCTACCTGGCGGAGACGAGGGCCAGGCGCAGTTCCTCGACATCTACCGGTGGCTGCCGCTTGGTGATGTGTTCGACATGGCCAACCAGGCCGGCGGTCTTCCGATCCCGGCCCCCATCGTGCCGAACCACCCCCTGGCTACGTTGTTCGCTGGCGCAATTCTAAACACCGACCCTTACTTCGGCCGGGAGATTGTGCAGGAGTGGCAGAAAGACGCGGACGGCGACTGGACATCGGACGGCTACGCCGAGTTCGGGCGCTGGGCCATGCAGCAGTTCCTGCCGGCTGCCCCGATCATCCCCGGCAGCTACCGGTTCAATCAGCTGATGGAAGGCCTGGCCAACGAACTGGACACCGAGATCGGCCCCTACACCGGCACCAAGCGCAACGGCGAGCCCTACAGCCTGGGCCAGGCCCTGTCGCACACGGTCGGCATCAAGACCCGCGAGTACGACGTGGAGAACGAGCGCGGCAAGCGCCTTCGCAGCCTCGGCTACCAGGCCCGAGAGGTGAAGTCGGAGGCCAGGAAGGCGCGCCGGGACAGCGCCCGTGGGGCCGTGACAGAGGCCCGGGTCGAGGACCGCCTGCGGCGCCTGGAGGAGCGGCTGAGCCGGATCAACGAACGGGCCGAGGCGCTGACCGACTAACGGGCCTCAAGGGGGACCAGCCCCGCCGCCACTGACGGCGGGGTGGCCCAGGTTTTCAGTGCCCACAGATGCAGATCGATGTCAGCCTTCGCGGGCGAGGCGGCGCCCCGGTTGTAGACCTTCTGCTTGCGCGGGGCGCACTTCGCACAGTGCTTTGTCTCCTGGTACAAACGCGTGCGCAGGCCGTTGAGCATGAGCTCGCCGGTTCTATCGCAGCACGTGTACCGCACAAGCATCTGCGGCTCCAGGCCCTTCTTGCGCTGCTTCCACTGCACTATTTCCAGCACCTTGAGCCTCAACTCCGGGATGTTTGGCAGTTCCCGGGCGATCTCCGACAGCGCCTCTCCGCGCCGCAGCCGCGCCCTTACCTGTTCGACCGTCATGTTCATCGATTGCACTCCTTCAGGTGGTTCATCAGCACGTCCTGCACGCTCTTCTTGGTCTCCCAGCGTTCGCGCACCAGCTCGTCCACGGTGCCGGGGGCAATGAGTCGATAGACGAACGTGGGTTTTGCCTGGCCTTGCCGGTACAACCTGGCGTTTAGCTGCTCGTACAACGTGAGCGACCAGACCAGGCCGAACCACACGACGACGCGCCCCCCGGCCTGCAGGTTGAGCCCGTGTCCACCACTTTTTGGGTGGATAAGGAGCATGGGCACGCGGCCCTTGTTCCAGGCCTCCACGACCTCGGTGCCTTTGCCCAGGGTCTGGGCGTAGGGGTATCGCTTCTGCAGCCTCTCGAGCTCATGGCGAAAGTTGTAGGCCACCAGGACGGGCTGCCCCCCGGCCTCGGACAAGATGTCGTCCATGGCCTCCAGGCGGGCGTCGTGGACACGCTCCCAGGTACCCGTGCTGCCGCCCTCTTCGGCGCTGTGGTAGAGGGCCCCGGAGGTGTACTGCAGCAGCTTGCCGGTCTTGCTGGCCGGGTTGTCCGCCACCACGTCGCCCTCGCGCAGCTCCAGGTACCACTCTTCGTGCAGGCGCTTGTATTCGCCCATGTTCGGGACGTAAACGGGCACGTCGACCACTTTCAGCGGGGGCATGGTCAAATAGTCCTCGGTACGCATCGCCAGGCAGACGTCCTCGAGCCGGCGCAATATCTCCTTCTCTGAGTGTGGCATCGCTTCCCACTTGTAGACCATGTGGTTGTTGCGGCCCCCGTAGGCCGGGCGAAACCAACGATCCCTGAATGCTGTGAATGTGCGCCCCAAGCGTTCGCCTCGGTCGAGGAAGAACACCTGGCCCCATAGGTGGATGAGCCCCTCACTGGCCGGGGACCCGGTGAGCTCGATGAACCGGTCGACCTTTTTCAGCGTCCTGGCCAGGGCCTGGGCGCGAACGCTGCCGCCGCGCAGCCGGAACGACTTCAGGTTGTCGGCCTCGTCGGCGACCACCACGTCGTAGGGCCAGCGCTTGCGCCCGACCCAATACTCGACCAGGTTCGGCAGCTGCTCGTAATTGGTGACGTGGATGACTGAGTCGTCGGCCATGACGGCCGCGCGTTGTTTCTTGGTACCGGTGATGACCGAACAGGTCAGGTGCGGCATCCACTTCGCCACTTCCGCCGGCCAGGTGTTGATGGCGACACGCTTGGGCGCCACCACCAGCACACGGCGGATTTCATGGAGGGCCCACAGGGTGGAGAGGGCCTGCAACACCGTCAAGGTCTTGCCCAGGCCCATCTCCCACCAAAGCGCGGCGCTGGGGTGCTCCAGCAGCCACTGCACGCCGCGCTCCTGGTACGGGTGCAGCTTCACTCGTCGACCGGCGTCAGTTCGACCCAGGCCGCGGCGCCGCGCGCCGTGCATTGGATCGTCGGGTCCGCCTTCTCCGGGTGCGTGATCTTGAAGGCTTCGGCGTAGTCCGCCGCCTCGACGGTGTCCTCAGCCACGACTTTACCTAGGTCGATCTGCCGCGCGCGAAATTTCATCAGTTTTCTCCTGGTAGCAGACAGCCACAGGCTGTTTATTGATACAGCTCTCGCCACGCTCTGTACATAGCGCTGCGCTGGCCGCTGGTGCGCGGCTCATGTAGCCCTCCGCTCTTCAGCATCCACAGGTCTGTCTTGGATAGGCCGCAGCGCTCGCACAGCGTGCGGTCTCCCCAGTACTGCTGGATGTCCTCGATCAGCCGGCGGTATTCCCTGGGCGGGCTCATTCTTCTGCCTCCTCTGGCAGTCCTGCCTGGTGCTCCTCCCATAGCGTCTTGATCTCGGTCCATCGGGCAGAGAGGTTACCGTACTGACCGACGGTGCCGCGCAGATCGGCGACGTGCCCGGTGTCCTCCAAAGCGAACAGCAGCTCCATGGCCTTGTGCGCGACGACATACTCCGGGTCTCCGTAGCGCAACCAACCGGGGTTGATATTCAACGCCTTCGCGGCAAGATCGTAGGATCGCGCCGAGCCCCGGTCCATCCTCTCCATCTGTTTTAGCGTCAAATCCGACAGCTTAGCGGCCCTGGCCGTGGCCAGTCGGGTCATGTCGCGCATCTCGCGCGCGTGCTGTAAGCGGCGCCCTATGCTCATGCCCGATCCTCCCACGGTACCTGGGAAACGTGCGTAACCTTGCCGTGTGCATCGCACCGGGCGACATGCGCCCATTCGCCGGCGGGTAGCGCCAGGGCGATGGAGCCGTCGCTGTCGGCCATGATCAGTGCGCCATCGCTAACGGACACCTGGCTGGCCTCCACGTAGGCCATCTCCTCGGGGCGCCGGGCGCTGGAGATAACTACTCGGTAGCGGAATGTGTTGCTGGTCATCATTTAGTCCTCTCGGTATGTTCGCCGTCGTCGACGGCATCGAAATGTTTATCCGGGTGCGTCGAGTGCTTGAACTCGACCAGGCAGAGGTTGGCGGCATCCACCAGGTGTTCCATGTTGCCCGTGCTCTGGTAGTGTCGAAGCCGTTTTATGGCACTCCCTGCCCTGTCGTAGCCCGTGTCGGTTGTGCGGTCCAGGCGCCCGTAGCGAAATCGCCCCATCAGTAGGCGGTTGCGCATCAGGCGCTCAAACTCGGGCGACCACTCAGTAGCCCGCAGGTCCTCGGCGCCCTCGGTCTTGTCACCGACGGCACCGTGGATTACCCGGTGCAGGATTCGCTGGCGCATCCATTCGAAATTAGTCATCTGAGCCGCTCCAGCAGGGCGTCGACCTCGTGGACTGAGGTGACCACCTCGACGGCGAACCCGCGGGCCTGCAGCCTGGCGAACTCGCGGGCCTGGAAGGTACTTATCGCGCCCCACCCGGGGGCCTTCAGCTCCACCAGCACCAGCCTGCCGCCGGGCAGAAAGCACAGCCGATCAGGAACGCCGCGTTGCCCCGGCGACGTGTATTTACGACACAGCCCGCCCATCTCGCGTATTCCGCGCACCAGCCGGTTCTCGACGATCGTCTCCCGCACGTCACGCCTCCAGTATGAGGGGGCCGGCCGCCTTCGCGACCCTACGAAAAAGGTCCAGGTAGCTGTAGGGCAGGGAGGCGTCTATGTCCTCCGAGGCTACGTTCCCGCGCCCCCTGTCTTTCGAAGCGGCGAGGCACGCAAGGGCGAAGCCTTCCGCCAGGCGCGCAGCCGTGTGGGGCGCCGGCAAGACGATCAGGCGCCTGGCCTGGTTGTACCGCACGGGGCCCTCCTCTGGGTCCAGGCGCAGATAGGGGTGTACCCGCAGCTCACGGGACAGCTTGTCGTACAAAGCGTTCACTATGTCTTGGTTCATCGGTCAGTCCTTGCGGTAGCGTTTTGCCTCGAATCCCGAGGCGGACAAGGGCAGGCCGGGGGCCCACTCAGGCACACGGGCCAGCCATGTGCTCAGGCCCTCTGCCGTGTATTCCGGGCTGTCGGGCGTCTCGGTGATCACCTCGTCGTGGACGGTGCCGATGATCCGGTAGCCCGCCTCATCGATCGCTGGCATGTTCGCTGCCATGACGTCGCGCGCGATCGCCTGCACGATGTTCTCGCAGATTTTCCCGCCGAATGTGCCGATCGGGGCCCAGGCCTTGCGCGGCCCTTTGCCCTCCTGGGACGGGCCCCAGTAGGTGATGACCTTATCGATGCGGGTGTCGTACTCGCCCTGGCCCTTGGGGATGCGCCGCGGCACGTCGCGAATCTTTGGATGGTGGTAGTGCAGCCGGCCGCCGGAGGGGAGGTGGACCAGCAGGACGTCGAGGGGCGCCACGATGTGCTCGAAAGAGACCTCGCCGCACTCCACTACGGTGTTCGGCTGCACGATCGCTTGGCGCATCGCGTCGTCCAGGTCGCGCCACAGGGCCCGCACGCCGGGGTGCCCTTCGCGCCAGCCCTGTTTAATCACGTCCAGCGCCACGTAGACCTCGTCGCTCAGGGCTTCGTAGCGCCCCTGCCTCCGGTCGCGGCACAGCGCCCGCGACGCCCGGGCGATCTGGCGCTCTGTTGCCCTGGCCAGGGTCGGTTCGACCAGGGCGTCGAATTCCATCCCGTAGCCCTTACCCATAGCTACGTATGCGCCCACGCCGCCCTCGTAGCCGAGGGAGAGCTCCTGCACTTTTCCGATCTGTCGCTCGTCTTTGTCCACGTCCTGGGGCGCCACGCCGAATGATTTGGCGAATGCCAGCACGTAGAGGTCGGGCCCGACACCATCGTCATAGGCCTGGAAGGCGTCGAGCTTCCACTGTTCCCCGGCCAGCCACGCCAGCACCCGGCCCTCGATATTCGACAGGTCGGAGACCACGAACTTTTTCCCGGGCGGGGCCTTGATCATGCCGCGGATCGTGGAAGCCGCGGCCTCGATGGGGTCCGCGTAGAGCTCCAGCAGGGACCCGTCGACCATCGCAGCGATGGTAGCGTCGCGCTCCTCGATGGTCTTGAAAGACCCCCGGTACAGGTTTTGCCACTGCACCAAGCGCCCGGCCCAGCGCCGTGTGCGCCCGGCGCCGCACCAGGTAAATCCGTTACGGATGCGCCCGCCCACGGCACAGTCGCGCATCTTGCGAAATTTTGCAGTGCTGGTGCGGCTGCGATCGGCGCGAATCTCCAGCAGCTCCCGGGCCACCGGCGACAGATCGCCGGCCGCAAGGGCTTCCGCCACCGCCGCCTTGGTCATCTCCGGCAGCTTGGCGTCTTCCTCCAGGTATAGGTACGACAGCAGGGCGTCGCGCTGGGTCGCGCTGGCCAGGGCGCCCCCTGTAAGCTGGTGCGTGCGCTTGTCCATCTGCGCCTGCGCGTCGCGCACCGCCTGCAGCGCCCCCTCTATGGCCTCCAGGTCAACGGGCAGGCCACGCTGGTTGATCTCATAATCCAGGACCCAGAGCCGGTGCTCGGGCCCGGTGTAGTTCCAGGTCGGCATCACCTGGTGGCAGCGGCGCATCGCTTCGACATCAACGCGGCAGTAGTTTTTGAATGCCTCCCAGTCCTGGGGGCTGTCGCCTGGGGCGTGGAAATTACCCTTCTTATCCGGTACGCAGAAATACTGGATCAGGGCCGGGCCGTTGCGCAGCTTTACCGCTTTTTCCGCCATCACAATACCCTGGATAGTGTCGCCAGATCAGCCGGCAGGCCGAGCGAGCGGGCCTGCGCGGCGGTGTCGTGCCACCGCTCGATCGGCGTAGGGAGCCCCAGCGCGTGCTCCAGCACGGCCTTGTCGAATGGCACGTTGTGAGCTATGAGCAGCACGGCGTCGTCGCAGAGCAGGTCCCGCAACCGCGCGGGCATGCGCTCGGTCTGGCACTCCCACAGTTGCACCGGTTCGTCGCCCACGGCCCAGGCCATGAGGATCGCCTCGCAGTCCCGGGTGTAGACGTCGCCGCCGCGGGTCCTAATATTTACCCGGGAACGGGTTTCGAAGTCGAGGTATAGGTTCATGTCACGGAGTACTCCTGCTCAGGGCCTTCTTTCCAAGCGCACACCACGGTGGGTTTGACCCACCAGCGCCTGCCAGTTTTGTGGGACTGGCGCCAGTGCCCGCGGCGCATGTGCGCGCAGGGGCTGGCGTGGGTGCCGCCCAGATCATTCCCGGCGGCGACCGTACGGGCGCCGATGCGCACGGTCCTGTAAAGGGTGCGCAGGGCCTTTCCTCTGGCTTTGCCTGGGGACCGGATTGGCGGCGCATCGATTACGGTGGTCTCGGCGTTGATAGCATCCAGGGCCCGCCGTACGGAGACCGCTAACAGCTGCACCACCTCTTCAAGGGGCAGGCGTTCCACGGGTGTCATAACAACGCAGTGCATCAGCTCGGTTGTTGGTGCGCCAACGATCCCCTCCGGCCAGTTAAGCACCGCGGCGCTGCCAAGGCGCGGGGCTTCCCCATCGACGAGCATAAACATGAAGATGTGCCGTGAGACACCATCGTCGGAGTCCGCGACGAGGAGAGCGATGTCGCGGTCCTCCAGCCAGACCCTTTGGTACGGCAAGGGTGATATGAGGCGCCCTCCTACCGGGGTATCCGGCAAATCGTCGATCGGCCTATCGAACTTGAATGGGACGCAGTCATCCGCGAACGCCTCTAGCTGGCGCACTAACCGTACGGGGTCATCGAGGGAATCTAACATGGTCTCGGAGGCTACTATGCGACCTGCCCGCAGCCCCCGACGTAGCTTCTTCAGCTGACTCATCGTATCCTCCAAAGGTATGCCGCCGCGGCGAATACCGCAGCAAGCATCAACCTCGGCCTGGTCCCGCTGATGGCCCAGCGCACTATCTGCACCAGGGCCACCAGCAGGGCCAGTTTACCTGCCAGTGCCAGGCCGAGGATCAGGCGAAAACGTCCTCTTCTTCCTCCTCGTCGAAGGCTTCGAACATCTCATCGGCCATGGCCGGGCGCGCGGCGCCGAAGCGCTCTCCCTCTCCGTAGTACTGGACACCCATCAGCTGGGCGTTGATGCCCTTTCCATACTGATTGTCCTGGGCCCAGATCGAGATGTAGCAGACCACCTCGCAGCCGGCGTAAAGCAGCCCGGAGGAACGCCCGACGTTGGTCCTGCCGTCGCGGGCTTTGACGCCCGGGGGTGCCTCGGAGGAGGCGGACACGTACTTGGTGCCCTCGCCGAACCCTTCGTACTGGGCCTTCTCCTCGCCGTCGTGTAGGAAATACTGGCGCAGCTGCTGGGCCGGCTTGGTGACCTTGCCGTTCCACTTGGCCTTGCAGACCTCCAGGGCCTTGGCCTCCAGGCGCTCGGCCTGGCCGTCGTTGGCGTCGAAAAGCACCAGGCAGTTGTACCTGCCCGACTCGGGGTGCGGGTCGAAAATGTTGGGGAAGGCCAGTCGGCCGCGGACTTTTACCAATTCATCACTCATCGTTTTGCTCCAGGTTGTCGAATGCGATTGCTACGGACGGCCGCGGGTCATCTGCCGCGACCAGGGTGGGTTTGCCGGGCGCCTGGGAAATCAGGCCCGACAGTTTGTTCATCCTGACCTTGCTGAGCACTTTCTCGGCCTGGGATGGGGACAACACTTTGGTGACGTAGGCCTCGTCCTTGCGCAGCCGGAATGTCTTTGTGAGCATCCGCTCGACGGCGGCTTCGTCGGTCCACTTGCGGGTGCCCTTTCGCCCGGCCACCAGCTTGAGGCCCGGTATCTCACGCCCGGCCGAGACCTCGTCGCGACAGTATTCGGCGATCTCGTCGCAGCGCCGCCGGACCAGGTCCAGCTGCAGGTAGAGCTTGCCCAGCTGATCGCGATCCATCGCCGCGAGGGCGCCCATGCCGGTCACCTCGGCGACCTCCAGGTCATCGAATACGATCGGCACATTGGCCACGTCAGCCGCGGCCCGGTTGGCCTCGGCGTAGGTGGTACACTCCGGCTTACCCTTGCAGAACGTGCAGTGCTCGCCCGCCAGGGACGGGGGGTCCTCGCGCTGGGCCTCCTCGTAGGCGGCGGACAGCGGCCCCTCGGCCCAGGCGCGCAGCTCATCGGTCGACAGGATCGCCGTGTCGACGTGGTCAAGCGGGGGCTGGACGATTACCAGCTCCACCTCGGCCACGTCGCACAAGTCAGCGGTCGCCTCGAGCATCCCGACCGCATAGGCGGGCAGCCCGGAGTCCAGGGCCGTCACCCGATGGCCGCGCCCGAACTTGGCGTCGAGCACGACCAGCCGCTCGTCGACGACATCGAGCACGGCGGCATCCAGGTGGCCGTAGCCGCCGGGCACGTAGCGGTCGTAGTTGACCTCCTCCTCGATAAACTGCAGACCGGGGTACGCCTTCACCTTGTCGACGTAGACCTGGACCTCGGCAGCGAACTCGGCGTCGACGTTGTGGCCGTTGAAACGCTGGCCGATGCGGTCCTTCGCGTCGCCGCCGTTTCGCAGGACGTCCTCGGCGCAGTCGTGCCGGGCCGTCCCCGCCTCGGCGTAGCTCGAGGACCGGCCTGCCTTACCGTCCTCTAGCCGCGCGGACAGGGGGCAGGCGATCCGTCGCTGGATCACGCTGCCACCCCAGAGACTGTGGGCGCGGGTCATGGCATGGCCTCCTGCAGGGCCTTGAGCACACACGCGCGCTTGTCCTCGGGCACCTGGCTGATCTTGCAGGGTTCGATGCCGCAGGCCTCATAGATCGAGGCCAGGATTTCGCGGGCCTCGGCGCCACCGACGGCCCTGTTCAGGGCCATCCCGGCCTGCACGACGACGGAGGCCTCGGGGACCTCGGCGGGCTTGCTGGGCTTGCTGGGCTTGCTGGGCTTGCTGGGCTCGGCGCCCTTGCTGGGCTTTGCCTCGGGAGGCGACGCGGGCTGCCCTGAAGGCGCGGAAGCGACGGCCTCGGACAGACGATTGATGGCCGTGACGAGGTCCATTAACACATTTTCGATCATTGTTGTCTCCGACGGTTTCTGCCCTTCACATCGGGCAGGTGGTCGGCCAGCCAAGCCCCGACGGTAAGCACCGCCAGGACCATGGCCAGCCAGAGGATTATCAGGAAAAGGTTGCCCACGATCAGTCCTTAGCTGATCTTGGACACGCGCACGCTCACCACGGTGCTGTGCCGGGTGTGCGCGGTGACCAGCTGGCGGGACGGCCGGAGCTTGGCCGCGACGGCCTTCCAGTCGACCGAATCACGGTCGCTGGAGATTACGGTAGCCCGGAAGTTCAGGCCGATCGGGTCGGCGCCGGCCTTCAGCGCTTCGGCGAGGTCCTTCTCCAGGGCCTGGAGGCGCTTCACCTCGGCGCGGATTTCGGCCAGTTGGTCGGCACGGGGCAGGGAAAAAATGGATGCGTTCATTTAGCGTTCCTCGTTAGTCGTTCGTCGTTCGGTACAGCTTAGGGGTGATTATATGACAGTTTAAAACTGTTTACAACTGCGAATTTTCGGGTATCCAGCACACGCCCATGCGGGCCGCTGAGAGCACGGCCTCAATGGCGCCGCCGCGGGGGATGCGCCGGTTGGCCTCGAATATGTCTACCAGGTCGTCGGGGTCCAGGCCATGGACATCGGTCAGATACTCCAGGTGGGCCCGCAGCGCCACCTCGCCGCCGGGGTAGCTGCTGGAGTATGCGGCGATGCGCCGCTCCTGGATGTCCATGGCACGGGCTATGGTCAGGAGCATTTTCATTTTGTCGCCCTCTTACGGTTGATCACGGGGGCCTCGCGGAGGGCCTCATTAAATGCCTGCTTACCGATGCGATGGAGCAGGCCCTCGACAGCGGACCTGGCGCACTCCCGCGGGTCGTTCGGCAGCAACTTCGCCGCGCGGCGCAGGGCGTGAAGCCGGAGCAGTCGAGAGACGACCATACCGCTGGGCTCATGGAGCAGCAGCTCCGGGTGGCCGCCGTCGGCGGCATCCTGGATAAAAAGGCGCTGCTCGATCCCGTCGACCGTGTACAGCATAACCTTGCCCGTCACCTCGATCGGGGCGCCCTCTTCGAGCGAGCTCAGTATCGTCTTTCTCATGACGCACCCCGCTGCGGGTACTCGAGCTCCGCGCAGTCGACGGTGATAGGGGCGGGATCGCCCAGCACCGCGGAAATGGTGGTCTCGAATCCGGTGACCCCGACCACTACGTAATACCCAGTGGAGCCACGGCGACAGACGATGCTGCCGATTTTCGGTGCGTATTTCATTGTTCCCCTCCGATAATGTCACCATTGTGGTCGACGTACATGATCGACCACCCCTCATCCAGCGCCGCCTGCACGGCGACGCGCTCAGCCTCCCGGGTGTAGCTAACGATCCTGATCGCCCTGGGGTCCCACGCCAGGGCGAGGACCCGCCGATTCATCTGGCTGGTAAGGGCCGTAGGGTTGCGCTTCCACGGCGACAGCAACAGCCGCTTGGTCGCCCTGGCGTGCTCGACGTAGGCGCTGGCCTTCGCCCAAAGGGCTCGCTCGCCGACCTCGGGGCACCAGTTGGCCGCGGGGGCCCCGTTCTCGCCGTACCTCTTCACCAGTGCGCGCGGTGCGTTCATGGTCTATCCCCCAACAGGCAACCGCAGAAAGTGCCGCGGCACGGCTCCAGGCGACTGCTGGCGGCGCGCTCGGCGACGTCCGCAGCGTCGATGCACAGCAGACTGTGCGGGCCGTCGGTGAAGTGCATGCCGATCGGTGCCATTAGCTCGAAGCTAAAGTCGGCATCGTCCACCAGGGCCTCGACGGCGCACCGTGTACCATCGACGTCCTGCCACCCGGCCAGGGGGTAGGCTACGGGGCTGCCGTCGCCATAGAACAGGCTTGCATACTCGTCGCGCTCTTGTCGTGTCGCATCTATCATCTGTCGGTCCTCGTTTGTCGGTAGGGGCATCTTATGACAGCATAAGGCTGTCAGTCAACAGCCACAAACTGTATCTTTTCACGCGCCGAGCTGGCGCTGGTACTTGACGAGCAGTTTCTCGGCGAACTGCGCCTGGCGGTCGCTCAGGACGTCCTGCGCGGCCAGGGAGTGCCCGAACCGTGCGTCGAATCGGTTGAAGCCGGCGCCGTCCAGCTCGCGGGCCCCGTCGCAGCGCCCGGCCAGGTAGCGCAGTTTGTACAGCAGGTCGGCTTTCTCGGCGTAGGTGTAGCGCCGGGCGGCCCTGGCCTCTACCTTGGGGGCTTCCTTTAGCTCGACACTCATCACGGGCTCTTTGAGCTCGCGCTGGGCCAGGGGGTTGTCCAGGGCGGCGTCGGCGATCGCCTGCTTGGCGACCAGCGCGCTCGCGATGCGAGCGTCCAGGGACCCTTCGAGCACCAGGTGCTGCACCAGGACAGACTCACTCTGTCCGATACGGTGGGCCCGGTCCTCGGCCTGGGACATATTGGCCGGGACCCAGTCCAGCTCGGCGAACACCACGTGGCTGGAGCGCGTCAGAGTGAGGCCAACGCCGGCGGCGCGGATATTGCCTACCAGCACGTCGGCCTGACCGCTCTGCAGGGCGTCAACTGCGGCCTGTTTGGCCTGGTCACTCATCCCGCCGACGACCTTGACCGCGCGCAGGTCGGCCTCGGCCAGCCCCTCCATCAGGGCCTGCACCACGTCGACGTGGTGCGCGAACAGGATCACGGGGCCCTGCTCGGCGGCGCTGATGACGTGCTCCAGCACGTAAGGGACCTTCGCCATGGCGACGTCGTGACGGCGCTCTGCCATGTCGGTGAATGCCACCCGGTACCCAGCCTGCAGCTCGGCCACGGCCTGCGCGTAGGCGTCCTGATCCTCGAGCAGCTTGGCCAGCTCGACGGCCTGGTGCAGCTCAGCCAGCACGTCCTGGTGGGCCTGGTAGGCCTTGGCCTCGGCCTTGACAGCGCGGGAGGCGCCATTCTGGGCCAGCTCGATGACCTGGCGGCGCTTAGCCGGGAGCTCCTTGAGCACGTCGGCCTTCAGCCGGCGGACCATCAGGGACTCGCGCAGGCGCTCCTGCAGCTCGTCGAGATTCTCGGCGCCGGTGAAATCCCAGCCCCAGCGGGTGCGATGGGCGCCGCAGTAGCGCTTGGCGAATCCGAAAAAATTGCCGAACTGCCCGTGGTCGAGGTAGCCCAGTACGGGCTGGGCCTCGATCGGCCGATTCAGGATAGGTGTCCCGGTCAGGGCCAGCTTGCGCTCGGCCGGGATGCCCGGCATGCGCTTTGACGGGTCTTTGTCCCACTTGCCCAGGATCGCGACAGATCGCTGGGTCTTGGGGTTCTTCAGGTAGTGGGCCTCGTCCAGGATCACCAGGTCCCACCGCTGGCCGTGCAGATACGGGCGCCACTTGCGGGCCACGTCGTAATTTACGATTACGACGTCGGTGTCGGGCCAGGCTTTGCCGATGACGCCGATAGACAGGTCGCGCACCGACCACTTGGCCAGCTCGCGCTGCCAGTTCAGCTTCAAGGACGCCGGGCACAGCACCAGCACCTTGCGGATCGACTCGTCGGCGTTGATCACGCCGATCGCCTGGATGGTCTTGCCGAGGCCCATCTCGTCGCCCAGCAGGGCGGACTGACGGGCCATCGCGTAGGCGATGCCGGCCTTCTGGTAGGGCAGGTAGGAGAGCCCCTCGGGGGCCGGGACGTCCAGGTCGGCGTCGGCGGCGCGGGAGGCGGCGACGGCCTCGCGGGCCTCGACCTCAGCCTCGACGTCGTCCACCCACCACTGGGCTTCCCAGGAGCCGTCGTCGTCGCGCTTGCAGCTTATTCCGGCCGCCTTCAGGGCGCCCTTGTCGGCGCGCCATGCGTTCCAGAATACGTCGCCGGGTCGAGCGGTGCGCAGGGCCTTGCGACCAAAGCGGGTCTTGAGGTGCTTGGGGGAGCTCCAGCTGGCGAGGGCTTCGATATTCATTGGCGTTTCCTGTCAGTTGTCGTTCGTCGGTGCAGCCATCTTATGACAGTCAAAAGCTGTCTGTCAACAGGGGAATCAGCTAAAAACTGTAATTTTTTACACGATCAGGTCGGGGCCCCGCGGCTCAGCCCTCGAGCGCCTCGAGCAATTGCCCGGGCGTGGCGGCGACTCTCACGCCCAGCATCGTGGCCTGGACGGCCAGCTGCAGGTCCCCCGTAGCGAGCAGTGGCTGGACCCCGGGGCGCAGCGCACGCACCAGCAGCAGGTGCAGCAGCGCCTGGCAGTCGTCGCCCACCACGACGGCGCGGGACTCATCTATATAGGCCAGGCGCAGGGCGCTGTGCCCGAGCACGGGCGCCGGCGCCTGCTCCCGCCCCCTGGCCCATGTCGCCAGGGCCTCCTGCAGGCGGTTGGGGGCCGGCTCCGGGAGCCCCGGCTTAAAAAAATGGTCGACGCCGACCCCCAGCAATTTAGCGAGCGCCTCCATTCTCTCGCCCCGTGGATAGCTCGATCGGGCCGAGGCGCTGCACCAGGCGTTTACCGATTGCTGGGTGATCCCCAGGGCCCTGGCCACCTCGCGCTGGTTGAGGCCCTTGGCGGCGATCGCCGCCTTGAGCCGACGGGAAAACAGCTCTTTGTCTGCGGTCATAGCGACACCTCCCTCTCTCTCTCTCTCAGTAGTTTAACCGCTTTTAGCTGTCGCTTGCGCAGCGCAGCCCCATCGGCGTAGACTGTCAGCCCACAGCTAAAAACTGTCATGAGGAATAAAATGTCTAAGGTACAGATAGCAGTCGACAGCGCCGGCGGGCAGCGGGCCGTGGCCCGCCACTTCGGGATCGCCCAGTCATCTGTCTGGGCTTGGATCGAGCGCGACAGAGTGCCGGGGCGCCGGGTACTCGAGCTCGTCGAGCTGTCCGGGGGCGCCGCGGAGGCGCATGAGCTCAATCCCGAGGTATTCACGACGCCCTGCGGTGGTTGAGATGGAGGTATCGAACAGGGATTTTTTGCGGGCCATCTTCGGTGAGGCCTACAGCCGGGCGCACGTCGCGGGATTCGCCGAGGACCCGGGAGCGCTGGACCGGGAGGGTAAGCGCGGATACTGGGGCGGCGGGGCCTACGGGCACTACCCGGAGCGCAGGCTGGCCCCCGAGAACAACACATTTTACTGCATCAGCGCATTTCGAAAAGCGGACGACGGGCGCTGGCGGCGGCGGAAAGAGCTGCACGATGCGACCTATGTATTTGGCATCGATGACGTCGGCACGAAACTGTCCGCCGACGACCTATTCGCCCTCGGCGCCCCTCCCCCCACGTACGTCCTGGAGACATCCCCAGACAATTTCCAATGGGGCTACAAACTCACCGAGCCTGAGACCGACGCGCTCAAGGTCGAGGCGCTGCAGGATTCCCTGGTGGCTGCCGGCCTCACCGAGGGCAGCAAAGACCCTGGGATGAAGGGCCGGACCCGGTACCTGCGCCTCCCCGTCGGTACCAATACAAAGGCCAAGTACAGAAATGGCAAGGGCAGCCCCAAGCACCGCTTGGTGGAATGGCAGCCAGAGATCACCTACACAATCGAGGAGCTGGCTGAGGCCATGGGCCTGTCCCTGGACGTCAGGTCCGGGGACGGTGTGTACCACACCCTGCCGGACGGCCCGGAGGCCGACGAGAGGGCCGGGATCATCGATCCGCTCTGGGACTCCCTCGAGCGCCAGGGGTTGGTCAAGGGCCGGCTAAAACCGGGGGTGTGGGATATCACCTGTCCCAATGTGCATGAGCACACGGGCCAGGAGGACACCGGCACAGCGTACATGGTCGCCTCGAAACAGATCGTGTGCCACCACGGCCACTGCGCCGAGCTCACCCGGGGCGACTACAGCAAGGCGCTGCAGTCCGTCGATGATGAATTCGGAATCGCGATGGACCCGCTACCGCCCGAGTCAAAACTGCGCATCATCACCCCGGGACTGGACTGGCGCGGTAAAGAGCCGGCGCCCCGGCAATGGATCGTCGAGGATTGGATACCAAACCGACAGGTCACGGCGCTGTACGGCGCCGGCGGCCTGGGCAAGACCTTGCTCGCGCAGCAGCTCGGTACGGCCGTCGCGACGGGGAAGTCGTGGCTCGGACTGCCGACCGTCCAGGGCCCCGTCCTGGCCTTGTTCTGCGAAGACGACGAGGACGAGCTGCTGCGCCGGCAGCTCTCGATCAATGCTGAGCTACTTTGCGACCACCCGGATCAGTTCCACATCATCTGCCGCCCCGGCAAAGAGAACGCGCTGATGGAATTTCGCCCAGACGGGTCGCACCAGCTCACGCCGCTGTGGCAGGAGCTCGCCAGGCTCATTAAAGAGCTGCGCCCCCGGCTGGTGCAGCTCGACACCCTCGCCGACATATTCGCCGGCAACGAAAACGATCGCCAGCAGGCCCGGCGATTTATCCAGCAGGCGCTCACTCGCCTGGCCCTCAAATATGACTGCGCCGTGCTGCTCTGTGCCCACCCCAGCAAGTCAGGATTGGCCTCCGGCGACGGGTCGTCGGGGTCCACCGGGTGGACCAATTCGGTACGCTCCCATTTGTATGTTTCTGCAGTCGAAGGGTGTTCGGGGGGCCGAACACTCACCAGACTCAAATCCAATTACGCGGCGTACGGCGAACAGCTCGCACTGCAATACCGGGGCGGCGTGCTGGTACCTGGGGGCGTGGGGCCGGGGGGCAATGTGGACCCGGAGGAGGCCGCGAGGCGCACATTTTTGCAGCTCATGGAGGAGGCTCAGCGCACCGGCGTGCAGTACAGCCCGCACCGGCAGGGGCACTATGCGCCGAGGGAAATGCAAAAAATTGCGGTCGCACGGCACTGGACGAGCAGTGTGAAGAGTCTCGAGATCGCAATGCAGCAGCTGATTGACGAGGGGGTTGTGCAAAGAATCACAAATAATCGCAACCGCAGCACGGTGTTGGAACTGGTTGATTTATTTTCGTGAGAACGAAAGGGGGTGTAACGTGGAGTGCAGAAAATTACAAGTGCAGCAGTGGCGCGGGTTAGAGGGCGATACGCTAAATATTCCTATATCGCGTTGTAAAAAATTACATATTCACTGGATTTACAAACGCGAAAAAAGTTTGTGGGATATCAACGAGTTCGGAAACAAACTTAAACTGCGGGAAGGGTGCGGCAAGCAACGTTTTAGGGGTTCAAAACGCAACCCCCGCGCAAAAAATATTGAGGAAAATCAGCGCGTTACGAATGCGGCCAGCTCTTTTGCGGGAAGTGTGGCCAGGTTCCGTAAGTTATTGATTTACTTGATAATGCGGCAAGCGGCCAGGTGCCGCTCTCCCTACGGGAGAGTGAGTGGGCCCAGGGGGGCCCCACTCTCTAGGGTACGGAGGGCGGCGGCGTGAATCCGAGAATGGCTCTTGCGAAAATGTGCAGGTCGGCGAAGGCCGCGGAATTCAGCCCGGCGGACGTGGCCGCGGCAGTGGGCTGCGTGCGCCACCCGGCGGCGGCGCGGCTGGTGCTGTGGCTGTGGGCCGATCAGCGAGATTTAGGGCCTGCCGTGGCCGGCGATTTGGCGAGGTGGGCGGATGCAAGAATCCGCAGGTACCGGCTCAACCTCGAATTGGCCGCGGCAGCCATGGTCGAGTTCAAATCACCCAAGCGCTGCAGCGGCTGCGGCGGCCTGGGACTGGACGCCGGCAGCCCGGCCGGGGATGTCTGCAAAAAATGCTATGGCACCGGCACCGTCGCCGTCGCGGAGAGCGCCAGGGCGCACAGCGTCGGCCTGCACCACACCTCGTGGCACCACTGCGCCGGGCCGATCTACGATGCGATGCTGGGCCGGCTGGGGCAGCTCGAGGGCCTGGCCCTCGGCAGAGTGCGCCGGGCCCTGCTGCGGGAGGAGCCATGCTCGAATTCCTGAGCGAGTACGAAGTGCGCCAGCTGACTCAGCGCACCCGGCACGGGGCCCAGTGCCGAGTGCTGCGGCAGCTGGGCCTGCCGCACAGCCCGCGCCCCGGGGCCCACCCCGCGGTGCTACGCTCTGAGGTGGAGGCCCTGCTCGGCCGGGCGCCGAGGCGCCGGCGCGAGCCCGACTGGAGCGCACTAGGATGAGCCCGAAAAAACGCCGCCCGGAGAATCGCGGACTGCCCGTGCGTTGGCAGTACCACCATGGCGCGTACTACTACCGCGTGCCGCCGGGGCAGGAGGCCGACTGGGGAGGCCGTAAGAGGGCCTTCCTGGGCCGCACACTGGCCGAGGCATACCAAGCCATGGCCGAGGCCTCACAAAGGGCGCAGAGGGGCTCTCAGGGGCTGCTACGCACATTCTCGGAACTGCTCGACCGCTACGCAGCGGAGGAAATCCCGAAAAAGCGCCCTAGCACCCGCGACAGCCAGTACCGTGCGCTAAAGCCGTTGCGCGCCGTATTCGGCGAGCTGGCCCTGTCCGACCTCAAGCCGCCCCACGTGTACCGGTACCTCGACGAGCGGGCCCGGCGTGGCGCAGAGACGGCCGGGCACCGCGAGGTCGAGGTGCTCAGTCACGCGCTCACCAAGGCGGTCGAGTGGGGCGCTATCGAGCGGCACCCGATCAAGGGCCAGGTGACCAAGCGCCGGCCCCCGCCCCGCGAGCGCTACGTCGAGGATTGGGAGGTCCACGCCGTGCTGTCGCTGCCCAGCGCCCGGCACCGCGGCAGTGTGCGGATGCTGCAGGCTTACGTCGTGCTGAAGCTCATGCTGGGCCTGCGCCGCGGCGATCTGCTGCGGCTACGCATCGCTGATCTGCGCGATGACGGCATCCACGTCCGCACCAGCAAAACGGGCCGGCGCGTGATCTACGCCTGGACCGACGAGCTGCGCCAGGCCGTGGAGGCCTGCAAGGCGGCCCGGCCCGTAGACCTGGCGCCGTGGCTCTTCTGCACTGCCGCGGGCGACTGCTACCTCGACGAGACCACCGGCCGGGCCAGTGGCTGGAGCTCGATGTGGCAGCGCTTCATGCGCCGCTGCCTCGCCGAGACCGCGCTCACCGAGCGTTTCACCGACACCGACCTGCGGGCCAAGACAGCATCCGACGCCGACAGCCTGGAGCATGCCCGGGGGCTGCTGGCCCATCTGAGCCCGGCGACGACGCAGCGGGTGTACCGTCGTGGCCCCGAGCGAGTGCTCCCGGGGCGCAAGCTATGACCCACCCCGCGATCTATGACCCAAGTACCTGCGGCAAGGTCACGTAAGTTATTGATTTATGGCGCGCCCGGAAGGATTCGAACCTCCGACCCCGTGGTTCGTAGCCACGTACTCTATGCGCCGCGAGCCCCCGCGGCTGCTGGGCTCCCGCGATTCCATGTGGGTCACTCAGTCACGAGGTACAGCCAGGTAAGTGCCTGATCCGCAAGAACCGACAATTTCCCATTGACCCCCGCCGTCACTTTGCGCAACCCGCAAAAATAGGCTATAAAAACCCCATACTGGCATTAGTGACTCCTCCTCCTGACTACTGATCCAGCGACACTGCAAGCGAGCCTTGACACCCCCGCCCCCACCGGGGGATTTTTTTTTTTTTTATGAGCGATACCGAGAAAGAAAGACCCCGCGGCCGGCAGCCCAAAAACCTCGACTGGGATGCCATCGAGGCGGAATACAGGCTGAACTCCATGACCATCATGGAGATCGGGCGACGGCATGGCTGCTCCGACGCACTGATAAGGCGCCGCGCAAAGCGCGAGGGATGGAGTCGTGACCTCTCCGACGAGACCCGGCGCAAGCTCGCCACCCGGCTGATCCACACCAAAGCCGCCGAGCAGTACCTCATCGACAACCCCGGTCAGAGCCTCCCCGACGATATCGGCGAGCGCCGCATGACCGACCTGGCAGCAGCCCGGGACGTACACCTGATCCGCGACCACCGCGCCGATCTGCGACGCCTACGCAGCAGCTGGGACAGGACCATGACGATGTTGGAGGGACTGCTGGAGCAGCTGGCGGCGACTGGTGAGCCCGACGCCAAGGCCGTCGCGATCCTCGGCGTAGGGCGCAAGCAGGACAGCCCTGGCGGGTTGCTGGAAATATGCACTCGCATTCAGGAGCGCATCATCCCGCTGGAGCGCCAGGCCCTGGGCCTCGACCAGGCCAACGGCCGGATGCCTACGGGTGAAATCCAGTACGTCGCCGAGATGCCGCGGCGCAACGGGAGCTGAGCGTGGCCGCCGATCGCAAGATCATCCGCTACAAACCGACGCCGACACTGGCGAAATTTCACGCGAACAACGCACCGGTGCGCGGTGTTATGGGACCCATCGGCAGCGGCAAATCGGTGGGTATGTGCTGGGAGATTTACACCAGGGCACTGGAGCAGCGGCCCGGGCCGGATGGCGTGCGGCGCAGCCGCTGGGCCATAGCGCGCAACTGCTACGACGACCAAACCGAGATACTGACCGAAGATGGGTGGCGGCTGTTCAAGGACCTCGAAGAGGGGCAGAAAGTCGCGCAGCTTGAGGACGACGGGCGCCTGGCCTTTGTTGAACCCTCGTACTACTACAAGGCCCCCTACGTGGGCGAGCTGATCGGGTTCGAAGGCGAGGGCGTTGATTTCCGAGTAACACCAGATCACAAAATGTACGTGGCCACCCGCCACGGTCGGCAGAGAAGCTGGACCGGGTACCGCCTGGAGAAAGCCCGGGGCCTCTACGGCAAACGCAACGTCCGCGTGATGCGCGACCTGCCTGAGTGGGATGGCGCCGCGCACGGTATGTCTCCCGACCTTTTCGAGTGGCTCGGGTTCTGGTTCGCCGATGGAAATATCGGCGAGACGAGAGGCCGTGACGGCTACGCGCGGCGCCGTCTGAGCGTGATACAGGCCAAGGACCTCGAGTACGTCCGCGATCTGATGATGCGTGCCGAGGTGCCCTATACCGAGGTCCCGAAGGAAAGCGGGGGCGCGCAGTTTCGCGTTTCCTTGACCGCCAAAGGGAATGGCCCCGGCGACAAAATTTACGACCTCCTGAAAGAGGCGGGATTGCAGCCAGTGCGTGCGATGCCCGCTGCTCTGAAAAACGCCCCGCGGGAACATCTACGGCGGTTCATACACGGCTACATGCGCGGCGACGGTAATTACGGCACGTCCGCTGTCGCGTGGACAAGCTCCCGGCAGTTGGCCAACGACCTGCAGGAAATCGCGCTGCGCGCCGGCATGGTGGCCAATGTCCGTTTGGTAGCGGATCAGGTAGGGCAGGCGGTTTGCGTGAATGGCGCAGTAGGCCAGGTCAATGCACCGCAGTACTCAGTGACTTTTGTTACCGAGAAGAAACACCGCCCCGTCCTCAACAAGCAGAAAGGGCGGTATCGCGGCTGGTATCGCGAGGCCTACAGTGGCGTCATCTACTGCGTCGAGGTGCCGACGCACCGGGTCTATGTTCGGCGAAATGGTGTCGCCATGTGGTGCTCTCAGACCTATCCCGAGCTGAAAAGCACGACCATAAAAACTTGGCTGGACTGGTTCGGTGAGTATGGCCCGATCAAGTGGGACAGCCCGATAACGCACCGGATACGCACTGCCGACCTCGATCTGGAGGTTCTTTTCATGTCCCTGGACAAGCCCAGGGACGTGAAAAAGGTGCTGTCCCTGGAGCTCACCGGCGCCTTCGCGAACGAGGCCCGGGAGCTGCCGCTCGAGGTGATCCACGCCTTGCAGATGCGTGTCGGACGGTACCCCTCTGTCCGCGATGGCGGCTGCAGCTGGTCCGGGCTGATCATGGACACTAACCCACCGGACGATATGCACTGGTGGTATGAGCAGGCTGAGGAGGTGTCACCGGAGAACTGGGCCTTCTTCAAGCAGCCTGGCGCCCTGATCCAGTACGGCGACGGCGACGGCGTCGACTACGCACCGAACCCGGCCGCCGAGAACGTCGAGAACCAGCCCAAGGGGTTCGACTATTGGATGGACCTGATCCCCGGCAAGGAGCCGAACTGGATCAAGGCATACATCCTCGGGCAGTACAGCACCGTGCTGGCCGGCAAGGCCATTTACGGCAATCAGTGGCGCGATGATCTGCACGTATCGCCCAATCAGCTCGGCCCGATCCGCGGCCGCGGCATCATGCTGGCCTGGGACTATGGGCTGACCCCGGCGTGCTTGATCCTGCAGACCACGCCCCGCGGGCAGCTGCGGGTGCTCGAGGAAATTGTCGGCGAGGGCATTGGCATCGCCCAGCTGGTCGATGGCTTTGTCAGCCCGCTGCTGGCGTCGAAGTACTCGAGCAATCCGGTGGAGCTCAGCGTCGGGGACCCGGCCGGCGCTAACCGCAACGACAACGACGAAAAGGCCGTGTTCGACACGCTGCGCGAGAAGGGCCTGCCGACCGTCGCGGGCCCGACGCAGTCCCCGGTGAAGAGGCTCGAGGCGGTGCGGAAATATCTCACTCGCCTGGCCGACCAGGGCCGCCCGGCGCTCCTCCTGGACCCCAGGTGCAAGCTACTGCGAGCCGGGTTCAATGGCGGCTACCGGTACCGGGAGCTGGCCACCGGCGGGACAGAGAAGCGCTATGCGGACAAGCCGGAGAAAAATCGCTTCAGCCACTGCCACGACGCGCTGCAGTATCTGTGTTCTTACCTCGACAAACAGCAAACCATCGGCACCAGGGCGCCAGCCATTCGGCCCTATGTCGGTATCGGCGATAAGGTAGTGGGATTTTGATCGAAGACATCGAACAGGGCGAGCAGCTCACACCAGAGGAACTCGCCGAGCGCGAGCAGCGCCGCATCGTCGAGCTGCTGCAGGGCCTGGGCGAGGAGCTGGCCGGGAAGCGCGACGAGGCGATCCGGGCCCGCGCCGAGACCGAGGACCGCTGGCTGCAGGACCTGCGCCAGTACCACGGCAAGTACGACGCCGAGACCGAGGCCAAACTATCCGCCGACCCCAGCAAGTCGCAGGTCTTCGCAAACCTGACGCGCTCCAAGGTGGTCGCCGCCGAGGCGCGCATCGGCGATATGCTGTTCCCTACTGACGATCGGTCCTGGGACCTGTCCAGCACCCCGCAACCCGACATGCCGATCGCCGAGGCGAAGGCCAAGGCCGAGGCGATGCGCGAGGAGATCGACGACCAGATGCGAGAGGCCAGCTGGCACCGCGTGGCGCGTGACGTGATCCACCACGGGTGCCTACTCGGCACCGGGATCGTCAAGGGGCCCATCGTGCTGGGCGAAGAGCGCAAACAGTGGTCGCAGCAGCCTATGCCCGACGGCACCACGGTGTCGGTGCTACAGTGGGTTACCGACGTCGTGCCGAGCCTGCAGCTGGTCGATCCCTGGAATTTCTACCCGATGGAAGGGGCCACGATCAGCAGCGTCGAGGGGGTGTTTGAGCGGCATTTTCTGACTACCCGGGACGTGCGCGAGCTGATGCGCAAGGTGGGCTTTATCGAGCCTGCGGTGCGCAGCGCCCTCAAGGAGGGCCCCAGGACGTCGCACACCAGCGCCCAGCTCACCGACGCCAGTCGTCGCCGTGAAGCCGAGGGCCTCACCGAGGTACCCGACGCGACCCGGTACGAGCTGTGGGAGTACCACGGCCCGCTGTCGAAGGATGCGCTGGCCGCCTGCGGCTGTGACGTCGACCTCGACGACCCGCTTGAACAGGTGATGGGCACCGTGTGGATGATCGGCAACTGGGTGGTCAAGGCGGCGCTGAATCCGCTCGAGACCGAGCCCCTGCCGTACAGCGTGTGGAACTGGGAGGCCTCCGACACCAGCGTGTTCGGCTACAGCGTGCCGTGGCAACTGCGCCACCCGCAGCGCGTCGCCAACGCAGCTTGGCGCGGCGAGATGGAAAATGCCAGCCTCACGGTCGGGCCACAGCTGCTGATTGACACCTCGGCCGTCACCCCGGCCGACGGCACCTACACGATGTACGGCAAGAAGGTGTGGTTAAAGAACGACGCCGCGGTGCCGATGAATGCCGCCTTCGGCGTGTTCGACGTGCCGAGCCGCCAGGCCGAGCTCCACAACATTTTCACCACGGCTTACGAGCTGGCCGACCTGGAGACAGGGCTTCCGATGGTGGCCCAGGGCGAGCAGGGCAACGCGACCCAGACGGCCCACGGCATGCAGTTACTGCTCAACAGCGCCAACGTGGTGCTGCGCCGGGCGGTGAAGAACTGGGACGACGAGATAACGGTACCGCTGATCACCCGGTTCTACGACTGGAACATGCAGAACAGCGAGCGCGACGACATCAAGGGCGACCTGGTGGTCGACGCCCGCGGCAGCTCGGCGCTGCTGGTGAAGGAGATGCAGGCCCAGAGCCTGATGATCCTGATGCAGTTCGCCGGGTCCCCGATATTCGGCCCGATGATGAAACCGGCGCCCCTGCTGCGCAAGACCGTGCAGGCGCACCAGATATCGGCCGATGACGTGGTCTACACCGACGAGGAGCTGCAGGCCAAGGAGCAGCAGGCCGCGGCCGCGGCCCAGCAGGGCCAGGGCGTGGACCCGGCGCTGCAGATCAAGCAGATGGAGCTGCAGCAGGCCTACCAGATTCACCAGGACAAGCTCGCCGACGCCGAGCGCGACCGACAGCACAAGGCCCAGCTGGCCATGCTCGAGCGCGACACCGCGATGGTCCGCCTGGCCGCGGAGAAGGACCTCAGCCTGGAGAAGATACGCGCCCAGCTCGCCGCCACCACGTCCACCAACCAGACCAAGCGGGACCTATTCGAGCAGGAGAAGCGGCTCAAGGTGGCCCTGGGCAGCGGCGTATGAGCATCGACACCGGATCGGATACCTGGGTGACCGTGGTGCGCTGGATCGAGGACCAGCGGGCCAGGGCGCAGCTGAAGCTCGCCACCCCCGGGCGTGATCTGCAATCGACCGAATTTCACCGCGGCAGGCTGGCGCTGCTGTCGGAGCTGGCGGCACTCCCCCGGGAGCCCGTGCAGGTGCCGACTGACCGCCCGGTCCTGCTGACAGACTGATTGCCCGGCACCGTCCGCGCAAAGGAGAGACACAGATGGCCGATGAAAATGCTGAATTCGAAAACGCTTTCGATGACCTGGTGAAGGGTGATGCAGAAGACGTTGAGGCGACCGAGGAACACGACGCCGAGGCTGCAGCAGCCGAAGGCGCTGAAGTTGACGAGCCCGGGCAGGCTGGCGCCGGCGAAGACGCCGAGCATGAAGAGCCAGAGCAGCCGCGCGCTGCGTCCGCCGAAGAGGCGGAGCTGATCAAGGAGCGCGATTTCTGGCGCCACCGCTACCAGAGCGACCAGGGCCGTGTCTCCGCGCTGCAGAAACAGGTCAATGCCCTGCGCCAACAGAAGACCACGCAGCCCTCCGCCGGTGAGGTGGAGCAGGCGCTGCAGTCCGACGAGGCCTGGAAGGCCTTCGAGGAAGAATACCCGTCGATGGCCAAGGCCATCGATTCCCGATTCTCTGCTGCGATGAAGTCGAATCTCGCGCCCCTGCAAGCCGCCGAGGCGCAGCGACGCGAGGAACGCTCTGTCGCGCAGCTGAAAGCCCAGCACCCCGATGCCACCGAGGTGGTCGGGTCGGCCGGCTTTCACGCCTGGCTGGAACAACAGCCACACAATGTGAAGGCCATCGCCACCATGACCCACGACCCGATCGAACTCGGCTGGGTGCTGGACACGTACAAACGCTTAACCGCTCAACCCTCGCCCCCGGCAGCCCCGGCGGAGTCTGTTACCCAGCGGCGTCAACAGCGTGTGGCGGCATCTGAAACTGTGCGAAGCAACCGGGCCCCCGCGGCGTCGAAACCTGTCCCAAAGGACGACTTCGAGGCGGCGTTTGAGGCCTATGCCAAGCAATCCCGTTACGGCTAAAACTGAGGTAAACGACAATGTCCACCTATGGTGATATCAGCCAGCGCACCGCCGCTTGGGCTACCAAAGAGATGCTGGATCACGCCGAGCCCGTCATCGTGCTCGGAAAGTTCGGCCAAACCAAACCCGTTCCGAAGAACACCGCGCAGAATGTGAAGTTCCGCCGGCCCGTGCCTTTCGACGTCGCGACCACCCCGCTGGTCGAGGGCGTGACCCCCGTGGCCCACGGCATCCAGTTTGAGGATGTCGAGGTCAAGCTGAACCAATACGGCGACGTGGCCGAGCTGACCGACGTGGTCGCCGACCTGGCCGAGGACCCGGTCCTGTCCGAGATGTCCATGCTCACCGGTGAGCAGGCCGCCGAGACCATCGAGATGGTGACCTACGGCGTGCTCAAGGGTGGCACCAACGTGCTGTATGCCGAGTCCGCCAACAGCGCCCGCACCGATGTCGACAACATCGTGACGCTGCCCCGGCTTCGACTGGCCGTGCGCGAGCTCAAGAGCGCCCGCGCCAAGCCCGTCAACCGGATGCTGGCGGGCAGCCCGAACTACAACACCACCCCCATCGAGGGCGGTTACATCGCCTTCTGCCACACTGACTGTGAGGCCGATATCCGCGGCCTGACCGGCTTCACCCCGGTCGCCGAGTACGGTTCGCGCAAGCCCCTGTGCGATACCGAGTTCGGTAGCGTGGAGAACATCCGCTTCATTACCAGCCCGCTGCTGGAATCCTGGGCCGACGCCGGCACCACGGCCTCCACCAACAGCGTCAAGTCCACCACCGGCACCAACGCTGACGTGTACCCGATCCTGGTGGTCGGCATGAACGCCTACGGTACCGTGGCCCTGAAGGGCGCCAACGCCATCAAGCCGATGGTGCTGAACCCCAACACCCCGCGCGGCGGCGACCCGCTGGGTCAGAAGGGTACTGTGGGCTGGAAGAGCTACCACAACGCGGTGCGACTGAACGAGGCCTGGATGATCCGGCTCGAGGTCGCGGTCTCCGACCTGTAATGCGCCAGGCCCCTTCGGGGGCCTGCCACCAAATTTGAAGAGGATTTAGACCATGAGCTTCACTCTCAACCAATCGTTCGGACTGACCGCGTGCCTGTCCAAAGCCGGCCTGGCCGAGGGCACCAACGCGGGCACTATCAAGACCGCTGCCCCCAACGGCGCCGGTACCGACTACGCCATCGAGGGAATCGCCTATCACAAGGCCGATACCGACAACATCGCCCTGGTGTCCCACGACACCACCGACGACCCGGTGTCCACCGTCCCGGTGTCCAGCACCGTCGTGTTCCTGGTGCTGCTGGATGCCTCTGGCAATGTCCGCATTCGCCAGGGTGAGGACGTCCTGACCGCCGACGTCAACGAGCAGCTGGTAACTCCCCAGGTGCCCGATGGCTACTGCGCGATCGGCGCCATCAAGGTGGCCACCAATGCCTCCGCCACGTTCCTGGCCGGTACCACCGACCTGGGCGCGGCCGGCATCACCGACACCTACTACGACCTGGCCACCCCGAGCGCTGGCTCGCTGGCCTGATGAGCAACCGCCTGGGCCTCGCGGCCCAGGCCGTTATCGGAGATTGAACGAATGACTCAGTTTACTCTTGAGAACCTGGAGGCCATGAGCCGCGTTGACCTTTTGCGCCTCGCGCAGGAGCAGTTCGGCGTGTCCTTCAGCGCCAAGCAAACCAAGTCCGACATCGTCAGCGCGCTGGCCGGCGAGCTGGGTCTTGATGACCCCGCTGAGCCCGAGGTCGAAGCGAAGTCCGACAAGGTATGGCTGCGCATCCATCGCAGCGACAAGGACGGCGAGCCCGAGGATGTGTTCGTCGGCGCCAACGGTAAGAAGTATCTGATCAAGCGCGGCGAGTGGGTGCAGGTGCCGCGGATCGTGATGAACATCCTGCGCGATGCGGTGCAGACCGTATACGATCGCAAGCCCAGCAAGGGCGCCCCGGGGCGCGTTGACCTGGTGCCGCGCGAGGCGGAGAGCTACCCGTTTGAGACGAGAGCGGCGTGAACCCTTTCCAGCCCAAGCCTGGGGCCACGGCGTCGCTCAGTGCCACGGCCACCAGCGCCACGGCCACGCTGCCAGACGGCGAGCACATGAGGCTGCACAATCAGGGCAGTTTCTCGGTGTTCGTTCGCCTGGGCGCCACCGGCACGACCGCTGTGACCTCCGACATGGAGCTGGTGCCCGGCATGATCGAGGTGGTCGCCGTCGCCCCGTCGCAGACCCACATCGCGGGCGTTTGCGCCAGTGGGGAATCGACCACGCTGCACGTGCAGGGCGGGGAAGGGCTGTGATTCGCTGGATCGCCAACGCGCTGACCACCCTGACCCACGGCACCGTGTGGAAAGACAACGTGGCGCCGCTGTCCGCGGCCGGCGTGCCGGCCTCATCAGCCCCCACCATGAGGGTTTTCGGGCCGTCTGGGGCCCGGGAGGAACGGGCGTTCGCGGTGAACGATTACCTGTTCGTTCAGCCGTTCCACGTGAATCACGACATCATCCCCGGGGCCAAGGCCTACCCGCACGTCCATTGGTCGACCAACGGAACCAGCACAGCCACGGTGAAGTGGGAGTTCCAGATACTGCGGGCCCTGGGGCATGACCAGGCTAACTTCGCGGCGTCTACTACGGTCTACGTGGAGCAGGCGGCGGGCGGCAGCGCCTGGCGCCACATGGTGGCCGAGGTGTCCGACGAAGATGCACTGACCCTGGTAGAGCCCGACGAGCTGATCATGATCACGCTGAAGCGGGTCACCAACGGAGGCACTGATAACAGCGATTACGTGTTCGGCGTGACCGTCGACCTGCACTACCAGTCCAGCATTATCGGCACAGTCAACAAGGCGCCCAATTTCTATGCGTAACACCACGCCGTGCCGGTACTGGAATCCCCCTAAACGCTTGTGCGAGCTGGGGCTGAAATTCCCCACCGACTGCATCGGCGGCTGCACGGCCTACGTGCCCGCGCCTACGGCGCCCAGGGAGTGGGCCGACAGTGTGCTGGGGGATGCCGGTGAGTGATCCTGCCGATTTTGCCCAATGGGAGAAGATTACGACTCTCCTGCACCTGCAACACACGGCACTGCTGGTGGTGCTCGGCCTGGTCCTTTACCTCCTCTACGAAGCTCTTGGGTAACGGCATGAGACTACGCAAAGCGCAAAGCCAGTTCGCCGCCATGGTGCCGCGACTGATCGACATGGCCATAGAAATGGGGTTTGAGGTCACCCTGGGCGATGCTTACCGGGACCCGCGCTGCGGCTACGGCAGCAAAACCTCCCGGCACGCCCGGCGCCTGGCGATTGACCTGAACCTGTTCACCGCGAACGGCACCTACCTGACGCGCACCGAGGACCACCAACCTCTCGGGGAATGGTGGGAATCAGTCGGCGGTATTTGGGGCGGACATTTTGATGACGGCAACCACTACGAATGGCCCATTGAGGGAGTAGAAATTGAATGATGTACCGAAGCCTGGTCTGCCTGTCCATCATCCTGTTTCTCTTGGGCATCTGCATTTCCGGTTGCAATGAAGTCACGCCGATTAAGGCCGTTGAAACCCATGATCGTGTCCATGTTGCAGGTGTTGGGCTGATTGCAAGCTTGGAATCAGACCACTTGGCGGGTCGTTTAA
>Ga0208019_1000076_pt1 | contig 46985 bp, 69 predicted proteins | sample CB_VirMetaG_5_FD_184540 | JGI IMG/M metagenome (GOLD analysis project Ga0208019, IMG submission 184540) | Freshwater to marine saline gradient viral communities from Chesapeake Bay - CB_1508_1D Viral MetaG (SPAdes) (version 4) | ecosystem: Environmental > Aquatic > Marine > Coastal | place: USA... | reverse complement strand
GGTTTAATATTTTCGGTAGGTCTCATACCATTAGCTGCAAAGGCTAAATCACTTTGACCATATTCTGGATAAGCTGTTACTACCATGTTACCTCCACCTATTTGATTAGATGGAAAGTTTTGTGGTCTTGCTTGTTTTAATCCTTGAGGATCTCCGCCATATACTTTAGGATCCAATTGTGGGTGCTTAGGTTCGTACTCCGAAATATGAACTAAAGAACCGTTCCATTCTCGAACCATTTCGGTATACGGGAAGGCTTGACCTGACCGGTCAGATATCGCTTGTGATCTTTTTCCTCTTGCAAATGCCTGTGCCATTAGTCCCTCGTTGGATAATAAGTTGATGGTGTAATAAATACTGAAGTTCTTTGACCGTCTTCATCTAACGCTCTTTTTAATTCATCTTCGTAATATAATTTTAAAGCTTCTGTTTTTTGCGGAGAATACTTTAGAGATAGATAAAAAGCTAAACCAGAAATCATACAAGGGATAAATCTAAAAGGTAAATCCGCATTGTTTCCATAAGCTCCTGCATCTTCAATTCTTTTTAAAGTGTAATATTTTAAATAGGTATAAGTACTTGCATCGGGTGTTTGATACAATGTAATTGTGGGTGTCAATTGACGATCAACGTAATATTGTGACGGGGTACCAGTAGAACCTTTATTAGGTAATGCTGCATAAGTAGATCGGTCAATCTTTGTTAAAGATATATCTGTATAATTTCCACTACCAGACCCAGTTGAAATATATGCTTCTAGAACATCATTAGTAGATGTTGGAGTTGTATAAGTTGAAGTACCATTAACAAGGGCTACTTCTTGAAGTTCGGTTTTCCATAAATGGATCCCTCGATTTCCCCACTCTGAAAAAAGAATATTTAAAGATGTTCTAGCTTTTTTAAGATCGTATCCAGAATTAGTTTGTAGGCCACATCTTTCGTACGCTTCTTCTACAATATCATCGATTGTAAGATTGAATGCTGTAGTTCCTGATGTTGCCATTTACACATATCCTTTATTTTAGTTTTTTACTTTATCTTTAGGTTTTATATTCATTAATTTTTCTTGTGATACCTGTTTAATTTTGTCAGCTGCTTTTTCTGATTTATTTTTCATATACGCTTTTGCCATACCCCCTGAATTATATCCTTTTATCTTCGTTCTAGGGTCTCCAACGTTTTCTTTTCCAACTACTTTGGCAATAGCCTCTTGTCTTGTTCTTTGAAATCTTTCTTCTTTCATAGGATGTTCATAGTTTTTCATTTTCTCTTTTTTAGTCATACCACCTGATTTCATTTTCATGACAGGTGATTTACCAGTCATAGCCATTTTTTTATGCATTCTTATTTTTTCCATTTAAAACACTCCTTTAAAGTTAGTTCCTTTGATAGCGATTCCGCCACCTTTCATTTTCTTTGTCATGCCTTGGGGTTTAGTATTTTCCATTCTTTTTTCTTTTTCAGAAAAAACTTGTTGAGGACTTCTTCCTTTTAATCCTTTATCACTTATTCTACCTGAGCCTTCTTTAGAATAACCTCCTGGAACTTTCATAATAGAGCCTCCTTTAGAAAAAGAACCTTCTTTTTTGGCAAGATCTGTAACACTGATATCATCGTAACCAGTTTTTCCTTTGTCCATAATTTTTTGAGCTTCAATTGAATTAAGAGCATAAGGAAAAGATCTTCCAGTTCTTTTTTGAAATTTAGAAACCATTTCATATTTAGCCCCTCTTTTATCTAATTTTTTGTTAAACTCTCTCCTTTCATTGTCAAATTTTTCTCCTGGATTAATTTGACCTTTATCTTTTTTCTTAGCTTCACCACCTGTTTTCATTTTTTTATACTGAGAAGATCTTCTTTCTTCTCTTCTTTCTGCTGCATCTGCATCATCAAAACCTTTCATTGCTTGTTCTTTAGAAATAACATTACCTTTTTTATCGGAATAAATAACACCACTGTTATCATCTGTCATATAAACTCTGTTTGGTTTCTTTTTTGGTACAATTCTTATTGGCATTATTTACTCTCCTTACTTGGTTTTATTTCTTTTGGTTTCAATTCTTTTCCTTTATAAGTTGGCTTAGGTCGGTATATTGAATACGGAGACCGGTTTAAACCATCCTTTTTTAAAAATCTTTTAAACATATTTCATTTTTGTTTGATTTATAATACCACCAGATTGCTTTTTTGCAAAGGTAGATACATTACTTGGTTTAGGGCCACTGTTTGGGGCTTGGCGCTTTCTGGCAACAGCACTTGCCTTTTGCGAGCTTGTCATCCGTGTGGCTTTTGCAAGGGGTACGCACTTTGGGTACTTCCTCTTTGAAGAGCCACTCGCAGTATCTCTCCCACAAGGTTGATAACTTCCATTTTTTCGCTTTGCTCCAATATCTACCCATTTTTCTGAAAACCATTTTGTTAGTCCTCCCTGTTTCATACCTGCTGGCACACAATTAGGTACCATCTTGTTTCCTTTTTTCTTCATGCCTTTTTGGACATAGCCTTCCCAGCATGTTCCTCTTTTAGACATATTTAAACTTTGTTGTATTTATCACTTTCCCTGTTTTAGGTTCAGCTGCTTGTTGTCTTCTGTTAAATTCCATGTCTGTTTCTGACTTCATTCTAACAGCTCCCCCAATATACATTTTTTTCGGTCCCCAGTCTTTTCGTTTCGTACCGGATGGATCTTTGATTTTACCCGCACAAATTTTAGACGCATATGCGTTAGCATATGCTGACGGATATACTTTAAACTTTCTTTTAGCGGCCGCTTTGCCTCTTGCACATAGTTTAGTCATGCTTATTGAGCCTTTTCCTGTTATATAACTTTTTAGACTTTATCAGTTTTGGACGGTATCGTCTAGTCTGTAGGTTTTTTGCTACTGGGTTCTTTCTAGGCATATTTTATTTCTGCCTGGTTCTAATACAGAAAAACCATATTTTTCAAGAACCTTGTTAATTAATTCCATATCGTATTTAGGATAATCATCAAATACAAATCTAGTCCCTTTAACAGATCTATTTGCAAACCAAACTGCTTCTGTGATCACATCTTTAGTCATATGCGGTCCATCAAAGTGAACAAAGTTAAAATACTCTAAATGACTATTTTCATTCATGAACTCTGTATCTGTCATTTTAATAATATTAAACATAGGGTAATTTTCAAAATCTTTTACCATTTGTTCATACATTTCATCTGGATAGGTAGGAGCAACTCCTTTAGGAAAACCTTTCCACGTTAGATTTGGTTGATTATCACAATGTTGATATACTCGATCTCCATAAGGATCTATTCCAAAATGCATATAAGGAAGACCTTTTAATCTTTCTTTAAAAACATCCATTATTATTTTTGAACCAAGTCCTTCACGGACACCTATTTCACAAGAATAAAATCTATCTTTTGAATTGTATACGGGAGCTGTTTCGCACCATTTTTTTAGTAGTTCGTAATCCGAGCTGTCGCCTTTTATCATTAGTTCCTTTTCTAGCACCTCTTAATTTGCCTTCTACTTCTTTTGGAATCTGTGATCTTGATATCGGCATTAAACTAAATCGGTTGCTTTTCCTATAATTGGTTTGTATTTAGTTCTACCATCTTCTTTAAAAGCTCGCAAGAATTGTTTTCTTCCTTTTTCTGAAACATAGCTACAATGGACCCACCCACTGTTAGGTTCTCCTGGGACATAAAACTCTAAAATCATTTGATCAAAATCAAGGTTTTTATAAATCCAATCCGCCACTTCCGCATTATCTTTACCAGGACATTCAAAATCACAAGCCTCTGCTTTTGTGTGTTGACTAGTAATTGAACTACCTATTTTAAGACAAAGATCAGGAGATCTAAATCCACTGGTCACGGACACTGGACCAAAGTGATCACGTACTGGCTGCAAAATATTTTCACACAATAATTTTAATTTTTCAATTTGATTAGCATTAGGATTGTTATCCACTCCTAATCGTACAGCAGTATCCGATTTAATTAGCTCTTGTAATGTAAAATTACGGGAAAGGTTCATTATTTTGGTTTTATAATCTTGTTTATACTTATACTACCATCAATATTTTTTTCAAGCTCTGCTTCTACCTCACCACACATAAATTGTTTATTATTCATGTCCATATTACGTGTTGCTTCTCTTTTCATCTTTAAACAAGTAGATAAACTATCTTGTATTCTGTGTTCTACAAGTTCACCATTTATGAATAAACACAATGCAAATACTAATTTTATCATTAATGTCCTCCATTACCATTTGCAAACTTGATATCTCTTGTTGCATCCTTTAATTTTTCAATATCTTTTTTTAATTTTTCAATTTCTTTTTCATGACTAGATAACATTACACCTGTGTGTACATTTGCTTCTAACATTTTTTGCATCTTCTCTATTTGTGTTGCCTGCCATTCTAGGATCATGAACTGCTCCTGATCGATGGGTTTTTGAACACTAGCCTCTAATAAATCTTTTTCAAACAACTGATTTTTAGTTTCAAGACGATTGAGTCTTTCAATAACACCAAATGCAAACCATGCACCGACACAAACAGCTGCGATCAGTCCAATTAAATTACGTAATGGAAGACCAATATTTGTATTATCTGATATTTTTACTGACATTAAATACCTTGTAATCTAGGGTCGTCAGAAGTGATATTCTTTTTTGCTTTAGGTCTAGAAATAGATTCTTTACTTCTTTTTCTAAGAATAGCTACTGCAGATTCCTGTTTTCTTCTACTGTCTACCTCTTTTTTTAAGTCCCATTTAAAATTCATTTTTTTCTCCTGTTAAATAGATTATCTATTTTTTCAAATATTTTGTCTATAGCTCCAAAAAATTTATATAACCATTTATCAATCATTTTTTTTCCATTTGATAAAACATTTTGTCAGAATCTTCTGTAACCATGTCACTAGCTTCCGCATCCCAGTAAGTAGTTTGGACTTTATAGTCAGGCCAATTTGTGTCAGTAGTAAAACTATTAACGTGCCACAGAATACGATTATTAGGCTGAGCTGCATAATTCCCGTTATCAAGAGCCAGTATATGTGCACACTTATGTTCTTGAGGTATTTCAGAGTGTTCAGTATTGAGAATATTAGTTTCTGGATGAGCCCAGTCAACTGTAAATAAATATTCTCCATGATAGAACTTTTTATCTAATCCTAAATATTTACCTTTTAGACCAGCCAACCAATCAAAGCAATGCACAGAAGGATAATAACTAAAACAGTTCCACAATTCCAATTCGTGCGTCTGCATATTCGGCACATCGGCTCTGTCATACGATTTTTGGAAAAACGCTGAGATAGGCAAACGCCAAAAGCACGCACCATTCGGTAACATGATGTTAAATAAGAGTGCGCGACCTGAAATAGAGACAAGACCAAAGATAACGCAGTCTTCAGACTCTCCGTGATGTTCTTTAAGATCATAAAGATACTCCTTTCTTATTTTGCAATATATAGGCGGTATGTTTGAATTTAAATAAGCCATTCATATTACTTTAAAATTAAAACTATTAAAATTGCTAATAAAATAATACCATGCATTTCATTTGGTGTGGCTATTATTTTTGCATTTATTCTTCTCCAAATTTCTTTTAATTTATCTAGCATCTCCATCTCCTTCTAGCTTGTCTTATTCTTGAATTAGGATCATTTCTAGTTTCTGCACTAGATCTTTTTAATTGACCTAAAGATCTTGCACAATATGATTTTCTTCTAGCTGATCTCTTTGGTCCAGGGTCTTTTTCAGTTACTGCTGTTTTTAATTTAGAACCTGGATTTTGTCTTCTGTAAGCCATGACACCTTTTTGTGTCATACCTGCACCAGATTTAGTAGATCGGTAATTACCTTCACTTTTTCTTCGAGAAGGCATACCCCCATCTTTTAAAAGAATTGGACTTGTTCCTTTTGATTGTATGCCTACTCTACTCATTTAAACTCTTAGCCCGCAGTTAAGTTTGGTCCTGAGTATTTATCAGTCAATAAAGTATATGCTGTAACTTTAGTTTTTGTTTTACAGAAAATACCTTTTGGAAATAAAATACCATCTTCAGGAAATGAAAAGTTAACTACATCTCCGCTTGGGACATCGCCAATGAATAAAGTGTCTCCTGAATTCGACGTAGTCGTTAACTCTAGTAAACCTGCACCTGTGCCATCTGATGCAATAATAATTCCTCTCAATCTTATAGGTTGAGCAATTATTGCAGTAGCTCCAGCAGCAGCATCTGATCTAGTAGCTTGTATATCACTTTTATAGCTCATTTGTGCTCCTTGTTTTGTGGCTCCCGAAGGAGCCACGATTAATTATAATTATGCTACTGTAGCAATTGGTGAACCAACAAAACTTGCCATCCAAGTTGAGTTAGTACCATCGTCAGATACACATGTAACTCTTACTCTTGATCCAACAACAGTTGAGTTCACTAGAGTTAAAGTGTCTCCTGCGTTGTCAATTGTAGGATTAGCTGCAACACCACCAGTTAATTGTAGTGTAGCAAACCAGTTTGATACACCAGCACCTGGTAATACAAATGTTACAGTTTTAGCTGCACCCACAGCAGTTGTTACGATAAAATCATAAGTTGTTCCTACATTAGCTGTGCTTAATGCAGGCATGTTAACAACAATATCATCAGTTCCGTCAATTTCAAAAACAGTTCCTGATTGAGCAGTTGTTAAAGTAGTAGTCACAGCAGCTCCAGTGTTTAGAGTTGCGTTGTCAACAGTTGTTCTGAAATTAGGTCTAGCGTCGTACGTAGCCTCAGTTGTAATCGCACCTGTTGTAGTATTTTTTGTTATGGACTGAAAACCGTTTTCCGATCTTACTGGTCCTGAAAAAGTAGTATTTGCCATTTTTAGCTCCTTTGTATAGTTTATATTTTGTAGTCTCTATACCGTCTGCCTAGTCAGTCTACAAAATAATTTTTTCTAGGTCTTTTAATTATACATAAAAAAAGGGGCGAAGTAAACTCCGCCCCTTTTTATAATGATTATGTAATTAAAAATTACGCTGCACCTGGAGATCCGAAGATACCTCTAGGGTCAGAGAAGCCGAAGCTGTATCTTTCTCTAGCTTTGTATCTAACGTTACCAGTGTCAAAATCACCTTCCATTGCAGTTCTTAATGGTGCTCTAACAAAATGTTTTAGACCATTAGGTGCATCAGTCATGATGAAAAACGCATCAGTGTCAGTTAAGAAATGGTTGATTCTATAACCTTCTGGAATCATACCCATGTTCATCATTGCATTGATGTCGTTATCAGCAGTACCTACTCTTAAAGGTGACTTTAAGATTCTCTCAGCAGTGAATTGTAATTCTTTTGGAATTATCAATTTTCTACCTTGAGTAGCGATTTTTAATCCTCTTTCATCAACGAACGCCGCAATGTCGATTAACGACTGTTCTAATGATGTTTCAGATAAATCAGCAGGTGTTGCTAACTCGTTTGCAAAAGTACCACCACTTACAAGTGGGTGTGCATTTGATAATAGAGGCTGTCCGTCACCGCCATTAGCAGTGTCGAAACCATTGTTCAAGACAGCAGCAGCTTTCACTTGTTTAGTGTTAGCCATTGATCTTGCCAATGCTCTAGTGTAACGAGCAGCTAATCTGTCGTACAAGTTATCTTCTACTGCTTCTTCAGTAATTGCGAATGCTAAAGCAATAGTCTCATGCGTATATCTTGCAGTGAAACTTTCTTTTGCATCGTCAAATACTACCGCAGCACCTTCTGTTTTAGTTGGTGCTCCACCGAAGCCAGATAACATTACTTCCTCTTCGAAAGCTCTGTCAGAAGACTCTGTAGTAAAGATTTCTGCGTGTTCATTTTCATATCTATTATACTCCAAGCCGAATAAGGCATTCAAACCTGGTTCTAGTTCTTTAACTAGTTGTGCTCTACTTATAGCCATAGTTTTATCTCCTTATTAAACTGTTAGACCTTCAACTCCACCTTTGTATTGGTGAGCGTTGATTCTAACGAGTACGTTTACGTTTGATACAGTTTGGTCACTGTTGTCAGGATCTTGAGAAATATCAATAGCCTGTAATACAAAAGTAGACGAAGAGTCTCCAGTTGATACATCTAATACTTCTTTAGATTGTCCTGATTGAGTGCTTCCAGCTGTTGCAACAATCGAATAGTTTGCGAATAAGTGATCAGTCGGAAAAGACTCATCAGCTTTAATTTCATAAACTACATTCGGATCGTCAATTACATTAGCAACGATATCATTCGCGCTAATGGTACCTGGATAATAGTTTTTCCAAGTAGGCTTTTGAGTAGTCGGGTCTGTATAGAAGACACCATTGAAAACTCCAACAACAGGGAAATCAGTTGCACCAGCTCTTTGGATAGTTCCATCAGTTGCTGCTTTAACTAAGTCGCCTTGGAATATTGCAGTACCATAGTTCTTCAATATTCTGTATCTGTTTTGTGAGTTATTAAACGGTGTACCACCTAACATTCTTGACGGTCTCAAGCCAAAGTTACCACTTTGATTAGCCATAATAGTTACTCCTTAGTTTGTTAGTTGTTAGTTTAATAACCCGATGGCCATTTCTAAAAAATTATTTTTTAGATCCACCACCGAAGGTTACACGAGATTGTCTATCAATATTGATAGGCATCTCTGGTCGTTGCTCCTTCATGAGGTCATGATCCACGGCATCCATTTGTCCTTTAGTTTTACCTCTAAAGTATTCTTTCCGTGACTCAACAATCTCTTCCGGTATCCTAGCCAACAATAGGCCACCAACCCCGATTATACCTGCGTACTTACCTTCTGAGTAAGATGGATAATCATTAGGACCGATTTGTTGTGATAACTCATCTGCTCTAACAAGTTCCCATCCTTCTCTGAGTTTTTTAGACATGTTTGCCGTGTCCTCAAAACCCATTGTGGTAGCTCTTAGCCAACGATGGACGAATCCAGCTGGCGGCGGAGGCGCATCTAGACTTGATGGTGGAGTCCAAGGTTTTTTTCGAACATCTTTTGCTCGAACCTCTGACTCGCGCGATAACGTTTTTATTTCTTTTGTCATATTTAGCTCCTATTTTACGTATTTCGCGTATTCTTCTGGTGGCACCCCTAATTTTTTAGAAATAGCTAACTGTGACTTGGTGAGTTTCACAGTTCGGCGTCCCGATTGATTACGCTGTGCGGAAGCAACGGTTTGGACGGGTCTCCTTTGCTCCGTAGTTGGTTGTTTTTCTTCAACCGCAAAACGACTCGGAAAATAATCTCTTAATCGTTTATTAAGTTGATTATAGTACTCATCGCTGTCTCCCGCAATACCCTCAGCCTTAATTTTTTTATCTAAGGCTAAAGCTGCGTCCGTCATCACTTCGTCATCACCAAACCAAGTATTTTGTTCAGCCCAAGCTTCCGCTCTAGGTGAAGGTAGTACTGGTGGATCAACAAAGTTTTGAGACTGTGCTTGACTTATTGGTTGAGAAACTTGTTGTGATGCTTTTTGCTGTTCTATTTGTTGTTCTCTTAGTATTTTAGCATTATTCATTCGCTCTTTTTCAATATTGATTGCAATCAATTTTTGATTAGCTTTAGCGATTTCAATTGCATCTTGAGATTCAATAGCTTTTTGCAAATAAGACTGAGCGGATGCTTCATCTGCAGTCACTCTAGCCTCAAATTCCCTTAAATAGTTTTCTTCTACTTTTGGAAATCTTTTTTGAACATCTTCGAATTGTTTTTGTAACCCTTTAGCATATTGAAGTGCAGCTTTTTCTCTTCTTTCTGCTTCTCTTCGTTTTCTAGTGAGTTCATTAATTCGTTCTTGATATGTATTAGCTGTTTTTTGAAGATTATCTTTTTTCTCTTCTGGCTGTTCTTCTGCCTCAACAACTTCTATCTTATCATCTTGATTAGCATTAACTTCAGTTCCATCTGGAATGACTTCTTCCGAAGGTAATTTTATTTTTGGTTCTTCTTTTGGTGTTTCCTCAAAAGAAATTTCTTTATCTTCAAAACCATCTGTATCTAAATCAACTTCTTTTTGAGATGGTTTTAATATTTCCGTTTCTGACATTGTATAGCTCCTTATTCATGTTAGTATGTATGTAGAATATCTTCTGGATTATCTACTCTTGCGATTATTTCATCATCATTTAAAATACGCACTTCACCGCCTTCAATTTTAAAACGGCTACCAGCATATCTTCCAAAAATGATCCAATCATTTGGTTTACACCATGGACCACTTGGAAATTTTTCTTTATCCTTGTAACAAAGATCTCCTTGTTTCAAAACTAAACCTACAACGGTTGTCATTTGAATTCGTTCTTGTGTTACATCAGAATAAATAATTCCGCCCTTTGTTTTTTGGGGACCAGAATAAGGTAATACCAACATTCGCCAACCAGTTGGTTGAGGAAGTTTTTCTAATGTCGATTTATCGATTGAGTTTTTATCTAAATAAAGTTTTTCAACTTCATCTTTTTCTTTGTACGCGTTTAACAATCCCTCTTTTTTAGCAGGGATCTCGCTCGTTGCCGAGTTAGTCATATTATAGCTCCTGTTTTTTTAGCAGGTCCCGAAGGTCCTGAAGCAGATCATTTAGTGATCTGATTTGTCCTATTATATATTGATATTGCTCCCATGTGTCAACACCAAAAATAACTTTAGATTCTAAAACTTCCTTTTTCTCTTTAATCTTTTTTTCAAGGTATTTTATTGTATCTAAATCCACAAATATTTTATTTTTTGCCGTTTGTTTTAATTAAATCTGTAGCTTTAATTCCATATATTGCTGCAACGACACTAACCCAAAGGGATACTATCCACCATGGCATTTCCTGAAGTTTCATAAAATATAAATCTAATTTAGCTTGGATCTCTTCATCTTCAGCAAATACGGAATAAAATAAAATAGCCAGTGGAGATGTGAGAACTAAAAGTACAAATTCGTCCTTCCAGTCGCCTTTTTGTGCTTCTTGAATCTTGCCAGTGTACTCAATTTCTCCTCGTTTCATCTTTTCTACATGGAGTAACTTTGCTTCTGACATTGCAACGTCAGCTGCTTTCTTATTTTTGTAAATTTCAGCTCCTGTTTTAAACGCCGTACCTATTAAATTCCAAGGAAACATTATTTGACTCCTGTAAATTTAAATCCTTTAATAGCGGCTCCATAACCTCTTATTCCGTCTGGTCTGTGTGGACAAGTCATCCCACCATTTTTTAATCCTTGTGGATTTGGGCCTCTTTTTGGTGGAGGACCTGATCGAACACCACCAGATAAACCACCTTTATTAAAATTAATTTTTATTGGATAGGGTTCTACTTTTCTTCTTGGAATAGGTATTTCGGATTGCGCAACATTAGCAGTAGTTGGTAAAATCAAAGGTTGATTATTTCCACCACCATCTCTATCGCCACCTATTGGAGGCATAGTTGTTTTTTGTTTTTTATCTCTGCTCCAATAAGGCTCTTCATCCATTTTATTTAATATAGTACGTCTTACAAATGTTCCGCTTCCAGGAATTACAGTACTTGCTAGTGCACCTGCGATTGCTGCTCCAACTTGAGAACTTGTTTTAGTCGAAGGACTAATAGTTTCTCTAGCTGTTTTTCTTTGAGTAGCTAAATCTTGTCTTGCTTGTGATGATATAGGTGTTGAATCTTTAAATTGTGCTGAAGGATCTCTACCTCTGCTTGAAGTCGTTGAGCTAGAGCCTGCCATAGAAGCACTTTTTGCTTGACTAGCTGCACTCCCCATATCCATACCACCACCACGTAGTTTAGTGACTTTTAAACTTTTAAGTTTTTTTCTTTTTTTCAACATTTTTTATCGTACCTTTATTTTTGGAAGCATAAAAGACCTGTTCAGCCTTTTTTCCGTACTTTTTTTTCATTGCTTTCATGATTTTTTTACCTTTTGGATTTAATGGCATTAGTTACCTCGTTGTCTTAGTTGTTGTTCTTGTAATTCTAAACGTTTTCTTTGAATTTCTTCGTTCAAAGTCTGTTTATCTTCGTCTAAAGTCTGTTTTGCACCAAATTTTGTGACATCAAACTCCATTTTTTCTTGTTGCTCTTGCATTTTACGTTGTAAATCCATTGCTCGAAGGTCAATTTCTTGTTGTTTTAGTTGAACAAGCGGATCTTTGTTCGATTGAGCGTAAAATTGACGTTCCATTTGAGCTAATTGTTCAGTTTCCATTGCAATTTGTTCTGAAACTTTGGATTCAAACAACATTGAGAACTCTTCTGGCTTCTCCATTTGTAATTTTTTCATTTCTTCGTTTGCAGTCATCTCTGCAAAGACACGATTTTTGACTTTTAGACCAACATGTTCCATTAAATGCCCTTGTAGCAAAGCATAAACTTGCGGATTGATCTGTACCATACGAGATTGCATGAAAGCCATGTGTGCTCTTAAATGTGCATCATGATTTTGTTCAGGAAAAGCTTTCGGTAACGTCATCCGTAACGCGTTAGAATTTTCTTGAGCAGGGTCTAAGGGTTTCGGAGGCTCAGGAGCAGGTTGCAATAGTGCTGGAATATTTTTTACTCCTAAAGATTCATACATTCTTCGATAAGCTTCATGTAAATTATGAATTTGTGGATTCGATTGTGCTAATTGTAACTCTGTTTGTGCCAGTTGAATTCTCTGTGCCATTGAAAAGATGTTAGGATCCGCAACAGGAATAATATCGATCTTGTCATCAAAATCTTGAACCTTAATAGTTCTTGATGCACCATAAACATCATAAGGATATTCAGGAGGCAAGTAACTTGCAAAGACATTTGCTAATAATTTAAATTCTTGCTTTTGTGCATAGTAACATCTTTTATGAATCGCAGACATCACTCTTGAACCACGTTCTAATAATGCAATCGTTGTACCAACCGCTGCAGTTTGATTTGCATCTCCAACTTGCATGTCAGCGATCATCGCAAACCGTTTACCTGCATCCACACAATAACCTAACAATTGATATAACGTAGGACTTGGTTCGGAGAACGGTAAAATTTGAAACTGGTCTTTAATGTTTCCTCCAGGAGCATCAACATCTCTAAACTCACCTGGTTGTAACGGTTCTGCATCATCTCTAATTCTTAATCCTCTAGATTTAAATCCAGCAGGTAAATTTTTTAAGGTGGCTGCGTCCAACAATTGTCGGAGTGCGGAGGTCGCTGCACGAGACAGACCACCAATCATATGGATTAGACCAAATCCATAGAAACCTAATCCTGGTAAAAATTTATAATGAACAAAATATTGTTTTTTGTTTTTGAATTCATCGTCCTCTTTGTAGTTTCGATAGATTGCTAAAATTTGCATCGAGTCTTCATCGATGGTTACAACATAAGGGATCTTAATACCATTTTCATCTTCATAACCTGGTAAATCCAAGTTTACATGCATTTCAATTAAATTATAAACATTGGTATTAATTTGAGTATTCTTCACTCCTTCAAGATCATTGTATTTTTTTTCCGTATCACTTTCTTTGACATACGGTTTAGGGAGTTCGATGTCTCGATAAAAACCAGAGACTTGTAATTTTCTTAAATCGTTTTCATTTGTTTTTAAAATTTGTGTAATTCTTTCTGCTTCGATTAAATCCGTTGCATTGTAAGGAACCACTAAATCTTCAGCAGGAATAAATTTAGAAATTGCTCGACCTAATAAAGAATCATAATAAACTTTTTTAAATGCAGAACCTGCAAGGGGTAAATAAAATAACATCTGATCATAGTCTGGCGTATACTCTTCCATCACATCCGAGATTTGATAATTCATAAAATCTCTAACTCTAATCGATTGTTGTTCTTTCTCCTCAGTCGGTGCTCCAACAATTTCAGTTCGTACAGGACCATCTGCAGGCAAAAGTTCTTTGTATGCTTGTGCTTGGAACTGGGTTGCGGATTCCGCTAACAGTGGATGCGTAACTCCTGATGCTCCAACAAAGGGTCTTGTTTGAGCTTCATATTTAAATCCTAACAAGTCTAAACCTTTAACATAATTATCGACCCAGTCTTTTCTAGACATGTTGTCGTTTTTATAATCTTCTAATAATTTAATAGCGAGGGCTTTTAAATCTTGTTCTTCAATATTCTCAGCTAAGTTTTGATAGAAAGTTTCTTCTTTGACTACTTCTTCTTCTCCAGCAAGTAAATTATTTTCTTCATCCACTACCGCATCTACTTCGGCTGGGTTTAACGGGTCGACTGCGTTATCTGATTCGGTAATTTCGATTTCTTCTTCCATTAATACATCCTTGTTGTTTTTCTACGAGCTTTGCCTTGACCTTTACAAACAATCCCACCTGTTTTTAAATTAACTCCTAATTCTTTTTTAGCTCCTTCCGCACCAATACCCCCTGAACCTGCTTGCTTCATTCTAAATTCTTTTAGTGCTGCAGGATCTGGAGAAGTAACTGTGGTTGCTAATTCTGCGACTGTTTTCATAATTACATATAATACTTTTGTTCCATTTGCAAACGCTCTTGGGCTTCGATGATTTCATCGAAATCCGCGCTCACAAAATTACCTTGCCTATATCTTAACACAGCTTGGGTCATGCTGTCGACATAGTCATCATGTTCCCCAAAAGGAAACGCTGCACACTCTTCAATTACTTCGTCTGCAAAGTTTTCTCCTTCTGGATAATACACCATTCCTGAAGAAAATACAGGGGATACTGCATTTATTCTAGCATGTTTATCTTTACCTCTTGTTGGAATAAAATCGGTGACTGGGATCCCCATCTTTCTTAATTCTTGAATTAATGGTTGTCCGGTTGCTTTTGCTTCAATTACTACTGTTTCAGGTTGCCAATATTTATACTGGTCTAAAGCAACTTCTTTCAAATCAGGAAAATCATATCGACCCTTCATCGCATCAAGTAGGATAAGTGCTGGTGCCCCGCCCTCCGAAGGATAGAATACGCCCCACGTAGTAATGGCTGAGTAGTCCGCAGTTTCTTTTTTCGAAAATGCAGTATCATAACTTTGAATCACATATTGTAAATTTGGTAGAGTTCCTTTCCATGGTCGCCACCATTCTCGTTTTATAATCGCTCCTTCTTCTGAAGTTGGGTTCTGCATATACTGTGCATTCCATCTTGTTACAGGAATAGATGCTTTAACTTTTTCTAATTCTTCTAACTTCCAATATTCAGGCCAAACAGGATTTCCTGATTCTAGGATTGCGGGGAACGAGATCACTTCCCAAGTATCGGCTTTCGGATTTGTTTGGGCTTTGATCAAACGCCCAGTGAGGTCGTCGGTTGCCCAACGAGTCATAACTACTACAATCGCACCCCCTGGTTGTAAACGTTGTCTTGGTCCTGATACATACCAGTCGTATGTCTTTTCCATGGCTGTCTCAGACATAACATTTTGTTCGGTGTGCGGATCGTCAATAATTAAAATATCAGCACCCCGTCCTGTAATTGCTCCGCCAACCCCAGCTGCGAAGTATTCACCACCGTGATTCGTTTCCCATCTACCAGACGCCTTAGAATCAGCAGCTAATTTTACATCTCTAAAAATTCTTTGGTAAGCTTCATCATCAACAATGTTACGAACCTTACGACCGAATCGTTGAGAGAGTTCGGCGTTGTGAGAAACTTGCATTAATTTTGCATCGGGACGGAGTCCCATAATCCAAGCAGGAAAATAAACAGATGCAAATTCGGATTTCGTATGTCGGGGAGGCATGTTGACGATCAATCTTTTAATCTTGCCTTGAGCGACCTTAGTCAATTTGTCAGCAATAATTTGGTGGTGCCCCCAGTCAGAAGGTTCCTTAGCTTCTCTGCAAATAAAATCTGGCCACACCCCTTTGACAAACTGCAGGAAATTTTCCTTAGCATCAAAAATTTTTTTGGCTTCTAATAATTTTTTTAACTTAATTAATTTTTCTTTTGGTATGGTATCGTAATCCATAAGTTTTTATAGTGTATGTTTGAGTAAAACTCAACCTAAACTAAGTATATAAAGTACCTAACTATAAAAAAAGGGGGGTGGGGGGTCAAATTTTTTGCAGTGGATTTTTGGGGACTCAAGCCCTAACGGGCTTGAGTTTAAAAAGTTATTATTGATTTCTTTTATCGACTTTAACAATCTCGACTAATTGAGGGCTAACATATTTATAAAACAAATCATTATTCTGTTCTTTAAATAATGATTGATTAAATACGTTACGAGTCTGTTCAGAAATATCTAACACATACTTCGACCCGTCTGTATCCGTTCGAGTAATTGGACACTCTTTTTTAAAAGTCTTAACATTATCAATTAGCATTTTTTCTAACTGTGTTAATTCTTTTTTTTGTTTTCTAATTTCAAAAATCTGTTTGATTAATTGTAATTGATTTTTGAATAATTGTTTTTTTGATGTTTTTATATTTTGCATTGTTTCCTCCATTGTTAAGTTAATGTTAATATAAAACATAGTTTTATTATAATGATATCCCATGAACATACAACACTTATTTTAATTATCTTTTAGAATAATTCTAAACTGGTTTGCACAACCTAGAGTTGTACCCGGATCAGATTAACTCGGGACCAAGCCGGGCACAACCTGGAGTTGTATGTCCAGTTATTAAAAAACCCTCTAACAAAATTAATTATTAGAGGGTTTAAGTTTTATTAATTAATCTCCAAATAATACATTATTCATTATTTGAGTTCTTAACAATTTAGCATTAGGTTTATGGGCAACGTCTAACCACTCATTGCCCCTCTTAACCTCTTTAATCTGATAAGCATATATTGAGCCCATCTCATCAAAGAACCCGATTTGAGAGCCTTTAGCATCAATTAAAATTGTAGTCTTTAATCCTCGACCTTGATTAACAGACTCCATTAAAACACCCTCGCAAAGTATTCCTAATTGATTTGATTTTATAATGTCTCCTTTTTTAAGGTCATTAAACATTATCACTTTTTTATCATTACTCATTGTATCCTCCTATTGATTAATATGTTGACATAATATCTTATGATGCTAGGATGTCAATTAAATAAAAATGGAGGATACAAAAATGAAAAAACAATTACTAGGAGGGACAGGGGTTGACAGTGGTCAACTCCTAATCACTGACCCTTGTTATGTTGAAATGAGTGGTCATAACAAAGGCATTACTTATGATGACATGATATGTAATGGCAACGACCCGAAACAACTTATAAATAAATATGGTGCTGAAGTCGGGTTAGTTATTCCAACATTACACGGCGACGGGTTTTATAATGTCAAAGGTAATTACAATAAAGACGGAAGAATAACTTCCATTACAATCAACTTAAATTACTAATAGAGGAGTGAGGGGAGCAATCCCCTCATAACAAATCATGAAATATAAATATAAAGGTTATTCAATTGGAATGGATTTTGACACTAAAAAAATCACGTGTGAAAAGGATGACGATTTTATAACTTTTTACCCAAAAAATTCTACCAGTACATTAGAGGAAATCAAAATTTCCGCGTTCGGTAGGATCGACGATAGAATAAATTATTTAAATAAAAGATAAAAAAAGGGAGGGTTGAACCCTCCCTTTAATTTTTTTAGAGTTCCGCCTCAAAGGCACATTCACCTGTATCTTCAACACACTTTTGGATTTGTTCTCCTAAATGAAGTCGAGCATACCACTCTAAAAGAGTTTTGATTTTAGTGTAACCTTTAACCACCATATTATGATTATCTTTATAATAGGTGGTTATCATGTCGTCATTCCAACCATCATTTTTCGCAAAAAAGTCATCAAGTATTTTTTTATGTTTACCTAAAGATTTTTTACATTTGGCTACACCTTTTTTGATGTCCTCTAGATTATCCTTATCAAAATAATAACTTAAATAATTTGAATGACCCTCGACACCAAAAAAGTCAGCGTCAGCACTTGATTGAACAGCAACCCAAAATTTGCCTTCAATGTCTCCACTATAGTATCTACCCATGATGACAATCTCCTTTTTTGATTTCTTCAAAATTACAAACAAAATAATTTTCTTGAGGCATACCTTCAAGCCCTACAGTATAATTATTATGTTTACAGATAACTAAGTATTGACCTAGATTATCTTTTTTTACTTCATATGCTTTACTTGAGTTAAAAACTTTTAACCCATTATCAACGCACATTTTAACTGTTTCTAGTTTCATTTTGTATCCTCCATTTTTTAGTTGACTATATCCCATGATCATATAAAGTCAATACATAACCATAAAAAAAAATAGGAGGATACATTATGGGATACACTAACTATTGGACTTATAAAAAGCCCTTTGATGATAACGAGTGGTCAAAAATCAAAGATGAATACGACTACATCGTTGAAAACTTTGACGGAGAAATCATAAAAAATGAAACTCCAGTTCATAAGTTAAATGAGTACATACAGTTTAATGGCATTGGCGACAATGAGCATGAAACTTTTTTACTCTTTAAAGACTTTCGAAAGCGTAAACAATATTACAATGGCATGGATCTCGCTTTTGATTTTTGTAAAACTAATCGAAAGCCCTATGATCTCGCCGTTTGGCATATGTTAACATTTGCTAAAAATGTTAATGATGATAAAATCGAAATAAGGAGGGATCGATAATGAGTAATAATAAATTATGGCTAGACAAGGTGCGAAAGCACCTTGTCGGGCAAACTATAAAAGATGTCAAATGGTTAAGTCCCGAAAAGACAGAAGAATATTTTGGATGGGATACTCAACCTTGCGAAATCTATTTATCAAATGGCGTTGTCCTAACGCCTCAAGCTGATGATGAAGGCAATGACGCGGGAGCGATTGCTACAAATCTAAAAGACTTGCCAATTATTCCAGTTTTTAGAGATTAATTAAAAATAAAAAAAGGGGCGATTACTCGCCCCTTCTTCCCGCTCGGAAGGATACAGTTAAGCGGAAACCGTGAAACCGTATTTATCTTGTTTTGCTCGACCTTTAGCAAGTAAGCCAACAACCACATTTGATTTATTTTTAAATCGCATGTCATGTAAATCACCATTAATAACTTTGTATTTCTTATAAAGCTTCGGTAATTTATCTTTAAAGACAACCGCGACTGGTGACTTTTTAATTAGTTTAAAAGCTTCCTTTTCATTTGTTTCGGATCGTGAAAAAGTCAGATGATAATTGCTAGGCTGATTGTCATGGATCCGATTATCTCCTTTGGTGTAATCGTAAAATGTCACTGTCGGGAAATGGTCCATTAAATTTTTGCCTTGATATAAATATTTCTCCCAAGGCAAATCAGAAGTACCATTCAAACGAATCGCCAGTTTCATATTTTTCTTTTTAGCCCGGCGTAATAATATAGTTATATCACTATGCAGCTCAGCCAAAAATTTAGTACGATCTTTAAAAAAGGCCAGCGTTTTTCTAATTCGGGCCGACTGTACCGAAATCATCTGACCACGCCCGGCTTTATAGAGGCAGCCATCGATACACCCAGGCGAAGCCCAGGGACAAACATTTTTGCCGCTAGTTTTATGGGGAGCTAGGTATAGGATCCCGGTTAAAACCCCGTACTTCATTGACTTGATTGTTTTCCAATTTGTATTTACTTGTAACAACATATTTCCTTCCTTTGTTAGTTATCCCATGAATATAAGACTATAAATATAAATGTCAACTAAAAAATTTATTGATAATTAGGAACTGGGTAATTAGTAGGACCATCACCTTTCAGTGAGGCTGTAACCAATAATGCTTGCAAGTCGACTAGACAAGCATGTGCAATGGTCCAACAAATTACTATCAGTAATTATTTAAGACTGGGTCATTTGCCTCTAGCAAAAATTCTATGCACTAGCGCCTACCGTTGGATCTGGCCGACCCAGTCTTAAAAGTGACCCCGACCCAGGCTACCGGGTCGGGATCGATTAGTATGGGTCCTAACACCACTTTACTAATTCTTCTGGGGTGTCCCGGCTCGAAGCTGCGACTAGACCAGAAGTTGACCCGGGCAACAACATTTACCGATAGGATAGAGTTACCCGGATCCCAGACCACTAGAACCACCTGAGCGTCTCGTGTGTATACCCACGCTAGTGGTCAGGGATGGCATCGACGGTTAACTCGGTCAAAAGTCGACCGTCGACCCGTTCGTAGTCGATAAAAAACAGGAGCTATAAAAAAGTTTTAAATCGAACTACCAATTATCCTTTTATCATCATGGGATTTAATGTCAACAATTATTTTATAAATTTTTTAAAAAATTTTTTAAATTTTGCCAGTTGATCGGCTCCCGTAATACGCGAATCGGTGGATCGGCAAGAGGGTCACGGGTTGCGAGTCCCGGTTTGAAAAGTTTCAGTGCTCTCTCCTTGGGTACGGAAATCAAGATAAAAACACGCCCGTGATGTTTCAATCTGGTATAAATCCAGACCTTCTGGAAGCGAGTTAGTTTACCTCGATTTACCTTTAATTCGATCCATCCTTCAACGCCATCAATACAGTAATTTATATCAGGAACTCCTTGAAGTGTACTTGTTTCTATTCTTTGAAAGTGCGCGTCTTTTATGTGTTTTTTTATTCTTTGATACAGTTTTGATTCGGCTTTTTTCAGTGCCATCAAGTCCCCCTAAAATAGCATTTTGTAGGTATGGTAAAAACCACTTATTATCTCTTATAACTTGCGAGAAAGAATTAGCAAGTGCATTTACAGTTTGTTCTTCAGTATCATCTCTAGATAAGGCTCCCCCATCAGAATTTAGCCCAGTTTGATATACACAACCATGTAAAACTTCATGTAAAAGGGTATTGGCCTCTTGTCTTGGAGTCATTCCTCTTGCAATTTCAATAACTGAAGAAGAAGCTTTAAATTCTCCTAATGCCTCATTTAATTTTTGAGGAGTGAAATCCACCTTTAAAATTTTTATGTCGTCGTATCCTATTTTTATTTTTTTCTTCATGAACTTGCACCTCTACAGATCCCACAGATGAACCCATCAAGTGTCCATTGTGTACTTCGTGAAATAAATTCCACCATTCTCTCTCAGTCTTTAGATTCTGGAGTTTCTTCTGCTGGGACTTCGATAACATTGGCTTGTGGTATTTCATCTTGAAGTTTTTTAATTTGTTCAATCAATTCTTCTTTACTCATTGCTGATAAATCTTCAACTTTTATTTCAGCTCGATCCACATAAAATCCTGCAGCTTGCCCTAATCTAAATTCTGCATTTACTGCTGCAGCATACTGGCCTTTGTTTTCTGCTTTTTTTGATAAAATATCTAATCTTTTTAAATGTCTTAAATAATCTTTAAAATAACCTGACTTCTGATCTCTAAGAATTTCCATGTAAGAAACTACAGCGGGATTTAAATCAGGGTTAGTTAAATTAGAACCAGTTTTAGAAGCAATTGCTTTGCTATACCCGGCTTGTTCAGCAGCTTGTGTTTTGGTCATGTCAGGATAATTAGCAACATAAATCTCACAAAAACTTCTTTGTTTTGCTGTAAGCTTGGCTCCTAATCTAGTTAATCTTTTCATGGATCTACTCTACCACAAGTTTACGGTGAAGGCTATCACCGTATAAATTTTTCAGTTTCCTATAAGGTATTATATAGTAAACATACCTCTAACACGAAAAAAAGGTAAAAAGTACCCTGAAACCAGAATAAGTTAAATAATCCTTATAGAATGCGGTTAATTTTGTCAGCCTAGTAGGCTGAAAGTAGGCTGAAATTCTGGGAACGGCAGCCGAAATGCGGCAACCGCCGCAGAATAGCCGCCAAATATGACCGCACTGTGGCAGAATTACAACTAAAATATTCCGTACACCAGAAGACCAATCAGAGTTTTCAGTATACCGATTGCGATCGGTGTAGCGATTAAAACTGCTAGTCCAACTAAAATAAACATAATCATGCAACTTATTTACATGGGATAAATTAATTTGTCAAACAATATTTTTTATGTTAAATTAAATTTAGTTTTTATTTCATAAAAACTTTCTCTTTAAAAACAAAAGATCAATATGACCTAGAACAGGGGCTCCGGCCCCCGTTAACCGTGCTTCTTTGTCCTTATTGCGGGAACCAGTATTTTAGATTACAATCAACAAACTGTTTATCTTTTATTTGTATTTCTATAAACAGTGAATTTTCCTTCATTGAGTGGGGAGCTGACTTTCAAGGTGAGCTCCTCACCTAAAATCGTTTAAATAACAATCTCCATAACCAAGAACGAAACAAAGAAACAATTGTAAAAATTATTGCGATTTGAAAGCTTTCAAAAATCGTTGGGTGCAAGTCAAAAAACGGAAAAATGTATAATTGAATTAAAGTGGAAAGAAGTAAACCGCTACCAACATCGATCGCAGCTTCTATAAAAGACCTCATCTACAATCCACACAGGCCCTCACACTCTTGATTAAACATATCAAGTTGGTTATCCTCTTTAACCTTAAATTGTGCATCTTTGAGTGGAACACAGGATCGGTGAATATATAACTGGTCTTTAACTTTTTTATTGCCTTTACGAATTGTTTCATCAATCTCGCAAGCATCTTTAAATTCCTCAGGTCGATTAGCTTTCATATCAGCCCAAAAACTGTCATCATGAAAAGGACAACCAATACAAGCAGACTTTGCAGGTCTTCGATAATCTTTACCATTGTACCAGGTCATGCAATCATCTCTTGACATCTTTTTTTCAATCAATGGCCAACGATTCTTTTGCCACCAGATTCTTGCAGGTTTCATTCGCATAATCTCATCCATGGAGATTCCAATCCACATCTCAACCCATTTTTCTTTTGGAAATCGTTTTCTAAAACCAACATTCATTAACTCTCTTGTTTGTTTTTGAATGGGAGTAATTTTATATTCTCTAGTGCATTGTCTACGCAACATGCCTTTTTTATTGGTATCAGGATTTTTAGTAAAAAACGGCGCTGACGCAAACCGATTACCATCTGCTGACATTGCCTTTTGAATATCTTCTCGAATGTTGCCTTTGCTACAAATGTAAACAGGATACGATAATTGTTTCTTCAACCAATTTAAATGTTCGATTACTGGTTTAGGTTCCCAACCTGTGTCGGCAAAAATAGCTGCATCGGGTTTAACGCCAAAGGCACCCTCTTCTGCCATCAATGCCATCGTAGAACTTTGCACACCTGCCCCTAACGACAATATTCGCATTGCCGGTTCACCTTGAAATTTGTTTTCTTCAGTTAGCATCTTTTTTAATATTGTTTCTATATTGAATATCAAGTTTTTGCAATCGTTTTAAAAACTTTGCATTGTTATAATAAAATCTAACTTCTGTTTCATTACGTAAATCTGGTTTAAAAGATTTTAAATGATCCATAAGTTCTTTTGTTAAGTCCGCTGTGAATTGAGAATAATAACAACCACCTGTAGGTTCTATTTGATGTTGTTCTAAATAAAAATCTAAAACTTTTTGTTTTTCTTTGATGTATTCAACACGTTCTAAAAAATTTCCAATTTTTAATGTTGCTTTTAAGTCTTTAGTTTTTCTCATATTCTGCTTTTCCTATTGCTCTTGCGATTTCTTCTGCGATTTGCGGGACGATAGAATTTCCCAATGCTTTAAGTCGGTGTACCCGGCCTTGTACCCCATTAGCCACTCGACCCACGTCGGGTTCAAACTCCCACCTGCGTGGCCAGCTAATCGGTGTTTCTCTTTCGCCTTCTGATAATTCGTGTTCAAACCCGAATCTTTGTGATCCCTCGATGTTGGAATGGGCACCATCTGCACTCCCTTGCGTTTGATCAAACTCTCTGGATTCTCTTGACCCGATGCTCTCGGTGTTGGCCATAACACTTGCTGGTGTCTCACCTGATCGTTCAAGCTTATTGGCATCTTCTTCTCTAATTTCATTTTCATTCTCTCCTCCGATGCTGGCCCCCTGTCGCAATGTGCGTCTGGTGTTCTCCACAGTTTTATCTCTTGTTTCCATTCTATTGAGTGAAGTGTTGTCATCAAGTCGTCGTATTTGATTGTCTTCAGATGCTTTTTGATTTTGTTCCAATCTTCTATTGATGGATGACTGAATCCTGCTTTGTCCCTCCTGAACCAGTGTTCGACTGTCGTCTTCTTGATTCCAGTTTTTTCGTGTAACTCTTTGACTGACGTCTGCTCTCTCATGTAGTTTACGAATTCCTGTTGTTTTGGTAAATTCTTTCTCGTTACCATTTCGTAGTCCTTGTATTTTTCCATCAATTCGGGATTGTTCATTATCTCTTCGACCATTACTTCGTCCGCTAGAGATATCTGTATTCTCGCTCCCGTTGATCTGAGATTTTTCCCTTGGACTAATTTGGTTGCGTGTTTCAATGAGTCCTCTTTCGTGTCCATTGTTGTTGGTGTTCTCCATAACTTCATTGTCTCTGGGTCTACTTGTTCTCTCAGATTCGATGGTCTGGTTCTCCCCTTCCGTTGACCGTGCATCATTTTGAGTGTGCCTTCCTTTGATCTCGGAGGCAAGTGATCCATAGTGTTTGGAGTGGCCCACAATCCAGATTCTTTCCCTTTGGTGGGGTGCACCGACGCCCGCAGCTGGAATATTAAACGGTTGTACTTGGTAGCCTTGGTTCTCCAAATCAGAGCACACACGTTCGAAGACCACGCCGTCTTGGATGTTAACAATTCCTCGCACATTCTCTGCAACAACCCACCTTGGTTGCACTTCGGTAATAACTCGAAACATTTCTGGCCAGAGATATCGATCGTCATTGGTTCCTTTTTGTTTTCCGGCAACACTGTACGGCTGGCAGGGGAAACCACCGCAGACAATATCAATTCTTCCATGTGCTTCTTCAAGATCTTTCCCTTTGAGGTTTTTAATGTCATTATATATCTTAACACCTTTCCAATGTTTTTGCAGCAACTGTTTGCAATATTCATCTACTTCACAAAATGCTACGGTTTCATACAATCCTGTGTTTTCAAATCCGAGGCTAAATCCTCCAATCCCAGAAAACAAATCAAGAATTTTTAGTTTTCTCATCGAAATATTTTATAATTTTATTTGCTGTAATAATTTTACTTTGTTGTTTCATGTAAGGCAAAATCATTTTAAGTAATTCATAAGCTTTGCTTCCACGAATATTCCACATTAATTGAGGCTTTGATAGTTTCCCGTTAACCGTAACTCGTGGGGGTCTTTCAATTAACGTACCAAGTCCAAAGGTTTGATGAAGTCGTTGTAAGATTCCGAAATCCGTATTACAAACTTCGATTCGATGCGTATGCGTTGGATAAGCAACTCCTCGACCGTTTTTCTTTAATCGACAAACGGATTCAATATAACCTTCGCCATCAATGAACCCTGCAGTGTAAGCTTTATCACTTGTTTTTATTCCTTCGCTGATCATAAATCTTCCTCCATTTTAAATACTCAATTTGTTTTTTCGTAAATTTAATTTTTCCACTTTCAAGCATTGTAAAATACTTATCACTAATATACTCAGGTTCAAATAAAGAGCAATAACAAACGTAATCAAAGTCTTCACTTTTTTCAACAAACCACATGTGAGCTTCGTTTTTATAAACGATTAAAGGACGTTCGAGTCCTCGATACAATACATCTTCAAAAGCTTTTGATAAAACTGCGCGCCAAAGTTTAACTTCAGGTTGAAGTTCTTCTGGATCTTTTTCGTTTTTTAAATAATCCATTATAGCTCCTTAAAATGAGTGACCAGGGGAAGATCGATTGGTAGTTCGAAAGTGTGGAAAACTGGCCACTCATTTTTGAGATTATTTAACTAAACGCAATACCGTACTTTTGATCGTACGTTTACGTGCTCGTTTGTATTCAGAGTCCATTGTAATGAGAAATTCGATTCCTTGTTCAGGCAATCCAAAGGTGCATCCAGAATATAAACCAAACATAACCTGTTTGATTTTATCAAACTCAGTCGGGGTTGTTTTACTGGCTATAATCTCGATAGCCTCTTTCAGCTCTTTTTTAATACTCATCTATCCTCTAAATTTAATTGAAAAATTATTTGACCGCGTGATTACGCTTTGATCAATTAATACTAGAAAATAGATGAGTTGACAAGTTTTATTTTTTAGAGATCCCGTTGAGTGCTTTTTTGTACTCATCGGGTTTTTTAGCATCATCCATCAGTTTTTTTAAGTATTTATCTACCGATAGATTTTTGTCTTTTGCCCGTCTTTCAATCTCTTTTCTGGTCATAATCGCGATTAATTCGACGGGTTTGCGTTCATCCTTAACTCCCAGTGCTTTAAGAATTTTGTAATCGTCAATTCTTACTGCTATTGACTTCCATTTGTTGATGTCCATCTTTTACCTCATTTGTTAATAATAGTGGTGGCTGTAACGCTAAAGCTGCTTTTAAAGAAGTATTTTCTTTTTTAAGCTTTTCAATTTCGTTAATTGCAAACTTCATTGCTTCTTCTACATCTTTCCACGTTGTTTCTCTTAGACTCATTAGTTATTCCTCCATTTGATCATTTGTTCTTTAATTGATTGTAAAAGAGTATCAAACATTGTTTCTAAATCACCTTTAACGAATCGATTTAATTCCATTTGATTTAAAGTTAATGTTAATTTGTTTGCATTACGATCCCATTCCACAATAAATTTTTCAGTGTCCATAGGGTCTAAATACAAAGGATCCTTCTTACTTTCAGAAGAAACAGATTGTTCCATGTTTGTTTGTGAAACTAATTTAATCTTCATATCCCATGATAATATTTTTTTTATATCTATTGTCAAGCAATAAAATAACTCGTAAGGTATTTAATGAAATTTATATTAATTCTTCATCTTTGCAGTATGATTACTGGTAAATGTATTGACCCGTACATCCCTGGATATCAATTCACAACCCATTATGACTGTGCAATTGCAGGTTATGCCTTATCTCAAGAAAGTTTAAAAAGATTAAAAAATGATGAATATTATGGATTAGACCGCATAAACAAAGAAGAATTAGCCATTCGGTTTGAGTGCAAAAAGCTCACCAGTACATAAAGGTTGACTTTTTCTCCCATATTCATTAATCTATACATATGAAGTCTTATCTTTTTATGATTAGGTACTCTGGAAAGTACTACGAAAAGGTAGTCCAGGCCGAAAATGAAGAAGATGCTAAAAAAAGACTTACAGAAACAGTAGATCGTGGGGATCCATTTGATAAAACAGATGATGAACCAATGTATAGACCTGACTACTGTTTTGTAACTATTGAGGAGGTCAATGATGTTACAACAGTTAATATCGGAGAAACTTCAACTGGAGTCCAAGTGGGCTCAACAGGCGTTACAACAGGGTAGAGTAACAACTGATATGAAGTGGATTGATATCAAGATCAAAGAACTTAGAAATAAGATCAATGATCAGAGTGTCGAAGATGCTAAACGAGGATTATTCGACATAGCTAGTGACGAAGTAAGAGCTTAGTCATTAGTTTTTTATTTTTCTTTAAAATCATTAATTTGATCATAGGGTCGTATGCCCTTCATTAAACAATAACATTCTCCGCAATAATATTTTTTGTTTTCAGTAATTACTGAAATCTTTTTTTTGCATTGTTCACAGTTAAAACATGTCGTGGGATAAAATTTCTTCGTAATAAATTTTTCCATTTTTAAATTGTTTTACTTTGTTTAAACAAAAACTACATTCAACAATAGATTTTGTGCTATTAATTTTTTTAATTAAATTAAAATGAGTCCATTCTTCACACTTAGGACATTCACCTAAATTTAATTGTTTTCGTTTTAAATCTTCTGGCATTCACCCCAGCTCTTCCCAATTTCAACATCTACTTTTGATGGAACCTTTAATTCTGGAATGCATTTTTCCATAATCTCCTTAATCTCTGGAACGTCTTTTGCAGGTCTAACATTAAAACACAATTCATCGTGGATTTGAATTAAAGGCAAGAAACCTTTTTTATAAGCTTCAACCATTGCAACTTTAACTTGATCCGCAGCTGAACCTTGAATTAAACGGTTCAAAGCTTTATAGGTTCCTGCTCTTTTAATATTATTTTTACCAAACTTAATAACCGCTTGATCATAAGGTAAAGATTTATGTAATCCCCAAGCTTGTGGTTCCCACTGATCAAAACGACATCGACGACCTTGAATTGTTCTAATCGAACCATTGAGTTCAGCTGAGTCCATACAACGTCTTGCTAATTGTTTTACAAAAGGAACTCTTGAATTGTACTGGTTTAATAGTTCGGTCGCTTGGTCTTTATCAATTCCTAACTCTCTTGCTAATTTGTTTACACCCATACCATAAAAAATACCTAAGTTAATTGTCTTTGCTTGTGTCCTAGGAATGCCTGCCATGTCTGCAACCGTTTGATGAAAGTCTGTGTCTTCTTTTTCGTAAGCTTTAATTAAATCATAAGCTCCTTCAAAACCAATGCTGTAAGCATAGTGTACCACCATACGTGGCTCTTGCTGTGAATAATCAAATGAACCCCACTCAAAACCTCTGTCAGGCTTAAATAGAGCCCTTATTTTAGGACCAAAGTCTTTGTTTCTAGCAGGAATCTGTTGTAAGTTAGGATTTGAGTAACTTAGTCTACCGGATACCGTACCCCCACTGTCGGATCGTAATTGATTTATATCGGCATGAATTCTACCTTTATGAGAATATTTAAAAATAGAATCAATAAACGTACTATGAAATTTATTAATTTCTCTAGCTTCTCTAATCAATTGAGCAATTGGAGCTTCACAATTCAATAACCAGTTTGCAGTAAAGCTAGGTTCTTTTGCTTTTTCAGATAATGGATATTTAATTTTTAATTTATCAAATGCTTTAGCAATAGATCGCGCAGCCCAAAGTTCAACATCTAATCCACAAAGTTTTTTAATTTGCATTAATAACTGTTTTTCTTGTTCAACAAATGTATCTTTTAAGTTCTGTGCTTGTTCTAAATTTACACGTACACCGTGTGCTCTCATTTCATGAATAACTTTAAAGACCTCACATTCTAAATCAAAAATATCAAACAAAGATTGTTTTTCAATTTGTACTTTTAAATGTTGCCAAAGTTTTAAAGTTAGTTCTGCGTCTTGTTCAGCATAATAACCAACGAATTGTGCTGGGAGCTTATACATTTCTCCTTTTGCATCGACCATCCATTCCTCTGCAATTTCTTTTAATTCTTTTTCTGCTTTGACTTCTCCTAACCAATCAAAACATAATGCATTTAACGAATAAGAAAATCTGTTTTCATCTACTAAAGCTGCAGCAATCATAGTATCAATAATCTTTCCTTGATAAATCCGTATTCCGTGAGCCCTTAACCAGCCCACGTCATACGCTGCATTATGAAATATTTTATCACAAGGGGCATTACAGATATCTTGCACCCAGTCTAAAACCATTTTCATATCCATGTTTGAACCTGCTTCATGAGCAATAGGGTAATAACCTTTAAAACCATCTGTCGCTACAGCCACTCCAATAATATTTCCATCCATAAACGGCCAACCTGGGCCACGATTTTTAATATTAGGATCCTTTGTTTCTAAATCGATCGCAACTTCTTTTGCAGATCGTAAATCTGGAAAATGAGTAGGTGTTCGCCAGTCTGATTCTCTAAATGTAAAATTAATTTGATGGCTCATAATATTTTCCTTTTATATTCATTAGCTTCATTTATACTTTTTTGAATTGCGTTTTTAAGTATAAGTGTATAACTATTATTAAACAAAACAAAATCTTTCTCTCTACCCATTTCATAAAATTTAAAATTTATTTCATTTTGAAAGTGAAAGTAGGTACTCCATAAAAAAGGATCTTCTAAATGTTTTTCTAAAAATTCATCATTAAATTTCATATGTTCAATGATAGGAAATTTAGGTAGGATGTTTAAAACTCCATTATCATTCCAAATGATATATCTATGATGATTATATCCTCGCCAGGCTACGTTTGGTCCAGCATCTACATCTTTAGATAATTCACACAATGCAGATGGTGTTTCAATATATCCCGCCTTTGCAATTCTTGATATTTCTTTTAAAGCATGAACTGGATTCCATAAATCTTCAATAACATGTCTACAATATAAAAAATCAAATTCTTTATTTTGATAAGGTAACATTTCAGTTGAAGCATCTGCTATTTTATAATTATTGAGTCTTCCTTTTTCTTCCATAGTCCAACCACAAAAATCTGTAGCTTTACTAAAAGGAATTGTTCCAGGGCCTATCTCTAAAACTTTAGCACCATCTTTAACTAAAGATTCTATGTATTCTAAATTTTGTTTAATTGGTATCCAGTATTTATTTTTGTTCATAAATATAATTTTCTTCTATGTGTTGGTTCAACTTATTTTTATTACTAAATGCATATAATGCTGCATGATAATCTTCTGGAAAAATTTCCCAAACAATTTTATTGTGTAGACCTTTACATTCAATATGTAAATAAATTTCCAAATAAAATACATGATTATTTATTTTTATTGTTCTTTTGACTACTGCTTTTTGCATCTTGTTTTCTAATAAAATCTTTTTCTAAATTACAAAATTGAATTATTTTATCTAATTGTTCAAACACATCTCCTTTAGTATAAAGTCTAGATGCATATTTAATTATTGCAAATTGAGTTGCATTAAAATTATTAGCTCTTGCATACGTAAATGGTTGAATTTTAAGGTTTTTATAGTGGTCACCCCCTATTTGATAATCTAATGGAAACGCTTCATTGAACTCTTTATCATTCATAATCAATCCTTTCTAATTCGTTTTTAAGCCTACATAAAGGGAAAGTAGTATCAAAGCTACTCCGTAATATATGTAAATATTTCTTTGCTCTGGTAACTCCCACATACCAAACTCTATATTCTGAACTAACTTCTTTAGAACTTTTACGATAGATTGAAGCTGCGAAACTACTTTTTTCATATAATACAATATGATCCGCTTCATCTCCTTTAATTGAATGTATGGTGTCAATAAGAATCCGTGGATCTTCATCCATGTTTGTACCATTTTTTATAACATTTTCAAAATAAATTTTATCTTTTTCTGGAAAATTTCTGTTAAACATGTCTTGCCAGTTTTTAATTTTAGCATTTAAACCACCTTGTTCTTGTAAAAATTTTAAATCTAATAATTGTTCTTTATCAACTGACGACCATTTCTTGGTATCCGTACTCCGATAGCCGTGTTGTATATCATTGATATAGGTGTATATGACTTGCACATCTTCTTTTAAAACACTTTCTCCATTTAATAATTTATCCCAAGAAAGAACTGCTCTATATTTATTTAAATCAAATGATTTATGTTCACTGGTATCTTTAAAATATAAACCATGTTTCTTCGCTTCTTCTTTTAACTCATAGACAATTTTATTAGTTCTACCAAGAATCATCCAAGAACCCGGTGCATCAAAAGGAATATCCATAAAACGATTATAAGTTAAAATATGTCCTTCTTCTTTCAATGGCACAAATTTTTTATGAACTCTGTTTTTAATATACGTAGAAATGTATTGTGAGTATTGGTGAATTTTTTTAGGCATTCGATGAGATTGATTTAAAATAAAATTTCGTCCTGGAAACTCTATAAAGTTTTCTACTTCAGCGCCATTCCATTCATAGATTGCTTGATCATCATCTCCTGCTAAATAAATTTTATCTGAGTTCTTAGCAATCTTATACACAAGCTTCCATTGTAAGGGAGTAAGATCCTGTGCCTCATCTACAATTAATACTTTAAAACTAGGGTCTTCTGCTTTAGCTAAATATTCTTCGATCATATCGGTAAAGTCGACTCGATGATTCTTTTTAAAATTTTCATAAGCTTCTATAATAATTTCAAATTTAGAACGATTGACTTGTTTATTTTCTTCCTTAACATATTGTTCAATTGGAGAAACTAATCGATTTCTCGCTTTATCATAAACTCGTAATGACCAGTCATTCCATACTGCTTGACCATTGTGTTTTTCATACCTAATCTTTGGCAAGTTTAATTTCTCTGCAAATTCTACCATATCTGTTTCAGGGTCAATTACTGGTTTAGATTTAAAGTTTTGTCTACAGAAACTATGTAAGGTTCTAAAATTAAAAATATCTTCTTCAGTTGCATCAACAAATTGTTTCTTAGCTCTTTCAACTGCAGTATCTACTGCTTTGTTGGTGAAGGCTAAAAAAGCAACTTGAATCGGCATTAATCCTCTTGCAAACAATCGATCTAAATGATTTAATAAAGTGGTAGTCTTTCCTGTACCTGGTGGACCAAAGATCTTAACTGTTTTCTTCTTCAAATGGTGCTCGTTCTCTTTTGAACAAAACATTACTTGTCCTCTCTATAACTGGTTCGTCCACTTTATCGGCTAGCCATACATTTTTTAATTTAAGTTTGTCGTAATATTCTTTTTTATTACATCCATGTTTTTTAAGAATATTAATAATTTCATATTTTTTTATTGTTTTATTATTTTTTCTAATAAATCTTTCAAAGGTTCTATATTTAAATACAATAGAATCTTTATTTAAAAACCACATGTCTGCTTCTACTTGTGATGGATTATCTGCTTGTTGCGTTTCTTGAGTAAATTGAATTAAAGTATCTTTAAACTCTTGTTCTGATTCTTCTGTTTCATCATAGCCTTCAATGTCTTGTTGCATCTGTTTTAACTGCACTAAAAATTTTCTATAGTCTTTGTCTTTCATCTTCATCCATACAATGTCTGCTTGATCGAATAATTGTTCTGAAAGAAGTTGTTGTTGGTTTAATTGTTTTCCATTTAACTCTACCGTCATTTTTCCTAGAGTTAAAAAATATATTGGTGGATTAGTTTTTAATCTTTGAAAAGAATCAATTGATGGAACATAAGAACCAGAGTCTATTCCATATTTTAGTTCCTTGCACAAAGCTGCATTACAATGTGCTTTTAAAGGCATGTCTGAACATTTATAAGAATAATCTTTTTTCTCATATTGTTTAATTAAACCTTGCACTTCAGATTTAGGCAAAGGTTCATTAAACATTTCATTCCGATCCCAAACTTCTTTTTGCCAACCTTCTGGATTTCTTTTCTTTGCTAATGTAGCAAAACCTGTTAATGCATTATTCCGATAACCGTCTTCACAATTATTTCTAATCAACGCTTGTAAGCATGGCGGAAACTGATCAAATTCATCCTCTTGATCGACAACTTTAGCTACTTCAATTGCATTAAAGTTTTCTGGTTTAATACGATACTTACTTACAAAAGCAAATAAATCATTTAAAGGAACTCCAATTCCATTATCATACATTGCATAACGTGTAGTACGTGCAGCTTGTTGATATGGAATATTTAACCAGTTTCCTAAATCATTTTTATGTACCATAATTTCTCTTTGTTTAGGAAAGATCTCACAAGATGATAAACCTAGATCCGATGCAATTTCAGTAAGTTTGTCAATCATATCAGATGCAAGGATCTCTCCATCTATGTGCAAGAATAAATGAACCCCACCAGATTTCGATCGATATGGAACTAAAGGATAATTTTTATAACGAATTTTTTCTATTAAATCTTTATGATTTAAATTGTATTTATCAACATCAATACATCCCCAAGAACATTTATTGTCTTTGTTAATAGGAATGATTCCTAAATTAATTTCTCCGTTGATATGTTTTCTAAAAAGTTCTTCGGTAACAGGGCCACGCTTAGTAATCGCTTGGCCCTTAGTTTTACCGGTCTTGGAGTCTTTATCTCCATTAAGGAAATATTCTCCATAGGCAATGTCCAAGCCTTTGAAAAGGTCTATGAACTGTTGAATCATTAAAATGGCTGTTTTTCATTCGCTACGTTTTGGGAAGCTGTAGCCTCTGCTTCTTCAGATTGAACTTTAACATCGCCACCTTTTATAGTCTCATAAAATTGTTTTCCAATTTTATAAACATCGGCTGTGACATCACCATGATGATTAATCACAAAACCTGGCCAAGAATAAGTTTTATTTCTTTCCATAATAGAACTCATTTTATAAACTTGAGACCATCTAGGTAAATCAACTTTTTGACCGTTGATGTCCCTTCTCATGTTCATAATCATTGCATTCCATTGTTTGGATTTCTTGAACTGGGTTTTACTCATGTAAACAACTGCTTTCTCAGCTACCTTCATGTTTTCGTCTAATATTAAAACATAATGTTCACCATTAGCTTCTAAGACGTTTCCATTACCCAATACATCTTTCGATCCTTGTCTAGTAGTTTGATCTTTAATTGGATGATCGGATGGATATTCAGCTACAGGACCAGCAGAAGTATTATTCATGTCCCATTCTTTGTACGTTAATTTATAATAACACGGAACTACAAATAACCCTTGTCCACCATCGTATAATGTTTTGGTAACACTATTAATAAACATAAGGGGTCTTGCAGAGTCAATGTAATCTGAACTACCTGGTTGACACTCAGGAGAAGTACTTGCCAGTAGTTTTAATCTTGGCAAAGTAACATCTCTGTCAGTGATGTTATCATGTCCTAAGTCAGCATCTTGAATTATTAGACTAGCTAATTCTCCTCCAGACTGTTTCTTAACGACATTTGTTTGTTGTGTTGCGTTTTGCTGTTTTGCGTTTTGCATATTTTCTCCTATGTAAGTTTGGCTCTATTAGTTACATAAGTTTGAAATAAATCAGATGGAACTGCTCTACCTTCTTCAACTTCAGTTTTGAACCAAGCCTTTAAAGTTTGAGCATGTACATCTTGTTTTACTTCTGAACTTATATTTAAAGATTTTAAGTAGTCTAGAACCTTTTGAGCTACTTCATCTTTTTTCATTCCCAAGTCGACGGTAATGAAATTTTTTATGAGACCCCCATGTCCGTTATCTCTTAACCAATCTAAACATTCTTGTCTTCTTTCAAGAGAAAGTTTTGCACTATAGAATGGAGATAAACCTATTTGGGTGCCGTCCGTAAATTCCCAAGTCTTAATATTTAATTCTTCCATTAAGTTAGGAATTACATCATCTCGAAGTTTCATTCGATATTCTTTTTTTTCAGAGACTATCTTTTCTAAATCTTCGATTTCTTTGTTTACTGTTTCTAGATTTTTGCACTGGTCATGCAAATGATCGTACTTATCGCCCGATCCTTTTTTTATATTTTCTACCATAGTTCCTCCTACCAACTAAATATTATATTGCATTTATAAGTCAAGTAATATATTTACGTTGCGTGGAAAAAAAGAAATACAATTTTAAAACACCGCCATACGACCACCAAAGAAAAGCCTTAGAAATTGGTTGGGACAAAGAAAGTTTTGCATACTTCATGGAAATGGGTACTGGTAAAACTAAAGTTTTAATAGATAATCTTGGAGTTCTTTTCTCACAAAATTTAATAAATGCGGGTTTAATTATAGCACCTAAATCAGTTTATACAATATGGCAAAATGATGAATTACCTAAACATTTAAATGTGGAATATGAAAGTTTATTATGGAAACCAACATTAAAAGAAAAACTTATAAAAGAATTTATTAATAAAGAAACGAATAAATTAAAATTATTAGTAATGAATGTTGAAGCTTTTTCTACAAAAAAAGGATTAACATTTGCAGAAGAATTTATTAAGATCCATCATTGTTTAGTATCAATTGACGAATCAACTGCAATTAAAAATCATAAAGCAATTCGTACAAAAAACATCCTTAAATTAAGAAAAGTAGCTAAATACCGTAGAATATTAACTGGTTCTCCGATAACCAAAAACCCATTAGATTTGTACACACAATGTTACTTTCTTGATCCGAATCACTTAGGATTTAAATCTTTATATGCATTTAAAAATTATCATTGTCATTTTGAAATTGTGTATTTTGGAGATCGTGAAATTGCAACACCAGTTGGTTTTAAAAATTTAAATGAAATTGAAAGTAAACTACCAACCTTTTCTTTTAGAGTAACTAAAGAAGAATGTTTAGATTTACCTAAAAAAATATATACGGTTCGATATGTACAGTTAACCGATGAACAAAAGAAACTATACGAACAAATTGAATCAGAAGCTAGGGCTAACTTGCAACAGAATGAAATGACTGTAAATAATGTCTTAACTGAAATATTAAGACTTCATCAAATTACTGCAGGATTTTTTACTGGTGATTCGGGTACCGTAGAACTTAAAAATAATAAATTAAATACTTTAATGGAAGTTGTTGATAGTATTGAGGGCAAAGCAATCATTTGGGCTAACTGGGTCCACAACATAGAACAAATTAAAGAAGAACTTGTTAAAGAATATGGTATGGAAAGCACAGTTACTTTTTATGGAAAGGTTACATCTGATCAAAGAACAGAAGCCATTAGACAATTTCATAATAATCCAAAATGCAGATTCTTTGTTGCTAATCCATCTACCGGTGGTTATGGTTTAACTTTAACTCAAGCAACGACTGTAATCTATTATTCAAATAGCTATAATGCTGAACATCGTATGCAGTCAGAAGAACGAGCACACCGTATTGGTCAAACTGAAAAAGTAACTTATGTTGATTTAATTACGGAAGATACCGTAGATGAAAAAATTGTAAAAGCTTTAAAAACTAAATTTCGTCTGTCGGCTGAGACGCTTGGGGAAGTTGTACGGACTTGGATATAGTTTGAAATTTATTAAACCGATCCCACCACAAATTCGTATACATTTGTAATTGTTGTTTATCAATTTCAAATAATTGAAACTGTAAATCTCTACTACACATTAAAACTGCACCTGCCTCTATTTCACCATGATGTTTTTTATGAGCTTCGGAATAAGCTGCAAGTTGAATAAAATAATCTTCAATCCATTCTCGACGTTTTGGTTTGTTAGTTTGTTTAAAATCCATGATCGTTGGCTTGCCTTTAAACAATCCTACAAGGTCTGTAGTCCCAGCATATAGATTTTCGTATCTAAGGTGTACTTCTGAGCCCCAAGCTTCGTTTAAATGGACTAATCCTTCTGATATGACCTTTCCTGCCATTTTAACGGCCTGTATTTCGTCATCGTCCTTTGGCTGGTACTTAGTACCTAAAATGTGGTTTTCTAGCGTTAAATGCATCGCTGTGCCGACTTTTGCAGCTTCATTCTTAATTCTTTCCGCTTCTTCTTTGCCTACACGCGCAATCCACTTGTCGATCCCCGATTTGTCTTTAGTTGAATCTAAAATCGTTGTAACCGATGGCATACGTGCTTCTTTATTAACGTAAACTCTTTTACCAGTTTCGTTATTCGTTTTTCGATCAAAGATTTCGTATTGATATTTTTTGATAAGCACAGCTATATATTAGCTGAAATGTTGTGAAAGTACAGCTAAAAGTATAGCAAACATTCCACCCACAAGCCATTTTTCCATTCTAGACATTCTAGATTCAATCTTATCTATTCTTTCGAAAGTTTGTTTCTGCATGATTCGACAGATTTTCTCATGGTATTCAATTCTGTCCATTGCAGATTTTCTAGGCATTTTGAGCTCCTGTTGCTTGTTGTCTACGTGCAATTGCTTTAGATAATTCATCTTCAGGAAATAGTTCTTCAATCCTGTCTGAAATAGATTGGTCTGCCATCATTGTAATTGGAGGAACTTCTGCAGGAGATACTGTTGGAGTAGATACCGCCGCAGGTTGTGTTGGCGATGTTTGTGAAACTTGTGGTATTGTTTGTTCAACATCTCCAATAGCAGATCTTAAATCATAATTAAAATATTCTGGATCTTCAACATCATCCATTAACATACTTGTTTGAATTCCTACAATTCTTGCAATCTCTGCAATATCTCTAGCGTTTCCGTTTCTAACACCCCTGTTTAATAAATTCATGAATGCTCTTGAACCCATTAATCTAGATAAAACGTTCATTTGAATTAATATAGGTGCTTTAGCAAGAGGGTTAAGAGCAATCGAAGCTGCTACAAGTCCACCTGATAATGTTTTCTTTTGTGTTAAGAAGGTTGCTTGGTCTGCAAATTCCATAATTTCTTTACCTAAATCTTTACCAAAAAATATTTCCATAGACTCTTTACCACCTAGTCTAGACATTTCATTTTTAAGTTTTTGACCATTTAATAAAACACCATCTACAATAGAACTTGTGTCATCAACCATTTTTTGTAATAGTTTATTCATTCCTGCAGTTCTGATTTGTTGTAAACTTTCTCTGCCTTTTGGAGTTTGATTTAATACATTTGATATTTTAGCAAACTGGCCAATGTTATTTGGAGCGAAGATCGTGTCAATGGCTCGAATACCTTCCATCCCTGGTTTGGTTAAGTCACCAATAAAACCACCTAAGTCATTATATTGTTTAATAGTATCTAATTCATTTTTAATTGAATTAACTACATCATCCACATTAGATATTTCTCTATTTAAATACTTACTGTTCATTAAATTATTCATTAACGTATCATCAATAGTTCCAGTTGCATTTGATAATTCATCCGCTAACCCCATTAATCTAGCAGCTTCTTGTTTACCAGCAACAAGCTCTAATGTTGAAGGAGTTTTGGAACCTGTTGCTTCTCCATATTTTTTAATAGTTCTTGCAAATTTTGACGCATCAATATTATTAGTAATACTATTTCTAGATCCATTTAAAATATCTTGTACTAATGTTTTAGTCATAAATAGTTTTGTTTTACTAACTTCGTCTTCACTTAATATTTTTCTAGATATTTTTTCTCCTGGTCTTAATCCAATTCTTTCTGCTTCGGCTGGTAATAATTCTTTAGCCGTTGCAAGTTTTTTCTGTTCAGCTTTTGTTAAGGGTTTACCCATTTCTTGAATAGCTTTTGCAAAAGGTTTGCCTTCTCCAAATTTAACTTCTTTTAATATTCTATTTAAATCATCAGGATTATTTCTTAATACAATTTTTCTTAATTGAGATGGGTCAATTGCTCCAGTTGCTCTAACTTGTTTTAATAATGCTTTAGCTGTACCACTTTGAAATTTTCCAGCATTGTTTTTAGTAAAATCAAAAGCAATTTGTCTTAATCTTAATGCTTCTTGAATCGTATTTTTATCTTGCACTGCTTGTTTTAAACCTTTTTTAAATCCTTCAGATAAAAAAGCATTATCAAAATATTCAATATTTTCTTTTACTAAATCAAAAATTTCATTTTTTTGTTTAATAGATAAATCTCTATATGTTTTAGGAACTCCATCTGACCCTTCTGTTAATACTTTTGTTATATTGGCTCGAACGGATTGAGGCACTTTATCAGTCATTAAATTTGGACTTGTAGCTAACCAATCTGAAATAGTTTTATTTTTAGCTTGATTTAGTGTTACTTTAGCAGCACTTTCTGGAGCAGCTCCAATTGCTTCATTTAAGAATTGAGATCCTCTTTGTAACGTGAATTGATCAAAACCAGCTTCAACTGGATTAGGTACATAACCTAATTCATCCATTAATTGTTTTAAAGTATTTGCTTGTGTATAAGTTAATAAAGGTCTATCTCCTTGTAGGTAACCCATAACTTTTCTAACGGCTGGAGTATCCATTAAAACATTGCCGTCTTTAATTTGTTGCATAAACATATTTTTAATTGGGGAAGCATCAATAATTGCTCTGTTACCAAACATTTGATCTACTCTAGAATAAAGCACAGAAGACTCTCTTTGAAAGTTAACGTATGCTTGTTGAGCATTTTTAATTACTTCATTTGATAAAACTTTTTGTTGTGTCTTCGGCACTTGTTCTTCAAACAATTGAGACAATAGTTTATTAATATTTCTTTCTGCTTCTTTAGAAGCCATTTCTGAACCACTAATAGATTCCCTTAAAGTTTTAAATGCGTTTTCACCACCCTCTCTATATACTTTAAATAAAAATTCTGGGTTAACAAAGTTGTTTTTAAATACGGTATCGTATTGATCTTTAAAACTTGTTCTAGCTAATTGTTGCAGTTTAGCAGAATATGCTTCTAATTGTTTCGAAGGTCTTCCCATAAATGTTCTAGGACCCGTTTTGATTAAATTATTTAACAAAGACTGGTACTCGCTATCCGCAGCTACATCTACGCCTTTAGATTTTAAAATCATCTTTGTCATTTCATTATTCATGAATCGTTGATTGAAATAATCTCTAGGGTTGCCAAAAATAGTATCAAACATTCCTTGGAATCTTCCAAGAATAGGTCTACCGGTTGTTTGTAGTAAAGAAGGAAGGGCTCCTAAGTTCTGTGTTTCTTGTCCTAATTCTTGTGCGATTTTTAATTTAGGATCGAACTTTCTATAACTTAATAAACTTTTTTCAAAACCTTGTTGTTCTAATGCTCTATTCGCATCATCAAATGTACTAAATAAATTTGTAGCAGTTGTTCGTTGACCTGGTGCAAATAAATATCTGTAGATTCCTCTTAATCCTCTACCCAAACCTTCGCCTCCAGCTGACAATAAAGCTTCATAAGCAATATCTTTTGTAGTGTTACTTAATTCCATGTCTTCACCATTAAAGACAAATTCATCTAACGCTTTTCCAATACCTCCACCTAAACCAGTAATTGCCATTGCTGGAATCGTTCCCATCCCCCCAGTTAAGACAGAAGCCGCAACTGCACCTACTAAAGGAAGACCCATAGATGATTTTAGTTCAGCAAGGTCATATATAAAATCAGGATTCATTGGATTTAAGTTTTTAAAAAAACCTAAGTCAGCATCAATTAATCGTCCTCGTTTTCCTTCTAATAAAGGGTCTTCACCAATTTTAGCTAACCCAACATCAGTTAAATAATATCTACCTCTGTTGTCTTTTCCAAAACCTTCTTTACCTACTTTCTTTTGCAGAAATGCCACACGTTCTTCTTCATTATCTTGTTCAGCAAAGTTAGATCTAAAATCAAAATTTTTAACACCTTTAGTGTTATCTATATCATCATTAGCACCAAATGGATTTGTAATATTGCCTTGAGAAAATTTAAATACATCTCCGTCTTGAGACATATTTTTATCTTGACTGTAACCTTTTTGTTTTAGAATATTTAATTGATCAATATTTAAATCTTCAAGATCTAATTGTTTTCCATCTTTTAACTTTTGGAGTTGTTCTACATTTAAATCTTGTAAGTCTAGCATACATAACCTTTATTTTTTAGTTTTTTCAGCAATGATTTCATCTATTGTTTTTCCTGAATTATTTGTAAATCCTCCAAAACTACTTTCTGGATTTTGATAAGTGTAACCATACTGACCTGCTTCTAATTCTAATTGACCATTAATAATACCTAACATTTTATTTAATTTTTGATTAAACTCTGCTGGGCTTTCTGTATAAGAAAAACTTGCTAAAATTTTTTCAATTCTTTGAATGTCTCGATCACTAACTGGACTTAATCCTCTAGTTAGTTCTTTAGCAAATGCTACTTTTAGATCATTAATAATTAATTTTAATCGTTGAGCAGGCATTTGATTTGCATTATCTACACCAGTAACTGCTTCTAAAACACTAAAAAAATCTCCACCAATTTTATCAAAAGTGCTTTGAGGTCCTGCTTTATTGATAATAGACATTGCTTCTAGAATACTGTTTCTAGTTCTAGATAAATTTTGAATTTTAGACATTGATTCACGATGTTTTTCTGGATCGTATTTTTTTAAACCATAAAGTTCTGCCTGTTTATCAACTGCATATTTTCTAGACTCAACTTCATCTTGTGAAATTTTTAATTTAGTAGCAAGTTCCATTAACTCTAAATCAGCATCACTTTTTTGTTTTTCTTGTTCGATAAATGTTTCTAATGCACCTTCTCCTGCACCTGCAAATATTTCAGCAAATGCTGGTAGTCCTTCTTGGTATGAAGTACCTTTCATTAAACCTAACGCTAATCTCATTAATGGTAGATTAACAGAAGACCCTTCTTTTCTTTCTTCTGCTAATTCATCCATGATGTTTCTAATTTGTTTTTTAGTAGATAATTCAGCTGGATCTTTTGGAGTTTCATCAATTAAATTTTTTTGTACAAGATCTCCTGGTTTTTTAGCAGTTACATAATTAGTGAAAATTTTATCAGCTTCCTCACTCCCTGTTGAAACCTTAATATCACTTGTTGTTTTCTCAGAAGGAGTTAATTTTGCAATAATGCTTGGATCTTTTGTAATTTCTTTTTCTAAACCTGATACTTCAGTATCAGCTTCAGCTCGTTTAGTTTCTCTTTTTTCTGCTAAAGTGCTTTGTTTAGCAGAAGTAGGGACTCCCATAAAATAAGCTGTATCAGGGTCATAACCCTCAACATCAAAAAATTTAGTTCCAGAATATCCTGGATTAGTTCCTGTTAAAAATTCTGCACCTAAGTTAATAGGCACCGCACCTAAATCATATAATGCTGCTCCTGCTTTTTTACCTTCTTTAACAATAGTTTGTCCTGCTGATTTTAAGGCTTGACCTAAAGGCACATCTTCAAAGAAACCTTCTTTTCTAGCTTCTCCGCCTTTATCCATTTTTAAAGTAACAATACCTCCAGCTCTAAAATGCTGAACAGCTTTTTTTCTAAAATATTTTCTTTCTAATACTTTACTCATTACTTACCTGCAAATGCAGCATAAGCCCCAAGACCAGTTCCAACTGCTTGTGCTGCTGGACTTGCGGTAGGTACTGCGGTTTGTGTTACTTGTTGTTGAGAAGAAGGAACCCCTCTTTGAATATCACTAACAAAAGAAAGTCTAGTGTATGGATCTTGTATTCTTCTCTCTTCTGTTTGTCTTAATGCATCAAGTCTTGCTTGTTCAGTAGCTTGTGCAGTAGCACCAGTTGTGCTTAACGCTTGAATATCTTGCGCTCGTTGTCTCATTAAAGCATCCGCTGCTGATAAACCTGTTTGTGCTTGTAATTGTTGTCCTCTTTGGAAAGCATCTAAAGCTCCTGTAAAGGCAGCATATTGCGATTCTCCTATTTTTCCAAGTCTTGCTCTTTCTTGTTCTGCTAACTGTATCCCTTCTCGACCACCGCCAAACGCACCTGCTTGAATTGCTTTTTGTGCAGTTTGTTGTTGTCCCATTTGTGCTTGTCGATTGATTTCATCAATAATGTAAGATTGATATGGGTTTAAATATTGTTGAAACTGTTGTGATGAAGGATCTAATGCAGCAGCAGTTTGTGCTCCTGTAATAGAGGATATACCTACCCCTGTTTGACCTGCAAGAGCTCCAGCTGCTTGTTGTTCTTGTGTTAAACCTGCTGTTTGAAATGCAGGTAAGTTTAATGGTTGTCTTGCAACACGAGTTGCTTCGTCCATTAATCCAAGTCTTCTTGCTTCGATCTCTGGTGCTTCTCTAATAGTTTGTACGTTTGTAGTGTCCGCGGGTGTTCCGCCTCCACCTCCTCCGCCTCCTGACATTATGCGTGCCCTCCTATAAATTTATCCATTTGTACATGATTAAAATGAAAACCTAAAGGTTCTAACATTTTTTTCCATCCTGGTCTCCCGTATACCTCTAACTTTTTACAGCCACAGTTTTCAAAAGCCCATTTTTCAAATACGTTAATCTTGTCAATCCATAAAGGCAAATCTGTTCCAGTTGCGATATTAACCACCCCTACATTGTAATTCGGATATTGTGCTATTTCAGAAATACAAACACCTTTAAAGTTGTCTTGGTTATCAACAGTTACCCACAATTGTTTAATACCTTGTTTACACATTTCTTTTACATGTTGATTGTCCATTAATGTTTTACCTTCATGATTTCTTTCTAATGCAGATTGTACTTTGTCTTTTACTAATGGCCATACTTTATCTATTTCTTCTGGTTTAAATTGTATTAAATACATTATCTTCTTCCCATGCTAGCTAATTTATCTAACTTCGCCATTTGATCATAAAAATATTTAGCACCCATTTCTCTTTGTTGTTCTTTATCATTTGGATCCGCACCCATTGCGATTCCCGCACCCCGTACTGCGCTTGATTTAGTTACGAATTCGCCATCGGCTAGTTGAGCAAGCATAGTATCTTTGTTTTCAGATCCTTTGCCTGCAGAATCAACTACCATTTTACCAGAAGTTCTTTTATAATTCTTTTCGTTATTTTCATCTTTATTTGTTTTACTAGGTAAAGCATCCACTAAATCTCCTTGATTAAATTTGCTTGTTTGTTCTTCAGCATCACTTGGTTCGTTAGTAGACCTTTGACTTATTTCTTGATCATAAGCTTCTTGTAAAGCTTGTAGTCTTTGTTTCATTTCTTCAATTTCATTTAGTTGCATTTGGTTTGTTCTAATTGCGGCAATGCCTCCTGATCTCATGTTTGCATATGGTTTTTCTGGAAACTTAGAAGGGTCTATTTCTTGATCACCAAAAGTTCTAAACGCTTCTGGTTGTGAATAATAAATTAAATTAGCTCCTGGAATTCTTGGATCTTTTGGATCTTGTGGATCAAATGCTCCCGCTGCATACAAGCCTGCACCTAATGCACCAGCACCAAGGCCTACTTTAAATTTATCTATTTGTCTATCTGCTCCAGTTCCTGATCTAAATACATCGGTAAAAGTTTCTAAACCTGCTTTTGTTTTATCTAAAAACGATGTTGGTTGTTGAGTTGCTTTAAAAAACATAGAAGGATCTCCGCCTCCTGGCACTCCTGATGTTCCAACTGTTCTAGCAACTTCAGTTGCTTTAGTTGCATCTTTAGCTGCACCCATACCTCCTGCAAATTGACCTATCCCATAAGTCAATGCAGCGTCTCGAACTGTAGATTTTAAAAGGTCAGAACCTCTTTTACCTTGTAATGCGTTAATACCGCCAGCAATTAATGCGGCTGTTAATGGATCCATATTATTATAACTCCTGTTTTAAAATACGTATAAGAGTAAATTTACTCAATTTTCATGCATTCGTCAATGAACTTGGCTCGAAAAGGATAGTTGCCATGGTGGGTTATTTCAGAGTTTATAAGAGCAAATATACGTCCACCAGCCTTCCTATAACGGTCACAGAAAGCAAAATCTTCCCCTATTATTTGACCAGTTTCTTTGATAAACTGAGTATCCCAAAAATTATAAGAATGTTCAGAATTTTTAACTGTTTCATTAATTAAGTGATTTTGTCTTACTTTTAATTCAGGATAAAATTTAATCATGCGTTCAATCGCTTCTCTTTTAATTAACATGCATCCCGCAGGACCTCTTTCAATCTCCATCCACCCGTTCACCGATTGAAAGTCATCTTGATTTATAACTTTAATTGGAAAATGAAACCCACCTTTATTGACTGGTACTCGATGGTTTTTGAATAATTCATCCGCTTTTTTCCAATCAATCCATTTCATAGGATAAGGAATTAAAGTTATTTCTTCATCGGCTTCAATCATTTTGAATATATCTTGTTCATTAAATTGAATATCTGTATCAACAAATAACATATGAGTACAATTTGAATGTAAGAAAGCTGCAGTACATGCATTTCGACCAAAGGTTACAATCGAACTTTTATGTAAATGTAAAGTAATTGCTATTTTTCTTTTATTACATTCTGCTTGTAATAAAAATATAGACCGCATGTAATGAATATCTACTTGACCGGTTGTTGGTGAAGTGACGTATAATTTAGTCATGTTTAATAAACTCATCCATGTATCGACCAATATATTGATGTTCACCAACATGCATAATATATTCATCCACTACGGCAAAGATCTTTCCGCCAACCTCTTTCCATAATTTACAAAAACCAAAATCTTCACCCATGTAAGTTTGAGTTTCTTTATCGTGAATCGTATCAAAAAAATTGTAATAATATTTCTTTTCTTCGTACTGGCCATTGATCACTGATTTTTGTTTAATTTTACGATCAGGAAAGGTTTTAATTAATTTATCAAAAACGGATCGTTTAATTAATAAACAACCTGCTGGAGCATGAGTAATTTCTATAATACCTTTATCCATTACAATATTACTGGCATCCTCTAACCGCACTGGATAAGTACAGCCTCCAGTTTCCATGTCTTCTTCTGTTTTAATTAATCCTCTTTCAAAACGTTCTTTTAACTTCATCCATTGAATACTTTTTAAGGGGTACGGGACACAGATCACTTCTTTGTTTGAATTAATCATTTTTTCAATGACATGGGTTCCAACAGCAATATCTGAATCTAAAAACAATAAATAATCAGCATCAGTTTCTAAAAAAGAAGCTACTGTTAAATTTCTACCTTGTGTAATTAAAGAAGATTTATGCATTAAAAAAGATACACTATTACCTTTTTTCATAAAATCTTTTTGAATTTCTAATAAGCATTGAGTGTAATGAATAGATACTTCGGAATGTACTGGTGTTCCTACACAAAGTCTAATTTGTTTGTTATCCTCTTTCTGGATTTCTTTATTAAACCAAATAGGTTTTGAGGGATCTTGTGGATTCACGTTAACTTCTTTTATAGTTTGATAAGTGTCTTCATTTGACCAATTTTTACTTTTTTGCATTAAGGACGCCTTGTAAAAAATTATTCCATTCCATTGCTCTTTTATTCCAGTTATAATATTTTTGATAATAAGTTTGTTGTAGATCTAAACTATCTTGAATAGTCTTTTCATGTAAAGTTTCTGCAGCCATATCAATAGCAACAGCAAATGTTTGAGATAATATTTCAAGATCTTTAGTGTACGTTATATACATTGGAAACTCAGCGCAAGTTTCATACAAAGCTCCATAGTTAGTAACAATCGTATATAAACCAGCAGACATACTTTCTATTGCAGATATACAAGAAGTTTCTTCAAAGATACTTGGATATACATACAAATTATAATTATTTAAATTTTTTAAAATATAATCATTGGGTTTGTAGCCAATATAATTTACATTAGGTAATTCAGATGCTTGTTTATATAAAGGAATATATCTTTCATCATTACGTTCTTTAAAAGCATCTCCATATACTTGGGTTGAACTATATACATCTAATTTAATTAATGGATTTTTAACTAATTGCATTGCACCTAATAATACAGATAAACCTCGCCATGGTGTGTTTTGATGTATGATTCTAATAGGATCTCCTTTTTTATAAG
>Ga0208019_1000071_pt1 | contig 47430 bp, 50 predicted proteins | sample CB_VirMetaG_5_FD_184540 | JGI IMG/M metagenome (GOLD analysis project Ga0208019, IMG submission 184540) | Freshwater to marine saline gradient viral communities from Chesapeake Bay - CB_1508_1D Viral MetaG (SPAdes) (version 4) | ecosystem: Environmental > Aquatic > Marine > Coastal | place: USA... | reverse complement strand
TTTACCGCGGCGACCCGCGATAACGTGGTCATGGGCTCCAACGCGATGTGTACCATGTTTGTGAATTGCAGAATGGACAATGCGACAGGCCGAGGGGCTTACACTACAGGTTCGGGGTCATACTACGCCTTTATCGGTTGCGAATTTGACAATAACGGGGGGTGGGGTCTCACTATGAATTCCGGGGCTCGCGGCAAAATGAAAGTCGCGTTTTGCTCCATCCACGACAACGCTGGCGGGGGGTTAAGGGACTCCCTCTACCTTGTGAATAACGGGGTCCCGTATTATGACCGGAACCTGATATATGATAACGCCGGGGTCGGCCTGGAACTCACTCACGTTACGATGAGTTCTTTGGGTCGGGCGGTGATAACAAACAACACCATATGGAATAACTCCAGCGATGGGGTCAAGTTCACGTCGGGAGATAATAATCTCTTCCCCTATTTTGCGAATAACATCCTTGTAGATAACGGCGGCTATGGCTGGAATATCTCGGGGACTTCTGAGGCGGGGAGAATAGCGGACATAAAGAATCTGTGCAGCTACAACAACACTTCTGGGCACTGCGACTTTAATAGTGGAGTTCTTCCCGGCTCGGGGCATGTGCTGGAAAGTCCCCAGTTCGTCAGCACTACTGATGGGGCAGAGGACCTCACCCCGCAAAACACGAACTTATTGATTGAGCGGGTTTATGGTTCTGGCGGCACAAGCCACGAGTACATTGGCGCCATACAGCCCGAGAGGGTGGCAGGCGTAACCCTCGGCCCTTACGAATCTGGAGCATGGAGATAACAGATGCCTATCGCGGAAATCGATACCGAGAATGCTGACCGGGATATCTCGTCCCTCATCGCAGTTCTCACGCACACGCCCAGCGCTACGGTGCCCATGCTCTGCCAGGGGTATGTGGAGCTTGGCGATGGCACCAAGGATCTCGATGGGTCCGGTGGGGCCTTCCAGCTGGAGATCACCGTGGGTGGGCAGACGGTCCAGCCCAACCCCCAGACTGTCACCTTTAGCACGGATGACCGCGGCGCTGTCTGGACAACGCCCTTCCCGGTGCCTGCGAATGCCGAGGTGGTGATGTCGGTCCTCTCCCCGAATGCCGGGGACACGGACGTGGACGTGACCGCGTACCTGTACCAGCTCGATGCACCGAGTACTGTGGTGACCAGCGGTGCGGTCGCGAACATCGCGCCCAACTCCTACACTCTCACGACTGGCACCCAGTCCAGTGGCACGGTGACCAACACCGAGGCCCTGGATGGCACGAACCATGAACACACTGACGCTACTGGCGAGATGGATCTCTACTACGAGTTCCTCGTCGGATCGGGCAGTCCCGGATCCGTTCGCTTTGACGGGTATCTCAACGGCATCAACGATGGCCTTGAAGTCTACGGGTACGACTGGGTCGCCGCGGGGTGGGTGCAGATTGCCACGCTGGCAGGCAAAGCCCTGAGCGTCAACGACACCTTCGAGTGGCCACTCACCGCAGCTATGGCAGGGACTGGCGCGAACCTGGGAAAGGTTCGGGTTCGGTTCACCGATGGGGCCTTTACGCTCACGACAGCCACCCTTGCGGTGGATCGCCTCCTCCTGTCCTACTCCCAGACAGCAGGCGGGTACACCGATGGCATCGAGGTGGACACCAACGCGAGCAACACCAACACGGTGGTGGGCATCGATGGTGTCAAGGGCAACCCTGTCAGTACCTGGGCCGCTGCGCTGACTCTCAGCACGGCCACGGGGATCAAGCAGTTCCATGTCGTCAATGGCAGTACTATCACCCTGTCCGCGAACAGTGACAACTATACGATGGTGGGCAAGGGTTGGTCGCTCGTTCTCAACGGGCAGAGCATAGATGGCATCTATGTCCACGGTGCTTGCGCCGTCACAGGCACCGGCACCAACGGTGTCACCCGACCGACCTTCGACCGTTGCTGCTTCGGCGCGGTCACTCTACCCCCTTCTGAGATTCGGGATTGTGGGTTCGGTGTCGCATCGGGGACGTTCACTGCGCAGGCTGCGGGCGATTATCTCATCGTGGGTGGGTTCTCATCGGTGCCGGGTAGTGGCGTCCCCAACTTGGTCTTCTCCGGTCTGGGTTCGGCCACGGGCATCAACGTGCGCGGGTGGACAGGTGGGTCCAACTGGACCCTCGATTCAGACTGCACCATCTCTCATGAGGTATTTGCTGGCGGTGGCCAGACCTTCACTACTGGTGGCGCCGACGTGGAGCTGCGAGGCACGTTCCGCTCAGCGACCTTCACCCTCAGTGGTGCAGGCACCGTCCAGGTGGTGGGCACGACCGGCCCTGTCACGATCTCGGGCACGGCCACGACCGCGGTCAACATCTACGGCGTGATTTCCTCCCTGACCGACACCTCGGTCAACACGACGGTCAACAACCTGGCCATGTCGTATGCGGTGCAGAACGAGCTGAAGGGCCTTCAGGGTGGCAAGGTCATCACCAACGCGGCAGGCACCCAGGTGCAGATGCATGACCCCGCTGGCAACCTGGTGGTCACGCTGGACCGTACCGGCACTGGTCCCTACACCTGGACACCAACCTGGGCATAGGAGGTGAGCAATGCCTAACCTGATTGGCACTGGCCTGGCCCTGGTGACGCGGGGTCTGGAAAGTGGAGTGGACCTTCCCGACACGGGAAACGTCACGACCGATGACACGGTCGCAGGAGACGCTGGAACGCACGTAGTGCCCTCGGTGGGCAACGTGCGACTCAATGTGAAGTACGGGGCGAACGGGACGGAGTTCACTGGCATCCTCAACCCAGCAGGAGGCAGTGGCGGTGGACACATGACGATGGGAATCAGCATATGATGATCGGGATAGGCGTACCGAATGCCGGGACAGTGCTCTCAGAGTTTGCCATGTCACTGGCACAGATCACCGCGTTCTCCACGGCCAAGGGGATCCCCGTGGTTCTCATCAACCAGGAGACGAGCATCATCGAGAAGGGGAGACACGACATCGTGGCCCAGGCGCTCAAGCTGGGCTGCTCGCATGTTCTCTTCCTTGACTCCGACATGATCTTCCCCATGAACGTCCTCGAGGCCCTCCTCGACGCGAAGAAGACGATCGTGGGCGCGAACTACTCCACGCGCACCGAGCCCACCAGGCCGACTGCGAAGGATCTCAACGACAAGGACATCTCCTGGAACACGGGGGTGCGCGAGGTGTCGAAGCTCGCGACGGGGTGCCTGCTGGTGGACCTCCAGGTCTTCGAGGACATCGGCAAGCCCTACTTCGCTGTGGAGTGGAGCGACGAGTTGAACGACTTCGTAGGTGAGGACTACAACTTCTGTGTCAGGGTGAACCTGGCAGGCTACAAGGTATTCTGCGATCATGATCTCAGCAGGGAGATCGTGCATGTCGGGAAGCAGGGCCACGCCCTCTCCCAGGAAGAGCCTCAGATCATCAAGCCCCAGCTCGAGCTGGTCAGCTGACGATTCTGTGTTGCTTTCCGCACCTCCCCTTGCATAGCATGGAGAATCATGACACACAACGCCGCGAGTAAACAGGACGAAGCCGAAAGGCAAGAGGACATCAAGCGGGAACGGCAGCAGGAGCTGGATGACGTCAAGAAGGTCATCAAGACTCCCGCCGGTCTGCGTCTGTTCCGACGCTTGTTTGAAGCGGGGCACATGTTCCGCACAACCTACACAGGGAACAGTCAAGGATATTTTCTCGAGGGCCATCGCAACTTCGCCCTCATGTTTTTCCAGGACGTTGTCGAAGTGGCACCCGAGGTGGTGCCTGAACTCTTAAACCGGGACGAGGAGAACTGAAATGAGTGCAGACGCGACTACCGATCAGGACGCAGCACAGGTTGACACCAACGCAGCGGCCGAGGGTGGTGAACAGCAGGCAGAGGCGCCTGAGTTGAAGGTAGGTGAGGGCCCAGAGGGTGGCGAAGCCACTCCCGAGAACCCTCCCGCCGAGCCGATCGAGTACCAGGACTTCAGCGTACCCGAGGGCATCCAGGCCGACAGTCAGCTGCTCGAAGCGTTTACCGACACTGCGAAGGAGATGGGTCTTTCGCAGGAGAACGCGCAGAAGCTGGTGGACATGGGCGGCAGTCTTGCCCAGAAGGTCTACGAGCGGTACGTTGCCGAATACGCAGCGGTGCGTGAGAACTGGGTCAAGGAGTTGAAGGCAGACCCCACCTTCGGCGGCAATGCGTTCGAGGGCACATGCATTCGCGCCCAGCGCATCGTCAAGAAGTACGGGTCACCCGAGCTGACGAGCTATCTCAACGCCAGCGGGATCGGGGACAACCCCGAGGTCGTCAAGTTCCTGGCCCGGATCGATCGGGCTACAGGAGAGGACAGCACAGTGGATGGTGACGCAGGAGCGCCTGCGAAGGATCCCGCTGACATCCTGTACCCGGAACACGGGAAAACGTAAAGCAGGAGAAGAACAATGGCAACCTTTGGTGGAACCAATCCTACCCTCAGCAATCTCGCCGCCCGGATGGATCCCGATGGCAAGATCTCTGCGATCATCGAGATCCTCAACGCGACCAACGACATCCTCGATGACATGACGGTCATCGAGTGCAACGATGGCACGAACCACAAGACCACGATCCGGTCTGGTCTTCCCAGTGTCACCTGGCGCCTGCTCAACTACGGTGTCCAGCCCAGCAAGTCCCGCACCGTCCAGGTCAGCGACAGCACTGGCCAGCTCGAGGCCTACGCCGAGGTGGACAAGACCCTCGCCGAGCTTCACAACAACTCCTCCCAGTTCCGTCTCTCCGAGGACATGGCATTCCTCGAGGCGATGAACCAGGAGATGGCCTCCACGCTCATCTACGGCAACACGGCCGCGGATCCCGAGAAGTTCATGGGCCTGGCTCCTCGCTACGCCAGCACCAGTGCCGAGAACGGTGAGAACATCATCGACGCCGCAGGCACCGGCTCGGACAACACCTCCGTATGGTTCATCGTATGGTCGCCCCTGATCGCTCACTGCCTCTATCCCAAGGGTACGAAGGCTGGCCTCACCCATGAGGATCTCGGTCAGGTCACTCTCACCGACGCTGCTGGCGGCCTTTACGAAGGCCTGCGCACCCACTACAAGTGGCATCTCGGGTTCACGCTCAGAGATTGGCGCGGTGTTGCTCGTATCGCCAACATCGATGTCAGCGAACTGGCTGATGCAGGCGAGACTGGGTTCGACGGGGCCAACCTCCCGAATCTCATGATCAAGGCCTACAACAAGATCCGCATGAAGCTGCGCATGGGTCGCGCTGTGATCTACGCGAACGAGACGGTCCTCACCGCTCTGGATCTCATCGCCAGCAACAAGTCCAACACCTGGTTCACCAAGGGTGACGGAGTCGATGGCAACCCCATCATCAAGTTCCGGGGTATTCCCATCAAGCAAGTGGATGCGATCCTCGACACCGAGGCCGCGATCAGCTGAGCCTTTTCCTCTCACCAGAGGCACCTCCTGGAGGGGGGCCATAGGAGTGCCCCCCTCCTACCACAACCAACACGCTATTGATCAGGAGAAAAGATCATGCTCATCGATATGGACAATCTGTTCACCGGAGTGAAGGCAACCGGCGCGGACGAGCAGACCATCACCGCGACTGCCGTCAGCACAAACATCATCGATCTCGGCGCCGTGGACAGCACGGTTCCCGACCCCAACATCCGGGGTCGCCACGCTCGCATCCTCTGCCAGGTGACCGAGACTTTCGCTACCCTCACCTCGCTCGAGGTCATCCTCCAGACCGACGACAACACGGCCTTCTCCAGCGCCACCGAGCTGCGTTCCTCGGGCGACGTTCTGGCGGCCGCTCTCGTCCAGGGCAAGCGCATCGACATGGGTGTCCTCCCCGAGGGTTGTGAGCGCTACGTCAGGCTCAACTTCGTGGTCACCGGCTCGAACGCGACCGCTGGCAAGATCGTTGCTGGAATCAACTTCGACCAGCAGGTCAATGCACTCTAAAGGACTGAACAAGAAGGAGGGACGGCAATGAAGAGGACGTTTGTCTGCAAGACTGAGTGTTACTGGCTTGACCGTCGTTGGCTACCTGGCAAGGAGTACGTGCTGTTGGATGGTGGGGATGTTCCTCCCCGCCACTTTGAAGAGGTGGATGACAATGGGAAGCCCGTTCCTGTTGTGGAAGACACCCACCCCCTCGAGCAGCCCATGACTCTCGGGCAGGGACAGGAAGCCATCTACGGAAAGACTCGTCTCCAGAAGGACGGGCAGCAGCCTCGGACGCTTGAAGAGGCAGAGGACTTCCTGGCGTAACCCACCGGGGGGCCCCATACCGGGGCCCCCTGGACCCACTCTCCCGGAGGACTCCCCATGGCAAGTGCCGTAGAGATCTGCAACCTGGCCATCTCTCACGGGGGAGCAGGGCACACCATCCAGGCACTGACCGAATCCAGCGTGGAAGCTCGGCAGTGCAATCTCCTTTATGACAAGGCGCGACGAGCTACTCTCCGCAGCCATCCCTGGAACTTCGCAACGAAGCGGGTCACCCTGGCCCTTCTGACCGACACCTACACAGGGTGGACCTACGCCTACTCGTACCCCACCGACTGCCTCAACGTGATCGAGATCCTCAACCCGCTGGCTGCTATCTATAGCGACTACTCGCTCACCGCGACCGATCGGGTGCGCAACCGCTACGCAACGCGCAACAAGGTGGAGTACAAGGTCATATCCAACGACGACAAGAATGCTCGGGTCGTCCTCTGCAACCTCGAGGATGCCGAGATGGAATACACGGCCGACATCACTGACGTGAACATGTTCGACCCCCTGTTCGTGGAAGCGCTCGCCTGGCGCCTGGCAGCGGATCTCTCGATGCCCCTCCGCGGTGACCTCCAGCAGTTCGACCTCCTCGAGAGGAAGTTCTTCCGGGAGATCAGCAAGGCTGCTGCGGAGAGTTCCAACGAAGACCAGAAGGATCCCGAGGACAGGAACAACTACGTAGGCGCGAGGCTCTGACATGCCCGTAGCAGTGCAGCCCTCCTTTACTGGTGGTGAGTGGTCCCCCAGCCTCTACTCCCGTGTCGATCTCCAGAAGTATGCGACCGCTGCGCGGACCATGCGCAACTGGTTCTGCCATCCGCACGGTGGCGTGTCCAATCGCGCCGGTACGAAGTTCATTGCCAAGGTGAAGGACTCGACCAAGGCTGTGCGCCTGATCCCGTTCCGCTTCAGCGTCCTCCAGAGCTATGCTCTCGAGTTCGGTGACCAGTACATGCGTGTTCTGAAGGACGGTGCCCAGGTGATCTACGATCCGGGCAATGCTACCGACATCGTAAAGGCTGCTACCTACAAGTGGACAGCCAGTGGCGCCGGGACCAACGAGTATTACGTGGAGCTGCTCGCAGGCGGGGATCCCAGCCTGGACGAGCCCTCCGCGGTGTACGAGGACGTGGGTGGCGCCGACACGGTGATGCCTGTCGGGACGCTGGGCTCCCTCGCGGCCGGTGAGTACGCTTACGGTGACAATGACACCCTCGGGTACAGCACGATCTACGTGCGGCTCTCAGACAACGTGGATCCCGACACCAAGGCAGACGGCTACCTCGAGGCATCGAGCCCCTTTGAGCTGGCGACCCCGTACCTCGAGGCCGACCTCTTCGACATCAACTACACCCAGAGCGCTGATACGCTCTACGTGGTGCATCCCAGCTACGCGCCCAGGAAGATCACGCGCACCGGCCACGACGCATGGACGATCGCTACGATCACTTTCGCCGCGAGTACCGAGAAGCCAACGACCTTCGCCAGGTCGGCTGGCAGCGGATCCGGTTCGACCTATGCGGTCACCTCAGTGGACGAGAACGGCCTGGAGTCGGAGCTGTCCAGCACCGCGGCCGGTGGCGCCGGGGACACCTTCGGCTGGGACGACATGAGCGTCGATCACTACAACTTCTACGAGGACTTCAATGGGAATGGCATCTTCTACTGGCTCGGCACCGCACAGTCCAATTCCTTCACCGTCCCCGCAGCCACTGATCCTGACACCGACAAGTCAGTGCCGCAAGCCCGGAACCCCTTCAGTGGCTCGGGGAACTACCCAGGGGTCGTCACCTTCCACGACCAGCGACTTGTGTTCGCCCGGACCAACAACAACCCCCAGACGATTTACGGTTCAGTTATCGGGGACTTCGAGAACCAGAACCGCTCGACCCCTCTTCGCGATGACGATGCCTACACGTACACCATCAACGCCCTCCAGGTGAACGAGATCAAGTGGCTCGTCCCCCTGGACGACCTGATCATTGGCACGACTGCCAGCGAGTGGCGCATGTCCGCAGGCACGACCTCCGATGCGATCACCCCGACCAGCGTCAACATGAACATGCAGTCCCGCTGGGGGAGCGCTGGGGTCCAGCCCATCATGATCGGCAATACCATCCTGTTCATTCAGAGAGCAGGCTCGGTGGTGCGCGACTACACCTTCGAGTTCACGGTGGACAGCTACACCGGCAACAACCTGGCGATCCTGGCCAACCACCTCTTCGACAATCACTCGATCGTTGACTGGGCGTACCAGCAGCATCCTGACTCCATTGTCTGGGCAGTGCGCGACGATGGCGTCCTCCTGGGTCTAACCTACGCTCGCGACCATGAGGTCTGGGGCTGGCACCGGCACGACACCTCCGGGCTCTTCGAGTCCATCGCCTCGGTCCCCAACTCCGCAGGCGAGGACGAAGTGTACGTGGTGGTGCAGCGCAATGTCAACGGATCCGATGTCCGCTACATCGAGGTGTTCCAGGAGCGCATCGAGGATGACGATGTGGAGCTGGCCTGGTTTGTTGACTCAGCTCTTCGGCTCAACAATCCGCTCACCATTACCGGCGCGACCCAGGCGAGCCCTGTGGTCATCAGCTCGACCGCGCACGGGCTCTCCAATGGAGACGAGGTGGACATCCGCGATGTCGCTGGCATGACCGAGCTGAATGGCAATCGATACAAGGTGGCCAACGCGGCAGCGAACACCTTCGAGCTGACCTCGACTGAGGATGACTCCGACATAGATGGCACAGCCTTCACGGCGTACACCGAGGGCGGCAGCGCCTACGAGGTGGTGACATCGATCTCCGGGCTCGAGCATCTTGAGGGCAAGACCGTCAAGATTCTGGCCAACGGCAGCGTCCTACCGGAGCAGACCGTGTCGAGTGGCGCAGTCGCTCTGACGCACGGTGCGTCCATCGTCACGATCGGGCTGGGGTACACCCAGGATCTGGAGACGATGGAGATCGAGCTGGCCACGGCGAACGGCACACTACAGGACAAGAAGCGGCATGTACCATCGGTGGTGCTGCGGCTTGAGAACACTCGCTCCTTGCAGATAGGACCGAGTACTACAGACCGGGATAGGTTGGACGAAGTCCAGTTCCGAGACGACGAGAACTACGGGGATCCCATAGCTCTCTTCACAGGCGACCGAGAGGTCTACATCAACTTCGGGCAACCCCTGGAGTCACGGGTGTTCATCAGGAACGAAGAGCCCGTACCTGTGACGGTTCTGGCAATCATGCCGAGGGTGGTACATGAGCAGAGGTCGCCTTAGAATCATACCGGCAACGGTAGAGTTACTCCATTCACTGAAGGGCCGACTGCGTGATGTGGACGAAGACGAGTGCCAGGCCGCGTTGGGCATGTCAGCTGATGCTGGCATGTTCCTGTCTTTTCGATCTGGTGGTGACTCTTGGGTCGTTCTCCATCGCGGTCGCAGCATTGCTTGCTTTGGCGTCGGCCGTGTATCACTCCTGAGTACAGTCGGCATCCCCTGGATGGTGGCCACCGATGAGGCCGCTGAGATGAAGACTTCCTTCGCTCGAGGAGGGAGGAAGTACGTGGGCCAGATGCTTGGCCAGTACGAGCGTCTCGAGAATTGGGTGGATGCCAGGAGTGCCCTTTCCATAAAATGGCTTCAGTGGTGCGGGTTCCATATCGAGGAGCCCAAACCCTACGGATTCATGAAGCTGCCCTTCCACAGGTTCTGGATGACAAGGAGCGATCATGTGCGTAATCTCTCTCGTTGCCGCGCTCCCCTCAGCGGTGACCGGACTGGGGGTGGGAGCCTCAGCTTTCACCGTGGGGGCCGGGACAATCCTTGCCGACGTCGCTCTGGGCCTGGGGGTGGCCAGCATGTTCCAGCAGCAGCAGGCGACCAACTACCAGGCGCAAGCCGCACATAACCAGGTAGTGGCTCAGAACCGAGCCCTGGAGTACAACGCTCTGCAGCAGGAGCGTAACTCCGAGATCGCCCAGATAGAGGCCCAGGATGCGATCCGTCGTGGCGAGGACGAGGAGAACCGCATTCGCCGGCAAGTGAGTCGGACGCAGGGCCAGCAGCGAGCAGCCTTCGCCGCGGCAGGCGTTGTGGTGGACGAGGGGACGCCCCTCGATGTCCTCCAGGAGACGGCAGCTGAAGGCGAGCAGGACGCCCTCACGGTGCGCCACAACGCGGCCATGGAAGCCTGGGGCCACGATGTCACCGCTCAGAACTATCGCAACGATGCCACGCTCACCCGCTTCCAGAAGACCGACCCAGAGTTCGCTCGCGAGACGACTCTGATTGGTGGTCGCAGCAAGCTCCTGGATCGTGCTGGTGGCTTGGCTTCTTCCACCAGTAGATTCTTCCTGTAGGAGCCACCATGCCCAGAGTCCCTACCTACGAGTCACGGGTGCGCCCTCGCGACATGGTGTCCGCTCGAGTCAACGCGAACGCGACCCCAGGATCCTTCGGCGCCAACCAGGCAGCTCAGCAGTTCCAGCGTGGGCGAGCCATCGAGCAGATGGCAGGGACGCTCGGCAACCTCAGCGACCGATCCATGGACGCGGCGACCCGCTTCAAGATTCGGGAGGAGCGGGCAGTCGTCCGCGATCTCACTACACAGATGAAGGTCGCGGTGGCCCAGCACCGTGAGCAGCTTCGGAACCTCAAGGGCTCAGATGCCAAGGACGCTTTCAACCAGACCAACAAGTTCCTCACGGATGTGCGAAAGGATCTTGGTAAGGGACTACGCCTCCCCCGCGAGCGGGCGCTCTTCGAGAGCAGCTTCGCCGCGATCTCCGGTCAGCATCTCGAGTTTGCCATGCGTCATCAGATGCAGCAGGGGATAGCCTTCCAGCAGCAGACCTACGATGCTTCAAAGAAGCAGATCGTGGACGACATGGTGGAGGCTGCGCTTGACTCTGGAAACCCCAACCGGGCCCAGCTGGTAGAGAATGGCAAGGTGGAGCTGGCGGCAGAGATCCGGGGCCAGTCCCCTGGCGCACCAAAGGCCTCCGTGGATCGTGCCATCAAAGAGCAGACCATCGCCGCGCACCTCTCTGTGATAAAGGCTCTGCAGGCGAAGGATCCTGTGGAAGCCAAGCAGTACATCGAGGGCTTCAAGGAGGACTTCACTCCTGCGGTCTTGTCCAAGCTGCGCGAGGATGCAGAGAGAATGCTTCTGCCCGAGCGGGCCGCTGCCATTGCTCACAAGCTCAGTCAGCCTGGTCGCACTTACGCTGATCAGTGGGCAGAGATTGATGCCCTCCGCGCCGAGGATCCCCGCCTGGCTTCGATGGTGGAGAATCAACTTGTCACCCAGGAAAAGCGCAAGGTGTTCCTGGAGCGAAAGCGAGTTGAAGAGGCAAACAATCAGTTCGTCTCTGCCATTCTGCGGAACCCGGACATGACTGACGCAGAGATCCGAGCAGCGGTTCCGACAGACATCGATGCCACTGAGCAGCTGCGCATGATAGACATGGCCACCACCAGGCGCAGACGTCGCGCCAATGCTCTGGCTGCAGGCAAGAGCGACATACCCGTGGATACGGTCCTCTTCGGCAAGATTCATCGGGTGGCCCTCACCCGCCCGGAGGAGGCCAGACGGCTACTGCACCTGAACCTCCAGGGTTTGCGAACCCAGGAGGCCAAGCAGCTCGAGATCCTCATCAATACCACCGAGAAGGCCCAGGCCGGGGATGTGGAGGCCCAGAAGAAGAAGGACATGCATGACGCGGTAGAGTTCTCGGTCGAGCGCCTCACTACGTCCCAGCTGAAGAGCACGATAAACCGCTTTGCTGACGCGGTACTGCTTGATGAATCCGGGATCAAGGCTGATGATAGGAGCTACGAGGCCGAGCAGAAGCGAGCGCTGAACAGAACGCAGCTCGCCGAGCTGGTGCAGCGCAAGATGGATGAGGAGGATAAGACATACCTCACTCGCTCCGAGGTGTCTGTCCTGGCCGCGCAGCTGTACAAAGATCCCCCGAAGATGCCCGAGGCCCTCGAGGAAGTGGAGGGTGACAAGACGCCCATCGAGAACAACCAGTGGAGCGTGGACACCGGGAAGGCCGTGGAGATATACGACGCCAACGGAAAGCTGTTGCGCACCTTCCACAGAGAGTTCCGGGCCATCACTGATTTTGAGGACTACCAGGAGTTCACTAAGGAGTTCTATGAAAAGCATGGGGGCGGCTCCCCAGATTTGGTGGAATTGATTGGTTCACCCCATGGCGTTCATCTGCAGGGCTACATCCAGAACCCCGACATCCATGATCCTCAGGTCAACTTCTGGTCTCGGCAGTATGATCGAGTCTTCAACCCCACGACGCTCTATGAGACTCTCGATTACGACATCGAGAACAGGCCCGCAATCAAAGAGTGGCAAGCCCACCTCCAGGAGCAGGGCAAGGTGGCCACCTGGAACCCAGGCAAGCAAGGCTTCGACGTGGAAGCTCTGCAGATCACGCCGCAGAAGCAAGCTGAGGTGGAGGACGAAAACCTCACCATCACGCACAACGGGAAGACCTACAAGGGCCTGCGGTATGAGGACGAGGTGCTGCCTGATAGGTCTATCAAACGTAGCATCTTTCTCCTCGGGACGAACCGTCTGATCAAAACGATGGTCCTCAAGCAGTAGGAACCCCACATGCCCGACTTCGGCAAGCAGCTCGAGAAGGACGGCTGGGTGGATGCTCCTGAACAGGAAGCAACCCCAGCCCCCGCACCGGCACAGCCCGACCCCAACGACTTCGGACAGATTTTGGCCGACGACGGTTGGGTGGATGTGGCACCTCACGAGGTGCCCCTCCCCGCTGCAGCGCCCATCGACCCAAACTATCGGTCCCGCGCAGAGCGTGGCGACTTTGGCAGCAACGCTGACGAGGCGCTCCTGGCTTCGGGTGACCTGGCATTCTCTCTCGAGACTACCGCAGGCATGAGTGCCAAGCAGGCCTACGACACAGCCAAGGTGGCCCAGGCCTACGGGCTGGACCCTGAATCGGCTAAGGAATTCATAAAGACTCGAGAGGACTCTGAGAACCTCCAGAACCTGCACCGCATTCTGAGTGAGCGGGATGTCAATGGCAAGCTGCGCTTCCCTGTCATGAACCAGTGGGTGCGTGATCGGTACAAGCTCCGCATGGCTCTCGACGACGCAGAGGTGCTTGCCGATCTCGAGCACTCAGCGAAGACGCGGAACTACGGGCAAGTCTTCCGGGCAGCGAGTTCGGTCTACGGTGCAGCCCTGCAGCTTCCCGGCGCAGCGGTGCAGATCCAGGGGGATGTGCAAGGTATCATCGAAGGTGCAGATGAAATAGCTCCCGAGCTGGGGGCCGCCCTCCGTTTTATTACTGCTGGAATGAGGCCGGTGCCGCTCCTTCTTGAGCAGTTCGCCGGGGCCACAGAAGAGGACTACCAGGCTTTTCGGCAGGAGCACTTCACCCAGAGGCAGATCGCGGCCCGAGGGCCCATTGAGCAGTTCGCGCATGATGTGCTTGGGGTGGCCCCCCAGGTTGCAGCAACCACGGCCACGGCGCTCATAGCGGCCCCCGCCGCGCCCTTCGTGGCTGGTGGTTTTATCTACGGTTCAAAGTCCGCAGAGTTGCAGGACCGGGGCATCCCGCTGGCCAACAGAGTTCTCACGGGGATCCCTAGCGCAGTAGTGCAAGGTGCCCTGGAAAGCATAGGTGTGGGGTCCATGATCAATGCCGTTCGCTCGGGCTTCACCAGAGCTGCGACGGCCAACCTTCTCAGGACCGCTGCCACAAACTTCACAGAGGAAGCCCTCCAGAAGTTTGTGGAGACTGCAGGCGAGATGGCTGCGGAAGGCACCTGGCAGGGACAGCCTGCTGGTCAGATCTTCACAGAGTACATGCAACGCCTGCCTGACACAGCCAGAGAGGCCGCGTATGAGGGCCTGGTGGGTGCCGTCTTCGCAGGGTCCACTGGATCCCTTGGCGTGGCTTTCGATGCCTACGTGCGCCAGGGGAACGTCACCAACCTCAAGGCTGTGGAGGAAGCCGTCCAGGCCAATGTGGATCGGTCTTCCCTCACCAAGAACATGCCCGACGCAATGAAGGACTACGTAGACAAAGTCACCAAGAACGGTCCCGTGGAGAATGTCTACGTGGATCCTGGTGCCATGGAGACTCTATACCAGGGTGACCAGCGGAAGCTGAACTCTGACCTCCATGACTTGGGCGTGAACCCAGAGGACTGGGAGCGAGCCAAGGCCACCGGCAGCAAGGTCGAGGTGGCCATGGGCTCCTGGACTGCTGTGGCCAACCCGGATCTCCGGCTTGCTTTGCAGAACGACATCACCTACGACCAGACAGGTGCGACACCGAACGAGCTTGCTTCCGAACAGGCCAACCTTTCACGGATCGCGCAGGCAAGCCGGGATCAGATCGAGCGCATGATCGATGACGAGACGGTCCCCCGCCAGGTGGTCAACATCCGTGAGCAGCTCCTGACAAAGCACAAAGCTGAGGACGTTGACTTCGAGTTGGCTGTCGTCATGGCTGCATCAAAGCAGCTCAGCAAGCAGACGGGGGAGACAGTCGAACAGTGGTGGAACAGGACCAACCCCACACTGACAATCGCTGGCCAGGAAGTGGCCTCGGATGAAGTAGTGGCCGAACCAGTGGTGGATCCCGATGGTATCGCCTACGACCAGACTGGGAGTATTGTCCAGAACGAGAATTTCCGTAACTGGTTTGGGGCATCCCAGGTGGTGGATGATGCTGGCGCTCCGTTGGTGGTGTACCATGGAACTGGTGAGCGCTTTGACAATTTCGCTGTGACCAGTGACATAGGTTTTCACTTTGGGAGTCAGCAAGCGGCAGAGGCTCGCATAGAGCAACAGGGGTCCGAAATAGAAGAAGCCATTGTGATGCCTGTTTTGCTACGAGCTGAGAATCTTGTCCGTCTACCCGACTTGGGCACCTGGAACTGGCAGAACGCAGTTCGTGAGTTACGTAACCGAGGCGTGGAGATAACGGAAGGCGAGTACGATCAGCTGTTCAACGCCGCTGATGGGGACGCCGCACTGGGTGAGCTTCTTTTGTCGAAGGGCGTAGATGGAATTGTGTACCAGAACGCAGTGGAAGCGGCAGGGCAGGATAGCTACATAGTTTTCTCCCCCACCCAGATCAAGTCCACCCAGAACCAGGGCACCTTTGATCCGGTGGATCCCAACATCTTCAACCAGATGTCAGAGCCTGTGCGTCAGCATGCCATCAAGCACACCAACTTCAGCGCCACCAGTCAGGATATCTGGGACACGCTCAGCGCCCTGACTGACTTCGATGAGCGAGTGTCTGCGACCGTAGCCAGGCAGACGACCACCCCCCAGGAGCTAGCCTTCCTCTTCGCGGCAGATCCGGCGCAGCAGCGCACCTGGGAGAAGGGCGTGGAAGCGGCCAACAAGTACTTCGGCACCAAGTTGAAGGCCCTCACCAAGAAGGGCAAGGTTCCCGCTGCCACGATCAAGAAGCTGTCGCAGCTCAAGCCCCAGATGCCCAAGAGCGTCAAGGACAAGGTAGGCCCCCTGGTGGGTGGCCATGGCCGGTACAACGCTTTCGAGATCAATAAGGTGCTGCAGGGCAACGCCGATCTCATGGAAGAGATCACGGCAATGCAGCAGCGCATCACGGACACCTTCGGCCTGACCCCCGTGGTGGACAGCAACGGCATCGTCACCATGGGCATCGAGGACCGGGGCCACACTCTGAGGACCGGGAAGCACAACCCGTACAAGCCTCAATTCGGTGGCTTCGCTCGGTCCTTCTCCCAGACTTTCTTGGACCACCTCCCTACCGAGGTCTTCGAGTCTTTCCGGCGCGAGGTCACGGCGGCGGTTGAGCATGCTTACAACAACAAAGAGACGATGCCTCGGCCCGTGAAGTTCCTGGACAAGAACATCGACAACGTATCCGACAGCGACTTCCGTTTGGCTCGGTCAGTGAAGAAGGCTGAGAAGACTGTCGGCGCACTGAACCTCAACAGCGCCTGCCCCATGTTCATGATCGGATCCCATGGGTGCTACTTCGATGGCTGCTACGTGACCGGCATGGGGATGGGTGGCAACACCATCACCTTCTACGAGAGGGCAGCGTACACAGGCGAGCTGCTGCAGCTGACGCAGCAGGACATCAACCTCCTGAACAGTGTCGGTGGCCTGCGCCTCAACGGTCAGGGGGATCTCTCTTACCAGCAGTACGGCCAGCTGAAGGATGTGGTGCGCCACGCGAAGACTCGCGACCTCAAGCTGAAGATCATCACCAAGCAGCAGGTCACCCTGGACATGCTGGCGCAGATGCGCGAGGAAGGGGTGGACATCTCTGGCATCCAGGTGCAGACCTCCATCGACCCTTACTGGATCCCCATCAGCGAGGATGAGCTGACCGGCTCCTTCGCCCAGGTGAATGACCTCCTCGCATCCTGGGAGCGCTCGGGTGGCGACGAGGCTATGGCCCAGGCCATCATTGACCTGTACGCCACCCAGGGCAGAGAGGCCAAGGTCATCAACGGGCAGATCTACCGCAAGTACGGGTTCTCCCTCGAGGGCTTCGAAGCAGCGCAACAGCAGTTCCCCGAGATTAACTTCCAGCCCAGAGCTGTGGTGGGCACCCCGGAAGAGATCGTGTGGTACGCTCGCAACCGGCCCGAGGTTCTGCAGACCTGGATGCATGCCGCTGTCCGTGGTGACATGTACTCTGACGTGGTTGGCCGCAACCTCGAGAAGGGGGAGATCGGCAACTTCACAGCTCGCATGGCTGTGCTCCAGGATGAGAACGGTGACTGGCGCCTCCTCGCCCAGGAGCGTAGCAAGAACGAGGAAGACCTGGTCTACGATCTCAACAAGAAGCTGATTGCTGCTGAGAAGAAAGGCGACGATAAGCAGGCTGCGGGGATCCGCGCCGAGATGGACCGCATCATCAACCGTCGTGCGGACGACATACCACTCGAGGTCAAGACTGTCTACAAGAAGACTGAGGACTACATCAAGTCCCAGCCTGACGCAGATCAGATCTTCGCTACTCTGGCCGGTGCGCTGAACAACGACAAGTCTGCACTCTGCTGTTCTGCCGGTGCGGACAAGGACGCATGCAACAACTGCACCTCTCACTGCCACCAGGGCAGTGCCGGTTGGGACCAGAAGATTGCCAACGTGGAGGGCTCTGGCCAGGTGGTCACTGATCAGGCTGAGCAGTACAACCAGGTCAACAACTTCTTCGAGGAGTTCCAGCAGCCCAAGGGGTCCATCACCTTCACCAATACGGGTGCCGCGATCAAGCTGTACGCTGGCGCTGACCGCAGCACGTTCCTCCACGAGATGTCCCATCTGTGGCGCCGTGACATCGAGCAACTGGTTCGCACCCGCCAGGCCGATCCACAGCTCTTGGCTGACTGGGAAACCATCAACGAGTGGACCGCTGAGTTCGACGACTACAATACTCTGAAGACCTTCTACGATGCCAAGCTGAAAAACACTGACCGCTACGCAGGCGTGGAGCTTGAGTCTCTGTCCGATGCAGAGGTGGAAGGTGCTCGCGACATAGCCAAGCAGGAGAAGTTTGCCGAGGGCTTCGAGGCGTACCTCCTCGAGGGCAAGGCCCCCTCCGTGGAATTGGCCACTGCTTTCGCAAGGTTCCGCAAGTGGCTTACCGACATCTACCGCAGGATGGTGACCACGCCGATTGAGATTAACGACGAGATCCGTGGTGTCTTCAACAGGCTCCTGGCATCGGAGCAGGACATCGAGCAGGCCGAGTGGTGGTACGCCGCGAAGGACTCCAACCTGGCCCAGGTTCTCCCCGATGGGGTCATGGGTGTGGACAAGAAGGAGGAGCTGCAGACCACGGAGGAGCTGGCTCGAGAGAAAGCCATTGAGAAGCAGACCACCGAAAGGCTCAAGGCTTGGAAGAAGGCGCAGGGTGGCGAGGCTGAGCTGCGTGGCAAGGTGAAGGAGGAGGTGGCCCAGCGTCCCGAGTACCTGGCCATCGATTCCATCAAGGGCTGGGACAACATCCCAGTGGCCCTTGCCGAGGAACTCGTTGGCGCTTTCCCTGGGACGCAGATCCTTGAGAACAAAGGCCTGCTGCGGAAGACCTCGAAGGGCGGGGCCACCAGAGCCGAGTTGCAGAAGCTCGCCTCGGACATCGGATACGAGTCAGAGGTGTCCATGCTGCAAGCTGTCATGGACGCACCACCCATCGGGGATGTCATCGATGCCGAGGTGGCGCAGCGAACGCTCCAGGCTGAGGACAAGATCATCAAGGAACTCCATGAGATGGAGTCTGTCCCCGGCGAAGAGAATTTCCACAACGAAGCTCGGGCCAAACTGTTGGTTGATGAGATCAATGCCCTTGAGGAATACCTGGCAGAACAGGAGGGCCGAGTCCGCACCAAGTTTGCAGACCAGCTATACAAGCAGGTAGCCCGAGAGACTCTGGCTGGCCTGCCTCTTGATAAGGCTGTGCGGTACGATGTCTTCGCTCGGAACGAGGCGAAGTACGCCCGAGAGGCCTACAACCACGCAGCTGCCGGGGACATCAACAAGGCAACCGTGGCGAAGAACGCGCAGATCCGCAGTCACTACCTGGTGCAGGAAGCCATCAAGGTGCGTCGTGCTCGGGACAAGGAGTTCACCCGTATCAAGAGGATGGCTGGGAGAAAGCCTGGCACAATCAAGGGTGACTTCCACGACGTGATCATAGCGGTGGCCAACAAATTCGGCTTGACCTCTCGGAAGCCTACAAGAACCCCAAAGCCTATTGACAGTCTGCTGCCCGACATCATCGAACAAGCAGAGCAGGGGGAGTTCCCGTTCCCCGGCTGGGTTAAGGATCTCAACCTCACGCCGACAGGAGCTTCACTCAACCCCAATGGCATGACCATGGGGCAGCTCGAGGAGCTGGGCCTGGCACTGGACATGCTTGCTGCTCGAGGTGATGCTGGCTTCAAGACCATGGGGAAGTGGCTGGGCCGGGAGAACGTGACCCAAGAGGAACTCATCGATGAGATGTATGCCATCATGAGCGGCCCTGACAGACCCAAGGTCGCGCCAGTCACTAAGAACCACATCCTCTCCAAGGGCCACGCTTGGGTGCGAGGCTTCCTGGCTGACACCCGCAAGGTGGTCTTCGATCTGGCCCGAGCGGATGCCTCGAAACCTGAGGAAGGCGCTGGCACCATCGAGCATGCAATCAGTGGGCTCCTCATGGAGAGCCGACGCAGGTATCTGGATCGCAGGAACGACCTGAACCAGGGGGCCATGAAGAGAATCCAGGACCGCCAGGTGAAGCTCCTCGAGCGTCTCCAGACCAGGTTTGGCAAGCGCTTCTCCATCCCCGGCCTGGAGGTGCCCCCTGCCGTGGGCAGTGCTGGCTACCACCAGCTGACCCCGGAGATGCTGGTGGCGGCACTGACCAACCTCGGGAACGAGACGAACTACAAGGACATCACCGAGGGCAATGGCTTCACCGAGAAGCAGCTCATCCAAATGCTCCAGATGCTGGACTCCAGCGAGTTGCAGCTCATCCAAGACATGTGGGATTTCCTCGACTCCTTCTTCGAAGAGGTGGACGATGTCCACTACAACATCAAAGGCTACCGGATCAAAAAGGTAGAGCGAGGGATGTTTGGCATCAAAGGGAACAAGGTCACGGTCAGAGGAGTTGATGGCAAGGATGTCACACTGACGGGTGGCTACTATCCCATCAGCATCGACCCAGAGATCGAGCTGAAGCAGGGGGAGCATCAGGAGTTTGAGATGCTGCTCAACGAGATGAATGCCGTCCACTTCGGTGGCAGGCCTGCCGCAGGGTTCACCCACAGTCGTACTGGTGCGGCCCGAGCGGTGAAGCTCACCTTGTTCCCCTGGTTCCGGCACATCGACAACGTGATCACTTACATCCACATGGCCGAGGCTGCTCACGATATCGCTCGTGTCATCCGGGATCCGGTCTTCAAGCGGTCCTACGTGAATCTGATGGGCCTCGATGTCTACAACAATCTCATTCCGTGGCTGACTGCCTCGGTGCGTCCCAACACGGGAACCGACACAGACTCAGCCACAAGCATCCTCGGCCTCTTCCAGCGGATGGCTGGTGTGTCTGCTCTCGGTCTGCGTGTTGCGGTGGCCGCGAAGCAGCCCCTGTCCATCACCTCGGCCATCACGGAGATCGGCGCGAAGCATGTGGGTGTCGGTGTGTACAACTTCATCCGCATGAATCCGTTGAAGGCTGTCAGCTTCATCGAGCGAGCCTCTTCCTTCATGAAGGACCGCGCCACCAACATCGAGATGGAGCTGTCCGAGTCGTTCAAACAGCAGGCTCCGTGGCACCCAGGCATCAAAATCGGAGGCCGCAAGGTGACCTGGTCAACGGTGCAGGGCTTCGCTTATGCGTTGATTCGTTTGGGCGACGTGCTCGGTGCGTACCCCACTTGGCTCGGTGCGTACCACAAGGCGCTGAGCGAGTTCGACGGGGATCATGTAAAGGCCACGCGGTTCGCTGACCGAGTGGTGTCCAGGACGCAGCCACACAGTGGCAACATGTTCAAGACTCTGTGGCAGATGGGTGGCAAGAACTCCTCCAAGGCAGGTAAACTTCTCAAGTGGTCTGTCAGCCCATTTATGGGGTGGACCTCCATGGTAGGTGCTCGCGGTGGCGAACGCTGGAACAAGTTCCAGGATGGCACCATCAGTGGCCGGGAGTATGCCACCTACCTGGCTCTCGAGATGATAGCCCCTGCAGTGCTGGCCACGCTGATCAATGGGGTTGTGTCCGGTGACGACCTGGATGATCCGGAGGATTACATCTGGAGCGCTGTGGGCTACTCAGTGTCCTGGATCCCCTACGTCAACCTTGTTCCCCGTGGCCTGCAGCATGGACTTGGCTTCCTGGAAGACAACCCACTCATCAAGCCTGGGGCTCTCTTCGTAAAGGGCTTGAAAGCCGCAGGCGAGGAAGCCTACAATGTCTATGAAGGCGATGAGCATGATCTCTGGAGAGTGGCCATGGGTTGGGGAGAGTTCAGTGAGTACATCCTCGGGTTCCCTGCTCTGCGCACCGGCAAGCAACTCTACGAAGGTACAGAGCAGCTCCTGGATGGGGAGACCAGGAACCCGTTCGCCTTAGTTCGCAAGCAGAAAAAGAGGGATGACTGATGACCATCGCCACTACCGGCAGCAGGATTCAGTATTCAGGGAATGACTCCACCACGGTCTTCCCCTACAACTTCAAGATCACCGACGAGGATCAGCTCGAGGTGATCCTCACCGATGCCAATGGCACGGACACCACCCAGACCATCACCACCCACTACTCTGTCAGTGACGTGGGCGAAGCTACGGGTGGCAACGTCACGATGGTTACGCCCCCGGCCACCGGGGAGACGCTGACGATCAGGCGGGTGCTTGATCTCCTCCAGTCCACCGACCTCCAGAACCAGGGACCATTCGCTGCGCAGACCCACGAGGATGCTTTCGATGAGCATGTCATGATGATCCAGCAGCTTCAGGAAGAGATCGACCGCTGCGTCCAGCTGGGGGTGACCTCGGGTGATGATCCCGACGACTACCTCACCAACATCGAGCAGGCAGTCGATGATGCCGAGACGGCACAGGCTGCGGCTGAAGCTGCGCAGACCGCAGCCGAAGCTGCACAGACCGGCGCGGAGACGGCAGAGACTAATGCCGAGACGGCAGAGACGAACGCGGAAGCAGCCCAGGCCGCGGCCGAAGCTGCGCAGGCGATCGCCGAGGCCCAGGAGGTGGGGGTCCATGAAGCATCCTACCACGGGTCCGCGGTGAAGAGCGGCAACTTCGAGATCACTGACAAGGATGCCTCGGTCCCTTGCAACACCTCGGGCAGTGGGTTCACCATCACACTCCACGCTTCGCCGGTCACGGGCTACAAGGCTCGCATCTTCGACCTGTGGGGCGACGGGGCCAGCAACAACATTCGCATCGATGGCAATGGCAAGAACATCGGTGGCAGCTCGAATGACTTCCTGATCGACATGGCCTATGGCGCTGTGGTCCTGGAGTACGACGGCACGGGTTGGTCGATCATGTCCCTCTACCCCGTCACTCAGTAGGAGCCCACAATGGCTGACACTAAGCTTTCTGAACAAGTCCCTTCACCTCTGCCTGCGGGGATGGTCGCACCCTTTGCCATGGAAGTGGCTCCTGCTGGGTGGCTCGAGTGCGATGGCAGCGCGATCTCGCGCACAAGCTATGCCGCTCTCTTCACGGCAATCGGCACGGTCCACGGGGTGGGCGACGGCAGCACCACCTTCAACCTCCCCGACTACCGTGGGCAGTTCCTCCGGGGTTGGGACAACGGTGCTGGCACAGACCCTGATGCGGCTTCTCGTACCGATGCTGGGGACGGGTCCACAACCGGCGATAATGTGGGAACGAAGCAGGCAGACGAGCTGGAGAGCCACAGTCACACACTGAACAAATACAAGAACGCGACAGCGGCAGCGGACAGAAACACCTGCGACAGCGGTGGGGCCGCAGCCGGGACTGCCACCACCAACACCACAGGCGGCAACGAGACGAGGCCCACCAACGTCAACGTGATGTACTGCATCAAGACCTGAGGATGCCATGGACCAAGAGATCGCATGGGAGAGCTACGACGACCCTCCCTTCAAGTACCGGCTCACCGAGACGTACACCCTGGCCACCTCGATCTACCCGCCGGGGCTGATCGTCACTACGCATGTGACGCTCCACATGAATGGCAACATCGTACTGCGCGAGGGGTGGCAGTGGGACGGGGCCAGCTCGGTGGGGATCGACACGCCCAACTTCATGCGCCCCTCCTGTGTCCATGATGCTTTTTATTACTTGATGCGGGAAGGTTATCTGCCTAAGACCTACAGGAAGCAGGCTGACCAATTGATGTACCGGCTGTGTCGTGAGGACGGAATGGCATGGCTGCGAGCGAAGTACTGCTACTGGGCAGTGCGGCTCTTCGGATGGAACGGACTGAAAAAGCGAGGGACGGCAAATGAAGCTGCACATCGGATGCGGGAAGAAGATCCTTGATGGCTACGTGAACGTGGACATGCGCGACGATGTTGGCGCTGACTACGTGATCGACGCTCTGCTCTACATGAGGAACCTAGTCCAGATCCGGGCCGAGCCCGTTGATGAGATCTACGCCTCTCACTTCCTCGAGCATCTCAACAAGCACGACGGCCGCGAGTTCATCAGCCTCTGTGCCACGTTGCTCCAGCCAGGTGGCATCCTTCGCCTGGACCTCCCCCTCGTAGACTTCGTCATCAACGATTGCTGGAAGGGTGGCCACTGCAATCAGCAGGCGATCATCAATATCCTCTACGGGATCCAGCGCTACCCTGGTGACCAGCACAACTACGGCTACACTCTCGACACGCTGAACGCACTGCTGGTGCTGCACGGCTTCGAGCTGATCGATATCACGCGAGGGCGAGAAGGGAAGCCCGACAACAAGAACAGCGCCATGACTGCGTGGCGCAGAGTGAGGGAGGGTTGAGGGATGGCACGGGATCTGGCGACCGGCATGTGCTTCTACGATCCGTTCGGGTCGAAGGCCATGCAGGACAATCTGAAGAACACGGTGGCGCAGCTCTGCTCCACCAACAAGCACGTCTGGGTGGTGGAGCTGCTCTACGATTACGAGGGCCTCAACAACACCTCGATGCGTGACCAGGTGGACCGGCGCTGCAAGTGGCTGACGCTGCGCTCCAGCAGCCTCATGTGGCATAAGGAGCAGATGCTCAACCGGCTGGCTGAGCATCTCATCACCATCGAGGATTACGATGCGGTCAACATGGTGGACGCCGACATCCTCTTCACCAACGACGACTGGGCCCAGCGGATCCGGGCGCAGCTCGAGGACTACCAGGTGGTGCAGTCCTACTCCGAGGGCAAGAGCGGATGGCAACCTGGCGGGGCCTGCCAGTCGGAGCGCCAGGGAGTGGTGGCCAGGTGGATGAAGAAGCAGTCCACCAATGCTAACTACCCCGGCGGTGGCTGGGCTGCGCGAGCTGAGGTCTGGCTGGACGCTGGGCTCTTCGAGTACAACCTGGTAGGCGGTGGTGACACAGCCTTCGCCAGCGCTCTCCTGTACCCTCTGGTTGGTGGGGACTACTGGCTCGAGTTCCCGTGGTCAAAGATCAGCGGCACCTACCAGGAGGCCTACCACAACTACCGGGAATGCCTCAACGAGATCGTGGGCTCGAGCATCTCCTACGTGAAGCAGGAAGCTCTCTTCCAGATCCACGGGGCCCGGAGCAACCGCAACTACATCAACCGGCACCGGCTGCTCCAGGACATCGATCTCCGACCGGGGAAGGAGCTGCACCGGAACACTGATGGCTTGCTCGAGTGGGTCCACCTGGACGGTGAGCGAGCCCGGAAGATCAGCCAGTACTTCCTGGGCCGGGACTGTGACAATGACAATGAAGGCGCGGCCACCCCGGTAGAATGCGTCTGCCTGAAGAAGTGCTTCTTGGAGGATGGACGACTATGCGAACCGGGGAAGACCTACCACCTTCTGCCACGCCAGGTGAATCACCACTTCGAGTTGGCCTGGGCACGACGCACCTGATCGTCACCCGGATCAACACGGGGTACAAGGAGCGGTGCGAGGATCCCGACGCATGGTTCCGCGCCAGGTACGATACGCTCCGCAACTTCACCGTGGCGAGCGTGGCAGCGCAGACGTGCCAGGACTTCCTGTGGCTGTGGCTGGTGGACCGGGACACGGACCTTGACCACCAGGTCATGCTGGAGATCGCGGCTGAGCCCATACAGGGCAGGGTGGTCCTCGCGACCAACTACCTGGGCACGATGCGCGAGCTGGTGCAGACCCCTTACGTGGTGGCCACCAGGATGGACTCCGACGATGCGATCGGCCCCCGCTTCGTAGAGCTGCTGCATGAGTCGGTGGCGAAGGAGCTGGAGGAGTACGTGCCGTTGGTGTTCAACTTCCCGAGGGGGATCTACTATGACTGCATGGAAGGACGGTGCATTCGCGGGTACAAGAAGTTCGTCAACCAGTTTGCCTCTCTTATCGAGCGTACTGATCAGGCCCGAGGTGTTTACTGTGAGGAGCACCCTAACCTGGGTCGAGCCTTCCCCTCAGTATGGATCGACACCCACACAGTACCTATGTGGGTCTGGAGCTACCATGGCCATCAGATATCGACGCGGTCATTTGAAGAGCATCTGAAGACCCTGGTGAACCCCAGACCCATCAACACTCGCTACCTCAAGACATTCAATCAAGCAGCGCACAGATCTCCTCGAGCGCACGGCACTCGTCAGTGTCCAGGTAGCTGAGCATCTCTCGGTCATCACGGCCCACTGCGATCGCCCGGATCCGCTCCGGGCTGTGCCCGTGGTTGCGCTGTCGCTCGTAGCGATCCTTCGTCGTCTCTGCCAATGTCAGTCCTCCATCCAGTAATCAGCCAGGTCGTCGCGGACGAGCAGGATCCCGACGAGTACCTCGTACAGCTCTGCCTCCTGCTCGGTCAGTGCGTCCTTCTCCTGCTGCGTCATTTCCTGTACCTCCTCCCGGCCCAGCCATCAGCAGTGATGGGCAGACCCTCTGCCCAGCTTGGCACATCGCACAGCAGCTGGCACACTCTCGCCACGCCGTAGTCCATGCCGTACTGGATTGACTTGGGCAGCTCCACGATCACCTCGTCATGGACGTGCATGACCACGGGGAAACGTTCCCGCTCGAGCCTGATCATGGCCTCGGTCAGGATGTCACGCGAGCTGGCCTGCACGATGTTCTCTGTGAGCTTGCCACCGTAGGTCTTGTCTCGCACCCACCGGCCTTCCTTCATGGCCAGGTAGGTGACTGCTGCCTTCTCTGCTCCCCACGGGGTGACGATGGTCTGCACCTCGGGGGCGTAGTATGAGATCAACCGGCCCGAGGGCAGGCGGCAGCACAGCCAGTTCTTGCGGATGCCATACTTGATGGGACCGTAGGCGTGGGGCTTGCCCGTCTCCACTGCCTTCAGTGCAGCGTTCTCTACCCCTGCCCAGAAGCGCACGATGTTTGGGTTGGCCTTGCGCCACTTCGTCACGATCGGGGTGGCCCACCACTGGAAGATCTTCTCTTCCCCCGGCCACTCCCGCTCCTTGGCATAGATCTCCTGGCCGATGCGCTGGGCCTCCTCCTCGGGCACCTTCACGTTGTAGATGTCAGCGGAGGTCTGGTACGCCTTCCACCCTCCCTGGTAGCCGCAGGCCAGGACCGCGGCCTTGCCCACCTGGCGCTGATCGTCGGTGACCTCATCGTAGGTGATCCGGTAGATCAGCTGGGCTGCTACCCTATAGGCATCGAGCCCTTCACGGAAGGCCTGGAGGGTGCGCGTCTCGTCAGCCAGCCAGGCCAGCTTTCGCGCCTCGATCTGCCCGAGGTCGGCCGCGACCAGGATCCTGCCGTCAGGAGCCACCATGACTCCGCGCAGGCAGGATGCTGCCGCCTCCATAGGATCGCCCCACAGGGCCTCCAGGGTGCCAAGGCTGCACGTTTGGAAGTCCCGGATGCAGTAGTCTTCCCAGCCCTTGAGCGTTCCTCTGGGGTAGTTGTGGGGCTGAGGGCCCTTGCCGGTGAAGCGGCCGGTGCCTGCGCCGTGGTACATGAGCAGCCCCCGGATCCTGCCGTCCTTGCAGGCCCACCGCTTCATCGTCTCGTACTTCGCCAGGGAGGACCGGCCCAGCGTCTGCCTGATCTCGAGCAGCTCCCTGGCCTCGGCCGGGAGGTTCCCCGCCAGGAGCTTCCGCAGCTTGGCCCTGGCAACGCTCTTGGTCTTGACCCCGATGCTGTTCAGCCACTGGACGATCTTGATGGTCTGGGTGGTGGACTCCACGGCGCCATCGGTCAGCTCGGGCACTCTACCAGCGAGCGTCTCTTCGTACAGGCGCACTGCCTTCTCGATGCCCTCGATCTCATCCAGCGAGATCAGCAGCCCTCGCTCGTTGACCTTCATGGTATGGCGCCAGGCCAGGTACTCCTTCTGCGACAGCTCGGGGATCGCCTTGCTCAGCTCCCGCTCTGCGTCCACGTCGGTGCAGCAGTACTCGATCAAGCGGATCATGTCTTCATTCGCTTCCCACCACTTGGCCTTGTTCTTCTTCGTCGGCTTGCGGGGCTTGCACATCTTCTGCATGAGGAGGTGGCCAGCCTTGTCCTTCTGTATCCTGAGGTGGAGCGCTTCGCATGCGCCCTCCAGATATCGGGGCAGGGCCACGGCGGCGGCTCGAGCTGCGGTGCAGCGGAGCTTCTTCTTGGGGAGCGGGTCGAAGGCTGTCATCTTCTCGAGCCATATCTGCAACTCGAACTCCACGTTGTGGGCCTCGATGATGTCGGCCCGATTGATCAGCTCCTGGAGCTGGTCGTTGGTGAGGAAGGGTTCCACGTAGGCGGGTTGGAGGTGGCGCCACGGGGCGGGCACCCAGACCTGTGGCCGGTTGTCGTCCACCTTCACGGCCAGGCAGAGGATCTCTGTGGTGGGATCCTCTGCGTATCGGTAGGTGCCCACCTCTTTGATGTTTGCTTCTGACCTAGTCTCAAAGTCGATGGTGAGATGCATGTCGTCTCCAGCAAAACCACTCACCCCTCCCCCACCACACAGAGGTGGGGGAGGGGGAGCGGACCCCTTATCAGTCGAAGAGGCTGTCGTCATCGCTGGGGGACGCGGTGCCCTCATCGAAGAGGTCATCCACAGCGACCTCACTGCTGGTCACATCGTCGGCGCCCTCGATCGCGTCGAAGGCATCCTCGGCCTTCCCGCGCCCGTCGAAGGCGTCGTCGTCGCCAACCTTCTGGACGTGGTTCAGAGCGAAGGCAACGCCGCGGTTCCCCGCCTTGTCGTAGGCGAAGGCCACGAGCTCAGCCCGAGCCCAGCAGCCAGCGTACATCTCGTCACGATCGAGGATGGGCTTCTTCTTCCCATCCACCAGGCCGGGGCGCCTCTTGTTCCTGGCGTTGACGAAGACCATGCCAGCGTACTCCGGGGAGTCAGGCTTGTCCTTGTCCCCGTCGCGGAAGGGACTGCGCAGAGGCTTGGGCCAGTCGGACATGTCCGGGCCCCAGCGGTTGATCGCGGCCTTCTTCGCTGCCTCCTTCAGGGCACTGATGTCGGTGTCCTTGGGGAAGAGCATGCAGACCCCGTACTTCTTCTCCTGGCCCTCGGGAGCATCGGGCTCGAAGAGGGCGGGGTAGCTGACGCGGAAGTGAGGGGTGACGAACTTCTGGTTACGAACCTTAGCCATGGTAGTTCCTTTCGACCATTCGGTCTATGTGAGAAAATCGAGAGAGTCATCGATCACGTCGAATGCCTGATCGACGGGTGCTGCTGCCTCGCGCCTGGCATCCGATACCGGCACAAGGTTGAAGCCATTGTCAGGCTTGTCCCACAGAGCTTCGTTCAGGGCCACGCCTGCCTTCTTGCAGGCCTTCTCTGCCTGCGCTACCGACTTCAGCTTCCTGGGGGCATAGGCTTCCTCTCCGAGCGTACCCGTCAGAACGTCCAGTGCCTGGGCCTCGTTCACCCACTTACGTATTGAGCGCTTCGGCACCAGCTTGAATCCAGGGATGGCGCCACCAGTCTCGGCAACGTGCTGGGCGTGGGCCTGCACGGCTTTGCTCCAGGCGCCAATGATCTCGGCTGCATGCAGTCGGATGCTCAGCTCCTCCGGGCTGAGGGACTGCGGGTTCACAGGAGTGCCGCCGAAGGCGCAGCCTGCCTTCTCCTGCACGTCACGGGCAGCTTCCCCACAGGTGGCAAGCACTTTGCAGAACCGGCAGTGCTTGCCTGCGTGAAGAGGTGCCCCTTCCTTTTGGGTGGCCATGGCCGCGGGGAGCAGGACATCAGTACCCCAGGCTCGCAGGCTGTTGGACAGCATGTCTGCCTGGCGTACCGGCCCATCACCGTGGGGAGCCCGTGGCTGCACGACAATGATCACCACCTTGCGGATCTCGCAGGGCGCATCGTGCAGGGCTCCGAGGCCATAGTACAGCAGCTGGGCGTTGGTCTCCACCTCGACCGGCACCCCAGCTCCGTGCTTGTAGTCGAGGACATAGAGCGTCCGGGTCGCCACGTCGATGACGCAGCAGTCGTTGGTCCCAAACATGCCGGGGAAGAGCCAGCTCAGATCGAAGCGCTGCTCCACAAAGAGGAGCTTGGAGTGGCCGTCCCCGTAGATCTCCTGGATGGTATCCAGGTAGATCTGCACTGCCTCTGCCATCTCGTCGGTGACGGTGGAGCCTTCCACCTTCCGGCCGACACAGCTGGCAGCGCTGCGGTTCTCTTTCAGACACAGCTCCGCGAGGGCGTGAGCTGCTGTGCCCTCGGCTGCGTACGAGGACGTTGTGTCCTGGACCCCCTCGCTTGCGCGAATAGATCCAGGACACGCGATCCAGCGGTACGCTCCCGAGGCACTGAGGGTAGCGTGGGCACTCATGCGAAGAGATCCTCCTCTTCCTGGGCCTTCGGCTCCGCGGTCAGGGCCTTGTGGAATTCGGAGTACTTGTCGGGCTTCACATCCGAGAGCTTCTTCGCCTCGAACTTCCCGAGGAGCGCCATGGTCTTCTCCCTGCCGTGCTTCACGGAGTAAGCCTTCAGCAGATCGTGGAGCGCTTCCTTCTGCCTGGCCACCTTGTCCTCTTTCGGCTCCTCGGCAGGCTCCTCTTTCGGCTCCTCTTTCGGCTTCTCTTTCGGCTTCTCTTTCGGCTTCTCTTTCGGCTCCTCTTTCGGCTTCTCGGCAGGCTCCTCTTTCGGCTCCTCGGCCGGGGGCTCTCCCACCTGAGTCGCTTCGATGAGTGCCTTCCCGAGGAGCGCCTTGAGAGTCTTCGTCGCAGCCTTCGGCCGGAAGTTCACACCCAGCTCCTTGAGCTTGGCCACGATCTCCTCCCGCTCCTCCCGCTCCTTCTTCGCATCCGTATCCGGGGATGAGGTGGGCTGGGATTCGCTGGGCGCAGCAGAGGCGGTTGATGGTGTCTCGCTCTGCTCGGCCAAGATCATGAAGCCCTTGTGCGCCTCCGTGCAGCCGTTGGCCAGGAAGGCTACAGCTCGGGCGAAGATCATCCACAGTTCCTTGTTCATGTTCTCTCCTTCTTTCGACAGTCACGACAGTACCTCCCGGATCCATTCCGGTAGGCCATCTTCATCAAGTGCTTTGTCCAGTATCTCCTGTTTTGCTACGATGGTCTTTGCCATCACCGCATCGAGCGAGCCCTCGAGCACGAGATGCTGCACGAGTACGCTCTCGTCCTGCCCGATGCGGTGGCAGCGGTCCTCGGCCTGGGTCACGTTCCCCGGCACCCAGTCAAGCTCGGCAAACACCACATGCGATGCTGCGGTCAGAGTCAGGCCAACCCCCGCTGCCTGGATGTTACCGATGAACAGGCGGCAGTCCCCATCGGCCTGGAACCGATCAACATTTTCCTGGCGCCGCATGAGCGCCGTGTCCCCTGTGACGGTCACACACGCATCCCCAAATTCCTCTGCGAGTGATGCGACCACGCCCTTGTGGTGGCAGAAGCAGACGACCTTCCCGCTGCTGTCAATCGCCTCGCGCAAATGCTCCACAACGAGCGGCACTTTCGCGTCTCCAGTCTCTCTGCGGATCCGCGATAGCTCCGTGAAATCGGGGGTGCCTGGATCGGCCATGGCCTTGATCAGTCGCCGGTACTGTGCGTCGGTCAAGACCTCCGGCACTTCCCCGAACAGCTTCTCCATGATGAGACGCTGTGCTTTCTGCAGCACCTTCTTGCTGGCGCTGTCAGTCATCTCCACCACCTGGCGTTGCTTTGGTGGCAGCTCTGTCAGTACATCCTCCTTGAGTCTGCGGATCATGCAGCTGGCGCGGAGCCTGGCCTGCAGCTCATCCAGGTTGCTTGATCCCTTCACGTCCCAAAATGATTTGCGTCCCCGACGCACAGGCTGTGCGTCACAGTACCTCTTGGCGTACTCCCAGTAGCCAGGCCACCCGTAGGGGTCCAGGGTGCGAAGCACCGGCCACAGCTCGATGGGCCTGTTGACGATCGGAGTGCCAGTGAGGAAGACCTTCTTGCCTGCCTCGATGCCGCTGTTGCCGCGGCTCCCCATGATCTCCTTCGTCCGTTGCGCGGTCCTGTTCTGCATGTAGTGGCACTCGTCTACGACCAGGAGATCCCACTCGCGATCGCGGATCGCTTCCCGGTGGCGCTTCAGTATGTCGTAGTTGATGATCACCACGTCGGAGTGGTTCTTCCAGCAGTTACCACTCACGACATGGGTGACCGGATGCCTGGTAGTCCACCTGTTGATCTCACGCTCCCAGTTGATCTTGAGGGAGGCGGGACAGATAACCAGGGTACTGGATGGGTCTTCGAGGTTCATGAGGCCCACCACCTGGACACTTTTACCCAGCCCCATCTGATCTCCCAGAAGCGTGGCATCGCGGTGGTGCATCCACTCGATACCGGCCAGCTGGTAGGGGAGGTAGCTCAGCCCCTCTGGCGCTGGCGCCGTGAACGTGGAGTCCTGCGCCCTCGAGCGCACCACCTCCCTGGACTCGCGAGTCAGCCACCCCTGGATCTTCTTGCGCAGGCTCTTCGGCAGCAGAGGTGCTGCCTGCTTGGCTACGTGCGCGTGGTTCGTCATCCAGGCGAAGCGGTTGTGGTCGAAGGTGAAGCCGCAGGATTTGAACAGAGCGTTCTCGTCCTGGCTGCATCGGATGTAGAGCATGGGCTTCACTTCATCGAGGGCAGCAGTGATCATAGATCGGGCTCCAGCTCAAAATCCGAGCAGAACATCCAGGTCGAGCAGCTCAGCCATCACCTTCTTCAGCAGACGCAGCACCTGGGTGTCACCGTCCTTGATCACACGGGTGATACCGTGGGGGTCCTTCAGGTTGAACTCCGACCAGATGACGATGAGGTTCTTGATCCGCTCGAGCTTGGCGTTGATGACGCGGATCTGATCCTCGCGGGAGTGGATATCCGCTCGGGCCTTCTTCAACTGGTTCTGCGCCACGGTCAGGTGCTGCTTCAGGTTTTCGATCTCCTCCAGGTGGGACGCCTGCTTCTTGGCCTGTTCCTGGATCCTCTCGCAGTGGGACATCGACTGCGTCTGTGCGTGGTCGTACATCTTCTCCAGCACCGTCACCCGCCCCTTCAACGAGGCGCGACTGCGCTGGGCCTTCTTGAGCTGGGCCACCAGCTCGGCGTGGGTCATCGTGTCATACTTACTGGGCATGTCTCACTCCTGACCTGTGGTGCGCGTCGATGTGGCATGACGGGCACTCGTCCGTTACGTTGCGCATGCGGATGCCACACTCGCGGCAGCTCCATCGGCGCACACGTCTCCCGCACTGCTTGCAGACCCCGCTGGCTTCCCAGCACTGGCGGCACATGCCGTCCTTGTAGATCTTGCCGGGGCCCTTGTGGCGGTTGGTGCAGTACGGGCAGCGGGGCGCGGTGCTTCGCTCCTTCTGGTACGATGTCTCGCAGGGGATGCACCGTGTCCCCGTGTTGTAGCTGTTGAGCCTCGTACGGCATTCGGTGCAGTACCTGGCCACCGGCTGCACCGTGAGCTTGTCCAGCTCCCGCTTGTATGCCATCCGCTGCTCCTCGCTCAGCGCGCCACTCAGTAGCTCGCGCAGCTCGGCCACCCGTTTGTCCGTGGCGGCAATGGCGTCGTCCAGATCCGCTGTGCCTTCCACTAGAGCACCTCCTCCCCGCGTCTACGGGCTGCGATGTTGCGCTGTACCTTAGCGGCCTCGGCCCTCTGCCAGTTGTCGGTCTGGGGGCCCAGGCCGTACAAGTGCTGGAAGCCCCGGCGGTCCTTCATGGTGTCGTGGACCTCATCGTGCCTCTGCCCTGCTCTCACTCTCCGTGCCATCTCTCATCTCCTATGTGGTACAGAACCAAAAGAGCAGGGCCCCTGCCAACAGCAGCAGGAACCCTGCAAACGTCTCGAGTTCATCCATTGGCGCCCTCCTTCTCGGCGCACTTGGGGCCAATCCCGGTCTTGATCGACCGGGGGGTGGTCAGGCTACGCCCACAGGCGCGGCAGGTCGTCTCGACCAGCACCTCGTAGTGGTTGCCACCCAGGTGCAGCTCCACGGGGATCGTGAGATCCTCGGCGTCGTCGGCCATCTCCTCGATGGCATCCTGCACGAGGGGGAGGGCCCGGAGGACCAGGCAGCTGTAGAACATCCACTTGTTCTTGCGGAAGTCGCGGGGGCTGGGCCGGTGCTTCTTCCACAGGATGACGCGCCGGTCAGTGGTGTCCCCGTCCATCAGCAGGCCAAAGCTCTGGAAATCCTGGTCGTTGCACGGGCCGGTCAGGAGGGAGACAACCGTCTCGCCTGCCATCCAGTCAGAGTCCACGGGCTGTGTCTTCAGCCTGATGGTCCGGTGCTTGCCGCTCTCGGTATTGAGGAAAGTGAAGCGTCCGTTGGTCATTACAGTCCCTCCATCATGTTGGCCATCGACCAGTCCACCGTGCGACCGTCCACGACGGTGACCGTGAGATCGGTGCCCGTCTCGGCGGCAACCTTCTTCACGACCTCGCGGGTGGTGCCCACCAGGTTCATCTTGTCCGCGCAGCTGGCACAGCAGACCCGACAGAAGTGGTGCTTCATGCTCTTGGTGTCCACCACAGTCACCTCGACTGCGTCAGCGCAGTCCATCACCACCTCACACACGGGGCAGACGATCTTGGTGCCCACATGGTGCTTCATGGAGATGGCTTCGAGCCCGTCCTTCAACTCAGTAAGCATCGTTGTCTCCTTCTCAACCATTCGACCATTCAAACTACAGAGGAACATCTTAGTGGTACGAACTACCCCGGTCAATAGTAAAACCGTCTAATTCCAGATCTTTTTTCGAGGCCCCTTTCGCCAGGGGATTCGCACCCCTGGCGGGAGTACCCAGGCCCTTGGGCTCCGTGGAGCCCTCGGGTGCGGGTACTTCAAACGTTGTGCTCATCAATCAACCACTGCGCGTGGCGCTCCAACGTCTCAAGAGAGCTGAACTGCCGCGCAAGGCCCGTGAACTTGCTGATGAACAGGAGGTCACCAGCGGCCCAGTTCTGGTAGTTGCCAAGGCAGTGCGTGGAGGAGCCCCAGCCAGTCTTGAAAGTGGCCAGGACTTCGGTGATGCCTGGCCGAGCTTCGTCAGCCTTGAAGCTGATGGTGGCCCACAGGGCGCGGCGGCTCAGGGGGGCCTCCTGGGCGCGGTCCTTGCATTCGGCGGGGGCTGGCTGCTCCACCACGCGCTTTCGGGCTGCGGCGATTGTGGCGGGGGTCATCTTGCGCTCAGGGTGTAGCTGAAGCTGGTCAATGCTCACGGGGCTGAGGGGGTGGCTCGCCATGTCTTTCTCCTTTTCAACGGGTAAACGATTCGAGTGATCCAAACTACAAGAGCGTACCCTACGGAAATCTCCCACCCCCGTCAAGAGTAAAATCGGATTTATTTTTCACCGGGAAAAATAAAAGGTGTTTGCAACCCGCCCGTCTATCTCCCTAGAATCGTTACCCTGGACGTGAGTACTTTCTGCATAGGAGGATCGCCAATGAGCAACACCTACTGGGCCCGAGGCCAGCAGACGGAGCTGGCCGATCACCTGGGCATCTCACCGCAGCACCTCAACGACATCCTGCACCGTCGCAGGCGGGTGGGCGTGGACTTCGCCCGTGAGCTGGAGGCAGCGAGCCAGGACGTCCTTGGCTCGCCCATCCCGTGGGAGACGTGGCTCTACAGCAGCACCTCACGCCACCCCGCATTCTTTGGCGAGCCGGAGGAGCAGAGATGATCTACGCTGTATCTGACACCCACCTCGGCATGGGCAATGGCCGGGACAACTGCACGTCACGCACCGCGCTCGAGGCACTGTTCACCGAGGCCCGTTCCCAGGACGCTCTCTTCATCATGGTGGGGGACATCCTCGAGACGTGGCAGTACCCTGCCTGCGGGGTGCTGGAGTACAACAAGACCCTCCTCGAGAGATTCCTGCAGTACTCAGGCACCAGGCTCATCCTGGGCAACCACGACAGCCACCTGGTGGGCCATCCGTTTTTCGACCACCCTCAGTGCCACAGCCACTTCGACGCCTGGCAGGGTGGTCAGTGGTTCCGGTTCAATCACGGGCATGAGTGGGACGACGTCAACAACAGCCCCCGGCCGGGGATCGCCCAGGTGCTCACCATCCTGGCTGGCATGGCCGAGGACGCTGGGTGGTTGATGCGCCTCTCGAGGTGGTGGCACAACCTCAAAGTCTCACCCCGTGGATCCTACCGCGCCGGTCAGATCCGGGAGCACATCATCGACGAGACGACCGGCCACATCGTCTGTGGCCACACGCACGAGGCAGGCAGCTGGGGCGAGTACCACAATACCGGCTGCTGGGTGGACGGGCGTACCGACTACCTGATCATAGACGATGCCAACGGTGGGGTGTCCCACCACAGCTACTGAGGAGGGGAGAACATGAGAGCACTCGACGGTGCCCTCCTCTGCGCGTCTCGAGGATGGCACGTATTTCCTGTCGTAAACGACAGCAGCAAACGACCGGCATTCAAGGGGTGGCAGGAGTGGGCCACAGCCGACCCCGACAAGATCCAGAAGTACGCCAAGGCCAACCCCATGACCAACTGGGGCGTCTACGCCGGGAAGTCCGGGCTCTTCATTATGGACCTGGACCCCCAGTCGGGCGCGGCCATCAAGGCTCTCTTCGACAAGCACGGGAAGTTCCCGCGCACCTTCACGGTCAAGACACCCCGCGGCGGCAAGCACCTCTACTACGTGGGTGACGGTCCCTCCCTGGTGGACGGGCTCGGCCACGACATCGACACCCGCGGCCGGGGCGGCTACGTCCTCGCACCTGGCTCTGCCATCCGGGATCCCAATACCGGCGAGGTCAAAGGCTCCTACTCCATCGTCCACGACATGGCGCCGACACCCATGCCCACCTGGGTGCCCGAGGAGATCCAGCAGGAGCGCTCTCCCCTCGAGAGGCCCGACGACTCCGACGTGGGCGGCAGCATCGGCGAGGGCAAGCGGGACAGTGAACTCACACGCTGGGCCGGTGTCCTCCGCGGCCAGGGCCTGGTGGAGGATGAGCTGACCGCGGCGCTCATGGTCATCAACAGCATCCGCTGCGCCCCACCGCTCCAGGATAACCAGGTCATCAAGATCGCCAGGTCAATCGCCAAGAAGCCGAGAGGTGATGCCGAGGCGGCAGCGGTCTTCGCGTCGGCCGACACCGATGAGATGCAGGCCAAGGGGAACTGGCCGGTGGATGCCGAGGACTACATCGATGGCGAGGCGCCGGAACGGGAGTGGCTCGTGGAGAATTGGATCCCCAAGGGTGAGATCAACAGCCTCTACGGATCCGGGTCCACCGGGAAGTCGCTCCTCGCCCTCCAGCTCTCCCTGTGCATCGCGTATGGTCAGCCGTTCCATGGCCAGGCCGTTACCTCCTGCCGTGTCCTCTACATTGCCTGCGAGGACAAAGAAGCTGAGGTCCATCGGCGCCTCACCGACATCAGGCAGGACTTCCCAGCAGCCGTCCGCAGGAAGGGCCGACTCCACATATGGAACCGCGTGGGCCTTGACTCAGCGCTGGCCAAGGTGCAGGGCGATGACGTGGTGGCTGGCGCGTTCATGGGGGAGCTGCGAGCGTACATGGACCAGCTACCACCTGGCCCGTGGCTGATCGCCTGCGACACCGTCTCCGACGTGTACATGGGTGACGAGAACACCAGGGAGAAGGTCAACAAGCTGATCAAGGTATACCTCTCAGGCCTGGCCCTCGACTATGATGCCACTATCCTGCTCCTGGCCCACCCCTCCCGCGCCGGTCAGAAGGGCGACATGCTCTCCGGGTCCACCGCCTGGGAGAACGCAGTGCGCAACCGCATGGCCATCACCAATGAGGATGGGGTGACCACGCTCAAGAAGGTAAAGAGCAACTACTCCAGCACCGATGACGAGATCACCCTGCGGTGGGAAGCCGGTCGGTTCGTCCCCATCGACACCCAGGTGCAACAGGTCAAAGCCGAGAAGGCTGAGCGCATGGACCTGGCGCAGGCTCTCAGTGGTATCGTCCAGGTGGGCCAGGAGGTCACCCTCAAGCGGGTGGCCGACATCATCTCCACCACGGCTCAGTACAACCACCTCTTCGGCAAGATCCGCAGCGACCGGCGCCAGGTGCAGCAGCTCATCCTGGCACTGCGCGAGGGCATCCAGCTGGGCGGCATTGAGTATAGGTATGCCGAGCGGGACACCGGCCGAGAGAGACACTGGGTATCAGCTGAGGTGGTGGAAGATGAGGATTTTCTCTCATAGTAGTATAAGGACTTAACACAGACAAAATCTGGAGAACCCGAAAAAGTGAAATCCTTGGAAGTCTATGGTAGCAAAGGTTTTAATATGGACATTTGCCCTTTTTGGGGGCGTTTGTTCATATTAAACCGTTGTGTAGCAAGGCTTTGTGGGTTCTGGAAAAATGGGGCTTAAAATGTCCGTATCAGAAAATGCACAAGTTAAGTCCTTTGGTGGTCGAGAGTTAATACGGACACAGTTCATACGGACATTTTTCTTGTCCGTATTTTGTCCGCGTGGATTAAACCCTTGTAGGGCAAGGAGTTAATTGGGACAGAATTTCACCCCCCTACGGGGGGAGGAGAGATCTCCCAAGATCTCCTCCTCCCCGTAGAGGGCAGGATTTTTGCGCGAGAGGAGACGGTGATGATGAGCGTGGTGATCTACGGACTGAGTGGCATCCTGGCGATCCTGGTGGCGTACCTGGTGGCCGAGGCGACCTGGCGCATGGGGATCGAGGAGGGGTGGAAGCGAGCGGCCCAGGCATCGGTGGACGACCGGCCCCCGGAGGTGCCGCAGGGAGAGCTTGAGGAGTTGCTCGCCCCCTACTGGCCGAAAGCGCCTGAGTGGGCGCAGTGGGCGGCGATGGATAAGGACGAGAGATGGGGGTGGTATGCCGAGGAGCCTTATAAGTTGGGTGATGAGTGGTGCATATCCTCATACCGTAAAGATTACAAGGCGTTTTACGGCCCCGAGTGGCACGGCGACTGGCGGGAGGCGAAGGTCAAGCGGCCTGATGCCGTTGCTTGTAAGTTGTGCCGTAAGTGCGGTGTGTCGGTCGTCCCTGGCTTGGGATCACTATGCGCTAACTGCTTTGAACAGCCCGACCAACCGCAGCGGCCTCTGCCGTCATGTGGTACGCCATGCAATGATGAAGATAGAGAGGCGGCGGGTATATGTGATGACTGCGATTTGCCCGACCAACCGCAGCAGCGGCGGGAGGTGAGCGAAGAGATCGAGCGCTTAAAGGAAGAGTGCGCAGACCGTCATGACCTTCTTGAGGAGATCGGTGAAGTTATCGACAGGTGGCGATCTGAGACCGTGGAGGACTGACATTTTTGCTCACGGCTGGTGCCTGTAGCGTGGTGCAGACGTGAAGGAGGCTCGCAGGGTGAAGACTGCACGTAATCCCATTCAGGCGAGTCGAAGTGGCTTAAAGTCGAGGCCAGCCGTGAGCTTTTTATCGTGGAGGACTGACATGGCTAAAACAGGGATGGGTCTGGTGCCAGACCTGAAGCAGTTTGCGTTTGGTCCAGTGTGGGGCGGCGATCTCATAGGAAAGACCGGCAGAGACAAATTGGAGAAGCTCGGTTATGTCACCAGAGTCAAGGGGTGGACTACTCTGACCGCGCGTGGGCTGCGAGTTCTGGTTGATCTTGAGATTGTCAGGTCATAGCGGAGGACTGACATGAGCGATAGAACAGAAGAGGCATACGAAGCTCTGCGTCAAAGGTTGAAAGACGTTAAAATGGCGAACGAATGTATGCGAGGAGAATTAGCCAAAAGCAACACGTTGTTAGATTGCGCTCATATACGGATACGTCAACTGTCATCCGAGCGAGCGGTATGCGCGAACTGCCGGTACTATGTGGCAACTGAGCTTACTGCCGCCGGTGATCCGTTGGGGCATTGTACTCGATACCCGCCACCCCCTAGATCGCTGCCGTGTGAGGACGGAGATTCATATGTAATCGAGGACGTGGCTTTGTTACCTGAGTCTGGACATGGGGTGATAGTGTCAGAAGAAATGTGGTGCGGGGAATGGCAACGCGGAAGGAATTACGGCGAGCCGAAGAAACTTAAAGCCAGCGGCGGGGAGGAGGACTGACATGAGCATACGCAAGTCGGCTGAGGCGCTGACAGGATTCAGCCTTACGAAGCGGAACACTCACCATTGGGATATATACCCCGCACGTGGCCAGTGGCTTCGCAATGGTGGTCATAGGCTGTTCAGGATACGCGGGGAGCCTGGTCGTGTCGTTATCTTTAGCGAGATGGATTACCCTGCGCGTGATGATGAGCCACGGGACTGGGGATACCGTCGCGAGTTCACGTCCATAGAGGCGGCGATGGCATTTATCTGCGGGATACTGATGCGCGAGGCGTGCGGGGAGGAGGACTGACATGAGCGACGAATGTGTGCATTGCACTGTGCGCGGCAACATGGAACAGTGCTCAAAGACTGAATGCCAGCACCATGAAAACTGGTATGCGATGCAGCTCATGGCCGAGGTCGAGCGGATGAAGGACAAGGAACAGCGATCTCGCAGGCAACTAGAGGCCGAGGTCAAGCGGCTCAAGGACGATGCAACATGCGAGTTGTGCGATGCACCGACAGACGCCCATGCTCCTGCCGTATGCGTGGGGTGTTACAACCAGTTGGGGGCCAAGATCGAGCGGTTGAGGGGTGCAATTCGCACTGCTATGGATGACCTTGGTGCTGCACTGGAGGAGGACAGCGATGCGAGTCAATCGTAACCGGCCGGTCGCTGACCACAGCAACACCAGGCGAAGGAACCGTGAGCGAGTGAAGGCGAAGCACAAGTACCGCGGTGGTGAGTTTGAGGAGCTGCTTGAGAAGGAGGTCGAGGCCCTTGGCTACACGAAGCGTTCAACGAACTACCGCAGCTCTCCGTGAGCTTGGGATCACCTACGCGATTGTCGAGCATTGGAACGACCACGCGGGTGTTCGTCAGGACATGCTCGGATTCATCGACATCGTCGCGCTGTGGCCTCAGAAAGGGGTCGTAGCGATCCAGGCATGCGCCACAGACTATGCTGAGCATGTCCGTAAGCTTACGGGACTCAGGCGAGCTGCCGTCGCACAGTGGCTCTCTGTGGGCTTGTGCGAGTGTGGCGCCCAGCTCACTCATGTGGAGCTGTGGGGCTGGCGCAAGGTGGTGAAGAAGAGAGGCAGCAAGGTGAAGGTCTGGCGACCTCGAGTGCAGGCCTTCACGATGGAGGATGTGAGCGATGATTTCCTGGACTGATTGGACCGACACTTCGAACCCTCGGCAGCATAGCACCACAGACACGACCACCGATGGGTTTGGTTGGTTCTACTCAGTGTCGGGTGGTTACGATCACGACATCGATGCGCACCTCTACCGGCCAAAGGATCCCGCCTGGTGCAGCAGGCATGGGCGGGATCCCGAGCTGCCGCCGGTCGAGTGGGCGAGGGTGAAGAAGGATCACGATGCGGTGGGGATACTTGCGCCCTACCGCCATTTCGTTTTCGTTGGATGAGGAGGAGAACGATGGGACGACTGTGCATGTGCAGTGAGGTGGGCAAGGTGAAGCGCGATGGCAAGAGCACCTGTGCCAGGTGCGGTGGTGAGGATGCCTACGGTGGGCCCGAGCGGAGCCAAGGACCGGCCAGGGCCACTGACGAGATCGGGAGCATTCTCCAGATCTCGACACGGGCTCTGCGAGCGACACGTAAGCATCTCGAGATCGCGAAGGCCGAGAACAAACTCCTGCGACAGATGCTCTGCTTTCGCCATGGGTGCAGCATCACCTCGCTGTACCTGGACGACGATGAGCATCAGTGTGGCCGATGCGGTGTTGACTTCTTGCGTGATGATGCCAACGATATCTTCCAGGCGCTGACGCAGGGAGAGGGACATGCTGAACGAGGCACTGAAGATCCTCAGAACGGAGAATGCCGGGATGACTGAACTGATCGAGAAGCTGAAGGACGGGCTCATCAAGTACGGGCAGCACAGGCCCGACTGCGCCATGTCGCTGTACCCCGAGAGTACGAGCTGCACCTGTGGTCTGCTCAACCTCTGGCTCGAGGTCTACAACGCCGAGGCGCCACCGGAAAATGTGTTGCAACCGGATGGTCCCTCTTCGTAGCCTGAGGTCATGGTAGACACCCGCGCATTCTTCCAGAAGGCCAGGGCGCAAGGACTGGCCACGACCTCAGAGGAGTGGGATGACATGGCATCACTCACGCAGGCTGACCTTGAGCTGATCAAGGCCTTTGTGCAGGAAGCTGTGAGCGAAGAGCTGAAGAACCACACGCTGCACTGCAAGTTCACCGTGAGCGAGTCCGATGCCCAACAGTTCTCCCACCTCGTGGGCATGATGAGCGACACAGGCGGGGGCGATCTCTCCAAGGGCATCGAGACGATGCGCAAGAACCACGAGTGGATGAAGTCGATGCGGGAGCGCTCGAGCAAGGCAGGATCGATCTTCTTTGTGATGCTGGTCACCGCGGTGGTGGCCAGCATTCTTTCTACCTGGTGGGCTGGTATCAAGACGGTCGCCACGAAGTTCCTGGCGGGACCATGATGTGGGTAAGCTCACGCACAACCACGCTCGCTTTGTCGCAGCGTACCTCGAGCATGGCAATGCCAGCCGAGCGTACCAGACAGCGTACCCCAACTGCAAACCTCGCTCAGCGGATTCACTAGGCACCAGGTTGCTGCAACGACCTGACGTGAGGGAAGCAATCGACAAGGCGATAGAGAAGGCCATGAAGAAGATTGAAGTCACTCCCGAGCGCATCATCCAGGAGCTGGCCTGCATGGCCTTCTTCGACCTCAGCTCGGTTACTGATGACGAGGGCAACCTCCTCCCGATCTCCGAGATCCCGGAGGAAGCACGACGGGCTCTGGGCAGCATGGAGATCGAGAGCCTCTTCGATGAAGACGGTGGCCTGCGGGGGCGCCTCAAGAAGGTGAAGGTCAGCGACAAGAAGCAAGCGCTCGAGCTGCTCGGCAAGTGGAGCAAGCTTCTGATGTGGCGTGAGCAGACGATCAACGAGAACAACAACAAGACGGAGGTCACCGTGCGCCAGGTGGACCTCAAGGATCGCATCAAGGAGTTGACCGGGGAGGCACAAGACGATGACGATGACGATGACGAGGATGACTTCCTCCAGTAACGCACCGACTGGCTGCTTGGCCGCGGTGATCCTGGGCCTCTTGGCCTGGGCGATCCCGGGCGCCATCGGGATGGTGGGCTACTACGTGGCCAGCTACCTTGGACTGCTATGATCTGCAATGGCCTCACTCGAGAGATGAGCAAGGCGCTCTACAAGGGCGTCCTCGAGGACGGTGACACCGAGGCCATGCGGCAGCTCTGTCGCAACGACCTCTTCTTCCTCCTCTTTGTCGGCTGCAAGCGCAAGGACGTGGATCACGACTGGCTCTACGAGCGCTGCCGGGAGGTGGAGGCGAAGCCTGACGGCATGCTCGACCTCTGGGCTCGAGAGCACTACAAGTCCACGATCATCACATTCGCCAAGTCACTCCAGGACGTGCTATCCTCTCACGGTCGCAACCCGGATCCCAAGTGGCAGGGCCGCGAGGTGACGGTGGGCTTCTTCAGCTGCACCCGTCCCCTGGCGAAAGACTTCCTCAAGCAGATCCAGCGAGAGCTGGAGGACAACCAGTTCCTCAAGGATCTATTCCCCGACGTTCTCTTTCAGCAGCCGAAGCGTGAGGCGCCTCTGTGGTCCCTCGACAGTGGTCTGGTGGTGAAGCGTCACAGCAACCCTCGAGAGGCCACCTTCGAGGCGCACGGGCTTGTGGATGGCCAGCCTACCGGCAAGCACTTCTTCCTCCTGGTCTACGATGACGTGGTCACCCGCGAGAGCGTGACGACTCCCGAGCAGATCAAGAAGACGACCGATGCCTGGGCCCTCTCCCTCAACCTGGGAGCGAAGGGTGGGCTCATCCGGTACATTGGTACGAGGTATCACTACAACGACACCTACCGGACGATCCTCGAGCGTGAGGCCGCGGAGCCACGCATTCACAAGGCCACGGTCGATGGCACCGTGAACGGTGACCCCGTGTTCCTCTCCCGCGAGGAGCTGATGAAGAAGCGCCGGGAGATGGGGCCGTACATCTTCGCCTGCCAGATGCTCCAGGATCCGAAAGAGGATTCGGTCATGGGCTTCAAGCGGGAGTGGCTGCGCCAGTACCATGAGCTGCGCAACCACTCCCAGTGGAACTTCTACATCACGGTGGACCCCGCGGGGGAGAAGAAGAAGGACAACGACTACACCGTCATGTGGGTCCATGGCCTGGCGCCTGACGGCAACTACTACCTGGTCGATGCGGTGCGCGATCGCATGAACCTCACGCAGCGCTGCGATGCGCTGATGCGTCTGCACAAGAAGTGGCGCCCTCTCAAGGTGGGCTACGAGAAGTATGGCCTGCAGGCAGACATCGAGCACATCGAGTACGTGATGGAGCTGAAGAACTACCGCTTTGTCATCGTGCCTCTGGGTGGTGCCATGTCGAAGAACGATCGCATCAGGAGACTGGTGCCGATCTTCGAGCAGGGCCGGTACTACTTGCCCGTCAGGCTCATGTTCCTGGACTCCGAGAAGAAGCCCCACGACTTCGTCCAGGAGTTCATCGATGACGAGTACGAGGCCTTCCCCGTGGCAATCCACGATGATATGCTTGACTGTGCGAGTCGAATTGTGGATCCTGATTTGAGAGCGGAGTTCCCTGAGGAACAGGAGTACCACTTGTCGATGACCATGGCGCCTGACCGAGGGAAGGTCCAAACCGAGTACAAACTGTTTGCATGAGGAGAGCCCTATGTGCTTTTGGAGTCAGCCGCAACCGTCTGCGCCCCCGCCGCCCCCACCGGCACCTCCCCCGCCTGCGCCCCCTCCCGTGGCTCCTGTCGCGCCACCACCCGCGCCTGCGCCCGAGCCTGCTGAGCCCACCCAACAGGCTCAGCCTCGTCGTCAGGCAGACTTCGAGGCAACACAGCAGGCCAGAGCAGGCACCGCGCAGAGAGCGGCCGGCCGCGCCGGTCGATCCAGCACCATCCTCACGGGTGGCCAGGGACTGAGTGATCAGGCCTTCACCCGCAACAAGACGCTTCTGGGTCAGTGACGTTGCCGTCCCGGCTACTATGGGTGATCCGGGTAACACCATAGCGCAGGCTCGTCCCCTGCGGGGGGATAACCGGATTTGAGAGGGTGACAGATGCCAGAGTACGACAGCAAGACGAAGCGGTATCGTGACAGGCTCAAGCAGCTCGAGGAGCAGGCCTCCACGATTCGGCAGCATTGGCGTGATATCCAAGAGTACCTCATGCCTCGCAAGGGCAAGTTCCTCTCGAGCACTGGTGGCGTCGAACACGACATCGACAAGGAAGGCGCCAAGCGCAACGAGAAGATCATCAATGGCATCGGCACCCGAGCGGTCAGGATCCTGGCTGCTGGCATGCAGGGTGGCCTCACCTCTCCCTCGCGCCCCTGGTTCCGACTGGGGCTCCCCGACGAAGACCTCATGGAGTACACGCCGGTCAAGGAGTGGCTGCACGACACTCGCAACCGGATGCTCGCAGCGCTCCAGCGATCCAACTTCTATGGCTCGATCCACAACCTTTATGGCGAGCTGTCCGCGTTCGGGACCAACGCGATGATGATCGAGGAAGACCTCGACACCATCGTCCGCTTCCGACCGTTCACCGTGGGTGAGTTCTACGGTGCCCAGGACTCCACGTACAGGCCCAACGCTCTGTACCATCGCTTCCTCATGACGGCCCGCCAGATGGTGCGCGAGTTCGGCAGGACCAAGGTGTCGCGGCCGGTGCGAGAGGCGATCGAGAACAACCAGCTCGACACCAAGTTCTCAGTGATCCGGGTGATCCAGCCCAACAGCGACAGCAAGCCGGGAAGCGATCTCAGCGAAGACCTCCCCTTCGAGTCAGTGTGGTTCGAGGAGAAGGGCCGCGAAGGCAACGACAAACTCCTGCGCCGGTCAGGCTACCGGCAGATACCTTTCGTCATGCCCAGGTGGTCAGTGACTGCGACCAACTTCTGGGGTGACTGCCCAGGCATGGATGCCCTCGGTGATGTCATGATGCTCCAGAAGATGGAGAGCGACAAACTGATGGCCCTGGACAAACTGGTCAACCCTCCGATGAATGCGCCGACCTCGATGAAGAAGACCGGTGGCAGCATCGTGCCAGGTGGTGTCAACTACGTGGATGTCACGCAGGGTGGGCAGGGCTTCACCCCGGCGTACCAGATCAACCCGGACATCGGCAGCATGGCGGTGGAGATCCGTAGCGTAGAGCAGCGGATCCAGAGCGCCTTCTTCAACGACCTCTTCCTGTCGATCCTCCAGGAGGACAAGCGCATGACGGCCACCGAGGTGGCAGAGCGTCATGATGAGAAGCTCCTCATGCTGGGGCCGGTCCTCGAGCGCTTGCAGGCAGAGCTGCTGGACGTGATCATCGATCGAGTCTTCGACATCATGCTCAACCTCGACCTCTTCATGCCGCCCCCTCCCGAGATGTCGGGCATGCTGCTCAGGCCCGAGTACATCTCTACCTTGGCGCAGGCGCAGAAGCTCGTCGGGACCAACGCCATGAACAACCTCATCCTGACCGTGACCAACATGGCCCAGGTCAACCCCGAGGTGGTGGACAAGGTTGACTTCGATGAGATGACCGATCAGTACGCTGACATCCTCGGGACGCCCCCCAAGGTGATCCGGGGCGACGATGAGGTGGAAGCCATCCGGGCGCAACGGGCGCAGGCACAGCAGGCTGCTGTGGCGCAGGCACAGATGGACACGGCCATAGGCAACGCCAAGGCCATGTCGGAGACACCTCTGGGTCAGGGCTCGGTCCTCGACTCAGTGATGGAGGGACTGGGATGACCAAGAAGATTGACGATCCGAATCACGCGACCAACCCTGCGATCGGAGCAGTGGAGGTCACGCCTTCGGATGACACGGACCTCTCCAATGGGGACTGCCGTGCGCTCTATGTCGGGACGACGGGTAATGTGAAGGTGAAGCTCGTCACAGGCGAGAACATCACCTTTGTGAATGTCCCTTCCGGTATGATCCTGCCCGTGATGGTGAAGCGGGTGTTCAGTACCGGCACGGTCGCGAGCGACATCGTCGCCCTCTACTAGGAGGTAGAGACATGGCTATGAACAGCAACCCGCAGGCAGTCCGCTTCTGCAATGAGAAGGTTCGGCCTCTAGCCAACGATCTGGCGCAGCTCTACTATAGGAGCAAGCGCTTCCTCGATCAGTGGAATGGCCAGGGCATGTCGGCGCTCATCAACAATGATGCAGGCGAGACGATGGACGACAACGCCACCGAGGACGGGCGCCCGATCGCCTCGGGGAACTCCTGCCATAACATGTACAATCGGGCGGCGGGAATCGTGGTTGACTTCGAGGCCAGCGGCAGCGCGAAGCTCAACACCATTCTGGCGATTGCGAACCTCACTGGGGAGTAACCCATGGCAACGTATTACGTCCGGTCAAGTGGTGGCAACGACAGCAACGCGGGAACCTCCTTTGCGTTGGGTTGGGCTACGCTCCAGAAGGCCGCGGATACCGCAGTAGCCGGTGACCTTGTCCTGGTTTGTGCGGACGGCAATCATCTTCCCACTGCCAAGGTGGACTTTGACACCAATGCAGGGTCTGATGTGGCGCAGATTGAGTTTCGTGGCGCGGGAGCTACTGGTGCCGATGACGGTACAGTAGCTACAATCAGCGGTGCGAGTTTGCCAGCAACTACGGACATGATAGATCTTACAGTTTCGGTCAACCATATTCTGTTTAAGGGCCTCCGCTTTACCGCGGCGACCCGCGATAACGTGGTCATGGGCTCCGACGCGATGTGTACCATGTTTGTGAATTGCAGAATGGACAATGCGACAGGCCGAGGGGCTTACACTACAGGTTCGGGGTCATACTACGCCTTTATCGGTTGCGAATTTGACAATAACGGGGGGTGGGG
>Ga0208019_1000069_pt1 | contig 47671 bp, 74 predicted proteins | sample CB_VirMetaG_5_FD_184540 | JGI IMG/M metagenome (GOLD analysis project Ga0208019, IMG submission 184540) | Freshwater to marine saline gradient viral communities from Chesapeake Bay - CB_1508_1D Viral MetaG (SPAdes) (version 4) | ecosystem: Environmental > Aquatic > Marine > Coastal | place: USA... | reverse complement strand
CAATAAGAAGAAATACAACTGGTGTTGTATTTGCTGGAAGAACTAGACTAAGAGGAATTATTCTTGGTGCAGAAAATGCTACAACTGTAGGAGCTGTTACATTAGTTAATGGTGGAACTACAAATATATACTTCCAAGCAGATGCTCCAGTAGGTGATGTCTTTGCATTTAATATTCCAGAAGATGGAGTATTATTTGAAAGTGGAATTAGTATTTCTTCACTAACAGGAACAGTAACTGTATTGTTAGATAAGTAGGAGGCTAAATGGCTAACACTACTTCAGGTACGTATATCTTTGATAAGAATTTTCAGATCGATGAGATCATAGAAGAGGCTTATGAAAGAATTGGATTGCAACCTAATGCCGGTTATGATATTAAAACCGCGCGACGATCTTTAAATATTCTATTTCAAGAATGGGCAAACCGAGGTTTGCATTATTGGGAAGTTGCAAACAATTCAATAACTTTAGTAGATGGTCAAGCAACTTATACGATGTATCGTTCAACTGGTGATGGCACATCCGACGCGACTGCTGTATACGGTGTTGACGATATATTGGAGTGCTCTTATAGGAATGCATCTTCTATAGATACACCTTTAACAAAAATTAATAGATCAGCTTATCAAGCTTTATCAAACAAATCATCTGAAGGACAACCTGTACAATATTTTGTACAAAGATTTATAGACAAAGTTACAATAACTTTATACCTTACTCCAGGATCTTCTGAAGCCGGAAACTTTATTAACTATTATTATGTGAAAAGGATTCAAGATGTTGGAGCTTATACAAACGCAACCGATGTACCTTATAGGTTCGTTCCTTGTATGTGCGCGGGCCTTGCTTATTATTTGGCAATTAAAAAAGCGCCTCAAAGAACACAAGAATTAAAATTATTATATGAAGATGAATTACAAAGAGCTCTTGAAGAAGATGGTTCTTCATCTAGTTCTTTTATAACTCCAAAAACTTATTATCCGAATGTATAAATATGGCAGGAATTGAAGACTTAGTTACATTATATAGAGGAGAAGCTCCTTCAAGATTTAATATGGATTTTGGGGATTTAAGAGGAACTTATTATACAAAAGATAAAGATCTTGCTAAATACATGGCCCAAGGTGGTTCACAATCAGCAAATAAACTTATTGGAGATTTAAAAGGTACAGTAAAAAAATTAGAAATACCAAAAGATTTATTTGAAAAACTAGGTGGTTCAGATTTTCAAGTTAATATAAAAGACCCAAAATTACTTGGTAAAGCAAAAACAGATGTACTACAAACTATCTTAGCAAGAGCTGGATCTTTAACACCTTTAGCGATGAAAGGTTTAAATATTTTAACTAGTTTACCTGCTGCAACAGTAACTATGTTTTTACAATCTACTCCAGCTAATTCTGATGAGATGAATATGAAACTAGAAGATTTTGCAAAATTAAAACAAACAGAAGGGTTAATGGATAAATCATTACCTTCAGAAACAAGAGATATGTAATGACAAATTTATCTAAAGGAAAATTTGCAAGAGCGATATCAGATAGATCAGGAATGGAATTTCCTTATTCTGAAATGGTGACTGAATGGAATGGGGCCTTTGTCCATTATTCAGAGTTCGAGTCTAAACATCCACAACTACAACCTAGAAGGTTCACGGCTGATGGACAAGGATTGCCAAAAGCAAGACCAGATAGAACTGAACCACCTGTATTAATTTTATTACAAACAAATCCTTTTGAAACAATTAAATATTCAGGCAATACCTACATTAATGTTTATTCACCAAATCATAACCGAACTACTGGTGCTGTAGTCAGATTTAGAGGGGCAACAAATCCAACAGGATTCAATAATGTTCCAACATTTGATAATGTTTCGGATATTTCAAGTGCGTCAGGTTTTACAATTACGGTTGGCAAAATAGATTCAAGTGGTAATGTATCTAATACAACAAATTATTTTTATTTTCAAAGTGCTAGCACAGCTACAAATGGAAATGTAAGTGGGGGAGGAAATGGTTGTTCGGCGGGTCCGGTTAACCTACAAGCATAATGACATACGCGGAATTAGTAACAAAAATTAGAGATTATTGTGAAGTAGATGCAAATGTATTTACATCAACTATTGTAAATGGTTTTATTAATGATGCAGAACTTAAAATTTTAAGAGAAATAGATTCTGATAATAATCGACAATATGCACAAGCTGATATTATTGCAGGTCAAAGATATGTAAATACTCCATTAATTAATGATGAAACTTTAATCATTAGATCAGCTCAAATCACTAATTCTACAGGTGGTGCTGACAATTCAAATAGAGCTTTTTTAGAATACAGAGACACAAGTTTTATATCTGAATATAATGGAGAAGGAACCCAGGGATTACCTAAATACTACTCATATTGGGATGAAAACACAATTGTCCTGGCTCCAACTCCTGATCAAAATTATAACATGCAGATAAATTATATCTTGAAACCTGCTGGATTATCGGCTAGTAATACAACTACATACTTAAGTAAACAGTTTTCAAACGGTTTGCTGTATGCATGCTTAATTGAAGCTTATGGATTTTTAAAAGGTCCTGCAGATATGATTCAGTTTTATGAAAAAAAATATGCTGAAGCAGCACAAGGGTTTTCAATTGAGCAAATGGGTAGAAGAAGACGAGATGAATATCAAGATGGTAGTCCTCGTATTCGTCAACAAAAATAATTAAGGAGTAAATAAAATGGCAATAACACAAGCGGTTGCAAATAGTTTTAAAAAAGAATTATTAGAAGGTAAGCATGATTTTGCTTTCTCTGGTGGTTCTGCATTTAAACTTGCTTTGTATGTCTCTACTGCAACGTTAAACTCTACTACTACAGCATACACAACTACTGGTGAAGTTTCAGCTAGTGGTCAATATACTGCAGGTGGTGGAGCTCTAGTAAAACCAAATCCAAGTACTTCAGTTGCATCAGGTGTTGCAATTGTGGACTTTGCTGATTTATCTTTTACTGGGGTAACATTGACAGCTAGAGGTGCATTAATTTACAATACTTCAAACTCAAATTCAGCAGTTGCAGTATTAAATTTTGGTGCAGACAAAACAGCAACTTCAGGAACATTTACAATTCAGTTTCCTAACTTTACAACTTCAGCAGCGATTCTTAGAATTGGTAACGCGTAATAGGAGGGACTTCCTATTATGGCCAATGCTTGGGGCGAACTAAGTTGGAGTACAGGTTCATGGGGATTACAGAATGACGCTTCTGTTTCCTTAACTGGACAACAGTTAAGTTGTGCTCAAAATAATGTTGGAGTTTCAGCAGAAATAAATGAAGGTTGGGGAAGATTAACCTGGGGTGAAAACGCCTGGGGTATTGCTGGTGATGTTGCAGTCACTGGTATTGGATTAAATGTTGGTATTGGAACAGGTTCAGTTACAATTGATGTTGCACCAGAATTAGCAGGTCAACAGTTAAATATATCTTTAAATAATGTTGGAATTGATATTGCAGTAGAAGTATTTTTACAAAATAATCCATTACAAGGTTTAACAATTTCAGAGGGTATTGTAGATCCTGCGCCAGATGCTTTAGTTACTGGTCAACAACAAAATTTATCTACAGGAAATTTAGAAGCATATAACGAAGAAGGTTGGGGAAGAACTTATTGGGGAGAAGAAGTTTGGGGAGCTTCTGGTTTCTGGGCTTTTGGTGAAACAACTGGAATAGGTTTAACAGCTAATCTTGGAACAGTTGAAGCGAAACCCGTTACTATTGCATCACCAACAGGAATAGGTTTAATAGCAGAAGAAGGAACGGCAGATCCAAGTCCAGATGCTACAGTTACAGGTATTGGTATGACTGTAGGAGTTGGATTAGGTAGTGTTTCAGGGACTGCTGACATAGATGTTACAGGCATAGAATTAACAGTTAATTTAGGAACAGCAGTATTAGATGCTGTAACTATTGCAGAACCTACTGGACAACAGTTAAATATTAGTTTAAATAGTGCAGTAGCAGGTGCTTCAGCCGAGGTACCTTTAACAGGAATTGGCTTGACAGTAGAAATTAATAGCATTAATGTTCAAGCTTGGCAGATTGTCGATACCGGTTCAAATGTCACTTGGAATATTATTGACACGGCCGCTTAAAATTAGTAAATTAATAAAATAAGGAATTAAAAATTATGGCATCAAGTTATTCAACAGATCTTAAACTAGAGTTGATGGTTACCGGTGAAAAAGCTGGTTTATGGGGTGACATCACAAATACAAATTTAGTAATTTTACAACAAGCTATCGCTGGTTTTGAACAAGTTGCATTAAACGCAACAACAGGTGCAACTCTTGCATTTACAAACGCAGCAACTTCAAATGGTAAAAATGCAGTTATCGAATTAACTGGAACAATCACAGGTAATGTTGATGTTACTATTCCAACGAGTGTAACTAATAAAGTTTACATTGTTAAAAACAGCACATCAGGTGCTTTTACTGTAACTGTAAAAGTTTCTGGTCAAACAGGTGTAACTTTCTCAGCTACTGATAAAGGTGCAAAACTTGTATACGTAAATGGAACTGATGTTGCAGATTCAAATATTGGAAAAGTTTCAAACGATATTTCTCCATCACTATCTGGAATACTAGATACAAATGGAAACGATATTGTTATTGATGATGCGGGTGCAATTGAAGATGATGCAAACAATCCATACATTAGATTTCAAAAAACAGCTTCAGCTGTAAACTTTTTGGATGTAACTAACCAAGCAACTGGATCACCTCCAGATGTTGCAGCGGTTGGAACAGATACAAATATTGATTTAAATTTAACACCAAAAGGTATTGGAAGAGTTACATTAAATGGTAATGGTAAGATTAATGGTCTTGCAGAAAAAGTAACTGTAACTGGTTCTTTTGATTCAGATATTAACGTTGATACAAATACACAAGGTGTAGTTTTATATACTGCAGCAGCTTCTGCAAACTTTACAGTTAATTTAAGAGGTGATGGTTCAAACTCTTTAGATGCGTCTATGGATACAGGTGAATCTGTAACTTTAGCAGTTATTACAAAACAAAACGCAACAGCTTATTACAATACTACAGTACAAGTAGATGGTTCAACTGTAACTCCAGTATGGCAAGGTGGATCTGCGCCTACAGGTGGAAACGTGTCATCAAATGATGTTTATACATATACTGCTATTAAAACAGCATCTTCTACTTTTACAGTATTAGCATCGCAAACACAGTTTGCATAATAGGAGGATTATAGAAAGATGCCAATTTTAGGTTCTAGAGGAGGCGGATCAAACAGAGGTTTTGGTTTTGCAGGATTAGCACTTTTAAAAGGAAGTGTACTTGTTAGTTCTGGTCATGATGTTGGTGGTACAAGAACCATGCAATACATGATTGTAGAAGACCTTTCTGATTTTGCTTATTTTGGCGACATTGCTCCTTCAATTGGTGATTGTGATAATTCTGGTAGTTCAAGCTCAACTAGAGGAGTATTTTTTTCAGGGGGCAGCTTTGCTCAAAACAATGGTGGTGGATATATCACTATGAGATCTACAGGGAATGCTAATTTTTTTGGTTATGTTGTAGCTAGAACTGGTGGTGGCGGAGCTAACACTGGTGGAAACAGTTCAGTAGGAACAGCCACAAGCACAACACGATCTTGCTGGGCGGGACAAACTAACTCTTCAACTTTTCCTCCTGGAACTTGGAATTCTAATATTGATTATGTTGATTATGCTTCATTAGGTAATGCTGTTAAGTTTGGAGACTTAACTCCTTACGGAAGAATTGTAGGTGGAGCAGGCAGTCCAACTAGAGGAATTTATTGGGGTAGATTTGGAAACGTACATGGCCCTGCAAGAAACGATATTGATTACATTACAATTGCTTCAACTGGAAACTCTACTGCATTTGGAGACTCTCAAAACTCTAGAGGTGGAGGAGCTTGTTCAAGTACGACAAGAGCCATCGGAGCTCAACAAACTGTAGCGGGATATGTTACTATTGCATCTACAGGTAACGCAACAACTTTTGATACTATAAGGGGTTTTGAAGGAGCTCAACAAGGGGGTTCTGTAACTGTAGGTATTTTTAGAGATGGTAACTCGGCAATGCAAAAATGTACAATTGCATCTACAGGAAGTTTCACGACTTTTGGAACTACAGGACAAGATGGTGGTGGTAATATGGCCTGTACTAATACAGGTGGAAATACCGTCTAAACCTAGACATTTTATTTGAGTTATGATATATAACTCACCAAATGAAAGTAGAAAAGCACGGTTTTGTAATTAATAAAAAAATAGAAATTTATAAATCATTTATTGATGATAAAAAACTTTTAAATTATTTTAAAAACAAAATAAAAAAAGACGTAGGTGCAAATAATTTTGTAACCAATGTAAAAGGTCAAATGAGTTTATTTGATTCTTTTTTAAAAGATGAAAAGTTTTTAGATTTTATTAATAAAAAATTTTTACCCGGAATGTTTTCAGCAAATAATATAAGTCATGAAAATTCTTCATTATATGAAATGAGAATCATGGCTGCATGGGGTAATATTTTAAATAAAGGTCATTATGTACAAGAACATGTACATGGTAGCGCTGAATTTTCTTCTACATTATACTTCTCTAAAGGCGAACCTTTTAGAACAGAAGCAGGTGTATTTGAAATTGAGGAAGGTTTAATTTTAACTTTTCCAGGTTATTTAACTCACTGGGTTAATCCAATCAAAGAAAAAGAAAGAATTTCTATGGTTTGGAATTGGGACATTCTTAGTAGAAATTTTAAAAGTTCAAAAAATATATGAAAAGAGATTTAATATTTTTAGTCGGATTACCAAGATCAGGTCATTCATTACTTGGATCTATATTTCAACAAAATAAAGAAGTAGAGGTAACCTCTCATAATTTTATAAGTCCTTTATTTAATCAATTAGTAGATTATAAATTATCAGAAATATTTGTAAGTTATCCTGATCATAATTCTATTAATAATATTATAAAAAATTGTATTGATCTTTATTATAAAGATTGGAAAGCTAAATATATTATTCAAAGAACGACCTTAAGTCCTGATATTATTTTAAGATTAAGAGAGTATTATCCAGATAGAAAAATAAAATTTATCGTATTAGAAAGAGATATTTTAGAAGTATTAGCTTCTTTAATTAAATGGTCTAAAAAAGAACCTACTGCATATTTAAATCAAATTGAACAATTAACTAACGATTTTTATAAATGTAAATTTATGATGAGTGATGAAGGTTTTATAAAAACTGAATGGAATGTGATAAGTTATCTAAAAGAAAAAGAAAACAAAAATTCTTTATTTATAAATTTTTATGATTTAACTAAAAATCCAGATAAAGAAATAAATAAAATATATCATTTTTTAAATATAAAAAGTTTTAAACACGATTTTAATAATTTAAAAGACTTCAAACCAAATAATATTTCTTACAATAATTTTTTATTAGGCAAGAATCTATATAAAATAGATAAAAAAATAAAACCTGTTAAAAAATATGCATCTAAAGTATTGGAAGAATCTATTATTACGGCTTTTAAAAAAGGAGCTTTGTAAATGAATTTTCCATCTTTGTGTATAGATAATTTTTTTGATAGACCTGATGAAGTTAAAAATTATGCTTCAACGTTAAAATATAAAAGGAAAACTAAAGGTGACTATTGGCCTGGAGAAAGAACTGAAAGTTTGCATATTTTAAACCCTACTTTTCATAACTACGTTTGTATGAAAGTTTTAAGTATGTATTATCCTTTTAGAACCACCGCTTTCTCTAATCAAATTATACATTTTCAAGCGGCAAGTTATTTTCAAAAAATAGAAAAATTTAATGAAGAAATAAATACTGGATGGGTACATAGAGATATACCAAACATGCTTTCATCAATAATTTATTTATCGAAAAATTGTACAAAAGGAACTTCTATATATAGACCTAAAAAATTATTTGCAGAAGAATTACATGGCGAATGGAACTCCTCTTTACTTTATGGAAATAAAAACGTGTCTAAAGAACATGTTAATGCTTTAAAAGAGAGTAATGATCAATTTGAAAAAACTACAACTTTTAAAGGAATTTATAACAGAGCTATTTCTTTTGATGCCGCTCAATGGCACGCTGCAGATGGTTACGGTACTGATGAAGAAGAAAGATTAACGATGGTTATATTTTTTCAAGAAATTGTCGCTCCTTATTTTCCTATTGGAACATGTCATAGAATTGTATGAAGATTATAGATAATTTTTTAGAATTAGATTTTTTTAATCATATTCAAGATTTATTGATTTATGAAGCTAATTACAAATATTCTCAAACTTCTGTTGACGAAAATGGTAATACATTTTTTATTGCTTCTTTAAATGTTAAAGATCCCACTTTAAATTTTATAGCTAAAAAAATTTTACCTCATACAGATTTTAAAGAATTTGAAGGTTGTTATACAAATATGCAGTTTAATGGTATGGATGGAGATTGGCATGTGGATCCTGGAACTAAAACAGCGTTAGTTATGATTTCTCCTACCTTGTCTAAAGGTTCTGGGCAGTTTGAGATTAAGACAGATAAAATAAATAAAATAGATTTTGTTGCTAATAGACTAGTTATTTTTGATGCTAAAAAGAAACATAGAGGTAGAGCACCTAAAGAAATAAATACTCCAAGAGTGACTTTAGCTTTTAAAAGTTTTGAAAAATAATATGTTTGTTCAAAATTTAGAATTTATAGAAACTAAAAATTTTGAATATTTATTAATACATAAAACAGGTTGTCAGTCTGTATTTAAGACTTTAGAAAATAAAAAAATTAATTGGACCATGAATCAAAATTTACAAAGTGGTAAGTTTTGTTGGACCATTTTTAGAGATCCTAAAGAAAGATTTGTATCTGGACTTGCTCATAATCTATCTATTTCAAATATAGATTTGAATAAATTAAATTTAAAACAATTATTGTTTAATACCATTGATTTTGAATTAAGATCTATATCTTTAATTCCTTTAACTATATTACAATCTACTTATTTAATAGGCAGTAAGGTTAATATGTTTGTGAAACATGAAGATTTAAATGATTTTTTAAAAATTAATTTTAATACCGTGTTTCACGAAAATAAAGGATCTTCAACTATTAAAAATAAAATAAATAAATTTATTAATAACAATATTAATTTTAAAACATCTCTTGAAAAATACCTTGAAATAGATTATTTTATATATCAACAAATTTTAAAAAGTAATAAGTTTTGGTATTGGCAATTAGGAAAGGTTATAACCGATGAGTAAAAAGAAAAATAAATCAGTAAGTAATTTACTATCTAATCAAGAACATTCTTCTGATTTAGTTATTAAAGATATTCAAACACATCTTCCTCAAGTTAGTAAACAGTACAAAGGCATGATAAAAAATATCAATAAAAAAATGCCTGCTATTTCAAAAACTTTAGAAAATTTTTATAAGGCTAAATCTCAGTTTATGGAAGTTAGTGTTGATGTAACTTACCTTACCCCTGAGAGACAAATGTATGGTCTTCTTGCAGAAATAGAACAAACTAAAAACGGTATTGAAGAAGGTATGTTAAATATAAAAAAGACTGAGATTATGATTAATCAAAGAAGAAGAAAATTACTTGAAACTAAAGATGATTTAGAAAAAGAAATGTTAGAAGCAAGGATACTTCATATGGAAGTAGGTAATAAAAATGCTATGAAATACATTAGAGGTGGGATTAGAAAGTTAAATTTTTTTACTAATCAATATGAAACTTTATTAAAAAATTTAGGTAAAAAAGATATTACTGAAGAAGAGTATGAAAAAGGAGAAATAAAACATCATATATATACTGCTATGAAACAAGCCTTACATGCAGCCAGAGCAAGTGGAGGTAGAATAGATGAAGGTAATTATATATACCTTTTTGATATTGGTGTAAATGGAGCTACTGCTCAAACCCTTTTGACAGACTATTTAATACAAGAGGAAGAATTATTAAAAGAAGGCAAATATCCTACTCAAAAGATGACTTTACAATTTTTAGAGAAATGTTATAACATTTTTAAAGATGACGTTATTTTAAATGTTAAAAATAAAAACTTTAATATAATGGATAAGTCTTCTTTAGCTACTAAAAACACAGGTAAAAAAAATGGCAAAGAAAATACTTAAATTCACTATGACAGGTAATGAAGCGCCTGATTATATAGAAAAAACTTTTTTTCAAGACGTTAGATTATTAGATCAAAATACTAGACCTGCGATAGGTTTATCGGTAGACAATCCATCAAATAATGGAGATGGTGAATTAACTTCTATTGCAGATATAGAAACTCATTTACAAACTTTAATGCCAGCTGATGAAACACAACCAGGAAATCCACTAGGGGATGCTCCTGATACTCCAGTTCCTTTTAACTGGAATCAAGCTGCTAAAAAAATTTGGTACACAATACATCCGGAGGAAAACACAGATAATATTTGTACCTACTAAGAAAGTATGGAACTTATAAATATGTTTCCAACTACGGTTGGAGTCTTTAGATATCAAGATAATTTTGATAAAGAATTTAAATATATTCAATCAGTTGAATACATTAAAAATGTTTCCAATTATAAAAGTCAAGATTCTTTTATTTTAAGTAATAAAAAATTAAAAAAACTAAAAACTTTTTTTGATGAATCAATTAAAAATTATTCTAAAGAAGTTTTAGGTGTGCCTCATAATTTAAAAATTACGCAGTCTTGGTGTAATCAAAATAATAAAGGTTCTGAGCATCATCCTCACTATCACCCAAATAGTATTCTTAGCGGCGTATTCTATTTTAAAGTAGAGGGAACTGGATGTCCTATTGTTTTTTCTACTAGTGATAAAAAACAGATTATATTTTCTGGAAAAAATACTCCTTATAATTACTCTAATATGTTATTTGAAATTAAAGATGGAGAGTTAATATTGTTTCCATCAAATATACAACATCAGGTTCCTGTAAACCATACGGAATTAGTAAGGTTTAGTTTATCTTTTAATACTTTTATTTTTGAAAGTTTTGGAGATATGTCAGCGCTATCCTATGTGAATGATAAATGATTATAAAAGATATAAATAGTTACTATTTTGTGCATCATGTTAAAGAGCACAATCAATATAAAGAAAAATTATTATCTTTAATTGAACAAACACCTAAATCAAAAATAGATCAACAACATCAAAATATTTATAAGACTGATTGGAATATAGATAGTAATACTAAAAGAGAATATGTAGATACTTTATATAAAATGTTAACACCTTATTTATTAGAAACAGCTAAGTTTTTTTATTGTGAGCATGTAAGAATTATAAAATCTTGGTTTCAACAATACACAAAAAATAATTTTCATGATTGGCACACGCATCCAGACTGTAATTACAGTAGTGTATATTACCTAGAGTTAAAAGATTCTAATATGAAAACAGAGATACTAGATTATAAAACAAAATCTATTTTAAAAACAACAAAATTAAAAGAAGGTGATTTTATAATATTTCCATCTTATCTTTTACATAGATCACCTATTAATAAAAGTAATAATAGAAAATCTATTTTCTCTTTAAATTTAAATTTTGTAAAAAGTGACAATATAAAAATATGAAGATTATAAAAAATTTTTTACCTTACGAACAATTTAGTGCACTTAAAAATAAAATGACTAGTCACTTATTTAACTGGACTTTTGTTGAAGGAGTTACAAGATATGATGACGGTCATTTTCAACTTGTTCATACTTTTTATGATGAATATTCTCCTAAATCAGAACACGTTGATGATTTAGTCCCTATTATAGATAAAATAAAACCTACTTCAATTGTTAGAATTAAAGCTAACTTATTGACAAAAACAAATAAAATTTGTGTACATGGAGAACATACAGATTTTAATATAGCTGATAATATTGAAATAGGGACAATAGATAAAATTCATAGATCTCAAACAAGTTTAAAAGGCATGGTCACTGCTGTATATTATATAAATACTTGTAATGGTTACACTAAAATAGGTAAGACAAAAGTAAACAGTGAAGAAAATAAAATAGTTTTTTTTGATGCAAATACTCCTCATTCAGGAACAAGCTGCACTGATAAAAACTGTAGAATAGTTATTAATTTTAATTTTTATCCATAATGAATATATTAATATATGGATTACCTGGATCTGGAAAAACAACCTTTGCTAAAAAATTATGTAAAGATTTAAATGTTGCTTATTTTAATGCTGATGAAATAAGAACTATATTTAGTGATTGGGATTTTGCTCCAGCTGCTAGAACTAGACAAGCAATTCGAATGGAAAGGTTAACTAAACTAACAACTAAAAATTGTGTAGTAGATTTTATATGTCCTTTTGATGACTATAGAAAATATTATGATATTACAATTTGGATGAATACTATTGAATCTGGAAGATATGAAGACACCAATCAAATATTTGAAAGACCTTTAAACCCAAATTACATTATAGATGACTATGATTATGATAAAATTATAAAGGAACTTCGTGATAGATTGGGATAAACCGACAGCATTGATGTTAGGAAGATGGCAACCTTGGCATCAAGGACATCAAGAATTGTTTAAAAAATCTTTAGAAAAGACAGGGCAAGTAATTATTATGGTTAGATCAATGCCTATATCTGAAAACAATCCTTATGATTTTGAGCAAGTTAAAGAAAAAATTAAGTATGCCTTACGAGAATACAAAGGAAAATTTGAAATAATTCAAGTTCCAAATATAACCAATATATGCTATGGTAGAGACGTAGGATATAAGGTTGAAGAAATAGTATTACCTGATAAAATACAGGCTATTTCTGCTACAAAAATAAGGAAGTTGAATGCTGCAAAAAATACAATTTAAGCCAGGTTTTAATAAACAAGCTACAGAAACCGGTGCCGAAGGGCAATGGGTAGATGGAGATAATGTACGTTTTAGATATGGCCAACCCGAAAAAATAGGTGGTTGGCAAGAACTAGTTAATAATACATTATCAGGACCTGTCAGAAATCAACATACTTGGACAGATTTACAGGGAAGAAAATATGCAGCTTTAGGTACTGCTAAAATTTTAGTTATTTATTATGAAGGTGGTTTTTATGATATTACACCTATTAATGCAGATCAAACAGGATGTACTTTTGATTCAACAACAGGTTCAGCGACAGTAACAGTTAATTTAACTTCACATGGTTTATCTGTTGGTGATTATTTTAAATTTAAATCCGTTACTTTACCTGGCGGTGGAGTAACTGGATATACCACAGCAGATTTTACAACGAATGTATTTGAAATTATTTCAGTACCTACAGGAAATACTTTTACAATTACCATGCCATCAAATGAAACCGGCACAGGTATGTCAACTCAAGGTTCAGCAACTTTAAATTCATATATTACAATTGGCCCAGTGTTTCAAACACCAGCATATGGTTGGGGTGTGGATGTTTGGGCTGCAGCAGGTCAGGGTTGGGGCGATGCTGCTTCAACAACTAACGTTCAATTAGATCCTGGCTCCTGGTCACTCGATAATTACGGCCAGTTGCTAGTTGCAACTGTTAGAAATGGTGCAACTTATACCTGGAGTCCTTCAGGTTCTGGAGCATTGGAAACTAGAGCATCAATTGTATCAGGAGCTCCCACAACATCTTTAATGAGTTTAGTTTCTGATAGAGATAGACATTTATTTTTAATGGGAACTTTAGATAACTTATCAGATTCAACTTCTCAAAACAAAATGTTTATAAGATTCTCTAATCAAGAAGATATTAATACATGGCAACCTACAGCAACTAATACTGCAGGTACATTTTTAATTGACCAAGGTAATGAAATTATAACTGCAGTTCAAGGTAAGGATTATATATTAGTACTCACGGATCAAGCAGCTTATCAAATACAGTTTGTGGGTTCACCTTTTACATTTAGTATTAGACAAGTAGGTTCTAACTGTGGATGTTTAGGTCAACATGCAGCAGTGTATGCACAAGGAGCGGTTTTCTGGATGGGATTTGGTGGAGGCTTTTTTATGTTTGATGGTACGGTTAAACAACTCCCATCATTAGTTGAAGATTTTGTATTTACAACACAAGGAGATAATTTAGGATATAATGCAGATGCAAATCAAATTGCATATGGGTATCACAACTCTTTATATAATGAAGTGGGTTGGTTCTATGCAGCATCGGGTTCTCAACAAATAAATAGAAATGTTGTATTTAATTTTTTAGAAAATACCTGGACAACAGGTTCTTTATCTAGAACTGCATATTCAGATAACCATACTTACGCATTACCTTATGCTTCACAGTTTACAACTAATGGCACACCAAGTTTCCCAACTATTAATGGTGTGACAAATACTTATGGCTCATCTAAATTTTGGGCTCATGAAACTGGAGTGAATGAAGTAGATGCAAATGGAGTATCAACAGCTATTACATCTTATATCCAATCAGGTGATTATGATATATCTGCACAACAAGGGATTGCAGGAGATGGAGAAAACATTATGAGAGTATCTAGATTTATACCCGACTTTAAAAATTTATCTGGCAATGCAAAAGTTACTATGTTTTTTAGAAACTATCCAGGTCAAACAGAACAATCAGATTCTAATGGTCCCTTGATTACTGGTCCATTTACATGTAATACTACTACAACTTTTCATAGTACAAGAGTTAGAGGAAGACAAGTAAGTTTAAAAATAGAAAATGATGCAGTTAATCAATCTTGGAGATATGGAACTTTGAGATTAGATATTCAAGCTGGAGGTAGAAGATAATGGCAAAGATTACTGCAATTATTCCTGAACCAACTCCTGAATATCAAGAAACCAACCAAAGGCAATTACGAGATGGTTTAGATACTTTAAAAAATGAACTTAACTTTGGATATCAACAAGATCTTCGAAATGAAGAAGATCGTAAAAACTGGTTTTTTAGCTAATGGCAAATTTTTATAAAAGTGAAACATTCAGTTTAACAACAACTAATTTAACAACGGTGTTAACAATTAACACGAGCTCAATTGCTATTGTAAAAGCAGTGCAAACTGCAGTGATAGATAATACCAATGTTGATATAGATGTAATTCTAAAAAAATCAGGAGGTTCTGATGTAGAGATAGCCCATAAACTTTTAAATAAAACTACAGAAAATTTTGCAATAGATGTTATTAATATGGAAGCAGGAGATGTTTTAAAAGTAAAAGCAAGTGTTGCTGGCAAAGCCTCTGGACAAGTTAGCTATCTTATGATAGATAGATCGCAAGAGAATGGATAAAGAACCAGTAAAAATAGAAACTAAAACAACACACACATTTAGAAGTAAGTCCACAAATAAAACTTATGAATCTAAAGAAGAATTTTTAAAGTTTCATCAAGAAAATGATTTAGCTGTTGATACAATAGTAACAGTAACAAATAAAGGATTAGACTTATTACAGAAAGTAATGGGAAGAAAGTAATTATGCAAGCACCACGAGGTGGTACCGAGTTACAGTTTGAATATTTAAGAAAATATGTTGATTCAAAGTTATTGGATCAAGTACAAATATGTACATCCGTACCTGAAAAGATTCCACTACATCCAACAAAAATGAATATTCTATGGCAAAAGAATTCTTACGATCAAGGTAATTTAGCACCATGGTTTAAAGATAAATCTAATCATCATAAATATGATTGGTATATATTTAATAGCCATTGGAATTTTGAAAAATTTAGAATGGTATTTGATATACCAACTGAAAAATGTTTAGTTATAAAAAATGGTGTAGATAATATACCTTCTAGAGATTTAAATAAACCAGTAGATAAAATAAAACTTATATTCCATCCAACACCATGGAGAGGATTAAATGTTATGTTAGCTACTATGCAATATATTAAAAATCCTAATATCGAATTAGATGTTTATTCTTCTACTGAAGTATATGGTCAATCTTTTAAAGATGCTAATGATAAACATTATCAAGAGTTATATGAACAGGCAAAACAATTACCTAATGTAAATTACATAGGATATAAACCTAATGAATATATAAAAGAAAATCTACATAAATATCATATATTCGCTTACCCAAATATATGGGAAGAAACATTTTGTATATCAGCATTAGAAGCAATGGCTGCAGGCTGTTATATAATTACCACAAACTTTGGAGCTTTATATGAAACTTGTGCTGAATTTAGTTCTTATATTCCGTATCAAAAAAATTATTTAAATTTAGCAAATAATTTTGCATATGCTATTGAAGCAGCAGCTTCTAGATTAAATTCAGAAGGTGTTAAGAAACATTTACAATTTCAAATAGATTATGTGAATCAATATTATAATTGGAATAAGCAAGGTAATGCTTGGACTAGATTTTTACAAGGAGCTTTAGATGCAAGACAAAGTATGGGGAAATGAAGATACTTATCAAACTATAAAGGAGTTAAATACAAACGTGCAAGATCCAACTAAACCTATCTGGATAAATAAACCAGTTATAAATAACGCAGTTAATAAAAAACCTGTTATATTTGTAGCCACACCAGTACATGATCAATGTTCTATTCATTACACTCAATCACTATTAAAATTTCAACAAGAGTGTATGCAGTCAGGAATATTAGTTTCTTTTTCATTATTGAAATCTTCATTAGTTACTCAAGGACGAAACCTATCAGTATCTAATTTTTTAGAAGAATGTGAAAAAGTACCATATACACATTTTTTATTTATAGATTCGGATATTGAATTTTCATTCAAAACTATAATGAAAATGGTAGTTGCTGATAAAGAATTAATAGCTGCTCCTTATCCTTTAAAGCACATTGATTGGGACAAAGTAGCCCATAGAACCAAAACTAGAAATATTGAAGATGGTAAAACTATGTCTCATCACGGTTTTACTTGGCCAGTTAAAATAGAAGATAGAAGTGAGATACAAGTTATAAATGGTGTAGCTGAAGTATCTCATGCACCAACAGGCTGTATGCTGATTAAAAAACAAGTGTTTGAAAAGATGATTAAAGCTTTTCCAGATAAAAAAATAAGTCAACCTACCATTATCAATGGTAAACAGGTAGAGAAAAAATACTTCTATAATTTCTTTGATACTTATCATGAACCTGAGACTAAAAGGTATTATGGAGAGGATTTTGGTTTCTGTAAAAGATGGGCCGAAATAGATGGTAAATGCCATATTTTAGTTGATGATTATATTACCCATGTAGGTGAATATAAGTTTACAGGTCGTTTGATGGATGATTTAAGCTTTACTAAAAAGATTGACTAGTTCAATAAAAGCTAGTAAATTAACACATTCCAGGTATCATTCCCTGCTAAATTATAATATAAACTATTAAACTATGGCGATATCTAGAATGCAAATGTATAGACAATTAAGAGCAGGGGGAGGCATCATGAACCTAGCCCCAAGAGAAAAATTTGGTTTAGGAAGTAAACTTAAAAAATTTGTTAGAAATATCATACCTAACGAAGTTGCTGATATAGCAGTTAAAGCAGCACCTTTTGTTGCTCCATTTAATCCTCTTCTTGCAGGAGCAATGTCTGGTATTGGTACTTTTGATCAAACAGGAAGTATTAGTGCAGGAGTTAAATCCGGATTAATTAATTACGGATTAGGTCAAGCTGGAAGATATATTGGTGGTGCAGGATTCCAACAAGGTATTAATCCATTTGCGGGAGCTAATTTTTCTGGTGGTATTATGTCAGGACTTGGAAGTTTATTTACTTCACCAATTGGAACACAAACTGGATTACAATTAGGTCAATATAAATTATTTGGTGGTCCTGGATCAGAAGCATTTAAAGCTGGTCAAGATATAGCAAATGTTGGTCAAGCAAATGTTGGTGCAAGTTTAGATGAAATAGTTGGTCCAGGTGGAGACATTGAATCTTTCTTATATAAAACAGATCCAAGTAAATTAACAAGCTCACAGTTAAGTAAACAGATGTCTCTAGAGGCAGGTAAAACTTTTGCAGAAAGATCATCGGGAAATGTAGTAGGTGGTTATAAAGATTTATTTAGTAAAGTTATTAGCCCTGACGCAACATTAGGTGAAAGAACTCAAGCGATTACAGATCTTGGTGGTAAAGCATTAAAAGATATTTACACAAAACCAGTAACTATAGATGGTAAGACCGAATACCAAATTGATAAACTAGCTGTAGGTGCAACGATTGCAGGTGCTACTACTTATATAGAAGCTAGAAAACTAGCTAAAGAAGCAGAACTTGTTGATGATGAAGATCAATACACTGAAGAAATGTATGAAGCAGATAAAGCTAGATATAAAGATTACTATTCAAAAATATTAACTCCAGAATCTTTTGGATTAAAAGATGGTGGTATTATTTCATTAAGAAAAATGAAAGCAAATGGAGATATTCCAGAAGAATTTATTTCTTACACAGATGATGAATCAGGTGTTATTTACAGAGATCCAGAAGGTAATCCAATTACTAAAGCAGAAGCTATGAAAGCTTTTGATGAAATGCCATTAGAAGATCAAGTGTTAACTGATATGGAAGGTAAACCTTTAGGTGAACCTAAAACTAGAAAAAGAATATTACCTATGCCTAAACCAAAAGAAATGGTTTTTGAAGGTAGAATGAAAAGATTAATGGAAGCAAAAGGTATGTTAGAACCTGAATCATTTGAATATTTATTACAAGAATTAAAAGACGAAATGACTGAGTCTGGTATTCCTAGTATTAAATTAGAGAAGAAAGCTACTGGTGGTAGAGTTGGTTTAAAAGATGGACCTGGTAAAGATGGTTTACAAAATTTTAAAGTTGGAGAATATAAACCATTTAAATACACTGGATCTATTGATGATGTATGGGAAGCAGATTTAGGGGGTGATCCTTTAGGAGATATTGTAAAAATAGGTTATACAGTTAGAGCTCCATTAATTGATATTATTAGAGGAGTAGCTAAAACAGGAAAAGAAGCTGCAAGTTTAATAGCTGCTGCAACAAAAGCAGGATACGATTTAACTAAACCTGTTAGAGAAACAATAGGTGATGTAGCTGGTGGTATTTATGATGTTGCTAAAAAAACTGTTCAAGAAAGCGGTGATGCTTCAAGATTTATTCAACCGTTATATTACTTAGAAAGATTTGCACCTGAAAAAAATTTAACTGATGATGAGACTAGACTTAGAAGATTAAAGAGATCTATTGGTAGAGATGATAGAGATCTTATTAAAACTATTGAAAATAGGATATTTGGTTATGATGACGCTGGAATCAATCAAAGTGAAGAAGATAAAAAAGTATCTAAACAGATTCAAGCTGATATTGATTCAAGAGATTTTGGGTTTAAAAAAGGTGGTAGAATTCAATATGCAATGGGTTCTGAAGTGCCAATCAGGCAGAATGAAGCAGGGACCAAGGAGATGGATTTTAGACAAAGTGGTGGATTTGTGCCGCCAATTGGTATAAAAGAAAAGGCAGATGACATTCCTGCAATGTTATCTAATAATGAATTTGTATTTACCGCTGATGCAGTAAGAGCTGCAGGTGGAGGAAGTGTAAATAAAGGTGCACAAAAAATGTATGCATTAATGAAACAATTAGAAAATAAGGTAGTATAATGGCAGAATCAACAACAACTCAAATATCAAGACCGGCTCCCTATTTAGAAGCAGCTGGTGAAAAGTATTTAGATTTAGCATCACAACTTGCTGCAAAGCCAGTTGATGTCGGTGCATTTGCTCCAAGTGTTGCAGGACAAAATGTTTTAACACAACAGGCTCAACAACAGGCAGCAACTCAAGCTGGACTTGGAGCATTAACTTTTGATCCAACAACAGGAGCGGTGACTGGAGTTGGCGCAGGAACTGGTGTTGCAGGTTATCAACCATTCTTACAACAAGCAGCTGCATATTCTGGACCACAAGCTTATCAACAATTTATGTCACCTTATCAACAAGAAGTGATTGATACTTCTTTAGGTGAATTTGACAAACAGAGACAAATTGCAAGACAACAATTAATGGGAACTCAAGTTGCTCAAGGAGCATTTGGTCAAGGTAGAGGACAAATTGCAGAAGGAGAATTTGCAGCACAAAGTTTACAAGATAGAGCTTTATTAGAAGCACAGTTAAGATCACAAGGATTTGCACAAGCTCAACAAGCGGCAGCTCAAGCTCAAGCTCAACAAGCAGGTCTTGCTTCATTACAGCCGAGTTTAGTACAATCTAATATTCAACAGTTAGGTGCAGCAGGAACTTCAGATTTAGCTTATCAACAAGCAGTTCTAGATGCAGCAGCAGCTGGAGGAAGAGAATCAGCTTATGAACCTTATCAAAGAATGCAATTCTTAGGTTCTACAATTGGTGGATTAATGTCAGGATACCCTCAACCATATATGACAACTCAACAACAACCTGCAGCAGCAACTGTTGGACCATTGAGTCAAGCTTTATCAGGAGCAGCAACTGTCTATGGTTTAGGTAGTTTATTTGGAGGCAGATAATGGCATATAACGTTTTTAAAAGACCTATGTTTAAAAGGGGTGGTTCTACCACTGGTACAGGAATCATGTCACATGTTGAACCTAGAGTAAAAGCTGCAACAGGTTTTCCAAATTTTGGTTTACCTAGACAACCTGATCAATCAGAAATAGAAGCTTTTAAATTAGCAAATCAACAAAGAATTGAAAATATAAGAAATCAACCTAGTTTCTTTTTAGGACCAAGGTTCACGGATCCTAATTATCAATCACCATTTAAAAATTTCTTTTCAACAAATACTGGTTTTGGTTTTATGAATTTTGGTCCTAAGACTTATGGAACAGGAATCACGGCTAATATAACTGGTACAGGTACAGGTTCAGGTGATACTGGAATGGCTGTAGATACAGGTAGTTTTGATACTGAAGATGCAAATATAAAAGCAAATCAGGCTGCGATAGATGCGATAAATAAAGCTGCTAACGATAATGAAAACAAAGATACAGGTGAAAAAGATAAACCAACTTATAAAGCTTCTAATATTGAAGACGAAGTAGTAAAAGAATCAGAATTGTTAAGAAAATTATTAAAAGATGAAGATTATTCAAAAGGTGAATTAGCTTTAGTTATAGCTGGTGCATTAAAAGAACCAGGTGGTATTGCTGCAAAATTAGATAAAGCTAGAGAACTTTCATTACCGATAGCTAGAAAACGTAGAGAAGAAGATAAAGCAATTACTCTTGCTGCATACAAAGCTGCTAAAGAAAAAGAAAAGTATGAGACAAGATATGGTCAAGATTCTGATACTATTAGATTTTACAAAGAGAGAGCAAATAGTTTAGTAGGTACACCAGGATATAAAGATAAAACAGCAGATCAAATATATAGAGAATTAATGTCTGGTTCAGCTGAAGCTAGAGTTAATATATTAAAATCTCCACAGACAGCAGGAGAAATAAAAAATGTAGCAGATAGAATAGCTAGATTAAATATTGAATCAAAAACTGCAAAACCAAAAAGAAAAGAACAAATTGTAGATGAAATATTACAACAAAAAACTCAATTAGAGTTTTTAATAAAAATGCCTGAATTTGAAAGTATTTATCCGGGTGTTAAGGAATCTTTAGGTTATAAATATGGTGGTAGAGTTATGAAAGCAATCGGTGGAGATGTTTCAGAAGAAGAAGACACTGATATGCAAGCAAGCGACAATACTGTTGGAATGGCAGTAGAAAAAATTGGTGAAGGTAGTGGCTCTCAAACAGTCAGTGAACCAGTACAAAGATTAAGTTATCAAGAATTAAGAGATAGATTACCTCAAGAGATTACTGACGATGTTGTTAGTTTATTATCAAATAGTGAAGAAGCTCTACAAGAATTTGCATACATTAGAACTCAAGATGATGTAAATAGCTTCAATACCAAATATGGAGTTAATTTAGTAATACCTCCAACTAGAGGATAGGAGGTCTAGTGGCTTTAGAAGGCTTTAAAGGTTTTAACGAATTCTTGCAAGATGAAGGCGTAATGGAACCTAGAGGTGGTGACGTACCTTTAGGAGAATATTTCATTGATGTTGTAAGAGGAACCGGTAAAGGTTTAGGTCAAGCTGCAGAAGGTTTAATACAGCTTGGTGTAATGCCAATCGATTTTTTATTTGATACTAATGGTTTAGATTTTATAGAAAAAGTATTTGATAAAATTACACCTGAAACAACTACATCTGTTGGAGATATCACATCTACTTTAGTTCAGTTTGGTTTACCAGGAGGACTTGCATTAAAGTTTGCTAGTGGAATGACTAAGCTTAAAGGTATTAGTCAAATGACTAAATTAGGTTCTATTCCTACCATTGCAGGTAAAAGCACTGAACTTGCAAAACGAGCTGGATATTTTGGTGGTATTGGTGGTATTACTGATTTAGCTGTATCTACCCCTGGATCAATTTCAACAATATCAGAAGATTTAGGTTTACTACCACAAACTTCTTTGGAAGGTTTAAGTGGAAGAGAAAGAGCTTCTGAAACTTTTAAATCTAAATTAAAGTTTGGGGCTGAAGGAACTATTATTGGAGGTGGTATACCATTACTTCCTGTCGCTGGGTCATTAGGTGTTAAATATGGATTAATGCCTGCATCAAAAGTTGTAGGTTATGTAGGTGGTAAAGCATTACAAGTTATTGATAAACCTTTAGGTGCAGCCTTAAATGCAATTGTAGGTAAAGGTGAAAAGAGTGCATTACAACAAGCTGTTATTAAAACAGGAGCTTTAGTTGATAAAGGTATAGCAAAAACAGGATTACCTAATAATAAAGAATGGAGATTTGTTCCATCCGAAGGTGGTTTTGTAAATACCATATTAAATAAAATAAGATTAATACAAGATCAGTTTACAACTGCAGGTGCATTACCTAAAGAAATGAAACAGATTCAAACGACTGCATTAAATAAAATTGCTGCAGAAAAAGGAACAGTTGAGAGATTATCAAATAACATTCTTCAAAAACAAGAAGACTTAGTTAAAAATTATAAATTTAAATTATTTGATAGAGGTGAATCTAATTTTTTAATTGATTATGAAAATACTAAAATTACCAATTTTTTAAAAACTAAAAAAGGATCTTCAGATTATACAAATATATTAAAAGATATTAGTAAAGAATTACATCCTGAAGTAAAAGCATTACATGATATATTGGAAAGAAGCACATCAAGATATAAAAATTTTATATCTGATTTAGATTTAAAAAATGCTGCCGTTAGTGATTTTAGTGCATATTCAAAACAAAGATTAGCTGCGTTTAAGAATAGATTATTTAAATTTGATCCAACAAAAGAAACTAAAGCGGTTGATTTTTTTAAAGATAGAATAATAGGTAATAAGAAAAAAGGTATTATTAGAGATATAAATCAATTTGAAGAAGTTGCAAGATTAGCTGGAACTAAAAATGTAAAATCAAAAGCATTTCAAGATCAATTAGAAAAATCATCTAGATCTCAAATGTTGAGTTTAAAAAATTTAGTTATTAAATCTAACGCAAGACCTGAAACAATATTTAAAAGAGTAGCGGATAGAACAGGTGTGGATTTAAAAGCAGGTGAAACTTTTGATGATAGAATTAGAGATTTATTTTCAAAACAAAAAGATGCATATATTAAAGTAGGCGGCAAGCAAGTTGAAGTTGTATCATCCGATTTTAAAAGTGCGGCTTTAGATACCGTCATTAATCAAGCAGAACAAATGTATGGCAGAAGAGTTTTTGATACTATGTTAGATCATGGGCTTAAAAATGGTTGGATATTTAAAGAAGGAAGTGCTGCATTAAGAGGAATAGATGAATCCAGATTAGGTAGAATTGCGTCACCTAAAGGTGATATACCTGATGCATTAAGTACAAGTGAATTATTTAATAAAGGTTATGTAACAAATAAAGAAATAGCTAATGCTCTTATTGGTGCAGAAGAAGCATCTGGTAGTTTATATAATTTATCTTTTTACAGAGGTATTATGCAATTAAAAGGTGGAGCTCAAATTGCTAAAACTATTTTATCTCCAATGACTCAAATAAGAAACTTTACAACTGCATCTTTCTTTCCATTAGCAAGTGGATTGATTGGAGGTAAAGTTAGATTTAAAGATGGATTTAAAGTTGTTGCTGATGATATTTTTAACGGAGCTAAAACCAATACAGAAAAATTAGCTCGTATTGAAGACTTAGTTAATAGAGGTGTAATTGATCAAAACATTCAAGTTCAAGAAATTAAGAAGGTTTTAGATAAGGCCCAAACAGGACGATTAAGTTTTGATAGAGCTATGGAATCTAAAATTATGAGAAAGCTAACAGATATTTATCAAGGTTCAGATAACATTTGGAAAATATATGCAGATAACTTTTATCAAGATGCATTAAAAACTGCTTTTGGTATTGATCCTACTGTATTTAGAAACATGGCTAAAGGAACTAAAAGAACTAAGCTTGAAACAAAGTTTATGAACGATGTTAAAGATTGGTATAAAAATATAGCCCAAGAAGAGTTTATTGAAACTAATGTATTAACAGGATTAAAGAAAACTCCTGAAGAAGCATTAAAAGATATATCCGCTTATTTAACTACCAATACAATACCAACTTATAGTAAAGTACCAAACATCATTAAGAATATTAGAAACTTACCATTAGGTAACTTCATAGCTTTTCCAGCTGAAATTTTAAGAACAACAGCTAATATTATAGCTTTAGGTTCAAGAGAACTTACAAGTACGAATCCATTTATAAGACAAATGGGAGCAAGAAGATTGGTAGGTGTATCCACTGTGTTAGGTGGTATAGGTACTGTTACAAAACAAACTGCACAATATGTAACTGGTGTAGATGATGAAACTATGAATTCTTTTCAAAGATCGTTTGCTCCAAGTTTCCAAAAGAACTCTACACTAATTCCATTAACAGCTCCTGATGCAGATGGTAAATTTAAATATTATAATTTTTCTTATTCAAATCCATATGATGCAATGGTTGCACCAGTCAATGCAATCTTAGGTACCTACGCAGATGGGAAATTAAATCAAGAATCCGCTTACAATATATTTATGGATTCAATGTTTAGTGGTATTGTTGGTGGTGATGGTAAAAGAAAAGGTGCGATTGCAGAATTTATTACACCATTCGTAACTGAATCTATTGGTACTGAAAGATTAACCGATGTTTTACCTATTGGTAGAGGTGGTAAAACACGAACGGGTTCAAATATTTATTACAATCAAGATTCAACAAGTGTCAAATTTGCAAAAAGTTTAGACCACGTTTTAGGTGGATTAGCTCCTGGTGCATTTACATCAGCTCAAAGAATTTGGGATGGTGCTACTGGAAGATTTACAGATTATGGTACTGCAAGAGACACAAAATCAGAAATCGCTGCATTAATGTCAGGGGTTAGAATTGAAGAAGCTAAACCTCTAGCAAGTATGCCATTTATTATTACATCTTTTAATAAAGATAGAAGAGAAATTTCTAGAGAATTTAGTTCTAGAGTTTATAGCGCAAGAACAACTCCAGAAGAAAAACTTGGTGCATTTAAAGAAGCGATTATGGATAACTTTAGAAACCAACAAAATTTATATAATGTACTTCAAGACGCTAAAGCATTAGGTATATCAGAATATAAAATTGTAGAAAAATTTGAAGATCGTTTAACTAAATCAGATATTAGAAATCTAGTAAATGGAGATTTCAAAGCACCTAGTTTTAGTAGAGATGCATTAGAATCTTTAGTTGAAAGATTGATGATTGAAGACCCTATAGCGGCAAGTAGAATTAGAAGAGAAAATGATACTATCATGGATATATTTGATGACATTAAAGATTCCGTAAATCAGTTTAATTTAAGAAGAGGTATTGATGAATTAGACGAATATTTAGAAGGTATATTAACACCTAGAACCAGTAGAGCTAGAGAATTAAGAGCTCCTGAAACAGTAGTCCCGGGCCAAGCGCCTAATCTACCTTCACAAATAACTGGAACACCAGTAAATACTGGTATAGTATCACAACCAACTTTAGGAGAACAATTTAATTTAACTCCAGTGGAGAGTACTATTGATAGACTTAGAAAATTTGGGATGAACTTTTAATTATGATTGCAAAGAGAATAAATTATAGAGGTGGCGGAATGGACATGGGTAATACCAGAAGTCAAGCCAAAAGTGCCTCTATGGGAAATACTACAAGTAGAAGTACAAGTCCAGGTACAGGCGGAAGCCCAGGAAATCTCGGCGGCGGTGGAGGCGGACAAGATTCTGATTACAGAAGATATGAAGCACCTACTAGACCCACATATGATTCTACAAATATAGATCAAAAACCTATAACAGGTGCTGACTTTCAAAGATCTGAAAATGAATTTATAAATAATTTAAATCAAAACAATTTATTAAGAGCACAACAAACTAACACTCCTTTTGTACCCTATCAAGGTGGAGCAAGGACAACGGATTACTATAATCCAAACCCCTTTAAAGGTATATTAAATCTACTGGCCGGTGTGGCAATACCTGGCGCTGGATTTTTAATAAATCAAGGTCGTAAATTAAAAGATGGAATAATGAGTTTAAATGACCAAATACAAAATTCTGATTTTGGAAGATCTACAAGTTTAATGGATTATCTAGACATGAGAAAATATGGTGGATATGATGAAAGAGAAATGGCTAGAAGAATTAATATGGATGAGTCTAAAAATCTTCAAGCTAGAATAGATGCAGGTGAGTTTGATGGAATGGTTCGATCCACTGATTATATTCCACCGTATATGGCTGAAGTAACTAAAATGGATTTAGAAAAATTTAAACAACCAATGACTCAAACTATGGATTATGATACTTATATGTCGATTAATCCAGGAAGTACTTTAACTCCATATGAATTTGAACAATTAAAACAAGGAAACATAACTTCTCCTGGAAGTTATCAAGCATAATGGCAAAAGAACCTAAAACTACTGGTGAACATTTAGTATCTTTATATGGCCATATTAAGGGTTTAAAGAAAGACATATATGCAATTAAAAACAATCACTTAAAACATATGCATGAAGACATAGATAAAACATCTAAAAAAATAGATTATATATTAGGATTGATTGTTGCAGCACTTGGTGCTATAGCCGGAAAATACTTCGGTATTTATTAAAAAGGAACACATATGGAAAATAGTTTATTGGTGCATAAGCATCTTATTGTCCGAGCAGAAATAAATAATCCACCAGTAGAAGAAAACTATTTAAAGAGCTGGTTAAATAATTTTATCATGGATATAAATATGAAAGTATTTATGGGTCCTTATGTAAAATATTGTACGATGCCTGGTAACAGAGGTATTACCGCTGTTGCAATTATTGAAACTTCACATATCGCAATGCATATATGGGATGAAGTTAAACCTGCACTAATGCAATTTGATGTATACAGTTGCGGTGAGTTTGATCTAGAAAAAATATGTAATAAAATAAAAGAAGATTTTAAAACATCTAAAATCGAATATAAGTACTTAAACCGCGAAACTGGACTAGTTGACCTTTAAAAAGTCTTCCTGAGAGCCTTGTATTTTAACGAAACGACCTTGACACGACCCTAGGTACCCCCTATATATTACGCAGGTGCACAATAATGTGGCCTATAAACTTTGCTTATAACAAGGAGGTTAATATGACAGGTTTAGATTTAATTAATAAATTCCAAAAAGATCTTTGGGATAATTCTAATAGAATGTTTGGTGATTCTTTTGATTCTATCTTTGATAGTTTATCAAAAGTACAATCATTTCCATTTTACAATGTGGTAAAATATGGAAAAGGACAATATGGAATTGAACTAGGTCTTGCTGGATTCAACAAAAAGAATGTTAAAGTTGAATATAAAGATGGTTTATTGTCTGTTTCTGGTCAAGTAGATGACAAAGAAAAAGAATACATTGAAAAAGGTTTAGCATTCAGAAAATTCTACAAACAATTTCAATTAAGAAATGATGTAGTTGTTGATGATGCTACAATGGAAGACGGTGTATTGACTGTTAAATTAGGAGTTAATGAACCGGAAGAAATTAAAGCTCAAGAAATAAAAATAAAATAATTATTGTGGGGCTTCGGCCCCACATATACATCCATAAAAATTTGCATTGTGTCCATTCAGAACATGAATGTTTTTAGAACTAATATAAGTTGTAAAATTTTCTCTTATTATTTCACAAAGATCCATACAATCTATACCTTTAGAAATAGTCAAGCCTTGTAACATTTCTTTAGTTACAGGAACTAAATAATATAAATTATCTGTAAAAATAATTAAATCCATGATTTAAGATCATCACCCGTTATTTTACTAGCGATATTCATTTTACTTCTTAAAGCTTTTACAATTTTTTCATCAACTGTATCTTCTGCAATGATATCAATGTAAGTCATTTTTCTAGTTTGACCTGCACGATTTATTCTAGCTTCTGATTGTATTCTTTTTTCATAGTCATAACCATTAGCATAATAAACCATAACATTAGCACCAGTTAATGTAATACCATAACCACCAGTTTGTGGTGTACCAATAATAAATCTTACTTTACTATTTGGATCTTGGATTTCTTTAATAGCTTTTTGTCTATCTTCATTTGTAGTATCACCATAATAAGTCACATATGAATCTTTACCAAAATGAGTTTCAACAGCATTAACAATAGCATCTATATCATGTCTATAGTGGGCCCAGATAACCGCTTTGTTTTCTACTTCATCTAATATATCGACTAATGCATCAAGTCTTTCATTTTTAATAGTTTTAATCGTACCATCATCAGCAGTAAAATGACCACAAGTAATTTGATGAAGTCTCATTAATTGAACCATAGCAGATTGAGTTGTCATTTGTTTTCCATTCAATTCGGCCAATGCTAATATTTTCATTTGTTGATATATTTTTTTCTGTTCAGGAGTTAATTGAATAACACGTTTAGTATATGTGTAATCAGGTAAATCTAAACAATCTTCTTTTAAACAACGATATGAAAATGGTTCTAGTTTTTTAGATAACTCACCTAAGTTTCTATAACCAACTACAATTTGAACTGAACGACCACCAAAGTTTGCAGACTTCATAATTGCATATCGTGTTCTAAATGCGTAGTAAGAACTATATTCCAATAACCAAGGATCAAGAAATTCACATTGTTTATATAAATCTAATGGTGATTTAGTTACGGGAGAACCAGTTAAAATTCTTCTATATTTAGCATGCTTACCAAGTGCTACAATATTTTTAGTTCTTTTAGCATCAGGATTTTTAATAGTAGTAGACTCATCAATAGCCATCATTGTATTATGACAACTCATAAATTTAGCTGCAAACTCTAAACCTTTTTTAGTTGAGAATGCTTCAACATTCATACATAAAATATGAAGTTTTTCTGTAGATACAAATAATTTATTTAATTCATTTTGTTGCTTTTGATTAATCATAGCTTTCCATAACACAACATCTTTTTCTATATGGTTTGCCATGTGAGTAGGAATTTCAGTATCATACCAGTTTTGATAAACACCTTTAGGTGCAATAATTAAAGCACCATTAATTTTACCTTTGTCGTATAGCATAGATATATTATCAATAAGAACTTTTGATTTACCAGTTCCCATTTCCATAAAGTATGCAAATACTTCTTTACTCCACGATTTTTCCAATGCAGTTATTTGATGTGCATATGGTTTAGTTTTAAATTTATAATTCATAATAATATTTTTTATTGTCTTTCTATTGACAATCTATATAATAAAAGCTATTTACTTGTCAACCCAGAAAGTAAAAATAATTATGGAAGATTCAAAAGTTTATATTATACAAGAATTACCTGGAACCAGATCAGGTAAACCTAAATTTAATATTATGGGTGCACAAAAGTATGGCAAACTAATCACATTGTTGCCTGAATTTAGCCAAATTATTTTGTCACCTGGTCCATTAATATTTAAATTAAGAAAATTGTTAAAAGATTATACAGAAAAAGATTATTTATTATTAACAGGTGATCCTGCAATTATAGGTGTAGCGTGTTCAATTGCCGCAGATATAACTGGTGGTAAATATAATCTCTTGAAATGGGACAGACAAGAGCATACATACTATCCTATTGAAATTAATTTATTTGAGAAAGGTAATGTAGATGACGGATAAAGAACGATGGAAGATACAGAATAGACTGTATCGTATGAAAGCAAGAAAGTTAGAATTAGAAAATTTTTTAAAAGTAACTCAGAAAGATATACAATTTATAAAAAATTTTAATTTATTTGAAAGAGATAAAGATATTAAATTTTTAGAATTTATTCCTATGGTTGTATTTATGTTTATAGTACACCTTGACAAAATTTTTGATTTCTATTATATGAAGTACAGAGCTTTTAATATGATTAAAAGAACTAAGAAAGAAATAATAACTCTAACAAAGGAGATAAAAATATATGAGCAATATTAATTTCGAAGCAGATCAAACTGAGTCGATAACTCAAACTAATGATGCAGCATCTTTAGCTGATCAAGTAGTTAAGTTAAGAGACATAGAAGATAAAATAAAAGTTGCTGAAGATAATTTAAAAAAATTAAAGCAACAAGCTGATATGATTTCTGGTGATGTCATACCTACTATGATGACAGAAATGAATATCAGTACATTAAAATTAGCAGACGGTTCAGCTGTAGAAGTAAAACCCGTCTACGGTGCTTCAATTTCCGCAGATAAAAAGGAAGAAGCATTTAACTGGCTTCGTGAAAATGGCCTGGGTGATCTTATTAAAAATGAGGTTACTGTTTCCTTTGGTCGTAACGAAGATAACAAGGCGGCAGAATATGCTGTCCTTGCACAAGGTCAAGGCTATCAACCTACCCAGAAGTTAAAGGTTGAACCTATGACACTTAAGGCTTTGGTTAGAGAGCGTATCGAGTCTGGGAAAGATATGCCCTCTGACCTATTTAATGTGTTCGCAGGAAACCGAACCAAAATAACGCGTGCATAAAGGAGGAAAAACTATGTCGCAAGAACAAATAATCAAGAACAAAGAACCAAAAACCAATTCTGCAGTTACTGAAAAAGTTACTGCAGGTGCATTATCTGTCAACATGTTTGAAGCTGATGCAAATCAAGGTGTGGAAAATCTAACTCATGAAGATTTAGCATTACCATTCCTAAAAATACTCGGACAATTATCTCCAGAAGTTAATAAAAGAGATGGTAAATATGTTCAAGGCGCTGAAGCCGGAATGATTTACAACTCTGTAACTGGTGAATTGTTTGATGGTGAAAAAGGAATCGAAGTTATTCCTTGTCATTACAAATTAGAATATATTGAATGGCAAGATAGAGGCGAAGGTTCCGGAGCACCCGTTGCTATTCACTCATCTTCTAGTGATATCATGACTAAGACTACGAGAGGTGCAGACTATAAAGATAGATTACCTAATGGTAATTATATTGAAAAGACTGCAAGTCATTTTGTAGTAGTCAATAGTAATACACCTTCAACTGCTTTAATTGCCATGAAATCGACGCAATTAAAGATTAGTAGAAAGTGGAATAGTATGATGGCTAGTATAAAGATGAAAGGAAAGAACGGAATGTTTACTCCAGCTTTCTTTAGTCATACATATAAGTTGAGAACAACTCAACAATCAAATGACAAAGGTACATGGTTTGGTTGGGAAGTTAGCAAAATTGGTCCAGTGCAGGATGCTGTATTATATCAACAAGCTAAGTCTTTTGCTGATAGTGTATCAAAAGGAGATGTGAAAGTTAAACATGGCGAATCAAATGATTCTGCTAAAGGTGAAGCTTCACACTTCTAAGTTATTTAATGTGTGGGCGAGCAATCGCCCACATCAAACTAGAGACAGTTTATGGATAATAAAGAAAGAAAATTTATAGAAGCATTTACAGGTTTACAAAGAAACTTTGGTACAGCTGATTTATCAAGGTTATCAATTGATCCTAGTACAGGTAAAGCAAAACCAGTTTATGGTTGGGCTCATAGAGAAATTACAGATAGAGATTATTTAAATCATTTATTAGGAAAACAATCTATAGGTATTCAACCTTGTGATGATAGAGGAATGGCAAGGTTTGGTGCTATTGATATAGATGATAAGCAACATAGTTATTCAAACTTTCCATATAAAAAATATTTAGACATCATTGCAGAACATAATTTACCATTAGTTCCAGTTAGATCTAAAAGTGGTGGTATGCATTTATATTTATTTGTTAAAGAACCAATTAGAGCAGTTGCAATTAGAAATTTTTTAGAAGGATTATTATTTACATTAAAACTTCCAACTAACATTGAAATATATCCAAAACAAACTGAATTAGGTAAAGATGCTGAAGGTAATTGGAATATGGGTCAGTATATTAATCTACCTTATTATAAAAAAACAGAAAGAGTTGGATTTAATTTAGATGGCACTAGATTTACTTTTGATCAATTTATAGATGTAGTAGAAGCAAATACATATAGTGCAGATGATTTAGAACAATTTAATTTAGATCATACTAAAAAAATATTAAATGGTGGTGGAGAAGAATTTCATGATGGACCACCATGTCTTGCAATATTAACTAAAGATAAATTAACAGATGGCAGAGATAGATTCTTATACAACTATATGGTCTTTGCTAAAAAGAAATATCCAGATGATTGGGAGAAAATGGTTATTGCTGCACCAGGTAAATACTTTGAACCTGGAACAAACGGAGTTATCGATTGGACAGAAGAAAAAACTAAAAAGAAATTAAAATCTTGGGCTAGAGAAACTAAAGGACATACTTGTAATGAAGATCCAATACAACCAGTATGTATGAAAGCAGAATGTAGGAGAAGAGCTTTTGGATATTTATCAGATAAGAAAAGAATCTTTCCAGCATTATCTGGATTACAAAAAATAACTTATAAAGAACCACAATATGTATTTAATGTTACATTACCTGATGGACAAACTACAAAAGAAGTTAGAGCAAAGAATATAAAACAAATTATTGAACTGGATAATATTAGAGCAATCATTGGTGCAGCAGCTGATATGGTTCCACCAAAAATAAAACAAAATGAATTTCAAGATATATTAGATAATTTATTTCCACCTAAGTTAACAACACCTCCACCAAAAGGTACAAGTGATGATGACTTATTAGAAGAATATTTAGGTAAATATTTGAATGGACCTAAAGCAGGAACTTATGCAGCATTTAAAACCGGTGCAGTATTAATAGAAGATCAACATGCATATTTTGTTTTTGCAAGTTTTTATAATTCTTTAAAAAATAAAGAATGGAAAGAGAATAGAGGTAAGACTGCAGAGGAAATGAAAAGATTATTTAATGCAGAGTTCGGTGTTAATAAAAGATTTCCAAAAAAAGATAGAGAAGATAAGTCACATAATCCAATAGCAGTAACCAAAGTATCTTTAGATAAATTTCCTGAGTTATTAGAAGATGGAAAAGAACCTGAACAGGTTATTAAAAATAATGTAAGAGGAGAAAATTTCTAATGATTAAAAAGATATTTGGTCCTCCAGGTACAGGTAAAACATATACACTATTAGAAAAAGTTGATGAGTATATTAAAAAAGGAACTGATTTAAATAAGATAGGTTATTTTGCATTTACTAGAAAAGCAGCTAATGAAGCTAGAGATAGAATGTTAGAAAAGAATCCTGGACTAGATAAAAAAGATTTAAGATATTTTCAAACTTTACATTCGTTTGCTTTTCATACTTTAGGTATGAGTGAAGAAAATGTAATGCAACCCGTGCATTATGAACAGATAGGTAAAGAATTAAATTTAAGAGTCACGGATTCAGGTGATGAATCTGGTTATTTAAATTTTAATAGTGAATACTTTAGGTTAATTAATAAAGCTAGAGTTAAGGGTATATCTGTTGAAGATGAATTTAATACTAATGAATGGAGTGATGAAGTTGATTATGAAACATTAGGTCATATTTATTTAAACTATAATCATTTCAAAGGTGATTCATTATATGATTTTAATGATATGATCACTAAGTTTGTAAATGAAAAAGAAAAATGTAAAGAGTTTGATGTTATATTTATAGATGAAGCTCAAGATTTATCTCCAATACAATGGATGATGTTTGATGTATTAAAAGAAAAATCAAAAGATATTTATTTAGCAGGTGATGATGACCAGGCTATTTTTGCCTGGGCTGGCGCTGATGTAGAAAGATTTTTAAGTGAACCTGCAGAAGAAGAGGTGTTAAGATATTCAAATCGTATACCACCAGCAGTACAAGATTTAACCAATGTTATATTAGAAAGAATATCAAATAGAAAACAAAAAGATTATTTTCCAAAAAAAGATGTGGAAGGATCCGTTCAACATATATTTGATATGGATCATATTGATTTGACTCAAGGTGATTGGTTAATTTTAACTAGAACAACTTATAGATCTGATGAAATATCAAAACAATTAAGAACAAATAATTTATATTTTAAAAATAGATTCGGTAAAAGTTATAATACCAGGCTTTATAAATCTATATTAAATTTTAATGCGTTATGTAAAGGTGCAGCATTATCTTCAGCTGATGCAAAAGAATTAGCAGAGTATATAATAAGAGCTCCACAATTTAAAGACACACAAGCTTTATATAAATTAAATGATTTTGGATATCATAAAGATGATATTTGGTACAATGTATTTACTAAAGCAGACCAGGATGAATGTTTTTATATTAGAACAATGTTATCTAATGGTGAAAAATTATCACAGGAACCTAGAATAGAAGTATCAACTATTCATGCAGCAAAAGGTGGTGAATGTGAAAATGTAATTGTTGTTTTAGATAATGCTAAAAAAATAAGAGATTCAATTGAAAATAATATTAGTAAAGCTGATGAAGAACATAGAGTTTGGTATGTTGGCATCACAAGAACTAAAAACAGTTTATACTTATTAAAACCAAAGAAGGAGCGTTATGGCTATTCTTTGTGATTTTAAACCGGTCGGGATAGAGGGAATGTCTCAATGGAGAGTGGCAGCTTCATGCTCTAACGAGCGACGTTGGTTCGGGGCCTCGAAGTCCCAAATTTTTATCATCCCTGTTAAATCAACAACTGCCACAACAACTATAAAGGAAAACTATGACAAATAAAAAAATGTTTGAGGATATATTTCCACAAGATAAACAGATAGGTGGGAGTCACTATAAAGACTTTACCATTCAACCTTATGAATTTATTTCTAAGAACAACTTGAGTTTTTTCCAAGGGAATGTTATTAAATATGTGTGTCGTTATTTAAATAAAAATGGCATAGAAGATTTAGAAAAAATAATTCATTATTGTGAATTAGAAAAAAAGAAATTGAAAGATACCGATGACAAAAGAAAAAGGTAGACAATGGGATGGTAAGTCAAGACCATCAGATGAAACATATCGTAAACGTTGGGAAGAAATTTTTGGAAAGAAAAAAGAACCTAAAGATGTTGGTGACAGAATAGAAGAAGATATTAAAAATATAACTAAGGAAAAAAAATGAAAGTACCTTTATTTGTAGCACAAACAGAATGGATTGAACCAGAAGAGTATCCTGATTTAAGACAGTATGATGAAATAGCAATCGACTTAGAAACCAGAGATCCTGATTTAAAGAAACTGGGTTCAGGTTCTGTAATTGGTAATGGTGAAGTTGTAGGTATTGCAGTTGCTGTACCAGGACGAAAATTTTATTTTCCCATTGCTCACGGATCAGGACCCAACATGGATCGTAAGAAAACTTTAGAATGGTTTAAAGATATTTGTGAATCTTCAGCTATAAAAATCTTTCATAATGCAATGTATGACGTATGTTGGATACGTAATTTAGGTATAAAAATCAATGGTTTAATCGTAGATACGATGATTGCAGCAAGTTTAATTGATGAGAATAGATTTTCATTTACATTAAATTCTTTGTCTTGGGATTATTTAGGTCACGGTAAAAATGAAGCTGCTTTAAATGAAGCTGCTAAAGAAAGAGGATTAGATCCTAAAGCAGATATGTGGCAACTACCGGCACTTCATGTTGGATCATATGCAGAAAAAGATGCTGAACTTACATTAGAGTTATGGCAATGTTTTAAAAAAGAAATTGTTCATCAAGATATAGAATCTATTTTTAATTTGGAAACAGATTTATTTCCATGTCTAGTTGATATGAGATTTAAAGGAGTGAGAGTAGATGCAGAACGGGCTCTATCATTAAAACAAGAATTACAAAGCAAAGAAGAAAGCTTATTGTTAGAAGTAAAAAATCAGACAGGTATTGAGCCTCAGATTTGGGCGGCAAGAAGTATTGCAAAAGTTTTTGATAAACTCGGTTTAGAATATTCAAGAACAGAGAAATCAGACGCACCATCATTTACTAAAAATTTTCTTTCTGAACATAATCATCCTTTAGTAAAGAAAATAGCACAAGCTAGAGAAATTAACAAGGCACATACAACTTTTATAGATACCATTTTAAGATTTGAACATAAAGGACGAATTCATGCTGAGATAAATCAGATCCGTTCTGATGCTGGTGGTACGGTGACAGGAAGATTTAGTTATAACAATCCTAACTTACAGCAACTACCAGCACGGAACAAGGACCTAGGACCACAAATTAGATCTTTATTCTTACCCGAAGAAAACTGTACCTGGGGTTGTTTTGACTATTCACAACAAGAACCTAGATTGGTTGCACATTATGCAGCATTAGAAAAATTTCCATCAGTGTATGATGTGGTGGATGAATATAATGATAATCCAGACACAGACTTCCATCAAACTGTTGCAGATATGGCAGACATACCTAGAAGTCAGGCTAAAACAATCAACTTAGGATTATTTTATGGTATGGGAAAAACAAAATTACAAGCTGAACTAGGTGTAACAAAAGAAAAAGCTGCTGAACTATTTGATCAGTATCATGCTAAAGTACCTTTTGTAAAACAGTTAATGAATAGTGCTTCTAATAGAGCACAAGAACGTGGTCAGATAAGAACTTTACTTGGAAGATTATGTAGGTTTCATCTATGGGAACCGAATATGTTTGGTATGCATAAAGCCATGTCACATGAAGATGCACTCAGGGAACACGGACCAGGGATCAAGAGAGCTTATACTTACAAAGCTCTTAATAAATTAATTCAAGGTAGTGCAGCTGATATGACTAAGAAAGCTATGTTAGATTTATATAAAGAAGGTATTGTTGCTCATATTCAAATTCATGATGAGTTAGATTTATCTGTAGAATCTCAAGAACATGCAAATAAAATTATTGAGATTATGGAAAATGCTGTTAAACTAGAAGTCCCAAATAAGGTTGATTTTGAATCAGGTAAAAACTGGGGAGATATATATGGATGATGATAATATAAGGATAAAAGTATGGCCTACCTTAACGCGAATATACCACCTATTTACTGCAAAATTCGTACCGAATATTTGTATGATATGGACATGGATAAGAAAGGGGAGCGTGACTGTGTTGTCTTCGGTCTTTGCTCTATTTCAGGTCGTGCTCTCTTATTTCATGCAATGCTTCCCAACGGTGCAGTCTTTTATAGGTTGCCTATCAGCGCGTTTTTCCAAAAACGTTTTTCTAGATCCGAAGTGCCGGATATGTCGGTCGACCAGTTACAGTTGTGGAACTGTTTTAGTTATTGGCCTAGTGTTCATGTCTTTGATTTTCTTGCTGGTGTAGATGGTAAGTATCGTGGAAAGGATAAAAACTTTTATCCAGGAAATTATTTATTCACTGTTGATTGGGCCCATCCTGAACCTAATATTTTGGATGTGGAACATTCTCAAATACCTCAAGAACATAAGTGTGCACATATATTGGCTCTTAATAACGGTAATTTTGCAGCTCAGCCTAATAATCGCATTTTGTGGCATGTTAATAACTACACTACTGATAACGATTGGCCTGACTATAAAGTTCAAAATACAGTCTGGGATGTCGAAGGCTCGGATTGGATTACAGAAGATACTGACAAAATGTTCTATGAGATAGAACCAAATAACACTATTAAAAAATAAAATTTTTGTTATAATATTAGGTTCACCTAATTAAGGAGGACATATGTTAGATAGATTTACACATTTGTTTAAACATAGACACAAAGAACAAAACTTAGCTTCTAAAACAAAAGTTTTATTAAAAGCAAGAAGTGAAGTAGATATTAATGCTAATGGAACTTCTGGTTATGTTGTAAAACATGGGCCAAACAAAGGTAAAGTTTTAGCTCATAGAATCACCAAATCCAACGATAATTGGTAGTTGATCCTATAAACATTTTTTAATACAAAGGCACTATGAAAATTAGTGAGAACACGAACATCGGTCTTCCGTTAAGGAACTTAATTGGCCTGATCGGCGCCATAATTGTAGGTGCATGGTTTGCATTTGGTGTGATTGAGAGGCTCAATAAGCTAGAAACTAAAAACCAGCTCTTTGAAAAAGATTTATTAGAGGCTAGTGTTCAAAAACCAATTGACCAGGAGCAGTTCATGATTCTCGAATGGCAGGCAACACAAATAGAGAAGATGCAGAAAATGTTAGAAGCAAATGTACACACAGGTGTAATGTTATCTAGTCATGAAAAAGAAATTGAAAAATTAAAAAAAGATATTGAAAAATTAAAGGATGCAACAAGAGATATTAAGTTTGCAAATGGTAATGGGGGACATTAATGATAAAATTAGTATTTGCATTATGTTTATTTATAAATGGTGAATTAATAGAACATAGATTTCAAGAATCTATGAGCACATGCCTTAAAATGAAAAGAGAAGCAACACGTAATATGAATATGGAAAATAAACAACTAATGTGTGGTGAAGTACAAGCGCACCTTGCAAAAAATGTAGATGGAAGTTATAGTATTGAAAAAATATTAAAATCAAAATGAACTTATCTCGTAATTTTAGTTTATCCGAACTAACAAAATCAGATACAGCTATCCGTAAAGGGATCAATAATAATCCTTCGGCGGACCAAGTAGAAAAATTAAAAGTATTATGTGAAAATATACTTCAACCGGTAAGAGATAGGTTTGGAAGAGTAACCATAACTAGCGGATTCCGTAGTGCAGAATTATGTATAGCAATAGGCAGCTCAGCTAATAGTCAACATTCCAAAGCAGAAGCCGCTGATTTCGAATGCCCAGGTGTAGATAATGCAGAAGTTGCTGACTGGATTAAAAACAATTTAGAATATGATCAATTGATATTGGAGTTTTATACTCCTGGTGAGCCGAACAGTGGATGGATACATTGTAGCTATATACCCGAACAAAGAAGAGCAAGTTGTTTACATGCTTATAGATCTGAGGGTAAAGTTAAATATAAACCCGTAACAGGAAAATTTAAGGATATAATATGAGTTTTAAATCAGTAAGATTATTTAATAATATAGATACTGTAAATGGACATTGTGAACATTGTGGTGAAGAATCAATTTTAGTTGCAATTGTACCAGACTATTATAGATGTACTAATTGTGGTGAAGATACTAAACAACACATAAATGGTAAAATTAGATATCTAAGATTAGATGATAAGGATAAAGAATGGTTAAAAAGACAAAGGGCTTCGGAGTAAATACTTACGAAAAAAGGACCAAACCTAGTTTAGGTCGACATAAAAAGAAAATGAATAAGTCAGAAAAACGTAATTATAAACCTTACGTAGGTCAAGGTAGAGCTTAAGTATCGCTACCCTTTACAGGAACTTTATCACATCCAAATTTTGGATATAATTCGTATTCAATAAAACTTTCTTTTGTAAAAAATTTTTCCGCATATAATATCTCATATGCTTCAGTAAGTCCAGCTCTCACACACTCGTAATGCGTGTTATATTCTTTAGGGTATGTATAAGGATTTTGTGCAGGAATTATACAATCTCCAGTAATTGCAGAACAAATATATAAAGTTAAAAAAAATTTCATGTTGACACCTTGAATAAATTACTATAACATCCCAGATAAAATGTTATTCTTAATGAAAGGTTTATACTAATGACAGATATAAGTAAATACAAAAACGTTTCTTTACCAAAAGAAACTTATAATAAGATTGACGACATTAGACGCGTCATTGTGCCACAGATGACAATTAGTCGATCTCAAACTATAACATTACTAGTTAATGAAAAAGCAAAATCATTAAATGGTAAATTATCAACACGAAAGAAAAAAAGGAGTAAATAATGCCAATAGGATCACCAAGATCAATGAGTAGATATAGTAGTCATACTATTCAATTAGAACCAATTAGAGAAAAAGACCCAGAAACTAAACTGTGGCAAGCAGTATTAGGTCAAGCGTTTTTTGATGCATTTGGTCCTGATAGATATGAAGTGAGTCAAAGAGAAAAACACGAAGCTTTAAACTTTTTAAAAAATACGGATAGTGAAGAGTTTAAAATTTTATGTGAAAATGCAGGATTTGATCCTGGATATATAAAACGTAAAGCTAGAAAAAAATTTGCAGAAAAATTTATTTCTGCTATAAGTAATCTATCAACGAAAGTGAGGAATATAAATGAAACTAAACAAAACGCATAAGCAAATGCTTAAAGATTATTTAACTAAAGATAATCAAACTGCTGTAAATGCATTAGAACTAATTACAAAATTAATGGATGCAAAAACTACAGAGGAAAGAGATAAAACCTATATCCAAGCGGTAACTGGTATATCTCTAACACCGCCACCAGATGTAACTCCAGAAACTTTATTTGGGAGGAAGTAATGAGTGGTAAAATGATTTGTCCTGATTGTAATGGTAATGGTTATCTTGGAACTGCCAAACAACCTCATGAATGCAGGGATTGTAAGAAGTGTAATAATCAAGGTGAAATAGAAATCACTGAAGAATCTATTAATGCTTTACTCGATGAAGTAAAATCTGCGAGGATGCAATGACCCCAGAAGATTTAGAAAGACTTAGTAAATTAAAAGATTCTCATCCACTAAAACATCAAACTAAAAGATTAGTGTTAGAGTCTTTATTAATTAAGGAACTCAATGGAGTCATTAAAAAACAAAATGATGAAATTGATATGTTAATCAAACAGAAAAAATATCTTCAATCTAAATTGAGGGAGAAACATGGAGAAAAAAAAGAAAAAGAAGAAAAAAAATAAAATAAAAACTTACAATGTGATAGGTTATTATTTAAATGATAAGGGTGCTTATACTATTGTTGAGGATCCTAAAAACAAAAGTAAAACTAAAAAAATAAAAGGAATAGTATGACACCAAAACAAAAACGTTTACAAAAATTAAAAAGACATAACACTATAAAATCTTTTACTTATTATTTAATAGGAGCTTTAATTACCGGAATAATTTTAGCTATCATAGGAGTAAATTTATAATGATACAAGGTGATAGTGTAGAATATGAATTGTTAGCCAAATGGGCTGCAGGATGTAAAAATAGAAATTTAAGTTGTGAGATTGGAGTTCGAGAAGGACTCGGATCCAAAATTATTTTAGATAATTTAAAACCCAATAAACATATTGGTATTGATCCATATGGTAATCTTAATTATCAACACTATGATGATACAGGAAGTTATCAATGTGATTATACCGAAGCTATGAGATTAAGACTCATTAAAGATATGGCCGATGCAGGTTATGAGAACTTTGATTTATTTCATATGACTGATATTGATTTTATGAATAAGTTTGATGATGCAGGACCATTTGATTTTGTCCACTTTGATGGACCCCACATGACACGAGATGTTATTCGTGAAACAGTATGGTTTGCAGATCGATCAATATCAGGAACTCGTTTTGTATTTGATGATTATAAAAAATATAACATGGAGCATTTAATGAATATGTTAGATTATTGGAATTTTGTACTCGTTGAACCTGGAAAAAATAAAATATGTCTGGAAAAACAATAGTCATTAACGATTATAAAAAGTATTGGATCAGTGATACTACTCAAGGTAGTTTAATTAAAATATGTCATGGTAAAAATGATGATGTATTAACCATAGACCTTAGATGGAAAGATAGGAGAAGAACACATGGAAATAGAGTCATCAATAAAATCTAAAACTTGTTATAGATGTAAAGAGGTTTTACCTATTTATCATTTTAGACTTTTAGAAAACGATCAACGTTATTCTTATTGCAAACCTTGTGAGGTAGGCACTACTAATTTATGGAAAGAAATTAATTTTAAAAGACATTCTGAAAATTATGTAAATTACTTTGCTAATGAAACTGGTTTTATCACGGCAAGTATTGCCTCTAAATACAAACCAAGCTTCACGGATCAAATAAGAAAAGATGTATTAATGGAAACCCATAAAGAAGGAGTTAAAAAACCTAGAGCATATACTCCTGAAATGAGTAAACAGGAAATGTGGGTCGAACTTATTTTACATATTCAATTTATGAAAGATAGACATCCTGAATCGGATGGAAGGCTTTGTCGTATTTGTGAACAACCCTGGACTTATTTAAGAAATAAACCTACTAAAGTTAATAGTGGTCAATCCGGTGGTAAGACACGTCGTAAACGATTCCCCAAAAATTTTTCTATTGATCGATATGATAATTCTCAAACTTATAAAATTGGTAATATTATTTTTGTCTGTGGTGAATGTAATTCAAAAAAGAATGCATCAGAGAAATGGATGTGGAAACGTTTATTAGAAATAGAAAAGGAATTAGATGAATCTTAAACAGACTCCATGCAGCAAAGGAACTTTTATTCATTTAGAAAATGATAAATATATTCCAGAATCATTAACAAAATATGATGGTTGGGAAAATGAAATCTATGATGAATGTAAACAATATTTAAAACCTAACTCTAATATTATAGAAGTGGGCGCTCACATTGGAACGCATACCATTCCTTTATCTAAATTAGTTCCTCAAGGATTTGTTTATGCCTTTGAAATGCAACGATTTATTCATCAATTGTTATGTACAAATATTATTATCAATCGATGTGGTAATATTCATACGTATCAAGAAGGGGTATCCAATCAAAAAGGTGAAGTTAAGGTTGGTTTAGTTGATCATAATCATCATGATAATAGTGGTAATGTAAAATTATTAGATGTCATGATGGATGCAGGTTATCCTTTACATGTGACAACTTTAGATCACAAGTTTGAATTTTTAAAAAAAGTAGATTTAATTAAAGTTGATGTAGAATGTCATGAACTTGAAGTATTACAAGGTGCATATCATTTAATTAAACATCATCGACCTATTATTGTCACTGAATATCATACGATTAAAACTAAACATACGAATGGTAATCAACAACAGATTAAAGATTTACTTCCTAACTATACTTGGAGAGAGGTGAATGGAGTTTATAATTTAAATAATAAAGAAATACATAATTTTAACATGATAGGAGAACCTAAGTGAAATTAAATAGTTTATATGAATACCCGACATCAACTAGAGCTCTGTATAATGGTGAGCGAATGTATGATGTAGGCAGTGAATCAAAATTACCATCAGTCACGACTATATTAGCAGCGACACAACCTGAAGAGAAGAAGGCATCTTTGGCCGCATGGCAAGCTCGAGTAGGCACTACTGAGGCAACAAGGATCAAGGACCAAGCGGCTTCACGTGGAACAGTGATGCACCATGTATTAGAAGGATGGTTATTAGATAAACCTCATGTAGATTTAACAGATGTAGGCCAGCAAGCAGAAAAAATGGCTTATCAGATATGGAATAATGGCCTTCAGAATAGATTAAATGAGTTTTGGGGTCTAGAGGTCACGGTATACTATCCAGGGCTTTATGCAGGCGCTACAGACGTTGTAGGGATATATGATAATGCTGAGTCTATTGTTGACTTCAAACAGTCTAATAAGCCAAAAAGACGTGAATGGATTGAAGATTATAAGTTACAACTCGCAGCATATGCATTAGCCCATAATGAAGTTTATGGTACTAAAATAGATAAAGGTGTTAATTTAATTTGCACTAAAGATAATTTATTTCAGGAATTTGTATTTGAAGGACAGGAATTTAGGCAAGCTAAGTTTGATTGGTTAAGAAGAGTGGACGAATATTATAATCAAAAAGAAAAAAATGGCAACACATCAACCGATAATCAATAAGAAATTAAAAGAATTAGATAGTATAAAGATTAAATACGACGAAGCAAGTAAAGACAATAAGCCACAACTTAAGATTGAATGGAATCTAAAAGTTGATGAGATTGCGGCAACAATAAGGCAATATTGTGGCAAAAATAAATAAGTGTGACATATTTGTTACACAAATTGTAGTAATTGTAGTAGATTTCAAAATTCATTGTAGTAATTTTTTTAGGCTAGAATCGTTGGTATTAGCGAATTGTAAGATTGTAGTAGAAAATATTGGGGAGTAAATGAAAAAAAATTTTTCAAAAAAAAGTTTGGAGGCTCATTTTCTACTACAATTGGTCCAAAATCATCTAGAATCGTTGGTATATAAGGCTTATTCGTGTAGTAACTTTCAAAATAAAAATTACTACACGTCTTACAATCGTTGGTATAAGCCATTTTTTTTTACTACAATTTTTTTAAAAATTACTACAATTTCTCTAGTCGTACAGATTTTAGCAAAGTCATACCATGAAATGGTATGCTGCTTAAAAAAATATGCTATAAGACAATATGCCTAAATCTAAAAGAAAAAAGTCCAAGTATAAATCCTTGGTTATAGATAAAAAACGATATTATTTTCATCGTATTGTATGGTTAGATATCTTAGGGGATAGTGGGCACGCAAACGTTGAAGAATTTAATAACATGAAACCTGCAGAGATGGTTAGTTATGGATATGTTTTTTATAAAGATTCTAAAGTAGTAAAAACTTTTGCAAGTTATGATTCAAAAGAAGAATGCTTTAGTGATCGTAATGTATTTCCAGCAGGATGCATTATTAAATTAGAAAAGATTAATCTATAACTTCTGATGAAATATCTACTGATTCAATATCTATGGGTTTTGGGAGTGTTCTGTCTGTTTTTGGTTTTGTATTTTTTATTTTCTCTTTAAACTCTTCAGCTTCAACATCTTTAAGTATTGGTGAGTATTGATCTAATACTTCTGCAATTCTACTATCTAATTCCTCTTCAGATAAATCATCTAACTTACCTGTTCTAATAATTTTTTGTTCAATATATAATCCAGCAGCTTTACCTCTAGCTACTTCCGCATTGATAGCAGCGGTCCATGCTTTTGCATCTAATGCATCATTTCTCATTTTACCTAAATGCATTAAATGTGATTCAAAATTAATATCATATTTCTTTTGAACTTCTTGTCTTAGCTGTCCAATGTATTGAGCTACAAGTGGATACATTTTTGGATTCTGTAGCTCTGATGCAGTTACATGAGCTCTATCTTCTGAATAAGCCGCCTCAATAGCACATTGGGTAGCTGTTTTTCTACCTTCATTATAAACTAATTCTTGTGCAAATTTGATTTGTTTTGGTGTTAATTGCTTTGGTAATCCCATTGTGTCATCCTGTCGCAGTCACTTGACTATTAACGTAAATTAATGTAAATGTCAATGCAACATAACGTTTCTCCGTTTTGTTAATTATCAATGGCGGGGGTCGGCTTACGAATAGGCTTAGCTACGCGAAACCTATAGATACTGGGCCCCCACCTTATAAAGCAATATGGTATCAGGAAGATTATTCAGACAAATTTTAGATAAGTTTATTAAATCTCCAGTTGGAGGTGATGCAAGAGTTCAAGTCGTATTACCTAATGGTGAGTTCTATGACATAACAGGTGCAAAGATGATGCAAAATAAACTAATTGGAGTGAGAGAATCTCATCGAATTGTTTTAACTGTTACACCTGAAAGAGCTCGAATGGGTAAGATTTTAAGAAGATTATAACCATACTACTTACGGTAAATTTATGGCCAAAGACGAGTCTAAATTTTGGCAAGAAGTTAAGAAAAACATCAAGCAAATTTCCTTTACAAGACTTGAAAGTTGGGCCTCTGCAGGTGTGCCAGACTTGTTATGTTACAATGAAAAAGGAAAGTTTTTTACTATCGAATTGAAAGTAGAAAAACGTAAAAAATTGATCTTCTCACCACATCAAATTGCCTTCCATATTAGACATCCACACAATACTTTTATCTTGGCAAAGCCCCTCGGTCCTTGTAGCCCGAAACTTTATGAAGGAAAAGATATACTACGCATCGTGGAGCGTGATGCTTGTGCCCCGGTCGCCGAATCCTGGTCCAAGGTTCAGGAATATCTTGTCAATGTGACATAACCGCGCAGCGCGCTTGTGGGCGGGTCCCGCCCAATGCTTGCGCCTTGGTCCAGCTTGATGCTTGTGCCTTGTCACAATTATTAATTATTATTATTAAAAAACCCAGGGCGATTTCTCGCCCTGGGCCAGAGGTTAAAACTATTCCTGCAGCTCTAGTTCTTTTAGAGAATAAACAACTTGGTTGTCCACATCTGAAGCCAAATAATTGGTTCGATGACGCAGCCATTTTGCTCTGGATTTTTCTCCAACATTGGTTCCATATCCAATAAGCTTTTTCAGCCATCCAATTATGGTTTTTGGTTCCTGGTCCTCTGTCCAAGGTCCATGTCCAACTTTTTGTAAATATAAGATCCGGAATAAAATTTCTTTCCAGTTCTCTTCTGTTACACTTTGGATTTCTACAGCCATCAATGTCCAACAAAACCCGTGAGCCACTTGATGATCGTCGTCGCTCCAGCTGCTGGTATCGATGTGCCTGTAATCGTAAGTTAATGCCATTTTTACCTCCGTTTGTTAAATTGACATAAAAAGATATTCGCATTTTTTTAATCAGAAAAATATATGACAGATTGACGCAGCTTGAGCCTTGGTGCTTGGACCTTGGATCTCGTGTCAATATGACAGATTGCCGCGCGACAATTTGTCGCAGGCACCACACACTTGTGGGCGGGCCCCCGCCCTTAATTGGAGCTTGTGCCTTCATGTTGCTTGCTGCTTGTGCCTTCCTCAATATCACAGTGTGGGACCGTTTCATCGATTGCTTGTTGCTTTTCCAGATATTCAGGCGCCATATCTTTTGGTCCCATATTTTGAGTAAGCTTTCTGGGTTTATCTACAATTAAAATTTTTTTATTTCTTATAATATATTTTTTCATATTAGTGTTTTAAGTAAGTTATATTTTTATATTTACGGCTCCAACATTTACGGCAATCTAGACATTTTCCGCCTTGCTTAGGCGCTGGACATGTTGCCTTTTTAGGGTTGGTTGTGACAGTACTTGACCACGGCCAAAACTTGCCCGCGGGCCCGTCAACGTTGGTTCCTGATAATCTTATAATTAAATTTTTTGGAACTCTGTTAACTGGAATATGTTTTAAATACTGAGCTTCTTTAGTTGGCATCCAATGTTTAACGCCTGGCGTTAATTTACAAACTTTAAAAATTTTCAATAAATGTTTAATGCTTTTAATATCTCCCGCATCGTGCCATCGGAACTCTTTAGTTTTAAAAAGTCTAATTTGTGAAGCCATCATAT